>Ga0315286_10008275_pt1 | contig 10227 bp, 8 predicted proteins | sample YL17G10_0_MG_FD_205038 | JGI IMG/M metagenome (GOLD analysis project Ga0315286, IMG submission 205038) | Sediment microbial communities from Yellowstone Lake, YNP, Wyoming, USA - YL17G10_0 | ecosystem: Environmental > Aquatic > Freshwater > Lake > Sediment | place: USA: Wyoming | collected...
GACCCCGACCACCCCGTGATCCTCGAATCGATGACCTTCCCCGAGCCAGTCATCGAGGTGAAGATCGAGCCGAAGACGAAGATGGACCAGGACAAGATGGGCCTGGCCCTCCAGCGCCTGGCCGAAGAGGATCCGACGTTCCGCGTGAAGACGGACCCGGAGAGCGGTGAGACGCTCATTGCCGGGATGGGCGAGCTCCACCTCGATGTCCTCGTGGACCGGATGGTCCGCGAGTTCAAGGTGGCCGCCAACATCGGCAAGCCCCAGGTCTCCTATCGCGAGACCGTCCGGCGCGCGGCCGAGGGGAACGGTCGCTTCGTCCGCCAGACCGGCGGCAAGGGCCAATACGGGCACGTGGTGCTCAAGCTTGAGCCGGCCCAGAAAGGCTCGGGATACGAGTTCGTCGACAAGGTGATCGGCGGGACGATCCCGCGCGAGTACATGCGCGCGATCAACAACGGCATCCACGAAGCCCTGGAGACGGGCATCTACGCCGGGTACCCGATGGTTGACGTTCGCGTCACCGTCTTCGACGGGTCGTACCACGAGGTCGACTCGAGCGAGATGGCGTTCAAGATCGCCGCCTCGATGGCCGTCAAGATCGCCGTCGAGAAAGCTGATCCGGCGATCCTCGAGCCGCTCATGCGGGTCGAGGTGACGATGCCGGAGCAATTCATGGGCGACGTGATCGGCGACCTCAACAGCCGGCGCGGCCAGATCGAGGGGATGGACCCCCGCGGGACGACGCAGGTCGTCCAGGCGTTCGTCCCGCTCGCGGAGATGTTCGGGTACGCGACGGACCTGCGATCCATGACGCAGGGCCGGGCGAGCCACTCGATGGAGCTGTCTCACTACGCCGAGGTCCCCGGCAGCATCGCCGCGGAACTCGTCCAGAAGTCAAGGGTCTAGCAGAGGCGGAGGTCCGAGGCGGGTCCCGGTGGGGCCGGCGCGGCGACGAGGAGCCAGGGAGCGCGAACAGCGATGGCGAAGAAGAAGTTTGAGCGGACGAAGCCGCACGTCAACGTCGGCACGATCGGCCATATCGATCACGGAAAGACGTCGCTGACCGCGGCGATCACGAAGTACCTCGCCTTCAAGGGCGGGGCCGAGTACCGCGCGTTCGAGTCGATCGACAACGCCCCCGAGGAGCGCGAGCGCGGCATCACGATCGCGATCGCCCACGTCGAGTACCAGACCGGCGCCCGCCATTACGCGCACGTCGACTGCCCCGGTCACGCCGACTACATCAAGAACATGATCACCGGGGCCGCCCAGATGGACGGCGCGATCCTCGTCGTCGCCGCGACCGACGGCCCGATGCCCCAGACCCGGGAGCACATCCTCCTGGCCCGCCAGGTCGAGGTCCCCTACATCGTCGTCTTCCTCAACAAGTGCGACGCGGTCGACGACCCCGAGATCCTCGAGCTCGTCGAGCTCGAGGTCCGCGAGCTCCTCTCCAAGTACCAGTTCCCGGGCGACGACCTGCCGGTCATCCGCGGCTCCGCGCTCAAGGCCCTCGAGGCCACCGGGGGCGTCGACGACCCCGCCTTCGCCTGCATCCAGGAGCTGCTCGACGCGGTCGACTCGTACATCCCGACCCCGGAGCGGGCGGTCGACAAGCCGTTCCTCATGCCGGTCGAGGACGTCTTCGGGATCAAGGGCCGCGGCACCGTGGCGACGGGGCGCATCGAGCGCGGCATCGTCAAGGTCTCCGACGACGTCGAGATCATCGGCGTCCGACCGACCCGCAAGGTCGTCGTCACCGGCGTCGAGATGTTCAAGAAGCTCCTCGACGAGGGCCGCGCCGGCGACAACGTGGGCTGCCTCCTGCGGGGCATCGAGCGCGAGGACATCGAACGCGGCCAGGTGCTCGCCAAGGCGGGCTCCATCAAGCCGCACACGAGCTTCACCGCCCAGGTCTACGTCCTCAGCAAGGAGGAGGGCGGCCGGCACACCCCGTTCTACAACGGCTACCGCCCGCAGTTCTACCTCCGCACGACGGACGTGACCGGCGCGATCGGCCTCCCTGACGGCGCCGAGATGATCATGCCCGGCGACAACGTCGAGATGAGCGTCGAGCTCATCACCCCGATCGCGATCGAGATCGGGCAGCGCTTCGCGATCCGCGAGGGGGGCCGCACCGTCGGCGCCGGCGCGATCGTGAGCATCGTGGCGTAGCCCGATGGCAAAGGCAGCCGAGAACCGGCCGATTGTTCAGCTCGCCTGTACCGAGTGCAAGGAGAGGACGTACACCACGCGCAAGAACAGGAGGAACGATCCCAACCGGATCGAGCTTCGGAAGTACTGCCCGCGGGAGCGCCGCCACACCTTGCACCGCGAGGCGAAGTAGCAGGGGGGCCCACAGGGGCGTAGCTCAATTGGCAGAGCACCGGTCTCCAAAACCGGTGGTTGTAGGTTCGAGTCCTATCGCCCCTGCCAGCCATTCGACCCCGCCTACCAGGGAAGTGCAGTAGCCCATCGTGCGACGCATCCGTCGGTTCCTCGATGAATCGTGGTCCGAACTCAAGAAGGTCTCCTGGCCGACACGTGACCAGGTCCGCAATCTCACCGTGCTCGTTTTCGCCGTGAGCGCGGCGATCGGGCTGTTCATCGCGGCCTGGGACCTCGTCTTCACCGAGGCGGTCCGGCTCATCACGCCGGCGGCGTAGGGGACGTTGATGACGGAGATGGTCCGCGCCCCCGAGAAGCGCTGGTTCGTGATCCACACGTACTCGGGATACGAGAACAAGGTCAAGGCCAACCTCGAGCACCGCATCGAGTCCATGGGCATGGAAGACAAGATCTTCCAGGTCCTCGTCCCGATGGAGGACGAGATCGAGATCAAGCAAGGCCAGCGGCATACCGTCCAGAAGAAGGTGTTCCCCGGCTACGTCCTCGTCGAGATGATCTACGACCCGGAGTCGTGGTACGTCGTGCGCAACACGCCGGGCGTCACCAGCTTCGTCGGCACCGGGAACATCCCGGGCAGCCGGAGCGAGCCGATCCCGCTCGAGGAGCACGAGGTCAAGCAGATTCTCCGCCAGATGGGCGTGGAGACGCCGAAATACCGCGTCGCGTTCACGAAGGGCCAGAGCGTCCGGGTGACCGATGGGCCGTTTGCGGAGTTCGTCGGAACGGTCGACGAGGTGGACCCGGAGCGGAACAAGGTCAAGGTCCTCGTCAGCATCTTCGGCCGCGAGACCCCCGTCGAGCTCGACCTCCTCCAGGTCGAGAAGCTCTGATCGAAAGGAACATCGGCCACCGTGGCGAAGAAGATTCGAATCGTCATCACCCTCCAGCTGCCGGCCGGCAAGGCCACCCCGGCGCCGCCCGTCGGCACCGCTCTCGGCCCCCACGGCATCAATATCATCGAGTTCACCAAGAGCTACAACGAGAAGACCGCCGACAAGGCGGGCCAGATCATCCCCGCCCAGATCACCGTCTTCGAGGACCGCTCCTTCACGTTCATCCTGAAGACGCCGCCAGCCGCTGACCTTCTGCGCAGGGCCGCCGGGATCGACAAGGGCGCCGCCACCACGAGCCGTGAGACCGCGGGCCGTGTGACCCGGGACCAGCTCCGCGAGATCGCCGGGCAGAAGCTGGCCGATCTCAACGCGAATGACATCGAGGCCGCAATGCGGCAGGTCGAAGGAACCGCCCGGAGCATGGGTATTGAAGTCGTCGGCTGACCCGACGACCGAGGTCGTCGGCTAGGCCGGCGACGACGCGTTCCGGCCGCACTTGCGCCGGACGACGACCCCGCGTCACGGGGGAGGCCGGAACGCCGGCCGCCAGCACGAGGAGCCAGGCATGGCCCAGCACGGCAAGAAGTACCGCGAAGCGCTCAAGCTCGTCGATCGCACCCGGGCGTATGCGCCCGCGGACGCGGTCGACCTGGTCAAGAAGACCTCGATCGTCAACTTCGATCCCTCGGTGGAAGCGCACCTCCGCCTTGGCGTCGACCCGCGCCACGCCGACCAGATGGTGCGCGGCACGGTGGTCCTGCCCCACGGCACCGGCAAGGTCGTTCGTGTCATCGTCTTCGCGCAGGGCGAGAAAGCCCAGGACGCGCTCCGCGCCGGGGCCAACGAAGTGGGCGGCGAGGACCTCGTCAAGAAGATCGAAGGCGGCTGGCTGGAGTTCGACGTTGCGGTCGCGACGCCGGACATGATGGGGATGGTCGGCAAGCTCGGCCGCATCCTCGGCCGGCGCGGCCTGATGCCGAACCCGAAGGCCGGGACGGTCACGTTCGACGTCGAGCGTGCCATCAACGAGGTGAAGGCCGGGCGCGTCGAGTTCAAGGTCGACAAGTCGGGAATCATCCACGTGCCCGTCGGCAAGGCGAGCTTCGACGCGGCCGCGCTCGTCGCGAACCTGGCCGTCCTCCTCGATGCGATAAACCGGGCGAAGCCCGCCGGCGCCAAGGGGACCTACCTCAAGGGCCTCACCATCGCAAGCACGATGAGCCCCGGGGTCCGGGTGGACCTGCCGGGCTTGCTCGCGGCGGCCAGCGCGGCCTGACGCTCCCGACCCGTCGCCGGCACGGCGCGCCGGCAGGCTGTACCATCACTTGCCGCGGCGGCCGAGAGGCGCGTCGCACAGCACGAAGACGGACCGCCGCAGACAGCCTGCGCCCGCGGACCGCGGGCCCGGTCACCCGGGTCGTCGGTCGGGGCTTGATCCGCCGGACCGGATCGGATACCCCAAAGCCGGGCATCCGGGGACGCCGACGAGCACGCCGAGGCAGGACGCCGACCGCGAGCCCTCCCTCCGGAGGCGCCCGCTGCGGACCCTGCAGGACGCGAGGAAGCGCCGTCTGGCAGGGGATCACGCCGGGTGGATCCACCGGGCGCGCCGGACGCGCGCAGCGCAGCAGAGGGCCGTATGCCGACCGACGCGAAGCGCGCCACCGTGGCCGAGCTCCGGGGCGCCCTGTCCCGCAGCACCACGCTTGTCACCACCGAGTACCGTGGCCTGACCGTGAAGGACCTCGGCGAGATCCGGCGGGCGCTTCGAAAACAGAATGTCACGTACCGGATCGTGAAGAACCGGCTCATGCGGATTGCCGCCGAGCAGGAGGGGAACCTCGGCATCGCCTCGCTCCTCCGCGGACCCTCGGCGATCGCCTTCGGGACCGGGGACGAGGCAGTCGTCGCCAAGACCGTCCTCGACGCCGTCCGCCCATACAAGCTGTTGAAGGTCACCGGCGGCGTCGTGGGCGGGAAGTCCCTCGACCTCGACGGCGTGACCAAGCTCGCCACCCTCCCGTCCCGCGAGGTCCTCCTGGCCCAGCTGGCCGGCGCGTTCGGCGCGCCCGCCAGCCTGGTCGCCCGACTGCTCGCCGCGAATCTGCGCAACCTGGGCCATGCGCTGACCCAGCTGCAGGAGCAGAAGGCGGAGGCCGCGGCCTAGGCGCCCCGTTCCCGATCCCGAACCGCGCCCGCATGCCGCGGGCGACCACGTCAAGGAGACACGAATCCCATGGCTACGCTCACCCAGGACCAGCTGCTTGACCAGATCGGTGCCATGACCCTCGTCGAGGTTGCCGAGTTCATCAAGAAGTTCGAAGAGAAGTTCGGCGTCACCGCCGCCGCCCCGGCTGCCGCCGCCGCGGTTGCCGTGGCCGCGCCGGTCGAGGTCGTCGAGGAGCAGACCGAGTTCGCGGCTGTCCTCGCCGAGATCGGCCCGAACAAGATCCCCGTGATCAAGGTTGTCCGCGAGCTCACCGGCCTTGGCCTCAAGGAAGCCAAGGACCTCGTCGACGCGTGGCCAAAGGCCGTCAAGGAGGGCATCGCCCGGGACGAGGCCGAGAAGATCAAGGCCGCGCTCGAGGCGCAGGGCGCGAAGGTCGAGATCAAGTAGCCGTCGACCGTGTCGCCGGGAGCCACCGGCGCACCTCGCGGTTCGGCCGATCGACACGCCGCGACGCCGGGACGGTGCAGGGTCACCGCCCGGCGTCGACGTGCCCCCTCACGCGCGCGCCCTCGCGTGCGCCCTGGCACACGCGCGCCCGGCCGACGACAGGCGTGCCGGCGTTCACAGCCGGCGTGGGGAAGCTTGACAGCAGCCGCGAGAGCGGTACAATTTCCAATTCCGTGAGCGCGGCCTTCCTTTCCCTTTCCCTCCTCCGTCAAGGAGCGGTTCATGCTGCCTGTCGCTGATTTCCCGTCCCTCGCGCCGTCCGGCCGGATCTCGTATGCTCGGATCTCGGAGAAGCGCGAGATCCCCAACCTGATCGAGCTCCAGGTCCGTTCGTTCGCCTGGTTCATCGAGCGGGGACTGCGGGAGCTCTTCGACGAGATCAGCCCGATCAAGGACTTCACCGGCAAGGTGATGGAGCTCCAGTACCTGGACTACGAGTTCGGCAACCCGAAGTACTCCGAGCTCGAGTGCCGCACCAGGGACCAGACCTTCAGCAAGCCGCTCTACGTCAACGTGGAGCTCCTGATCAAGGAGACGGGCGAGATCCAGCGCCAGCGCGTGTACATGGGCGACTACCCGTGGATGACGGAGCTGGGAACGTTCATCATCAACGGCGCTGAGCGCGTCGTCGTCAGCCAGCTGGTCCGCTCGCCGGGCGTCTACTACGGCAAGGTCGAGGATCCCAGCTCGGGTCGGGACCTGTACACCGCCAAGGTGATCCCGAACCGCGGCGCCTGGCTCGAGTTCGAGACCTCGAACCGGGACCTCCTCTCGGTGAAGGTGGATCGCAAGCGGAAGATCGCCGCGACCACGTTCCTGCGCGCGGTGGGCTACGAGCGCAACGAGGAGATCGAGGCCCTGTTCCACGGACTCGATGACAACCCGGAGCACCCGTACATCGCGGCAACGCTGGACAAGGACCCCACGAGCACCAAGGCCGAGGCCCTCATCGAGGTCTACAAGAAGCTCCGCCCCGGCGATCCGCCCACCGGCGACAACGCGCGGCAGCTGGTGGAGAGCCTCTTCTTCAATTTTCGCCGCTACGACCTGGGGCGCGTGGGGCGCTACAAGTTCAACAAGAAGCTGGACGCGATCGCCGCCCGGATGGGCTACGAGCTGCCCCGCGAGGACGTCACCAACCCGCACCTGGGCCGGACCATCACCCGCGAGGACATTGCCGCGATCGTCGGGCAGCTGATCATCCTCAACAACGGGGGTGGCCAGCCAGACGACATCGACCACCTGGGCAACCGGCGCATCCGCGCCAACGGCGAGCTGATCCAGAACGCGTTCCGGATCGGGCTGCTCCGGATGGAGCGCGTGGTCCGTGAGCGGATGACGATCCAGGAGATCGACAAGGCAACCCCGAACGCCCTCATCAACATCCGGCCGGTCTCAGCCGCGATGAAGGAGTTCTTCGGCGGGAGCCAGCTCTCCCAGTTCATGGACCAGACGAACCCCCTGGCCGAGCTCACCAGCAAACGGCGACTCTCCGCGTTGGGGCCGGGCGGCCTCTCGCGCGAGCGTGCGGGCTTCGACGTCCGAGACGTCCACCACAGCCACTACGGCCGCATCTGCCCGATCGAGACGCCGGAAGGGCCGAACATCGGCCTGATCGGCTCGCTGGCCACCTTCGGCCGGATCAACGACTACGGCTTCATCGAGACGCCGTATCGCAAGGTCCGCCGGAGCGTCGCCTGGGACGATCCGGATCTCGCGTCCTGCGACGCCGGCACCGACCTGGTGGGCAAGGGCGGCGTGGTCGTCGTCCGGAAGGGCGAGCCACTCTCCGGCCCCGCCGCGGCCGAGCTGAAGCGACAGAAGGCGCGGGCATTCCCGATCCGCCCCATCGTCACCGACGAGATCGTCTATCTGGCCGCGGACGAGGAGGAGGAGCACCACGTCGCGCAGGCGAACGCGGCGCTCGACGAGGCCGGGCACTTCGTCACCGACCGCGTGCCGTGCCGCTACCGGGACCTCTTCCCGGAGGTGGCGCCCGATCGGATCGAGTACATGGACGTCAGCCCGAAGCAGGTCGTCTCGGTCGCGACCGCCCTCATCCCGTTCCTGGAGCACGACGACGCGAACCGCGCCCTGATGGGCTCGAACATGCAGCGCCAGGCAGTCCCGCTCCTCGAGCCGGAGGCGCCGATCGTGGGCACCGGCATGGAGCGCCGCGCGGCCCAGGACTCGGGCCAGGTGCTTCTGGCCCGGGCTGCCGGGGTCGTGACGTCGGTGACCGCCGACCGGATCCTGGTCGAAGAGGACGCCGGCGAGCTCCGGACATACCCGCTCCAGAAGTTCGTCCGATCGAACCAGGGAACCTGTATCAACCAGCGTCCCATCGTGGACGTCGGCCGCCGCGTGGTGGCCGGCGACGCGATCGCCGATTCGTCGTCGACCGACGGCGGAGAGCTCGCACTCGGCCGCAACATCCTGGTCGCGTTCATGAGCTTTGAGGGCGGCAACTACGAGGACGCCATCGTCATCGGCGACCGGCTCGTCCGGGAGGACCTGTTCACGAGCATCCACATCGAGAAGCACGAGCTGGAATCGCGCGACACGAAGCTGGGACCCGAGGAGATCACTCGCGACATCCCGAACGTCGGCGAGGAGTCCCTCAAGGACCTCGACGAGGAGGGGATCGTCTACATCGGCGCCGAGGTCAGGCCGGGCGACATCCTGGTCGGCAAGATCACCCCGAAGGGCGAGACGGAGTTGACCGCCGAGGAGCGCCTCCTGCGGGCGATCTTCGGCGAGAAGGCCCGCGAAGTGAAGGATTCCTCGCTGCGTCTGCCGCACGGCGAACGCGGGAAGGTCGTGGACGTCAAGGTCTTCACGCGCGAGGACTCCGAACTGATGCCCGGCGTCAACAAGCTCGTGCGCGTCTCCGTGGCCCAGAAGCGCAAGGTCAGCGTCGGCGACAAGATGGCCGGCCGCCACGGCAACAAGGGCGTCATCGCCAAGATCCTCCCGCAGGAGGACATGCCGTTCCTCCCGGACGGCTCCCCGGTCGACATCCTCCTCAACCCGCTCGGCGTGCCGAGCCGCATGAACATCGGCCAGATTCTGGAGACCCACCTCGGCTGGGCGCTCGCAACGCTCGGCTACAAGGCCGCCACGCCCGTCTTCGACGGCGCCACCGAGACCCAGATCCGCGACGCGCTCCTCGCGGCCGGCCTGCCCGGCAACGGGAAGATCGACTTGCGCGACGGCCGGACCGGGGAGGGCTTCGCGAGGGCCATCACGGTTGGCCAGATCTACATGCTCAAGCTCCATCACCTTGTCGAGGACAAGATCCACGCCCGGTCCACGGGCCCATACAGCCTCATCACCCAGCAGCCGCTTGGCGGCAAGGCCCAGTTTGGGGGCCAGCGTTTCGGGGAGATGGAGGTCTGGGCACTCGAAGCGTACGGCGCGGCGAACATCCTGCAGGAGCTCCTCACCGTCAAGTCCGACGACGTCATGGGCCGGGTCCAGACGTACGAGGCGATCGTCAAGGGCGAGGAGATCCAGCCGCCGGGCGTGCCCGAGTCGTTCAAGGTCCTCATCAAGGAGCTCCAGAGCCTGGGGCTCAGCGTCGAGATCCTCAACGAGAACGACGAGGAGATCCGGTTCGTGGAGGACGTCTCCGCCTATCCCCTCCCTGACCTCGGCGGGATCAACCTCGCCGGGTTCGAGGACTAGCCTCGCATTCATCCCGCGGGGCCGGCGCTCGGCCGGCCCGGCCCCGCTCGCACCCGGTCCGTATCGCGCCGCTGAAGAGCCGCGGCGGCGCGGAGGAGAACCATGCTCGAGGTCAACAACTTCAACGCCATCCGCATCTCGCTGGCGTCGCCGGAGCAGATCCGCGACTGGTCGTCGGGCGAAGTCACCAAGCCCGAGACGATCAACTACCGGACGCTCAAGCCCGAAAAGGATGGCCTCTTCGACGAGCGCATCTTCGGTCCCACCAAGGACTGGGAGTGCTACTGCGGCAAGTACAAGCGGATCCGGTACAAGGGCATCATCTGCGACAAGTGCGGCGTCGAGGTCACCCGGGCCAAGGTCCGGCGCGAGCGGATGGGCCACATCCAGCTCGCCAGCCCCGTCAGCCACATCTGGTATTTCAAGGGCACGCCCTCCCGCCCTGGCATCCTGCTGGACATCAGTCCCCGCAACCTCGAGCGGATCCTCTACTTCGCGCTCTACATCGTCACCCGCGTCGACGAGGACGCGCGCAGGCGTGCCCTCATGGCTCTCGACGAGGAGGCCCAGGGGCGCGGCCGCGACGGGAAGCCCGACGACGCGGAGGAGCAGGAGCGC
>Ga0315286_10008276_pt1 | contig 10226 bp, 9 predicted proteins | sample YL17G10_0_MG_FD_205038 | JGI IMG/M metagenome (GOLD analysis project Ga0315286, IMG submission 205038) | Sediment microbial communities from Yellowstone Lake, YNP, Wyoming, USA - YL17G10_0 | ecosystem: Environmental > Aquatic > Freshwater > Lake > Sediment | place: USA: Wyoming | collected...
GTTCATGCCTGTCAACCCGCGCCGCGGGTCAGATATCCAGGTTGCGGACTTCCTTGGCGTGGGTCTGGATGAAGCGCCGGCGCGGCGGCACGGCCTCACCCATCAGCATATCGAACGTCCGATCCGCGACCGCGGCATCCTCGACCGTGACCTGCATCAGCGTCCGGTGGGCCGGGTCCATGGTCGTCTCCCACAGCTGCAGCGGGTTCATCTCGCCCAGGCCCTTGTAGCGAGAGATGGACGCTTTTTCCGCTCCGCCGTCCAGGCCTTTGAGCACCCTATCGCGATCGTGCTCGCTGTAGGCGTACTGGATCTTGCTCTTGTAGGCGATGCGGAACAGCGGCGGCTGGGCGATGAACAGGTGGCCGGCGTCGATCAGGGCCGGCATATAGCGGAAGAAGAATGTCAGCAGCAGCGTGCGGATGTGGCTGCCGTCGACGTCGGCGTCGGTCATGATGATGATCCGGCCATAGCGCAACCCCTCGAGGTCGAAGGTCTCACCGATGCCGGTGCCGAGGGCTGAGATCAGCGCCCTGACCTCATTGTTGCCCAAGATCTTGTCCAGCCGGGCGCGTTCGGTATTCAGGATCTTGCCCCTCAGGGGCAGGATCGCCTGGAAGTGCCGGTCGCGTCCCTGCTTGGCCGAGCCGCCGGCCGAGTCGCCCTCGACGATGTACAGCTCGCACTTGTTCGCCTCGCGCTCCGAGCAGTCGGCCAGTTTGCCGGGCAGCGTCAGGCTCTCCAGGGCGCTCTTGCGGATCACCAGGTCGCGGGCCTTCTTGGCCGCGTCGCGCGCACGAGCCGAGGTCAGGCATTTCTGCACGATCGCCCGCCCGGCCTTGGGGTTCTCCTCGAGAAAAGCGCCGAACGCCTCGCCCAGCACCTGCTGCACCTGGGTCTGGGCCTCGGCGTTCATCAGCTTGACCTTGGTCTGGGACTCGAACTGCGGGTCGCGGTGCTTGATGGACACGATGGCCGTCAGGCCCTCGCGCGTATCGTCGCCGGAGAAGTTGGGGTCGGCGTCCTTGAGCAGGCCGGCTTTGCGGGCGTAGTCGTTGATCGTGCGCGTGATCGCCGCCCGCATACCCGTCAGGTGGGTGCCGCCGTCAACCGTGTTGATCGTGTTGGCGAAGGAGTAGACCGACTCGGCATAAGCATCGGTGTACTGCATCGCCACTTCGATGCCGGTGCCTTCGAGCTCGCGCTCGACGTGGACCACGGGGTGCAGGACCTCACGGTTGCGGTTGAGAAAGCGCACAAAGGACGTGATCCCGCCCTCGAAGTAGAACGTCATCGCCCGCCCGTCGCGCTCGTCGCGCAGGTCGATGGTCACGCCGCGGGTGACGAACGCCATCTCACGAAAGCGCTGGATCAGCGTCTCGAAGCGGTAGGTAGCCCCTTCGTCCTTGAAGATCTTGCGGTCGAACATGAAGGTTGTTTTGGTGCCGGTGGTCTCGGCCAAGGTCTTGCCGATGACCTTGACCGGGCCGGTCGGCGCGCCGCGCTCGTAGCGCTGGGCGTGGACCTTGCCATCGCGTTTGACCTCGACCTCGCACCATTCGGACAGGGCGTTGACGGCCGAGATTCCCACGCCGTGCAGGCCGCCCGACACCTTGTACCCGCCGCCGCCGAACTTGGCGCCGGCATGCAGCACGGTCATGACGATCTCGAGCGCCGGCTTCTTCTTCTCGGGGTGTAGATCCACCGGGATGCCGCGCCCGTTGTCCTCCACGGTCACGCTGTCGTCCTTGTGCAGGATGACGTCGATTCGATCGCACGCCCCGGCCAGGGCCTCGTCGATCGAGTTGTCGACCACTTCGTACACCAGGTGGTGCAGGGCCTTCACGTCCGTCCCGCCGACGTACATGCCCGGTCGACGGCGGACCGCTTCCAGGCCTTCGAGGACCTGGATGTCCTTGGCGGCGTAGCTGCTCACCGAGGCGTCCTTCTTGGCCACTGTCACTCCTCCCCGCGCGGCGCAGCCGCGGCGGCGCGCGCCAGAATCGCACGCCGCAGGTCCAGCATCCACTCATGTCGACCCTGGTAGAACGCGTAGCTCCCGGCGATCAGGGTGGTGCTGACAAACGCATGGCCGACGACGGCCAGTGCGCCGAACCACGAGTTCTCCGCAGGCATCGCCCAGATCCATCCGGCGGCGTAGGTCACCAGCATGATCAACGCCAGGAACGCCACGCTCGACGGCATGTTCCAGCGCACCAGCTGCATGCTGGTGCGCGCCGCCTTCCAAACACTGAAGCGGTAACGGATGATGCCGTGGGGCGTGAAGGCGAGGTAGATGGCCAGCCAGAAGATGAAGCTGAAGGCCAGGAACATCACCCCCGCCCCGAGCAGCGGCAGGACCAGCGTGGCCAGCGAGACGATGAGCGCCGCGCCGGAAATCGCGACCAGCAATCCGGCGTACAGGCCGACCGAGAGAAGCAGGAAGCGCCCCCAAGCCTGCGCCAGCGGGGCAAGCTCAGCCGGGGGCGCCAGCTGGCGGGCGATCAGCACCTGGAACACGGCGCCTAACCCCAGCCCGATGGCCGTCGCCAGAGCCCACAGCCCGCCAACCGACACCAGGCTTCCCCCCTCCGTGGCCAGCGAGAGGCCCACGGGATTGGCGGCCGGCATCCGGGCGGCCATCAGGCTCGGCACACCGCCGGGGACGGCCGAGAGGGCTGAAAGGATGTTGAACCGCAGGGCCAGCTCGGCAAACCCTTGCTGCATCGCCTCAAGCTGCTGCGTCAATGCCGGATCCACGCCGGCGGGCGCCACCAGCGAGCGGGCAAGCTCCTGGATCAGGCGCGTCGCCCGTAGCTGCGGTCCCAGCCAAAGGAACAGATCTAGGACCACCGGAGGCAGAATCAGGGCTGGCCGGGCGGCAATGCGATCGAAACCGGCTGCCAGAGAGGCCAGGATGCCGATCGGGGGTTTGGGCGCGAAGGAGGCTGGCCTATCCACAATCTTTGATTCTATCACACGCTTCCGAATTGCCTTCGGCCCGCCAGTTCTACTTCCAAGTGCAACGCCGCGGCAATGATCAGGTGCCCAGACGCCCGGCACGCCGCGCGACCCATGAACACACCAACGCGTGTAAGCCCCTTGTGACAGCGCTCAGAAACCGAACCTCCGTGCATGCCCCTCCATCACCCGGTTTGTAGCGGGGTGCACCCGAAGTCGTGAGCCTCGGCGCCCGACGCTCAGGCGCGCGACCTGACAGGTGGCCTTGCCACCTGTCAGGTCGATCCGCCACGCGGCAGGCGGCGATCCGGCGCAACCTTCTCTTCCCCGGTGTGTGGGGAGGCGGCCTCGGCAAAGCGCATGGTGGCTGGATAGTTCTCCTCTCGGAGACTCGGTGTTATGGGCAGCATCTGCGCGGAAACGCCCTGCCTCTGAGCGCCGGGGAAACTCCCTGGCTCATGTCCATGAGACGACCCAGGTGCTGTCCGTGCATCGCTCTTCGGGCTGCGGCAGCCGGCACCGCGACGGCCGACAGGCTGTGCATCCGATCGCTTCCCCTGGCGCCCCCGCACCAGGTTTGACCGGCCTCCACGCGTCGGATAGAATGCCTCGACAGGCCGATGATGGACCACCTCACGATTGCTCTGCTCACCGATTTCGGAAATCGCGATGCGTACGCCGGGATCGTCAAGGGCGTCTTGGCGCACCGTGCACCCGACGCACGGGTGATCGACCTGACGCACGAGATCCCGGCCGGCGACGTGCGCGCCGGCGCCTTCATGCTGTGGCAGGCTTCCCCTTATCTGCCTGCCGGCTCGGTTTGCCTGGCCGTCGTGGACCCGGGAGTGGGCACGCGGCGGCGGCCGATCGCACTTCGGCTGCCGAACGGGTTCGGCGTCGGCCCGGACAACGGCCTCTTCTCGTGGCTTCTTCCCAGAGGAGACGCGCTGGACGCTGTAGAGATCGACCCCTCGCGCCAGTCGTCCGCGATTCCCAGCGAAACCTTCCATGGCCGGGATGTGTTCGCCCCGGCCGCGGCGCGGCTGGCACTCGGCGCTCCGCTTTCGGAACTCGGGCCGCCCCTGCACGACATCGTCCAGCTGCCTCCACCGGGCTTCGAACCGATCGCCGGCGGGGTCACCGGCGAGATCATGTGGATCGATTCGTTCGGCAACGCCGTCACCAGCCTTGGCCGCCTCCGCCTGTCGGGCGATCGCGCCGAGCTGACGCCCTGCTGGTATTCACTGCCTGCGATGACCTTCCACGCCGCGGCCGCCCGCCTCGCGCTCGGCTCCGGGATGACGCTCCCCCTGTCGCGCACCTTCGCCGATGTTCCTGCGGGGGAGCCGCTGGCCTACATCGGGAGCAGCGGGCTGATCGAGATCGGTATTCACCGCGGGCGCGCCGAAACCGGCCTCGGCCTTGCGCCGGGACAAGCCGTCACGCTCCTGTACGAGGGATAGTCGATGCAGACCTTTCGAATCGAAGGCGGACGTCCGCTGCACGGCGAGGTGATGCCATCGGGCAACAAGAACGCCGCCCTGCCGCTGCTGGCAGCCTGCCTGCTCACAGACCAGCCCATTGTCCTGCGCAACGTTCCGGATATCGGGGATGTGCGCACCATGCGCCGCCTGCTCGAGAGCCTGGGCGTGCAGTTCGAGACGCTCGACGTCCACACCTGGCGTGTGCAGGCCGGCGAGGTGCGGCGGGCGGACCTCGATCCGGACATCTGCCGGAAGATGCGCGCCTCGATCCTGCTCGCCGGGCCGATGACCGTCCGCTCCGGTGGCGTGTCGCTGCCGCCGCCCGGCGGCGATGTGATCGGTCGCCGGCGCATCGATACGCACATCCTGGCCCTGCGCGCCTTGGGAGCCGAGGTGGTCTACCGTGGGCGCGAGTTCAACTTCAGCGCCAGCCAGCGTCTCCACGGCGCTGACCTGCTGCTGGACGAAGCCAGCGTCACCGCCACCGAGAATGCCATCATGGCCGCCGTGACCGCCCGCGGCGAAAGCGTGATCCGCAACGCGGCCTCCGAGCCCCACGTCCAGGACCTGTGCGCCTTCCTCAATTCCCTCGGGGCACGCATCGACAACATCGGCTCCAACACCCTCCACGTCCACGGCGTCGACCGGTTGGGCGGCGGCGAGTTCACCATCGGATCGGACTACCTGGAGGTGGTCAGCTTCATCGGCGCGGCCGCGGTCACCGGCGGCTCGGTGCGCATCCGCTCGGCCGGCCCAGAACACCTGAACATGGCCCGCTTGGTCTTCCAGCGCCTGGGAGTCCGCTGGGAGGTCGACGGCCAGGACATCGTCGTCCCGTCCGGGCAGCGCCTGGAAGTCGAGCCCGACCTGGGCGGCGCCATCCCGTCGATCAGCGTCATGCCCTGGCCTGCCTTCCCCACCGACCTGATGAGCGCAGCGATCGTCGTCGCCAGCCAGTCCAAGGGCACGGTGCTATTCCACGACTGGATGTTCGAGGGGCGCATGTTCTTCATCGACAAGCTGGTGTCGATGGGCGCCCGCATTATCCTGTGCGACCCGCACCGCTGCATCGTCGAAGGCCCGAGACGATTGGTGGGCGAGACGCTGGAGAGCCCGGACATCCGCGCCGGGCTGGCGCTGGTGCTGGCCGCGTTGGCGGCCGATGGCTCATCGACGATCCGCAACATCGGCCAGATCGACCGCGGCTACGAACGCATTGACGAGAAGCTGCGCAACCTGGGCGCGGCGATCGAGCGCGTCGACATCTGAGGCGCGACGGCGAAACGCGCGGCCGAGTGGCCGCGCGTCCGTGATTCTTGGACGTCCGCCTGGGACTAGCCAGCCGCGGCCGATGCCGCTGTCGAGCGAGCCTCGACCTCCGACGCTAGCCGCCGGTAGGCCGCCGCGGCGGCGCTCTCCGGACGGTGCAGCAGCACCGGCAGCCGCGCAGCCGGGGCCGTCGCCAGCGCTTCGTCAAGCTCAATCACCGTGTCAAACACACGCTCGTGAAAGGCTGACCGCAGCTCCTCGACCACCTGCCGGCTGTGCGTCGACGCTGGCTGGTACATCGTGGGTAGCAGGCCGAGGAGATCCAGCGCCGGATTGAGGCGTTCGCGCACTGTGCCAACGCTGTCGAGGATGGCACGGATGCCCCGCATCGCCAGATAGCGGCACTCGACCGGCACGAGCACGGCCTCGGCCGCCGTCAACGCGTTGACGGTCAGCAGGCCAAGGCTGGGGGGCGTGTCGATCAGGACGTAGGCAACCTGGTCCGCTTCCGCGCGCAGCAGGTCGGCGAGCCGACGGGCGCGATCTGGCCGGTTCATGAGCAGGTATTCGGCCGCCGCCAGGTCCACGCTGCCCGGCGCCAGCCACAGGCGTTCGCCGATCGGGCGGACGATTTGGCCCAGGCGCACGCCGTCTTGCGTCAGCAGCGAGTAGGTCGTCGGCGTCAGCGTATAAGGATCGAGGCCACACCACGCGGTCAGGGCGCCCTGTGGATCGAGATCGACCAGCAGAACGTGCTGCCCGCGCTCGGCGAGCGCCGCGCCCAGGTTGACGACGGTCGTGGTCTTGCCCACGCCGCCCTTCTGGTTGGCGATGGCCAGGATGTGCCCCATGAACAGGGAGTATAGCCAAGCCGCCTCCGTCCGGCAAACCGGCGGCCGACGGCCGGTGGGCGTTCCCGGATACCGACCGGGGATTCGGACGTCGGGAGTTTGGAATTGACCAGCGGGCAACGGGGCGGTATAATCCCCCCTTACGCTGAGGTTCCGGGTAAACGTCTATGCCGAAACGAACCTACCAACCGAAGATCCGTCATCGACTACGCGTCCATGGGTTTCGCGCCCGCATGGCGACACGCCAGGGCCGGACCGTTCTCAAGCGCCGCCGCCTGAAGGGCCGCATGCGCCTGACCGTCCGGATGAACGCTCACGTCAAGAAGATCAACTGGAAGGCCTAGTCCGTCTTGTCGCGCCGGCCGAAGGCGGCCGGCGGCCCATGCAAGCCAGACACCGGCTCACAGGCGAAGCTGACTTCCGGCGGGTGAGGCGTACGGGAACCTCCTACTCCCACCCGCTGTTCGTTCTGGTGGTCTCTGCCAGTGAGCTGCCTGCCGTGCGCCTGGGTGTAAGCGCCAGCCGCTCGATGGGCACAGCGGTCCGCCGCAACCGCGCCAAGCGCCGGTTGCGCGAGACCTTCCGGCCGCTGATGCCGGATCTGCCGGGCGGCTGGGATCTGGTGGTCGTCGCCCGGCCGGCGCTCCTGGAGGCGGAATGGCCGGCGCTGCAAGCCGCGGCCCGTCTGCTTCTGAAGCGCGCCGGCCTGCAGCGATCGGAGAGCAGACTGCGTGGAGACCGCCCGGATTGACGAGCAGGAGCCGAGGTTGAGGGACATCCCGGTTAGCCTCGGAACCTTGCCCCGCCTTCCGCTGCTGGCGCTCATCCGCGCGTACCAACTGACGATCTCGCGGGTTTTGCCTGCCGGAACCTGCCGCTTCTATCCGACCTGCTCCCACTACGGCTACCAGGCCATTGCCAGGTACGGCCTGTTCAAGGGCGGATGGATGGCGATCTGGCGCGTGCTGCGCTGCCAGCCGTTCAACGCCGGCGGATACGACCCTGTTCGATAGGAGCCCTATGGCACTACGACCGCTGCGCCCATCCTGGGTCGCCATCGGCCTGCTGGCGATGGTAACCCTCCTGCTGGCTGGCTGTTCCGGCGCTGCCATGACGCCTTCCTCGTGGCCTGGCGTCTCAGCCGATTCGACCACCGCGTATATCGCCAACAATCAGGCGGTCTATGCCGTCGATCTGGCGACGGGCGCCGAACGCTGGCGCTTCCCGGCGCAGCCCGATCGGGCGATCGCCCTGTTCGCAACCCCGACCCTCACCGACGACGGACTGGTGATCCTGGGGGGCTTCAACCGGGTGGTGTACGCATTGAAGGCCTCCGATGGCAGCGTCGCCTGGCAGTTTGCCAAGGCCAAGGATCGCTACATCGGCGGTGCGGCGGTGGCCGGCGAGCTTGTCCTCGTCCCGTGCGCCGATCACACGTTGTACGCCCTTCAGCGCGCCAGCGGCGCGCTGGTCTGGTCGTTCAAGACCAAGGCGCCGCTGTGGGCTGCGCCGCTGGTCGAGGGCGAGACCGTCTACCTTCCGGCTCAGGACCACAACCTGTACGCGCTCGAAGCCCGCACTGGGAAGCTCATCTGGTCGCAAGACCTGGGGGGTGCGTTGTCGGACACACCCGTCCTGACGGGCGGCAGTCTCCTCGCCGGCACCTTCGGCCAGGGACTGGCGGCCGTTGACGCGCGCGCCGGCAAGCCCGTGTGGACCGTGCCAACCGATGGCTGGGTGTGGGGCAACCCGGCGACGGACGCAGTGGCAGCCTACTTCGGCGATCTGGCCGGGACGGCCCGCGCCGTGTCGCTCAAGGATGGTTCGACGCTGTGGACGTTCCAACCGGGCGCGCCGGTCGTCGCCAGCCCGGCGCTCGGCGATGGCGTGGTGTACTTCGTCAGCAGTGGCGGCCTGATCCAGGCCCGCGCAACTTCTGACGGCGCCTCCAAGTGGGAGGTCACGCTTGCCGGACCGACCGACACCGATCCGCTGCTGACCGGAGACGTGCTGCTGGTGGCCGTTTCCAGCAGCCCCGATGTGCTTCTGGCCGCGCTCGACCCGGCCACAGGCGCCACGCGCTGGACCTTCGCGCCTGCGAAGTAGCCGGGAGAGAGCACCATGTGGGATACCGTAATCCTCAACCCGATGGTCAACAGCCTGCTGTGGATCTATGACGTATTGGGCCACAACTTCGGGTTGGCGATCATTGTCTTTACCGCACTGATCCGCCTGGTCACCCTGCCGCTCACGCTGCAGCAGCAGCGCAGCACGCAGAAGATGCAGGAGCTGCAAGGCACCAAGGCCTGGCAGGACATGCAGAAGAAGTTCAAGGGCGACAAGCAGAAACTGCAGGAGGAGCAGCTCAAGCTGTACAAGGAAGTGGGCTTCAATCCTCTCAGCGGCTGCCTGCCGACGGTGATCCAGCTGCCGATCATCTTCGGCCTGTACGGCGCTGTGATCCGTGCCCTGGCCACTTCGCCGGCCCAGTTGCTCGAACTCTCAAAGCACCTCTATGCCTTCATCCCGAGTTCGATCTTCCCGCTCAACAGCCAGTTCCTGTACATGAACCTTGGGCAGCCGGAGCGGCTCTACTTGCCGTTCCTGCCCAACATCGGCATCCCGGTGCTGACCGTCCTGGTGGTCATCAGCACCTACTTCCAGAACAAGCTGATGACACCGCCGTCGGCCGATGCCCAGGGCGCCCAGATGACTAAGGTCATGGCGCTGTACATGCCGCTGCTGCTCGGCTACTTCGCCTACACGCTGGCATCGGGCTTGGCGCTCTATTTCGTGGTCTCCAACCTGCTGGCCATCGTGCAGTACGCCGGCATGGGGAAGGGCAAGATCGACTTCAAGAAGCTGTTGTCGTTTGGCGGCACAGCGCCGCAGAAGCCGAAACGCTAATCGCCGGAAGCGCGGGTCCGGCGCTTCCGTGGCCTGAGCCCGTGATCCGGACCGGGTGACCGTATGCCTGAACAACGCCCAAGTATTGAGATCATCGCCCCGACCATTGACGAGGCTCTCGCCCGCGGCGCGGCCGAGCTGGGTGTCGCCCCGGAGGCGCTGGAAGTCCAGGTTCTGGACGAAGGCGGCAAGGGCCTGTTCGGACTGGGACTGCGTCAGGCCCGGGTCCGCCTCACGGTGAAGGGCGAAGCCGTGCGTGGCAGCGTCGCCGACAAGGGCGTAGCCGCGCCCCGCGTCGTCGCCGCGCAGGTCGCCGCCGGCCCCTCGGAGACGTCCGACGAGGACGAAGAAGCCCTGCGGGTCGCGCAGGACACGCTCCACGAGCTGCTCGAGCGCATGGGCGTCGAGGCCACGATCCGGGCGCGCTGGGGCGAGCCGACCGGCGATGACGCCCCACGCCCGGCGTTCCTCGACCTGCACGGGGGCGACCTGAGCATCCTGATCGGCCATCGGGGCGAGACCCTCGCCGCGCTGCAGTACATCACCCGGCTGATCGCCGGGAAGGAACTCCACCGCCCGATGCCGATCGTCCTTGACGTCGAGGGCTACCGCGCCCGGCGCGAGGGTCAGCTGCGCCAGCTCGCCCAGCGCATGGCCGCCCAGGCGATCGAGCAGGGCCGGACGATGACGCTCGAGCCGATGCCGGCCAACGAGCGCCGCATCATCCACCTTGAGCTGCGCGATCACGCCCAGG
>Ga0315286_10008278_pt1 | contig 10225 bp, 13 predicted proteins | sample YL17G10_0_MG_FD_205038 | JGI IMG/M metagenome (GOLD analysis project Ga0315286, IMG submission 205038) | Sediment microbial communities from Yellowstone Lake, YNP, Wyoming, USA - YL17G10_0 | ecosystem: Environmental > Aquatic > Freshwater > Lake > Sediment | place: USA: Wyoming | collected...
AGCAGAATTCTATGTTGAAAGAGAAAAAGCAAGCCCGCTTTCTATGGATGATGTGATCGGCGGAGTTGCAGCAGAATCAAGTATAGGAACATGGACAGAACTTACAACAGAAAAAGAATATATGAGAAAGCTCGCTGCAATAGTTTTTTATGTCAAGAGAGTAGGAGATACTGCATTTATCAAGATTGCTTATCCAAAAGAATTATTTGAATTTGATAATATCCCTAATTTTATGTCAGGAATTGCAGGAAACATATTTGGCTTGAAAGATATTAAGAATTTAAGGTTGGAAGATATTAATTTTCCTTCTGAAATGCTTAAAAAATTCAAAGGGCCTGTATATGGAATTCCGGGAGTAAGAAAATTATTGAAAGTCAAGGACAGGCCTCTTGTTGGAACAATTGTAAAGCCAAAGCTCGGATTAAATTTCAAAGATCATGCAAAAGTCGCCTATGATGCATGGGTTGGGGGTTGTGATATAGTAAAAGATGATGAAAACCTTTCTTCTCAGTCTTTTAACAAGTTTGATGAGAGATTAAAACAAACTTTCAATATGAAGGAAAAAGCAGAAAAAGAAACAGGAGAGAAAAAAGTTTACATGATTAACGTAACCTCGGAGACAAATGAAATGCTTAGAAGAGCGAAAATGTCAAAAAACATTGGAAATGAATATATGATGGTTGATATTCTTACAGTTGGCTGGGCAGGATTGCAAACATTAAGAAATGCAAATGAAGACTTAAAACTTGTAATGCATGCTCACAGGGCAGGACATGCAGCATTTACAAAAAGCCCTGTTCATGGAATTTCAATGCTTGTTATAGCAAAATTAGCAAGATTAATAGGGCTTGATCAGATTCATATAGGAACAATAGTTGGAAAAATGGGCGGAACAAAAAAAGAAGTAGTCTCTATTGACCAGGAAATGGAAGACAGATTTATCAAAGCAAAGGGCCATGTTCTTGAAGAAAACTGGCTCCATATAAAGCCAACATTTGCAGTCTGCTCAGGGGGATTGCATCCAGGCCATGTTCCGGCTTTAGTAAGAAATTTAGACAAAAATATAATCATTCAAATGGGCGGAGGTATTCATGGCCATCCACAAGGAACAGTCAAGGGCGCTATGGCTGCAAGGCAAGCAATTGATGCAACAATGAAGCACATTTCTTTAGAAGAATATGCAAAAAAGCATATTGAGCTTAAACAGGCACTAGATAAGTGGAAGTAGTTATTGGTAATTTAGATTTCTCTATTAAGATGAGCACGTCATTGCTCACCACAAGACATTAACAACCTTCAATCAAAAATAAAAAGCTCATCTATTTTTGTTTTCAGGGCTTTTGCAATGTCATGTGCAAGTTTTAAAGAAGGATTATACTTATTCTGTTCTAAAAAAACAATAGTTTCTCTTCTTACACCTACTTTTTTAGCTAAATCTTCCTGTGTAAAATTATATTTAGCTCTGAATTCCTTTATTCTGTTTTTCATCTTAGATTTCTCTTTTATTGAAGTATACCCAGAATATAAAAAATAAAATTGCCATTCCACCCACTGCTACACCTGTTGCTTGACTAACATCCCTGAATTTTATTAAATCCTCTGAAAGCATGCCTATTGCAAGCAAGAGATAAAGAGTTACATAAAATGATGTTGATGATGCCTTTTCAATTACTCTTTTTGATCTTTCATCTTCAAATGGCATTCCTCTGCTGACATCTTTAGCTCTTCTCATTACGAAAATAAAGAAAAAAAGCATTATAATCGCGGCTAAAATAATTCCTGGCAATATTGAATAATCTATGCCATTAACAAAATTTTTAACAGCATATAAGATTAGTGAAGCAAATACAATCACAGTCAAAAACCCTACGACTAATATTCTCCTTTTGTCTGCTGCTCCTGTCCCAAGTTTTTTATTAATTTTATTTTTCATTTTTGTTATTTTTATCGCACATTAAGTTAGATTTAGCTAACTTTATGTTAGATATATATAACATCTACTATTTAAATCTTTCGGTTTTACGGGCTATTAATATCTAATAATCAATATATCCCTTTTTTATAGGACTTTGTCCGTCATGACAAAAAATTCCTAGAACATTAACAACAATTAATAATCAACAAGAATCAATTATTCTACAAAGCTTCTTGAACTTCTTTTGTAGGATCGACAACAACATTTAATTTTAAAAGAGTGTTTTTGCCTATTAAAATAGGATATTGCATATTTTGCCTGTCTGCTACTGTGAAAATACTCTTAACCCACCTGCCTGTTTCCATGCTGATTAAAAGCTCAACAAGAGCTTTTCCAACTTCTTTTGGAGGCCCTATATCTATCAAAAGGTCCTTGCTTATACTTGATTTGCTTGCTCCTGTATCTATCTTTGCCTTGACCTTTTTCTCTCTTCTTGTTCCTTTGACCCATACATCCTCTATTAATCCAATTTTCTTTCTTCCAGAACCACTATCCGGGCCCTTTAGCTCTTTTAACTCGCTAAGCAGTGCTTCTTCAAGTTTTTCTTTATCAGCTTCAGATGCCATGGTTAAAGAACATTGTTTTTGTTAATATATCTTTCTTTTTCAGTCTTTTATTTCTTGATAACAAGGACTTCAGGAAGGGCCTGATAAAAGGCCATTAAGAAATTATCTGCATTTGCATCATATTTTCTTCCAACAGGATCAAGAACATGAAAACTGTTTTTTGCCTTGTCATAGCCATCGAGAATGACTTTGTGATGCATATTGGTGATGTGATTATTCTCGCTCATAAAAGCAGGTCTTATTCCTGCAATAACAAAGTTATTTTCATTTATTATATTCTCTAATTTGGAAATGTTTAATCTATCAATAACAACTTCTCCTCCCAACTTCATAAATTCAAGAGTTTTGTCAACATAAAACTTCCACATATCCTTGTATCTTGATGATTTTGCTTCCAAGGACATTTTTAAATTGTCATTTGTCTGGTTTGCAATAACAGGGTTATATCCAATATATTTTGTTTTTAACCCAAGCTTTAATGAAGTTAGTCCAAGGGTTATTATGGGGCTTAAGACGCTTCTTTCACTATTGTAAAATTCATGCTTATCAAATATATCTTTTTCAGAAAGCTTTACGCCGTAGTAATTGGCAACACTTCTCAAGCAGGCTATGCCACAAGACCTGTTAGTCTCTTGTTTGATAATCTCCATACCCTTAGCCATGTTCTTGATAGTATCCAGGGGTATTAAAATTTTACCCTTCTTATTTTTTCTTAATTTTTTAACTATCCGTAAAACCGAAGATATTTTAAATATTCTTTCATTGATATATCTTGGATGAAAACCGAAAAAGAGAGGTGGGATAGGGCTGCAAGAGAATATGCGGAAAAAGTTGAAAGCAAAGAAAGCCAAGGCTTTTTGATCAGAGATAAATGCCTAAATCCCTATCTTTTTGATGCTCTTGGAGACGTGAGAAATCGAAGAATTCTTGATTATGGCTGCGGAGATGGATGGCTATGCAGCAATTTGAAAAACAAAGGCGCAATAATGGAGGGCTGTGACATAAGCCCTGAGTTTATAAGAATGGCAAGAGCAAATTATCATGACATTAAGTTTGAGGTTATAGATAAAAAAGTGCCTTGCCGAGATAGTGAATTTGATGTTGTAATAAGCAATATTGTTCTTCATATTACAAGGGATTACAAGAATGTGATAAATGAAATGTACAGGGTTTTAAAACCAGGTGGAAAGTGCATAGTAACAATAATGCATCCCTTGTTTTACAAAGAAGATGTTATAAATCCAAAGAAAAAAAGAGAGTCATTAAAGATTAAAGTTGAGGAAACTGTTCCTGTGATATATTATAAAAGAGATATGGACATTTATGAAAAAGAATTCAAAAATTATGGATTTAAGATAATAAAAAGACAGGCATGCATTGCAAAAGAAAAATTAGAAGACAATTTAAAAAAATACTCTGAAAAGCCTTTTTTTCTTCTTTATGAATTAAAAAAAGAAATGATTTATGCTGCAGCTGCAATAATTAAAAATAATGAAAATCTTGTCCTGCTTGCAAAAAGAGCTCCGACAAAGCAGCCATTTCCAAGCCATTGGAGCCTGCCTTCAACATCATATCAAAAAGAGGAAAATCCAGAAGAAAAGCTAAAAGATGCTTTGAAAAAAAAGCTTGGAATAAGCATCATAGTAAAAGGCGTATTTGGAACAAAAGAAGGCAGGCAAGGAGATCATTGGCTAAAAATGACTGATTATGAAGCCGAGATTGTCAATGGAATTCTTCATCCTAATAAAACTGATTATACAAAAGCAGAATATCTAAATCCTAAAGAAACCATCAAAAATCCTGAAAAAACAGGGTTCTGCATGCAGATTTTGCTTGAAAAAATGCAAGCAACGCAGGCAGAAGGTTTATAAGATTATCAATTTTTTAATTATAATGAAAAACCCCTTATCAAAGGAGAATATAAAGAAGATTTTCAATAAAGAGTTTTATAAAAAATTAGCATTAGTGATTTTTGTTTCATTTATAATATATCTATATGTTCCTTTAAACAAACTAAGATATCCTTTGATAATATTCAAGACACCCATAGACGATTATATCCCGTTTCTGCCATTTTTTGTGGTTTTTTATTTTATTGTTCATAATATCCTTTTATATGGAACAATGGCATTTTCATTTATCAGAGAAAATAAAAGATTTTACACTTTTTTTTATAGCATGATTCTTGCCAATCTGGTTGCTTACTCTATATATTACTTTTTTCAGTCGACAATCATAAGGCCCCCTATAATTGGCCATAGCATTTTCTCATTAGGAGTTGCAAAAATTTACAGTACTGATCTGCTCTATAATGCTTTTCCAAGCGGCCATGCCTATTATTCAACTATTGTTTTAATGCATTGGCTGAAAAGCAATGTTAAGAAGTCTATTAAAATAATAATCTCTGTTTTGATAAGCTTAGTATTAATGTCGACCTTATTCATAAAACAACATTTTATCTTAGATATTATTGCAGGAGTCAGTCTTGGAATCTTTTCATACCTTCTTATTTTCTCTTTGATGAATAAGAAGAAATAAATCAGACATAACAAGAATAATAGGATTTATAAATTTTTTATATATTAACTAAATCCCTTACCCGCTACAAGAAAACACCATAATTCTATTACCCACTACATGCCAGGACTCTTGGTTTTGCGAGTGAGCTTTATAAACCAGGAAAAGGCTTTTAAACCCTCGCTGATATGAAAAAAGCCATGACAGAGCCAAACTATCTGGAGATATCAAAAGGCTGGGGAATGACTTATTTGCTTACAAATGGGTATGTAAGAGCAACAAACAATTTAACAGAAATACCTTTAAACTGGGTTGGGCGTTTCTATTATTTAGATAAAAATAACAATGTTTTCCTAGAAGAAGGAAAAGGAAGAAAACTGCAGGTTGACATGAATCCAACAATCCCAGACACATATTCTGCAAGAAAGCAAGTATTTGCATTAAGAAGAGAAGTTGAAGACATAGACAAGACAAAAACAGGCATTAAAAGAGCCCACCTTAGTCTTGAAAATATGCTTACAAATAAATCAACAGAAGCAAGCATAGCTATCTAACAGCTTTTTGATAAAATTTAAAAACAATAATCTCCTTACTGAATAATGGATAAAAAGAAAATCGTTCTTACAAAAGAGGAATTTCTAAAAGATGCCAAGCCTTGCGATTTGTTTCAAAGAGTGCAAAGAGAAATAGAGGTTGCTTTATTAAAAGAAACATACTCAAAGCAATATCTCCTAAAAAGCAAGCTTTGCACAGAACAAGAATATAACACTATTCCTGCATCAAACATAAGGGCAATGGAAGCCAAAAGACTGCAGGATGAAGCTTATTTAAGATATCAGATTGTTGGGGCTGCAGTATACTAATTTATCTTCTTTTCATTAATCCTAAAATTCTTTTTTGATCTTTTTTTTCCTGATATGAATGGGGAATGTAAATTGGCTTTTTTGTTCTTGGATTCAAGCCAGTATAATACATGCATGTAGAAACTGTCATCGGAGTAGGGGTGAAAATCTGCACAGAACTAATGTTCTTTAATTGTTTTATCATTAATGCGAGCTCTTTTGCTTCTTTCATGCTTGTTCCAGGATGCCCTACCATAAAATAAAATGACAGTTCTCCGCAGCCAAGCCTTTCAAATCTCCTTATGAATTCATCTAAGTCACCCTTGTTTTTGTTCATAAGATCAAGAACATTTGGGCTTACATGTTCTGGGGCTATTTTTAGCTGCCCGGAAATATGGTGTTTTAATTCTTTCAAGTACTCATTTGGAGCAATGTCATATCTTATACCGCTTCTTATGAAAACTTTTTTTATTCCCTTGATATTTCTTATATCTCTTAATAGTTTTATTAATCTTGAGTGGGAGCGGTTTAATTGAGCACAGCTAATGCAGCTGCTTTTGCATTTGTTGCAGTCCATACCATACATATTTGCAGTAGGCCCTCCTAAATCATCTATATTGCCTTTAAAATGAGGCAATGTTGTAATGTACTTTATTTCTTTTATAATAGATTCTTCAGACCTTGAAATAACTCTGTCTCCAAACATTAATCTTAATGAGCAGAAATTGCAATTGCCTATGCAGCCCCTGTGAGTTACGACACTGAATTCAAATCCCTTCATATAATCAACCTTATTTATATTTCTTGTAAAACCGAGTTCATAATATTCATCAAGGTCTTTTGATGTGTAAACAGGAAATTTATACTGCAAAACATAGAAAGTGTCTGTTTTCTGGGCAAGATTTTTGTTATTGTCAAGCAAATTCTGCATATCGCAGAATTTTTCTTTTGATTCTGAAACTTGTTCATGGCTTGGCATTTCAATAAAACCCTCAGGAATTTGCCGGCTTTTAATGCATGTTCCTTCTATTCCATCAAGCCTTTTGTTGTTTTTTATTCTGTCTGCAATCTCTAAGCATTGTTTTTCACCGCTTCCATAGACAAGAATGTCTGCTCTTGAATCAAATATTACTGATTTCCTGAGCTTGTTGCTCCAGTAATCATAGTGGGTAAACCTTCTTAATGAGCTTTCTACTCCGCCTATGACTATGGCGCTATCTTTGAAAGCATGCCTTATCCAGTTGCTGTAAACAATAATAGCCCTGTCTGGAACCTCTTCAATATAATTTAAATTCTTGTCCAAGGCTCGCCTTCTGTTTAAAGCACTATAATTTCTAAGCATAGAATCAATGCTTCCAGAGCTTACTCCGAAAAAAAGCCTTGGCTCACCCAGCTTTTTTATGTCATGCTCTGTTTTTGGAATCTCTATCACTCCTACTTTGTATCCTTGTTTTTCAAGAAGCCTTTTTAGTATAGCTACCCCACACAGCGGATGATCGAAGAACCTTTCTCCAATCACAAATATTATGTCATATATCATAATTTTCTATTGGTAAATCTGCTTTAAATGCTTTATCTCAATTGCAAAAAACTTAAAAACCCTATAATTAACTAAAATATAGGAAAGGGAAAATGGAAATTCCAGAAAAACTTAGTGGAGAATTACAAGGAGCATTCTTTAGAACACCCAGTGGGACATATACTTTTATGGGTTATGGAACAAGAACTTTAGAAGAAGGAAGAAGATTCTGCGAAGAAAGTTTTGGCTATAGGTTTATCAAGCAAATCAGCGGAATAAACGCCTATTTTTTTCATGTTGCAAATTCATTTGCTGAGGAGAAACTAAATAAAAAGACATCTGCTGGGGAAAAAATAAATATCAGTGCAGAGGATATAATGCTAGAAGATATCATCAGACATGCCGGAAACGGAAACGGCAGTTAAAAGTTATTGTTTATTACTTTTCTTAAATCATCAAGCTTTTTTGTTTTTGTTAATCTTTCTCTCAGTTCGCCGGCATTTTCCTTGTACTTTGTAAAGCATATTGCCTGTGATTTTATGTGGCTGAAATTCAGATTGTATTGCAGAGCAAGCTTTAGATATACTTCAAAATCATAAACAGGCTTTTTTCCTGTAAGTTTTGCAAATATATTTGGATAGCCCATTGCATTTCTTCCAATCGTGACAAAATCAAATTTTTTTAAAAGCTCATCTGCATTTTTCTCATCAACATCTCCTGAGTATATCAATGGAAGAGAAATTTTTTTCTTTAATCTTTCAGCAAAACTTATGTCTGCCTTTCCAGAATATCCCTGTTTGATTGTTCTTGGATGAATGCATATTGCATCGCAGTATTTTTCAGCAATTTTCACTATTTTTAATGTATTGCTCGATTTTCTCAGCTTTATTGTCAGGGGCTTTTTTGTAGAATCTTTCATTGTTCTCAAAATCTTTTCTATAGTCTCAAGTTTTTTAGGAAGAAAAGCTCCAAAGCCCTTTTCTTTTGCTGTTCTTGCAGAGCATCCAAGATTAAAGTCAAAGAGTTTAGCACTATCATCATGCTTTTTTATGAATTCAGCAATTCCTTTTTCATCTGTTGAAAATAATTGTATTGCAGGCATGTCATCAAGGATTATTTTTTCCCTTGTCAATGGATTTATCATGCCTGTGTATGTCAGGCCTGCTCCTGCATCTTTGCATAATATCCTGAATGCAATATCATTTATCCCAACCATTGGTGCAAGAAAATAAGGGTTTTCAAGTTTCAAATTTCCTATTTTATATTCAGCCATTGAGAATTAAAAGTTATTATCTATTTAAGGCTTATTTTAGCCCCTGATTTCCTGTTCTATCTCGCCCATTCTTCCGACTATTTTTGAGATTTCCTCTGCAAGTTTGCCTCTGGCCTCTAAAAACATTTTTTTCTGCTTGTCCATGTATTTTTTTGCTTCATCTGTTGTTTTTCTGACAACAACACCCGCTCCAACATTGACAAGGACTGTTTTTGCGCTTTCTGCTTTTGTTTCAAGATAAACCTCTCTTGATAATGGTGCAAGAATTTTTTTGTCTTTGATATCTTTAATTTCATCCAGATCATCCTGTATTCTTGCTATCTGGGCAATATTCTGGTCTATAAGTATAACTTGCTCTTCCAGCTGCTTTGCCTGCTGCTCTAATATTCTTATTTCAAGTATTCTTCTTTCAAGCTCTTTCTGGTCCATTTTTTCAGTAATGTTTTATGATTTTTATTGAGCAGGAATGACGTCGGCCTGCACTGATTATTATGAACATTAACAATTTAATAATCTTGTCATATCTCTGATTTTAAGACTTTCTTTACTACCATTGAAAATACAATTGTAAGCATAAAGATTGAAAAAAGCCATCCGCCAACTTTGTGATATAAGGGAAGAGTTGGAGTAATTGGGAAGATAAAACCAACATTTGCTGCCATGAAAGCCGGGCCTACTATTAAAAAGATGATTATAATTGAAGGCAGATAGCTCATTAAAATTGATTTTGGGGTAAACATTGCATGAAGCGATTGTGATGTTGACTGCATTGTCTTGTCAAACATTTCTTTCTGCAATGCAGCAAGTTTTTCAGGATGGTTTCTTAGCTCTTTCATTCTTTTTTGCATTTCCTTGCTTTCTTCTTTTGATTGTTTTATCAGTGCTAAAGTGTCTTTGTCTATTGCAAGCTTGTAAGTAAGTGTCTGCATTATTGCCATTAAAAGAGCAATAACAACAAGAATATGCAATGGATATGCTGAAATAAATGTCATCAACGCTGTTTGGGCTTTAAAAAATGCCTGAACTGTAGGGCTAATTGCCCTTATTATTGAAAATAATATCATTATGACTGCAAAATACATCATAATATTCATCATTTTTTTTGATTGTTCTTCCATTTTTGTTGTTAAGTGTTTATCAGATTTTAACTATTAATAAAAGTATGTTTAATGTAACTTTATTTTGACGAGGACATCACTTTCTTTAATGCAGGATACATATCAAAGGCATGCTGCTGCGCAATTTCATTGTATAACTGATAGATAATCATGACTGCCAACAAGATTGCTGTTCCATCTACTAATGCCCCTATTAAATCTGCAGTTTCAGCAAGGAAACCTATTGCTGCTCCACCCATTACTGTTAAAGGTATTATATATCTTGAAAGTATTGACTCTAACACTCTTGGATCTCTTCTAAAACCAGGAATCTGCAGCCCTGATGCAAGAATATTTTTCGCCTGGCTTTCAGCATCTGTTCCTGATGTCTTAACCCAGAATACTGCAAAAATCATACAGCCAGCCATTAATAATA
>Ga0315286_10008279_pt1 | contig 10224 bp, 8 predicted proteins | sample YL17G10_0_MG_FD_205038 | JGI IMG/M metagenome (GOLD analysis project Ga0315286, IMG submission 205038) | Sediment microbial communities from Yellowstone Lake, YNP, Wyoming, USA - YL17G10_0 | ecosystem: Environmental > Aquatic > Freshwater > Lake > Sediment | place: USA: Wyoming | collected...
GCGGAGCCCGTCAGCGAGCGGGAACTGCAGAAGGTCAAGAACAGCTGGGAGGCCTCCTACATCCGTCAGATGAGCTCGAATGTGGGGTTGGCGATGATGCTCACCCGATATCAACTGCTCTTCGGGGACTGGAAACTCTATCTCAAATATAAGGACGTCCTGACCGGCATTACGGCCGCGGACGTCATGGAATTCGCCAAGACCACCCTGACGCCGGAGAATCGGACCGTGGCTTTCCTTATCAAAAAGGCCAAGGCGAACTGAGGGGAGCAAGATCATGAACAGCAAGAAAATCGTCAAAGGACTGGTTCTTGGATCGGTTCTCGCCGCCCTCGTCCTGACGGCCGCCGCCCAAAAACATCCGCGCGAGCTCGGCCCGGCGCCGGAACTCAAGTTCAAGCTGACCAAGCCGGTGATGTTCACCCTGTCGAACGGCGTCCGGTGTTTTTACATGGAGGACAAGGAACTGCCTCTCATCTCCCTCCGCGGGTTCATCAAGGGCGGAAGCTTCTGCGAGCCGGCCGAGAAGACCGGGCTGGCTTCCCTCGTCGGCCAGGTCCTTCGGACCGGCGGCACCAAAACCCGCACCGGAGATCAGATCAACGAAGAGCTCGAGTTCATCGCCGCTTCGATCGAATCATCCGTCAACAATGAGTATCTCACCGTATCCGGGATCTCTCTCAAAAAAGACTTTGCCAAACTCATCGAGCTCTATGCCGACATCCTCATGAATTCTGAGTTCCGTCAAGACAAGATCGACCTGGCCAAGAACCAGACTTATGAAGGGATGCGGCGGAGGTGGGACCAGCCCATGCAGGTGGCCATGCGCCTCTTCAACGAAAAGATCTACGGCGCGGACACGCCTTTCGGGCGGAGTTCCACGCCGGCCTCGGTCAAGTCCGTCACCCGAGACGACCTGATCGCCTTTTACAAGAGGTATAGCGCTCCCAACAATTTCACCTTGGGTATCTCGGGAGACCTCTCGATGAGCGCGGCCAAGGCCGCCCTGGAAAAGGCCTTTCAAGGATGGGCTCAGAAGAAAGTGATGTTCACGGAAGTCGCGCCTCCCGTCGAGAAGGCTGATGGGACGATCTATTACGCCTCCAAAGAAACCCCCCAGGGGAACGTTTTCATGGGGCATCTCGGGATCGCCCAGAAAAGCCCGGACGAGTTCAAGGTCGAGATCATGAACGATATTCTGGGCGGCGGCAGCTTCACGGCCCGCCTGATGAAAGAGCTGCGCTCGAACCGCGGGCTGACCTATGGGATCTACGGCGGCGTCAACGAGGGGACAGGAAAGAACCGAGGGGTCTTCCAGATCGGCTCCCAGCTCAAGGCGGCCAAGTTCGTCGAGGCCGTCGAGACCATCAAGGCCATCATCAGGGATATCCAAACGAATCCCGTGACGGACGAAGAGATCGCGACCTCCAAGAATTCCCTCATCAACAGCTTTGTCTTCCGTTTCGAGCAAAAAAGCCAGATCCTGGCCCAGTTCATGAACCTCAAGCTCGACGGGTATCCGGACAACTACCTCGAGACCTACATCGACAACATCCGAAAGGTATCGAAGGCCGATATTCAAGCCGCGGCCCGCAAGTACATGGACCCCGCCAAGATGATCCTCGTTGTCGTCGGCGACGAGAAGTTGTTCGACAAGCCCCTCTCGAGTCTGGGCAAGGTGGCGACGATCGACATCAAGGCGCTCCAGGAAGCGGAGAAGGGGCCGGCGAAATAGGCGGAAAAGACGGAACTTACAGCCGCCAGAGGTAGGAGGCCTTGAAGAAAAGGCCCCGTTTCACTTCGAGGAAGCGGTCCGCTTCCCGGTACTCGCCGTTGACCCATTCGATCTTGTCGTAGATCGACCCGTAGCCCAACTGGATGACAGTTCCGGGAATGTAGGTGAACGAGGCCAATAGGTCCGTCAGCAGCTCCTTGCGGAAGGCGTTGTATTCGACGATCCCGCGGAAGAAGAGGTACTTGTTCATCTGGTAGGTCAGGCGGCCGCGCCAGATGGCGTAGCTGTATTCTCTTTCATTGGTCGATTCCCGGGTGAAATCGGAATAGGTCAGGCTGGCCGTGAGGTCAAAGCGTTCGGAGGGCTTGTAGGTCACGATCCCCGAGAGGCGGTTGCCGTGGCCCTGGTAGGGGTCGGCGATGTAGCGGATGGAATTGCCCCGGAAATATTGACCGCGGATGTAAAGCTCCTTCGTAACCTGGCTTTGGCTCCCGATGAGGACACCGCTCGTATCGAACCGCCGGCCAAAGAATACCTCCGTCGAGTACCGCCCCAGAAGTGATGCAGACGTGTTGCCGGGGAGAAGGACGACGACGCCCAACGCGTCGTTCGTCTCGAAGAGCCCGCTCGGCAGGTCCTTGACGACGGACGCGGAGAGATTGGGCATGATCTTCCGGAAGAAGCGGCTCTTTGGATAAACCCGCGGTGAAACGGAGGCTTGGAGCCCGGCCACGCCCCGGCGGGTCAGGTAACCCGTGTCGGTCTGGAAATCCTTTGTAATGTCATAGAATAAGAGACTTAGGCCAATGTTCCTGGTGTCGTAGAGATAATCCATACCTAGGGCGGCGCCTGCGGCTGCGGCAGACTCCGCTTCGGTCTTCGTCCACGAGCCGAAGCCGTGAAAGCCGAGCATGCTCGACTTGCTGAGCCGCAGCTGGCCGTCCGCTCCCGCCACCCGGTTCGACCCGCCGGCGTATTCCCGTCCCGTGTAGAACGCGCCGAGATAGCCGTCGCCGGCGACGGCCCTGCGGTAGCGCAGGACGGCGAATCCGGCGTACCTGGCGCCGCCGGGTTCGTACGCCGGGTCGCCCGACGGGGATTCATCCAGGGCGAAAATGGAGGCCACGGTATCCTTTTTCCCGACCTTTCCCGAGAGTTTGAAGCCGACCCGCGGGTCGACGATCGTCCGGGTGTGGACGACGGCCAGCAGGGGGTCCGCTTCGGAAGCGCCGGCCAGCTGGAACATCTCGCTTCCCTCCAGGAAGAACGGCCTTTTTTCGGGGTAGTAAAGATCGTACCGAAGGTTGACGTCGACCTGGCCGGCGTCGGCCTCGACCTGGCTGAAGTCGGGGTTCCATGTCCCGTCGAGGATGAGCTGGGAGGTGATCCCGTACTTGCCGGTCAGGCTGAGGTCGCCGATGTCCAGATCTTCATTCCTGACGAGCTCGCCCTGGGTAGATTCGTTCGCCTCCCGCGTCCGGCCGAAGGTGAAGGCCGGCAGGACCTCGAGCAGGGTGTACTGCTTGATGTCTTCGAGCTCGAGGGGCATCATCTGGGTCAGAAAAAAATAGCCGCGGGCCGGGTCGAGGGCCGGGTAGGAACCGTGTTCCGACCGCCGCGAGATGCGTCGCTCGAAGAAAATGGACATCTCCACGCGCTTATTCCCGGCATATCGGATGCTCTTGAACGGCACGCGAAGCTCGACGGTGTAGCCGTCCTCGTCGATGCGGCCCGCGCTCTCCCAGACGAAGTCGGCGCTGAAATCCTCCTTGCCGCTGGCCCACCGGCTGTCGGTCTGGATGCCCAGGGGGTTGACATAGAAGGCGGACAGGGCCTGCTGATCGTTGAAGGTGTCGAGGTTGATGCAGATGAAGTCGTCGGACCGGATCGTGTCACGGCTGGCCACGGCGGCCTTGATCTTGTCCGGCTCGCGGTCGTAGCACTTGAAGGCGAAGTAAAGGTTCTCGGCGTCGTAGGCCATGTAGGCGACCGTTTTTTCGCTGGGCTCCCGGCTGAAGTCGGGAATGAAGGTCTTGAAGGCGCTGAGCGAGGGCGCGTCGCGCCAGACGGCGTCGTCGAGCCGGCCGTCGATCGCCGGCGGGACGTTTGTCCGCAGGGGCTTGAAGAACTCCGCGCCTTGCGCAGTGGCGGGCAGGACGCTTGCGAAGACCGCGAGGAATGTCAGGGTCGAGATCGTGCGGCGCATGCTCATCGTTTTCCTTTCTTGAAAAGGTCATCGCTCCTAAGGGCTCAACTTTAAGAAATTTCGGAGCACCTGTCAACCGCGCCTTGCGGTCCCGATATTCGGGTATATTTATTGCCTCGCCTTTCTGTTAAAATCTTCTTCAAAAGAGGTGCTCCGATGAAGCGCAGACTCAAGATAGTCCCCACCGTCGTCCTGGTCCTCGCCGCCCTTGCGTTTTTCCCGTTCTCCTGTTCCCGTCGTCAGCCCGGCCCCTCCCCCGCCGCCTCGCAGACGGCCGAAGATGTCCGGGCCCGGGAGACAACGGTCCGCAACGTCACCGCGAATCCAGTCGCCTACAAGATATATCCCTCCGGCAAGCCGGAGGCGCGCGAGACGCGCGAGATCGCGCCGGGGGCCATCGATCGCTTCCCAACCGCCGTCCCTCTCGAGATCGAGTTCAACACGGGCCGGAAGGACACGATCTACTCCCTCGACCCGGGCAGTCCCTATTCCTTCCGCTACGACGAAGGCACGACGGTCGAGCTCTTCCTCGGCTCCCATGGACGGTCCGACGCCGTCGACCTTGCCCCCTGGGTGCCGACGCCCCAGCTCGTCGTCGACAGGATGCTCGAGATCGCCTCCGTCTCCGGCAAGGACGTCCTTTACGACATCGGCTGCGGCGACGGCCGCATCGTCATCACAGCGGCCCGGAGATACGGCGCCCGCGGCGTCGGCATCGACATCGACAAGGCCATGATCGAGGAGTCGGAGCGGGACGCCGCGTCAGCGGGCGTCGAACGGCAGGTCAAGTTCCTCTGCATGGACGCCACCAAGGCCGACATTTCGGAGGCGACGGTCGTCAGCCTCTACCTCCTCCCCGAATCGAACGCCCTGATGCGGCCCCTGCTCGAGGCCCAACTCCGGCCCAAGAGCCGGGTCGTTTGCCACAATTACACCATTCCCGGATGGGAGGAGAAGCAGGTCCTGAGCGAAACGGTCAAGGACGAGAACGGCGAAGACCACTACATCTATCTGTACATCCGCTGATGCCGCAAAAGGGGCCCGGGTCTTCATCGTCGACTGAAGGAAGGACCTTCTCCCGATTTCGGGGACTCGCTTGTACGTAAGCTGGCCCCAAAATCTGGAGAAGATATGAAAAAAAAGGCGCCTCCGCCCGGCGGAAGCGCCTTTGTCGATTCAGAGAATTAACGGCTTAGAATCCGATACCGATAGTCGCGGAGAAGACGCCGTTTTTGTAATCGATCGGGTCTCCTCCGACCGTATCGATGACCTTCTGCAGGCCCAGGCTGTACCGGACGTCGAGCATGAAGCTCTTCCCCAGGTTCAGGCCGGCCCCGAAAATGGCGCCGTAGTCGTTGTTCTTGAATAGTTTCTCTCCCAACGGAACGCCGTTCTCTTCGACCTTCTCGCTGAGCTTGAAGCCTACGGAAGGCCCCGCGAAGACGAAGGGCTGGATGGCCGGCAGGGGAATTTTGATCTTCAGGAGAAGGGGGATCTCGATGTAATCGCTGTAGAGCTTATTGGTATAGCTGTCGTCGAGTGCGACATAGGTGGCCCCTTTCATCGTGTACAGGGCTTCCCCCTGGATGGTCACAACCTTGCCGAGGTTGAAAGCCAGGAAAATGCCGCCCGTGAAGCCCACTCTGGATTTAATAGTGGCCAGGGGGTCCTGGGCGTCGGCGCCCGTCGGCTTGGCCATGTTAGCGCCAACCTTTATGCCGAACTGGACGCCGGCTGCGGCCGTTTGGGGAAGAGCGGCGAGGCCGACGATGGCCGCGATCGCGAGAACTGTCAAAAGTTTTTTCATGTTTCCTCCTTGATAGAACGGTTGCCCGGACGCTTCTATGGCGTCTTCATTCCCATTTTGGGCGCGGAGGCGTTCTCGGGCAATCCCCCCCGGCGGGGATTCATTGGGGAATCTCGGCCCCCCCAGGGGGTGAGGGGAGGGCCGTTTTCTCATCGTTTCTTCAAGCAGCTTCCGGCCGCGGCGCTCTATAAGCCGATCAGCTTGAACCCCGCCTTGTCTTTGAGGCTCTTGATGTGGTCCTCGACGGCCGTTCCCTGCTTCCCTTCCTTGAGCCGCGTTTCGATCTCGGCCCGGACCTCTTCGAAGGAACGCGTTTCCTTTTTGCGGTCGACGATCTGGAGGATGTGGTAGCCGTAATCGGTTTCGACGACGCCGCTGAACTGGCCTACCGGGACCGAGAATGCGGCCTCATCGAACGGCTTGACCATCCGGCCGCGGGGAAAGTCCGCATAGAGGCCGCCGTTGTCCTTGGAGCCGGGGTCCTCGGAGAACTGCTTGGCCAGGGCGGCGAAATCCTCCCCCGCCTTGGCCTTCACGAGAATGTCCTCGATTTTCTTCCGCGCTTCGGCTTTCTCTTGGTCGCTTTTCCCCTGGGTCAGGAGGAGGATGTGGCGCACGGATGCTGTCTTATCGCCGGCCGTCTCTTCCTGGTAGGCCTTCCGGATGTCCGCCTCGGAAACCTTAGTTCCGGCTTCGGCAACGCCCCCGAGGTATTTGTTGATGACCAAGGTCTCCTGGACGCTCTTTTTGACGTGGTCGATCGAGATCCCCCCGCTTTTCATGGCCTCGAGGAAGGCGGGCTCCCCGCCGGCCTGGGCATATTGGGCCTGCATGGCCTTGTCGAACTCCTCGGCCGGGGCGACCGTCTTGGCCCGGGCGGCGGCGGCGAGAAGGAGCTTGCGCTCGGCGAGCTGGGTCGCCCCTTGTTCGATGATGTTTTTAAGCTGGCCGGCATCGACGCTTTTGAGCTGGGCGGTCCGCGTCCCCAGGTTGTCCTGGATGGCCTGGATGACCTCGGCGGCCGTGATGGCCAGGCCCTTGCCCTCGACGAGAACGGTGACCTTATCGGGACCGAGCGCGGGCATGACTGCCGCGAGGTCCTTGGCCAGGGTGTAAGCCGGAGTGCCTTCCTTAAGCGCGACTTTCTCGGCTTTAGGGGCGCAGCCGGCGAGTAGCAGCGTCGAGAGCAGGGCTAAGATAAACATGTTCTTCATGCGATTCTCCTTGGGTTCTCAAGAAACATCCCGATATTTAACCACAGATTGGCGGCCAACGCAAAGGATTTCTCGGGCTTCTCAGCCGGCGACGACGCGATGGAATTTCTTCTTGCCGGCCTTGAGGAGCATGCTGCCGTCCGCTCCGAGGTCTTTGACGGTCAGGAGACGCTCGGCCGAGTCGATGCGTTCGTCGTTGACGTAAAGACCCCCTTGCTCGACGAGCCGCTTGGCTTCGCGGCGCGAAGGCGCCAGTCCGACTTCGGTGAAGAGTTCGGCCGGTGTGATGCCGGCCTCGAGCCGGGCGCGAGGGACGGACGTCGTGGGCAGGACCGTGATGTCGCCAACGGAAAATGATCCTTGGACCGGATCAGGCACAACGGTCTTTCCGCCGAAGGCCGCGGCTGCCGCTTTCCGTGCGTTTTCAGCGTCCACCTCGCCGTGGGTGATCTTCGTCGCCTCATAAGCCAAAATCCGTTTGGCCTCGTTAATCCCGCTGTCCTTGAGTGATTCCAGGCGGCGGACCTCGTCGAGCGGCAGGAGGGTGAAGATCCTCAGGAAGCGGCCGACGTCCCGGTCATCGCAGTTGACCCAGTACTGGTAGAAATCGTAGGGGCTGAAGAGCGTCGCGTCGAGCCAGACGGCGCCCTGCGCGGTCTTGCCCATCTTGGCCCCCGAGGCCGTGGTCAGGAGGGGGAAGGTCAGGGCTTCGGCCGCCCCGCCGTCGACCCTGCGGATGAGATCGACTCCGGCCAGGATGTTGCCCCACTGGTCGTCGCCGCCCATCTGCAGGGTACAGCCGTATTTCCGGAAAAGGGTCAGATAGTCGTAGGCCTGGAGGAGCTGGTAGTTGAACTCGATGAAGGACAACCCCTTCTCGAGGCGGAGCTTGTAGGCCTCGGCGGCCAGCATGCGGTTGACGCTGAAGTGACGGCCGATGTCGCGGAGGAAAGCGACATAATTAAGGGGCAGGAGCCAGTCGGCGTTGTCCACCGCGATCGCGTTTTTCCCGTCGAAATGAAGATAGCGGGCCAGCTGGATATGGATGGCCTGGCCCTGGGCCCGGATGGTGGCCTCGTCGAGCATCTGGCGCATCTCGGTCTTGCCGCTGGGGTCGCCGACCATGGTCGTTCCGCTGCCGACGACGGCGATGGCCCGGTGGCCCGCCCGCTGGATGTGGACCATGGCCATGATCGGCACGAGGCTCCCGGCGTGGAGGCTCGTGGCCGTGCTGTCGAAGCCGACATAGAACGTGGCCGGCCCTTCGCCGAGCATCTTTCGGACGGCGGCCTCGTCGGAGACCTGGGCGACGAAGCCGCGTTCCTTGAGCTCATCGTAGACATTGCCGTTCATGGTCTTCCTCGGGGGTTATATAGCACAGGAGGCCCGGCCCCGTCCATCCGGGAGGAATCCCGGTACCATCAATAGAGGACGGCGGCCTCGCCGTGCTCGGCGATGAGCCTGTCGATCTCTTTGAGAATGAGCTCTCTGCGGGCGAGGACAGCTCCTATTTCTTTGCCGCTCAGTGTGTTACCGACCGCCTCCCGGATCGATCTCTCGTCGAGGGCCCGGACCTTTTCGACAAGTGCGCGCGGCAGCTCCCTCATTACGCCCACGCCGGGGAACTTGGCCTCGGAGAACGGCAGGGTCTCCTTGAACTCCTTCGTCGTCCGGAAGGTCCGCGAGTGGTCGATCAGGAACGACCGTTCGTCCGGAGTTATCAGGACGTTGCCCTGGTGCCGGTCCTCGTTCCCGATCAAGTTGTCGAAAAGCTGCTGGATGTAGGCCTGGCGCAGCCATTGCGGCTTGTCAAGGACCTTCGCCGACAGGCCGTCCTGGAGACTTTTTTTGAGGACGGCGCTCTCCTCGATCCAGAGCTGGCATGACCCGAGCATGCCCCGGAACCGCTTCTGGACCGTCGGCGGCACCATGCCCAGGCCGAGCAGTTTGTCCAGATCGTAGGCCGCGATCTCATAAAGCCAGCTGTCGACGATCCCTCGCGGACTGCCGCTCACGTTTTTCCAGAGTGCGTGCCGGACGACGCCGTCCTTTTGGAGGGTCAGTTTCCACGGGGTGGTCACGGCCTCTTCTTCCCCGAGTTGCACGGCCCCGACGATCGCCGCCGTGCGGAGAAAATCCTCCCAATGGGACCTCTCGGCGATCTCCGCAGGCGAGAATTGTACGGCCGCCAAGGCTGCCGAAAGAAGGAAAAGGACGGCCCCCGTCAGAATCCCGGATCTCGGAAACAGGGCGATGCGGCTCATGGCTGACCCCCATTCCAAAGGTAAGCCAGCAGGGCCCGTCGTGTCAACCCTCCCTACTACGGGACTGGACCGGAGACGGCGAAGACGTTATTTCTTCAGAGTCAGCTCGATCAGGTCCGTATTTCCTTCGGGGTCGAACCAGGCCCCCTTGAGGGTCTCGTTTTCCAGGGTTAGCTCGATCTTGATCAGCATGGAGTCCATGCCCTGGGACAAATCGAACTCGAAGGTGAGCTTGCCGTCCTTGAAGACGATGTTCTTGAGCGGCGTCTCGGGGACCGCGCCGGTCGCGTCGCTGATCTTCCCCGTGTATCCGGCCGCACCTTTTTCGACGACGACGGTGATGTCCACGCGGCTGCCGTCGCCGACGATGGCATAACCGGCCCACGTGCCGACGACGTCGGGCTTCTTCTGGGCCAATCCGCCGCCGACCAGGACAAGCAGAGTCAAGGTCGCGATAACCAGGATGAGCAGGGTCTTTTTCATGTTCAGGCTCCTTTCGGGATGGACAAATCCCCTTCCCATAATCACAGACGCATTCTCCCCCTTTTTCGTTCCCCGATTCAAGGGTTTTTATAGAACTTCGGCTTGACCGCCGCCGACGGCTCCGCTAGATTGGTGAGGTCGGGAGGGCTACTTATGAGCCGAAAGCCGCAGAACCGTCGGACGTTCATCAAGGCGATGGCTGGGGGCGCCGTGGCCCTGGGGTCCTCGTTGGCCGGGTTTGCCGGCAGGGGCCGGACGGCCCCGGCCCGGCCCGGGAAGAACGGCATGTCCTACCGCCGCCTCGGCCGGACCGATCTCCAGATCTCCGAGATCTCGCTCGGCGGCAGTCCCCTGCCCGACCCCAACCTCCTCAGGGCCCTCATCGAGCGCGGCGTCAACTACATCGACACGTCCCACAACTACGACAACGGGAACAGCGAACGCCAGATCGGCCGTCTCCTCAAGGACGTCGGCCGCGACAAGGTCCGCGTCAGCACGAAATTCCACGTCACGGA
>Ga0315286_10008280_pt1 | contig 10224 bp, 6 predicted proteins | sample YL17G10_0_MG_FD_205038 | JGI IMG/M metagenome (GOLD analysis project Ga0315286, IMG submission 205038) | Sediment microbial communities from Yellowstone Lake, YNP, Wyoming, USA - YL17G10_0 | ecosystem: Environmental > Aquatic > Freshwater > Lake > Sediment | place: USA: Wyoming | collected...
AGTAGTAGTATTCCTTCCACCAGTAGTCATGTTTCGGCTCGTCGGCGCCGAAGGGAACGAGCTCCCCGCTCCACATCTTCCAGAGCACCGACTGTTTCGTGGTGTCGAAGTAAAACCTGAGGTCGTAGAGACCGCCGAGGCCGGGGATCGCGGAGCCGGGGCCGTAGACGAGGAGGAGATCGGCGCCCCCCCCCTTTATCCGCGCCTCCTTCAGCCTTTCCTCCAGCGCCCTGAGTTTGCAGTCCTCCACGATGTGCGCGATCCTCCCCCTCTCGTTGACGACGCCGAAACCGGGGTCGTTCGAAAAGAAGGGCTCTTTGTATGCCGTGATTTCGGGGGCCGGTTTGAATATCGAGCCCGCCGGAACCGTCTCGACGCCCAAGCCCGCGCTTTCGAAGACGGACCGGACCGCAGGAACGATCTTCTCCCACTCGATGCCGTACCATCCTTCGAAGGCAGCGGTGGCGCAGCGCCGCTTTTCCCTCCCGTGCCGCCCCGCGAGCCCGACGATCCGAGCCAGGGTGCTCTCGGTACCGAAGACGACCGCGTCCCTCCACTCCTCCTTCACCGAGATCCTGTTTTCGGCGTTTCTCGTGTTTTCGTAGAGAGGCATAGGCGGCTCCTCGCGCGTGGATCGTGAACGGTCGTCACCAGTGTATCAGCCTGAAGGGGGGTGTCAAGGGGAATAGGTGTAGCGGATCGCCTTCTCGGGGCACCCGTCCTCCTTCTTTTTGACTTTTACCGGGCCCCCTCTTATTTTGTTCCCATGCCCCCCTTCCTCTTGAAAGCCCCCTTCGGCCCAAAGGGTGACCAGCGCCAGGCGATTGAATCGCTCGCCCAGGGGTTGGAAAAAGGAGAGCGGTATCAGACCCTCCTCGGCGTGACCGGTTCCGGGAAGACTTATACCATGGCGGGCGTGATCGAGCGGATGAACAGGGCCGCCCTTGTCATCTCCCACAACAAGACCCTGGCGGCCCAGCTCTACAGGGAGTTCAAGAACTTCTTTCCCGACAACGCGGTCGAGTACTTCGTGAGCTACTACGACTACTACCAGCCCGAAGCCTACCTCCCCGCGACGGACACTTACATCGAAAAGGACTTCTCGATCAACGACGAGATCGACCGGATGAGGCTTTCGACGACCTCCTCGCTCATGGAGCGGGAGGACGTCATCGTCGTCGCCACGGTCTCCTGCATCTACGGGGCGGGGAACCCGCGGAACTACCGCCGTATGAGGCTCGAAGTCCGCAAGGGCGAGAAGTACGAGCGGGACGAGGTGCTCGGGAAGCTCGTCGAGATCCAGTACACACGCAACGACTTCGAGTTCAAACGCTCTACTTTCCGCGTGAGGGGGGACGTCGTCGAGATATTCCCTTCCTACGCCCAGAACGCCGTGCGGATCGAGTTTTGCGGCGACGAAGCGGAGAAAATCTACGTTTTCAACCCCCTGACGGGGCTCATCATCGAGGAGCGGAGCTCGGTCATCGTTTACCCGGCCTCCCACTACGTGGTCGAGCAGGCTGACTTGCGGAACGCGGCAGACGCGATCAGGGAGGAGCTCGAAGTGCGTTACAAAGAGCTCCTCGGCGCCGAGAAGCTCCTCGAGGCACAGAGGCTCCGCTCGAGAACGGAGTACGATCTCGAGATGATGCGGGAGGTGGGGTACTGCAACGGGATCGAGAACTACTCACGCCACATCTTCGGCCGCGAGGCGGGGGAGAGGCCCGCGGTGCTCCTCGACTACTTCCCCGAGGATTTCATCATCTTCGTCGACGAATCGCACGTGACAGTGCCCCAGATAGGGGCTATGTACGAGGGGGACCGCTCCCGCAAGACCACACTCGTGGAGCACGGCTTCAGGCTCCCGTCGGCCCTCGACAACAGGCCCCTCCGGTTCGGCGAGTTCGAGAAGCTCGCGGGCCGGGCGGTGTTCGTGTCGGCGACGCCGGCCGGCTACGAGCGCGGGAAGAGCAGCCGGATCGTGGAGCAGGTCATCCGCCCGACCGGCCTCGTCGACCCGGAGATCTCGGTGAGATCGTCGAAGTTCCAGATCGACAATTTGATCGGAGAGATAAACGAGGTCGTGAAGCGCGGCGAGCGGGTGCTCGTCACCACCCTGACGAAGCGGATGGCCGAAGACCTCTCCCAGTACCTCCAAAACCTCGGCATCCGGGTGACCTACCTCCACTCGGAGATCCACACCTTCGAGCGGGTCGAAATCCTCCGCGACCTCCGCGCGGGCACCTTTGACGTCCTCGTCGGGATAAACCTCCTCAGAGAGGGGCTTGATCTCCCCGAGGTCTCCCTCGTCGCCATCCTCGACGCCGACAAGATCGGCTTCCTCCGTTCGACCACCTCCCTCATCCAGATCGTCGGGAGGGCCGCGCGGAACGTGAACGGCAAGGTGGTGATGTACGCCGAGCGGATCAGCGACGCGATGGCCGAAGCGATAAGCGAAACGAACCGGCGGCGGACTATCCAGGAGGATTACAACCGCGAGAACGGGATCGTGCCCCGGAGCATAATCAAGCAGATAGAAGACATCCTCCAGCGGAAGAAGAAGGAGAAGGAGGACATCTCCCAAAAGGACCTCGAGATCATCCAGAAGAAGTACAACCTCCTCAACCCAGCCGACCGCAAGAGGTACGTCAAGGAGATGGAGCGCGAGATGTTCGAGGCCGCCCGGGACCTCGACTTCGAGCGGGCGATCCTTTTCAGGAACGAGATAGAACGCGTGAAGAAGGATCATGTTTTATCATAGGAGCCCACCGGAGGAATGATATGTCGATGAGGCTCAGGCAAACCGTCGCGGTCCTTGCGGCCATACTAATTTTGCTGTTTCCGCTTTTCCGCCCCCTGCCCTCCGTCTCCGGGGCGGAGCGGATCGTGGTGTTCGGGGAATACCCGGTCGTCCTTGAGCTCGGGAGCGGGAGGTTCGGGGGCGAGGAGGGAAAAACGCCCGCCGTCCCTTTCATCGAGTACGGGAAAGGGAGCGACTACCGGGAGAAGGCGATGATCGAGGCGCGCCACTTCCTCGACGCGGGCGTATACGGCTACACATTCGCCTACCGGCCCGGGAGCTCCCTGATGAAGACCGAGGAGAGCTTCACCCTCGAGCTGAAGGGAAACGTTCCGCGGGAAGCCGCCCGGCAGATCGGCGAGGGTGTCGAAGAAAACGTCTACAGGGTGAAGCTCGGGTTCGATCCCACCCCTTCGGTATCCGCTTGGAGGTCGGCCTTCCGTACAAACACCATCCGCCTGACGGACGCGGAGGGAACCTCGGAGTTCGCCATGGGGTGGGAGGGGAGGAGCGACGCCTACCGGGACGCCCTGAAGAATCTCGTGCTCGTTGCGGCTCGTATACGGCTCAGCTCGCGCCCCCTCCTGATGAAGGGGGACATCCTGATCGAAGGGAACCCCGTATTCTCCGTGGGGGCGGGGCGGTACTACTGCAGGCTCCAGGGGTACGTGAACTTCATCGAGATCGTAACCTACGATTGAAAGGAGGTACAGCGCCCCGCATCGTTGGGACCCGCAAACCGGCATCCCCTTCGGGAGGACGCAAAAAGGAGCTGGGGCTTTCGGAGGCCGCGCGCAGGTTGGAGTCGGCCGGGAAGCCGGTTTAAATCAGGCACGTCGTGTGAAGCACAGCGGCGAGCGATCCCTGTGGCCGAGTTCGCGATGCCCCATTATATTGCATTCCGAGGTGCGCGTCGTGGATCTGCGATCCTTTCTCGAGGAGCTGAAGAGGGACCCCTCATTCGCCGGCAACGTCGTCTATTGGGGGGTTCGAAAGCGGCAGGCGGCAAAGTTCGTCCCGATCCCGGAGGAGGTCCACCCGGAGATCCGGCGCTACCTCGATGGATGCGGCATCGAACGCCTCTACACCCACCAGGCGGAGAGCTTCAGGGCCGCGAGCCGGGGAGAGGACCTCGTGATTACCACCCCCACGGCCTCGGGTAAGAGCCTCGCCTACAACCTCCCGGTGCTCGACGGGCTCCTCAAAGACCGGGACGCGAAGGCGATCTATCTCTTCCCCACGAAGGCGCTGAGCCAGGATCAGCTGAAAGTGCTCGGCGGCTTCATGCTCCCCGACCTCAAGCTCTACGTCTACGACGGCGACACCCCCTCGTCGATACGCCAGGCCGCCCGCAGGAGCGGGCGCCTCATCGTCACGAATCCCGACATGCTCCACTCCGGGATCCTCCCGAACCACCCGAAGTGGGTGAAGATCTTCGACGGGCTGAAATATATCGTCCTCGACGAGCTCCACACCTACAGGGGGGTCTTCGGGAGCCACCTCTCCCACATCATGAAGAGGCTCCTCAGGGTGGCGGCGTTCTACGGCTCGAAACCGCTCTTTATCGCCTCGTCGGCGACGATCGCGAACCCCGGCGACCTCTTCGCGAGGATCACGGGGCGCACAGGCCGGGTGATCTCCGAGAGCGGCGCGCCCCTCGGGGAGAAGCATTACGTCATCTACAACCCGCCGCTCGTCGACCCGGTCCAGGGGATCAGACGGGGGGTCGTGCTCGAGTCCTACAAGCTGGCGGCCCCGTTCATCAAGCAGGGGATCGTGACGATCGTCTTCGCCCGGAGCAGGCTCAACACCGAGGTGATCCTCTCCTACCTCAAGAAGTGGATCCCCCACAAGGCGGGGCGGATCGCCGGGTACAGGGGGGGGTACCTCCCCAACGAGCGGCGCGATATCGAGCGGGGGCTGAAAGACGGAGAGATCCACGGGATCGTATCGACCAACGCCCTCGAGCTCGGGATCGACATCGGGAGCCTGGACGTGAGCATCATGGCCGGCTACCCCGGCTCGGTCGCCTCCTTCCATCAGCAGGCGGGCCGGAGCGGGAGGAAGGACGCGCCGAGCCTCGCGATCCTCATCGCCTCCAACTCCCCGCTCGACCAGTACATCGCCGCCCACCCCGAGTACCTCATGGACAAGAACCCGGAGGCCGCGCTCATAAACCCTTCAAACGTCTATATCCTGGTCGACCAGGTGAAGTGCGCGGCCTTCGAGCTCCCCTTCAAGGGGGGCGAGCTCTTCGGCGGCGAGGACATCGCCGACATCCTCTCCTACCTCGAGGAGAAGTCGGTCCTCCACAGGGAGGAACGGGACGCAAGCGATCAGGGCTCTCCCGGACCGATCTACCATTGGCAGGACCGATCCTACCCGGCGGAGAACGTTTCGATCCGGAGCGCGGACGCCGGAAACTTCGTCATTGTGGAGATGGCCGAGGGGAAAAAGAGGGTTATCGGGGAGGTGGACAGGGGTTCCGTGCCCGTCCTCCTCTACGAGAACGCCGTCTACATCCACGGGAGCGAGCAGTACACGGTCGTGAAGCTCGACTGGGACAAGCAGGTCGCCTACGTCGAACGGTCGAAAGTCGAATACTATACGGACGCGGAAACGAAGTCGGACATAAAAATTTTAGAGAAGAACAGCGAAGAGCGGCTTGGGTCCTACACTGCGCTGCTCGCCGACGTGCTCGTCCGGACCATGGCGGTGAAGTTCAAGAAGATCAAGTTCGGGACCCACGAGAACGTGGGCTACGGCGACATAAACCTCCCCCCGTCCGAAATCCACACGAGGAGCCTCGTCCTGTCGTTCCACAGCGCGTTCTTCGAGGAGCTCGGCAGGGAGGAGAGCGAGAACCTCCTCCTCTCGATTTCGAACCTCCTGAGGAACATCGGACCCATTTTCGTCATGACCGACATCAGGGACATCGGGAGCGCCGAGAGCCTGAAGCAGCAGGTGATAGGGCTCCCCACGATTTTCCTCTACGACAGGTACCCGGGCGGGGTGGGGCTCGCGGACAGGCTCTTCGATGTGAAGCAGGAGATCCTCCAGGCGGCCTTGCAGCGGGTGGATGAGTGCGCCTGCAAGGACGGCTGCCCCTCCTGCGTCGGACCCGAGAGGTTGAACAAGCAGACGGCCAAGGAGTTCCTGAAGCAGATAACGGGGGGGGCGTTGTCCCTCGTCGAGCCTGAGCGCAAATAGAGCCTTGAAGGTGTTCATGGGGAGAATCGAGCTTTTCGACCGGTCGAGGGGCGCCGAGGGGGGGGGCCGTGGCCGGTCCCCGGGGCGTGAAAAACCCCGGGGGAGAAACGATGCCGCCGAGCATCTCGCGGGCCGGCTCGGGGGAGAGCGGATCGGGGACGGCCGGGCATCCGTGCTGAAGGTGACCCGGCTCCTCCCGAAGGAATACTCCCACGGCGCGGTGGATCTGGGGGCGCTCGAACGCCTCGATTCAGACCTCCTCAGGGTCCTCTTCCCCCGCGCCGAAGCCTTTCTCCTCTCAGGCGGGGGTTTAGGGGATCTCGTTTTCTTCGACATAGAGACCACGGGTCTATCGGGCGGAGCGGGGACCTTGGTGTTTCTCGCCGGGACGGTGCGTGCGGGGAGCGAGGGGGTCAGGGTCACCCAGTACTTTCTCGAAAGCCTCTCGGCGGAACGGCTCTTTCTCGCCCTCCTGACGGAGGAGCTCGGGCGGGGCAACGCCCTCGTCTCCTTCAACGGGAGGAGCTTCGATTACAACATCATAAAGAACCGTCTCATCATGAACGGCTTCCGCCTCCCCGAGAGGGACCCCCATCACTTCGATCTCCTCTACCCCGCGCGGCGCATCTGGAAGGGGAGGCTGCCGGATTTCACCCTCCAGACCCTCGAGCGGCGGGTTTGCGGCGTGGAGCGGGCCAAGGACATCCCGGGGTCCCTTATCCCGGAGGTCTACTTCCGGTACCTCTCGGAGCGCGGAGGCGGCGAGGAGCTCGCCGGCGATCTAGACCTGGTCTTCGCCCACAACAGGACCGACATTCTCTCCCTGCCCGCGCTCCTCGTGCGGCAACTGGGGGTCGTGGGCCGGCACCTCGGTCACGCGGCGCAGGTAGGTGATTCCGCGCCGGGGGCGGGAGCCCGCGTGCGAGAACCTCTGACGCGCCCCGTGATGGAGGGGAGCGTCGTTTCCGCCGAGACGCCCGTCAACCCGGGCAGCCTCTCCGACATGTTCGTTCGAAGCAACTTCAGCATGGAGGCGAAGCGGCTCCTCCGGGAGCACTCCGGCGACCGGGAGGCCCTGTGGAAGCTCGGAATGCTCTGCAAGAGGGAGAGGCTCTTTCACGAAGCCTCAGAAGCCTTCAGAGTGCTTCTGGAACGCGGTTCCCTCGGAGAGTATGTCTCGGCCTGCGCGGAGCTCGCCAAGCTCTTCGAGCATGGATTGCGGGACTTCGCCGAGGCGAAAAGGTACGCCGAGCTCGCCCTGAGGAGGATCGACCGGGCGAGGTTTTTCGCCCCCCATCATGAGGAACTTATCAGGGTACGGGACCTTCAGCGGGGTATGGATGAGTTGGGCAAGAGACTCCTTCGCCTCAACCGCAAGCTCGGGCTGAGGTGACCTGATCCGACGGAGGGAGAAAGTGAAACACGAAATCCAGGAAACGAAGCTCCTTTTCAGCGAGTTCTTCAAGATCGAGCGGGCAACGGTGCGCTGGGAGCAGTTCGACGGGACGATGGGAGAATACCGGACACGCTACGCGGTCAGGAGGGGGGATTCCGTGGGGATCATCCCGCTCATGGCAGGCGGGGAGGGGCGTATCGTCCTCGTGAAGCAGTTCAGGTACCCGGCCGCGGCAAAGGGATCCGACGGGTACCTCTGGGAGATCCCGGCGGGGATGGTGCACGGGGGAGAAAGACCCGAAGAGACCGCCAAGCGGGAGCTGCAGGAGGAGATCGGGGCGGAGGCTGAGGATGTGAACCCCCTTATATCGTTCTACCTCTCGCCGGGGGCCCTCGACGAGAAGTTCCACCTCTTTTTAGCCCGGCTCCCCGGCGGCGTCCGTCTTGACCCCGTGGGGGGAAACCCGCGGGAGCATGAGAATCTTTCAGTGAGGGACTTTTCACTCCCCGAGTGCGCCGGGATGATCGAGCGAAACGAAATCTGTGATGCCAAGACGATCGCCGCCCTGTTATATTATTATTACAAGTCAATAACGGCTTCAATCTAGTCGGATAGGCCGGGAAGCCGGGGTGTTGAACGGCTTTTAAAGGAGGTTGTATCGATGAACGAGCCGAGGCGAATCGCGCATAATATCTACTGGATCGGGGTGAACGATCTCGAAACCGAGCCTTTCGAGGGGATATGGCCCCTCCCCAAGGGGGTCGCCTATAACGCGTACATTATAAAAGACAAGCAGACCGCCCTCATCGACACGGTGAAACGGACCTTCTTCCCCCAGTACCTGGACAAGGTCAGAAAGGTGATCGGGGAAGGGGGAACGGTCGACTACCTGATCGTCAATCACATGGAGCCGGACCACTCCGGCTCGATGAAGGTCCTCAACAGGATGTTTCCCGGAATGCGGATCGTCGGAAACAAGAAGACCGCGGAGTTCATCAAGGGCTTCTACGGGATCGACGAACGCCAAATCGTGATCGTCGAGGACGGCGGTTCCCTGCCCCTCGGCGACCACACCCTCAGCTTCACCCTCACCCCGATGGTGCACTGGCCCGAGACGATGGTTACCTACGAGCCGCAAAACCAGATTCTTTTCTCCGGTGACGCCTTCGGGAGCTTCGGGACTTTGAACGGCGGGATTTTCGACGACGAGATCGACCTCGCGGACCTCGAGAACGAGACGATGCGCTACTATTCGAACATCGTCGCCAAATACAGCCCGATGGTGCAGAAAGCGCTCGCCCGCCTCAAGGGCGTGCCGATCAAGATCATCGCTTCGACGCACGGCGCGATCTTCCGAAAAGACCCCGGCTACATCGTCGGGATGTACGACCGCATGAGCAGGTACGAAGCCGAGAAGGGGGTGGCGGTGATCTACGCCTCCATGTATGGAAACACCCAGCTCATGGCCGAAGCGGCGGCCGAAGGGGCCGTGGGGGCCGGCATGACGAAGGTGCGTCTCCACTCGGTTTCCCGGTCCCATCTCTCCTACCTCCTCACCGACATATGGAGGTTCAAGGGGGTCGTCATCGGGAGCTGCGCGTACAACACGAAGGCCTTCCCCATGATCGAGCAGCTCCTCAGTACCCTGGAAAACGACCGTTTGAAGAACCGGGTCTACGGCGTCTTCGGCACCTACTCCTGGAGCGGAGGCGGAGTGAAGGCGATCAGGGAGTATGTGGAAAAAAGCGGTGACCCGCTCGTGCAACCCGTGGTGGAGGCGAAGTTTTGCCCATCGGCGGCGGACCTCGACGCCTGCCGTCTCCTGGGGAAAAGAGTCGCGGAAGCGATAGGCTGAGAGGGGGGGGGCGGCTCGATGGCATGAAGGGGCCGGTGACCGGGGCCTGCTGATCTGCGGATCACACAAAGCCGCGGGGAGGGCCGGAGGCCCAGCGTATCCCGGGTCCTCAGGGATCCGCGCGGTCGTTGAGGACGTCGGTGACCGTTACGAAGTGGTACCCCCGGCTCTGGAAATAGGAGATGTACTCGGGGAGGGCATAGACTATCTTGTCGACCCTCCGGGAGGTGCCGAGGTGGCCGATCGCGATCGCCCCGCGGAGGCCGTTTTTGTCGGCGAGCTCCCACCTTTTCAACCGCGCGAGGGTTTCGGCGGCCGAAAAATAAAAGGGGTTTGTTTGTCCGAGCGGACGCCCTCTCTCCCCCTTGACGACCCGCCTCGACACGTAATCGTAGAAATCGAGCGGACCTTCCCCGTTGGAGGACCAGAGAACCTGGGACGGGTATCCGGCTTTCGCCGCCGCGCTCAGTATCCTCCGGTCGAAAGCGCCGTAGGGCGCCCTCCAGTACGGGGCGAGGGGTATGCCGGTCTCCCTGGTGAACTTCTCCCTAACCCTGTCGAACTCGAGCTTCAGCGTCGCTTCGTCGAGCACCCCGTCCGACACGAATGCAAGGCTGAGCCGCGCGCGCTTCGAGGTTTCGTAAAGGGAGTCCTTCAGGTTGTAATGCGACCAGGTGTGGTTCCCGAACTCGCAGCCGATCTCGGCCAGTTTTTTCAGATAGAGGATGTTCCTCTCTTTGAAGAGGGAACCGTACCGGTCGGAGGGCATCTCGTTCGAAACGAATATCGTCGCCCTCGCACCGTACCTCCTCAGGACCGAGTATACATAAGCGAGGTCCTCACCCGTCCCGAGATCGAAGGTGAGAGCCGTCTCGAGGAAGCGGGTGTCCCCCCTCGCGATGATTCTGAACTCGCCGAGCGACGCGTCGACGGTTTCGAGGTTTTTCCTCACCGCCTCTGTGA
>Ga0315286_10008281_pt1 | contig 10224 bp, 13 predicted proteins | sample YL17G10_0_MG_FD_205038 | JGI IMG/M metagenome (GOLD analysis project Ga0315286, IMG submission 205038) | Sediment microbial communities from Yellowstone Lake, YNP, Wyoming, USA - YL17G10_0 | ecosystem: Environmental > Aquatic > Freshwater > Lake > Sediment | place: USA: Wyoming | collected...
TGTCGCTCCCCGCCGCCGAAGGCTCGATCCGGCAGGGCCTGGTCCTCGAGACGATGCAGGCAGGCGGCTACTGGCAGGCGATGCCGGCGGCAGACCCCGCCATCGGCCATCTGCCACCCAACACCAACGTCGGTCAGGACCCACCCGCTGAGACGTTGGCCGTGCTGCCACTCGCCGGCTGGCAGCGCGGGGCGAGATTCCGCCTGCGCCTGACGGCCAGTCTGACCGACACACTTGGCCGAGCACTGGCCCACACCGAGACGTACGCGTTCGACGTCCCATCCGCCGTGGCGGGCCAGCCCCAGCCCGGCGTCGCCCTCGCCCAACGCCTGGCCCTGGCCTATGACAGCCGCGCCGCTGCCTCCACCACCCTCGCCGGCGCGTTCCCCGGCGGCCAACCCCTCCTGTTCCACGGGCTGTGGCACGACCCGGTCACCGGGTTGGCGTACGCACGTGCCAGATGGTACGACGCACGGAACGCCTCGTGGCTGAGTGAGGACCCGGCACAGGACATCGACTCGCCAAACCTCTATGCGTACGTCGCCTGGCAGCCCCACATGGCGACGGATCCGATGGGGCTTGAGACCGGCTGGGTGACGTACCAGTCGACACATCCCGGGGCAACGACCACCCCCCTGACGCCTGCCGAGGAACTGGCTCGCGATTTCGCGGTTGGTGCTAGCCGTGACGTCGGTCGACAGGCTCTTGGTCTCCTCGACCTCTCGCAAGGCGGGCGCATTTCTGGGGCGGTCGCCGGCGCGCGGGCGTTTTCGAACACACCAGGCAGCCTGATTCAACGCGGCCGAGCCGCCAGTGCTGCAATGCAACGTCAGATGACAGCCGTATCGTCCCTGGGCTTCTCCGAAGCGCCGGACAAGCTCGCCCACGCGAGTCAGCTCTTTGGCTCGGCGAACGTGAAGAGCGGCTCGCAGAGGTTCGGCTTCGGGCTGGCGACTGGCGACACCGAGCTGATGATAGAGGGAGTTGGCGATTTCCTCAGTGGCACGGGTCAGATTGCCGGTTGGGTCAGCTTGGCTTACGCACCGTTTGCGCCGGCTGCTGGCACGACTGCTGATGGCGTCGTGTATCGCCGCACGGATTGGAACGAAAATGTGAAGCCCTATTACGGCCAGGCTATTTCCGAGGAGCGCTTCCTCGCGCGCCAGTCTGAGGAGCTCCGGCAGTATCGGGCACTGGGTATTGAGGTCGATTTCGAGTTCGAAATCGTCGAGCGAGCACAACCTGGTCTCGCACTTAATCTCGCAGAAGAGGGTTGGATTCGCGCTGGCGGTGGCCCAATCAATAAGGCGAACCCTGCTGGGGCCTTGTCGAATCGCCGTTACCAGATGTGCGAGGCCCGATACTGTGCCGCGGGTGGCGACGTGCCACGGCCGCATGGGTCAGTTGGAAGATAGGCGGTCTGAATGTCGCGCGCAGGCGACGTCTTCGTGATCCCCGTGGGCGATGGCCGGTTCGGCGTCGGTCAGGTGATTGCACGATATCGCCAAACCGATCTCTACTACATGGCCGTCTTCGATCGTCTTATCCGGCACCCATCCGATCTGAACTCGTTGGAGGAGATCAAGCAATTTTCGCTTCTCTTCCTAGCGAATTCCTTCGATACGATGCTTGCCGACGGTGGTTGGCCGCCTCTTGGCAAGACCTCCCCACTTGCCCACGTTCCCTTTCCCTCGTACAAAGTGCTCGAGAGAGGGAAGTACTTCGTTGAGAGTTGGGACGGATCACGCAAGCGCTTGGCAACCGAGCGGGAGGTCGACCTATTGGACAACAGGGGTGGCGTGGCTCCGATTCGCCTTGAGAAGGCCTTGAAAGCTCATCTAGGAATGGTCGAGTGGCATCCGTCCTTCGAGAAACTCACATACGAACATGTTGCGACCAGGGCGGTCGATCCTTGAGGGCGGATTGAGAAAGTTGAACGATGCATTTCGATGAAATCGGGTATTGGTCGGAGCTGAAGCTCGAGATCGTGCGCAAGTACGCGCAGGCGTACTCGAAGATCCTTACTGCGCAGACCAAGCCGCCACTCAAGCACGTCTACATCGACGGCTTCAGTGGGCCAGGGGTCCACGTCTCGAAGGCAAGCAAGAAGTTCGTCCAGGGCAGCCCGCTCAACGCTCTCGCCGTTGATCCACCCTTCAACGAGTACTTCCTCATTGACCTCGATGGCGACAAGGTCGCCCACTTGAGGGGCCTGGTCGGCGAACGAGGTGACGTCCACATCCTCCACGGTGACTGCAACGCCGTCCTGCTCGATGAGGTCTTCCCAAAGGTGAAGTGGGAGAACTACCGCAGGGGCCTGTGCCTCCTCGATCCTTACGGTCTGCACCTCGACTGGCACGTCATCGAGAGTGCGGCCAAGCTCAAGACCATCGAGATCTTCCTCAACTTCCCAATCATGGACATCAACCGCAACGTTCTCTGGCGCAACCCGCAAGCGGTCGACCCCGAGGATCACGAGCGCATGACGCGTTTTTGGGGCGACGAGAGCTGGTCGACGTGCCTCTATCAGCGGTCGAAACAAGGGCACCTGTTCGACGAGCCCGAGCTCGAGAAACAAGAGAACGCCGAAGTCGCCGAAGCCTTCCGAATGCGGCTCAAGAGCGTCGCCGGCTTCGCCAATGTCCCGGCGCCACTCCCCATGAGAAACAGCAAAGGCGCTGTCGTCTACTACCTGTTCTTCGCGAGCCCGAAGCCAGTAGCGGGCAGGATCGTTGAGGAGATCTTCGACACCTACCGCGGCCGATTGAGCTGATCGCAGCTCACCAGGCCCGCGCTTCTGTCGCGGTGCTCACGGCCGGCATTCCGCTCCACATCTGACCATCGAGCAGTCTGCCGGCTTTCTTCGGCGAGTGCCCGCCCCACTGCTTGAAGAAGAACGCGACGCCGGCGTCGAGACACTGGTTGCGGATGTCGCGCACCCACTCCGCGTCGATCGGTCGGTGACGGCGGCCGCTCTCGCCGCCGACGATCACCCAGTCGATCCCCTCAAGGGGCAGGTCGGGGATCGCGGTCAACAACGGTTCCAGCGACAAGAAGCGCACCGCCGCCGGCACGTGCCGCAGCTCGTCGATGCGCCTGACGTAGGCGCTGCTCTCGACCGTCACACCCTGCCACACGTTCGCCGGCCAGCGCAGCAATGGCGCCAACTCGGCCAGGCGTGTGCTCCGCTTGGTCAGGATCTGGAACGTGTGCCAGTAGGCTCGCTCCATCACATCGAAGATCTTCCGGATGTACTCGAGCGACACGCCCTCGTGGTAGAGGTCGCTCATCGAGTTGACGAAGATCCTGCGTGGCCGGCGCCAGCGCAGCGGCTCCTCGATCTTCTCCGGCACCAACCGAAGATCGAAGCCCTGCTCGTACGGGTGACCCTTGATGCCCCTCCAGCGCTCGGCGAACGCCTCCGCATAGCAGAACGCGCAACCGGCGCTGATCTTGGTGCACCCGCGCACGGGATTCCACGTCGAGTTGGTCCACTCGATCGTCGTGTGTTCGGCCATGAGCCTAATTACCCCCATCAACAATCATAGTCTCATCCCTGCAGGGCCGGGCACCCAGTGTCGGCAGGGCAAGGGAGCCAGGTACACAAATGTCGGAAGTGCGATTGCGTAGTTGGCAGGAGCAGGGGATGGCACAGCGGCCGAGGGTCTTCGTCGAGGGTCAGATTTCCGACGTCTACGACCGTGTGGGTCGGGGTGAGGCGTCATTCAAGCTAGACGACGAAGCGCAGACCTTCTACAGCCTGATCGGGGAAGTCAAGAAGATCGCCGGGCTGACCGTCTTCGCCTGGTGCGTCATGCCCAGCCACCACCACCTGCCCGTGAGTACGTGTCTGACACCCATGCCCTTGGCAATCCCGACCCTTGATCTAGCGGCGCCGCCGTAGTGCCTTGTAGATGTCGGCGCGGTGACCGATCTTGACGATCACGACGAGGACCACGTCGTCGAGGACCGTGTAGACGATTCGGTAGTCCCCGGCGCGCACCCGATAGAGGCCGTCCTCCCCTTCGAGCTTCTCCGTGCCCGCAGGGCGAGGATCGCTCGCCAGGGCGTCAATCCTCGCGCTCACCCGCTTGCGTACCTCGGGAGTCAGCTTGCGGAGCTGGCGCGCAGCAGCCGGGGTGAACTCGATTGGATACGGGAGGGGACGAGTGCGTTTGGCCATGTACTTACAGGCCCAACTCGGTCTTCAGCGCCTCCCAGCGTACTGTGCCCTTGACCTTGGCTTCGGCGAGTGCCTTGCGGGCCTCCTCAAGATCGATGCGGTTCTCGAGCGCTTGCAGCAAGGCGACGTCGTCAACCGGCACCAGCGCCACGACATCCTTGCCGCGCCGGTGTACGATGATCCGCTCGCCGCGGTACGCGACACGGTTGAGCACCTCGGCGAAATCCTCGCGCACCTCGCTCGCATTGATCCTGGTCATGTGCTGCTCCTTTCGTACATATCGTCCATCATGTACAAGTATGAGTCCGTGAGAACGACTTGGCAAGTTGCAAGGAAGCCACCACGGAGCCCAGCCTGCACGTGGCCCGTCGCGCAGCAGCGACCCAGTGGTGTTGAATCCTGGCACTACTCAAAGGTCACGGCCTCGGGCGCCGGGCGCAGCGGGCGGACGAGGATCTCGTGGTCGCCCTGGCCGTCACCGCCGGCAGTGATGTAGACGATGGGCTCACGCGTGGCCTCGTCGACCGTGACGTAGACGTCGGCGATGCAGCGAGAACCGCGGTGGATGCTCAACGCGACCTCCCGGAAGCCGCCCTCGTCGATGTCCTCGACCATTGCGTGGTACCGGCTGCGCTGGCTGTCACGCGTGAGGTGAAACGTCCGGCCTTTTCCCCGCATGATCTCCTCCTTGGTCTGACTACCACTGGGCAGTCGTCGCGTTCACGATACGGCGCCTCCTGTCAGGCAGCCCTGAGCGAGCGCTCAAGGAGCGCGAGCGTGGCGTCGCGCTCGGAAGGTCCGCGAAAGCCAAACGGTATGCCGACGAGGAGCAGGCGAAGGCGCCGCGAGCCGCTGCCCACGGCTGCCATCGAGACCGATGCAGCGGCACACTCGCGTTGGCCGCGCAGCGGGTAGACGAGGGCCGTGTCCACGGCAGCCTCGGGCGCGACGGCGGCGTAGGCGAGTGCCTGGTGCACGTCGGCGCGGTGCGCTTCCTTCATCGTCTCCTCGAGCCGTTCCCACCGCCGCTCGCGGAGGGACTCGTAGTGGCGCTTGTACTTCGCGTCGATGCACACGGCCCGGCCCGGGAAGCGGAGCACGAGGTCAGGGACCAGCCTGGAGAGACTGCGCGCCGTGCCCGTCCAGTCGAGAGGCCGGGAGGTCTCGCCTCGTCGTCCGACCTCCAGCCGCGCTCCGAGGCGGGGCGCCACGTCGCCGATGAGCGTCTCGACCCAGGCTTCCCAGAGGCGATCGACCTCCAGGCTCCAGGGGAGCCCGTCGAGCGTCCTGGACCCGCCCAGGCCCCGCTCGTCGGCGACCCAGCACATGCCCTCGACGGCCGCGGTGAGCCACGGAGGGAGCACGGCGCTGGGCGGCACGAGGTGGGCGTCAGGCCGCCGTGCGGGGCCCGGCCCGACGCGCGTCGCGAGCCAGTGGGCGCGCTCGAGCAAGCTGCGGCCCACCAGGCTCGCATCGCCGCGCTCGAGGTCCGCGATGACGCGCGACAGCGTCCAGCGGGCCGCGGCGAGCAACTCCGGGTCGGCGACCAGATCCGGAAAGGTGCAAAGGAAGCGCTGCCACGCGCCGCGGGGCAGCGCGAGGCGGCCGTACTCACTCCAGTCGACCCGCCCGCGAGGCCGCGTGCGGTGGACCGAGACGAGAGCGAAATCCCGGCGCAGATTGGCCAGGAGCTCAGACAGCCGTGACAGCACCGGGCCGGCCAGGATCCACGGCGGTATCTCCCGCGCGGAGCCGGGGACCAGGGTCCCTCCGCCGACCGAGGGTTCGACGCGGAAGCCGACCGCAGCGAGGACTCGCCCAGTAGAGGCCCATCCGAAGCGTGACTTCACGACCAGACCGGCAACCGCACGACGGGTCGCGGGCGAGCGGAGCGCTACCGCGCCGATTCTCGCGCCCGGAGTCAGGTACAGGCTGGCCGAACTGCCGCCGGGACGAACCTCCGGCACGAGAGCCAGCCGTTCGAGCTCCTGCCGGTTCGCGGCGAGGAACGGGTCGATCCACGACGAGCTCTCGCCGCGCCCCGAAGGTACCCCGAGGTGCATGGGCTCAACCTTGATCGCCTCGCCGTGATCCTCACCGACCAGCAGGGCGCGTCTGGCAGGCTGCGCCGCAAGGAGCACTCCCGAGGGCCGCCCTCCTGTCCCCGGTCGCGACCTTCGCTGCAGCGTCCGTGCCCCGGCGGTCACACGAGCGCCTCCTCGATCCTGGTCTCGAGACGGTCGGCGAGGCCGGCCACCTCACCGGTCGCCGGGCCGAGCAGACGGTCCCCGACGTAGCTGCGCAAGAGGGGCAGCAGCTCGAAGCGCATCCGGCCGGCGACCCGCTGGCCCCTTCCGGGCGCTCCAAGGTCGGGGCGGGGGTCTAGGAAGTAGGCGTGGCCCGGAACGAGCGGCAGCCCTGCGTCGTCGGCGTGCTCCGTGAAGACGCGAAGCGCGTCCTTGAAGCTCTCCATCGCCAGTGCCTCGCCCTCACTTCCAACGACGAGGAGGTCGGGCCACATCGCGACGAAGGCGAATCGCCGCCTGATCGCCAGGTCGATGCTCGCAATGGAACGGTCGGCGGTGTTTCGTGTGCCGAGGACCATGAGGTTGGGGCTGAGGCGAAAGGAGGCGCTTCCGGCGCCTGGTCCGAACGCGTGCGGCAGCGTGATCGTGCGGTCCGGCTCACCGACCTCGAACAGGAAGATCGCCTCGCCGAGCACGCGGGCGAGGTCGCCCCGGTTGATCTCGTCGATGACGAGCACGTGGCGGTGCGCCTGAGCGCGCTCGTTGGCAACCAGCAGGTCCCCGCGCCGGACCTCGAAGGAAAGGCCTCCCTCGACAGGGCGCGGCGAGAGACCGACGACGAAGTCCTCGTAGGTGCGGGCCGGGTGGAACTGCACGATCGTCGGCTCGCCGAACCGGTGTGCGACACGGAGCGCAAGACGGGTCTTGCCGGTACCGGGCGGGCCCTCGAGGACAACGAACCGGCGCTGCTCCAGGAGGCTCGCCAGCTCTTCCTCGTCCACGCGGGGGAAGAGCGCCCCGAGCATCGCTTGCTCCCGGACCGACCAGCGGACCGCAGCGTCGCCCTTGAACTTGACGCCGTGCTCGGAGGCGAACAAATCGAGCAGATCCTCGAATGCTTGCCGCGAGCTCGTGTCGGTAATCGGGACCGCCGCGTAGATCAGGTGGCCGTACTTCTTGAGGGCCGCGTCGATCTGGGGCCAGCGGCTTGTCACCGCCGCGGGCACGGCCGACTGCAGGTCGAGCAGGTCCGGCTTGACCCACAGCCGACCGCGATAAAGCCGGGCGAGCGCCTCGAGGCGACGCCGGTGCCCGGGACGCCCGAGAATGTGGGCGTCGGCCCCGAACCCGTTGGTACCGATCACGAGTACCGCGACGCTGCCGTGCTCGCCCGGGAACCAGACGAGGGATGTCCCCTCGTAGGGTCCTGAGGTCGGGTTCTCGGAGGTGATCACGCCCGCGTAGAGGGCGGAGTCCTCCTCTGCACTGCGGAGAGCGTTGCGCGCTTGGAACTGACCCCATGCGCTCTGGTGGTAACGCTCGCGAAAGACAGCCCGGAGCAACTGCCTCACGCCATCGCGCTCAGAGTCGCGCTCGGTCGGGTCAGGCGGAAGGGCCCACGAACGCCCTTCGATGAGAGCCGCAAGTAGCTCGTCGATCTTGGCCATTGTCACCACCATGGGCGGCTGTGCGTCGTCCTGGTATCTTCAGCCCCCAGCCGCCCCATTCCCGGATGCCTCGAACTGTGTCCGTGATCCTCGGTTGCCGCAGGTGCACCAGATGAGACAATGATCATCGACCTCGGGCACTCCGTCCCGCTCCAACGTCTCGACCTCGTCCGTTCCATCCTCGCCGCGACGCCATTCGCAGACGACACGGTCCCATGCCTCGAGTACGAACGAACCCGTCGCGCCACACAGCGGACAGCGAAGGCGGCGGGCGGCAGCAGTAAGCTCTCTCATATCGCCCCCCGGTCAGCGATGGCAACTCAAGATCCCAGCAGACAAAGACCGAGCCAGCCAGGAGCCGACCAACAACGCAATCTCAGTGGTGACGTTGACTGAATCCTCCACGTCTGCTCTGGTCATCACTATACTGCAGGCAGGGCGATAAGCCAGGGTGGTCAGATACGACTGCAGGCCGGTCGCCGGATGCGATGATAGAGCCAGAGCTGCCGCGTGGGTGGGACGACGAACGGGTGCGCCGTGTTCTCGAGCACTACGACAGCCAGACCGATGATGAGGCCGTAGCCGAAGATGAGGCGGCGTTTGAAAAAGGAGCCCCTGCCGTCGGCGAAAAGCCGATCGGCCGCGGGCAGAGCGGCAAGCCCCGCCGCAACCACTGAGCACGATTCGGATACATCGGTACGGTCGTTACCGCTGGGAGACGAGGTTCGCCGCTTTCCGAAACCGCCACGCAGCCTCTTCGACGTGATGGTGACCGGAGGCTATCCCGCCATCTTCGACCGCCGCTTGGAGGCGGCGGACTGGTCCGCGAGCTACAGAACCACCTACCTGGAGCGCGATGTCCGCCAGATTCTCAAGGTCGGCGACCTCGTCCTTTTCCAGACATTCCTCCGCCTCTGCGCGGGGAGGGCGGCGCAACTCGTCAACCTCTCGCAGTTGGGCGCCGACTGCGGCGCGTCCCATCACACCGCGCGCTCCCGGCTCTCGGTGCTCGAGGCGAGCTTCGTGGCGTTCCGGCTGCCGCCCTTCTACGCCAACGTCGGCAAGCGGCTGGTGAAGACGCCCAAGGTCTACTTCTAAGACATTGGTCTCGTGTGCGCGTTGCTCGGGATTCGCACCGGTCGCCAGCTCCGGGATCACCCGCTTCGCGCTGCGATCTTCGAGAACTGGGCGGTGACGGAGATCGTCAAGACGCGAGCCAACCGCGGCGTTTCGGGCGGCATGTACTTCCTGCATAGGTCCGGCTTAGTTGCCTAACGTGGTGAGCGCGGGTAGGTGGCTGGGGAGACTGGGCAACCCCACAACGGCCACGGGTCTTCGTCGGCGGTACGCTGTACCAGGCAGTCTAGAGACCCATGCCGGGGTGGGTGACCCTGGATTTCCTTGGAGGTGGGCAGTGAGAGGAGAAGACAGCGGTACCCCTGATTCCGTGGGCAGCAGTCAGGAAGTGGAGCTCGCCGCTGTGCGGAACGGGATCGAGCGAGCCTTTCGAGCCATGCATTACGTCGTGGCTCCCGGCGAGACCGATTCGGTCGATGAATGGGTTCGCTTCGAAGTGACACGGCACCAAGTCGACGTGCGCTACAGGGGCAACTGGTACTGCCTCGTTTTCAGTGAGTACCCGGACGGCGATTATGGTGATGGCTGGATCTGGCGACTGCGAGCCGGCGGCGAGAAGCAGGGCCCACCGCTTGAACTGAGTCAAGAGCAAATCGGGGCGATTGTCGACGGTGCAGGCGAGCGGTACAACTCTCCCGATTCCGAACTGGAGTGACCGAGGGCGCCGCACTTTGCAGTAGCCGGCCATACCCGCGATCGTGGCCACAGGAGGCCCGAGCGGTCATCCGGGACGATCAGTGCCCTGACGCGCCCGAAGTCAGCCAGGGCGATCCGTACTTCGCTCGACAGCCGCAGGCACACGCAGCGTGGGCTCACGCAACGTGACCGCGCCCCCAACCCTAATCGAGACCTTCTGCCGTGTGGCCGGTACGAGCTGAGTGTTTTGCTGCAACGGCAACGTCGATCAGCCGTGGGTCGTCTTCCAGCCTGGGCCCTTCCGCAATCGACTCCCGAAGTGTGCCGGGTTCGAAGGCAGATTCAACCTGGCGGGACACGCGGTCCAGACCAGCCCGGGTCTCGATGAGCATCCTGATCGTCACTTCGTACGTCATCTCCAACCTCCACGCTGCCCGGAGCCTACCACCACGGTGAGCGACGCTCAGCTATCACATCGGCACCAGATCCAGTGGAGGCCGAGCCCCACGATCCTATCGATATCCTGGTAACCTCCAATCAGAGCTATGGCGGACGTGGAAAGGGCGAGACGGCG
>Ga0315286_10008283_pt1 | contig 10222 bp, 15 predicted proteins | sample YL17G10_0_MG_FD_205038 | JGI IMG/M metagenome (GOLD analysis project Ga0315286, IMG submission 205038) | Sediment microbial communities from Yellowstone Lake, YNP, Wyoming, USA - YL17G10_0 | ecosystem: Environmental > Aquatic > Freshwater > Lake > Sediment | place: USA: Wyoming | collected...
TCTGGATCTGGAAGGCTATCGCTTGTTCGCATGGCAACCACCATATGTGGCTTAATCACGGCAAATCCCAATGAGCCAAATTTTGACTATATTATTGCTGAGCAGGAAAATGCTTACGAAGAACTGAAAGTCAACCAACAATGAAACTAGCTATAACAGGTAAAGGCGGCGTCGGAAAGACCACCCTGGCTGCCCTTCTCTCCCAGATCTATGCCGACGCCGGTCGCCAGGTTCTCGCCGTCGACGCCGACCCCTCCCCCTGCCTGGCAGGCGCGTTGGGCTTTCCTCCCGATCTACGTCGCCAGCTCAGGCCTATCGCAGAGATGGATCAACTGATCGAGGAGCGCACCGGGGCAAAACCAGGCACCATTGGCGGGTTCTTCACCCTCAACCCCCGCGTAGATGACATTCCCGAACGCTTCAGCGTCGTTCACCAGGGTGTACGTTTGCTAGAGATGGGCTCTGTAGACATGGGCGGTTCCGGCTGCATCTGCCCCGAGGGTGCTATGCTCAAGACCCTCTTCACACACCTGCTCTTCCGCAAAGATGATATCCTCATCCTGGATATGTACGCCGGTGTCGAACACCTGGGGCGCGCCACCGTGGACTTTGTGGATGCCATGCTTGTCGTTGTCGAGCCTACCCGGCGCAGCCTGGGTACCGCCGCCCAGATCAAGTCGCTCGCTGCCGATATCGGCCTGACGCGTCTTTACCTGGTCGGGAATAAAGTCCGCAACGCCGACGAAGCGGCTTTCCTGGAAGCCGAGACCCCTGGATTGCCTGTTTTAGGCATGCTCCCCGCCGACCTGGCCGTGCAGGAGGCCGACCGTTTGGGTATCCCTGTTTACCAGCACGTTCCAGCGCTGCGCCAGGCCGCCGGACACATCGCCGACAAACTGTACCCATGATGTACCCATCGCCGATGTACCCATCGCCTTCACTGACCCAACAGATAGGATAAAGTCAAGCGTGATGTACTCATCTCCTAGGACTGTCACCATTGCACTGGCTGGAAAAGGCGGGGTCGGGAAAACCTCCATCGCCGCCATGCTCATTAAATACCTGGTTGAGACTCAAAAAAGCACCGTGCTTGCCATTGATGCCGACCCAAGTAGCAACCTCAACATGGTTCTTGGGCTGGAATTGGAATGGACCGTAGGCGATATCCGCGAGGATCTCCTCGCTCAGGTCAAAAGCTCCCTCACCGGCGGCGGCGCGGCCATGGGTGCCCTCCCCGGCGGGGTTACCAAGCGCGATTTCCTAGATTACAAGATCCGCTCCACGCTTTCTGAAGGTGAGCAGGTGGATTTGATCGCCATGGGCCGCTCGGAAGGGCAAGGTTGTTACTGCGCTGTAAACCACAACCTGCGAGAAGTCATCGACACCATCAGCAAGAATTACCGTTACATCGTCATCGATAACGAAGCCGGCATGGAGCACCTCAGCCGGCGAACCACCCGTGATGTACAGCACATGCTCGTCGTCAGCGACCCCACCCTGCGCGGCCTCGTCGCTGCCGAGCGCATTGCCGCCTTGCGCAGCGAATTGAATATCAACATCGAAAATACCTATCTGGTGATCAACCGCCTGACCGGCCCACTTCCACCCGCCCTGCAAACCAAGGTCGAATCCCTCGATATTCCACTCCTGGGCACCGTCCCAGCCGACGAATCCATTGCCGAATATGAAGCTACCGGGCGGCCCTTGATCGAGCTGAGCGAATCATCCCCCTTATACCAGTCCGTCAGCCAGATGATGCAAAAAATTCTATTTAAATAAGTTGGTTTGATTTCGAAAAAATTCCCTAAACCCCCCAAAGCACTCAGCACTGAGCTTGTGCCCCACCTCATCCTCACAATACGACACCTCCCCACCCGCTTCCCGCAAAACGGAAACGCAAAAGCGCCCCTTCTCAATGGGGACCAGTTCATCCAGCCTGCCGTGCGCCACGAAGACTGCTTTCCCCCTCAAAGGGCGGTTGCGCGCCAGCGCTTCGCATCCCTCTGGCAAGAATCCCGCTAAACCTGCCAGGGCCTGCACCCGCTGTGGGTACAGGAAGGCCAGCGCATAAGCCAGCGCCGCGCCCTGGCTGAATCCCCCCAGGAATATCTTATCCAGGTCTGCCCCCGGAAAGTTCTCCGGAGCCAGTAACTCAAAGAGTGCCTCCATCGCCGGGCGGAAATCATCCACCCACGGCCAGATCTTCCCCTGTTCCAGGAACCAACTGTAACCGCCCAAAGGGGAAGCATAGTTCCCCCTTGGCGCCACCAGCCAGTAAGGTTCAGGCATCCGCCCCGCGAACACCCCCATTGAATTTTCATCCCCCGTCCAACCATGCAGTAGCAAGAGCAGCCGGTGTGGCCCCTCCCCCGTCGGCCTTCTTTCACCAAAAACCCAATCTTTTACCTCGCGTGTCTGCATTCCATCCACCATTTTTCACCCCTCTCCCCTCTTCACCCACCATTCCAACCCCACCAAGATCAGCCAGATTAAAAGCAAAGGCAGCAGCCCCACCACCAGGCACATTACCCCCAACAGAGCCGCGTTCCTTCCATAGAGCCAATAGATCAACCCATCCCCCACTACGAATAAAAGCAGGATAAATCCTGCCATCAAGCGGACATTCGTCTGGCGTGCATACCGGCGCAGATCATGTGACATATCAAAAAATCCCTTCCCACCTATCTTATCATGGTCAACACCCTCTTGCCCCGTTTCATATTAGGTTTATCCGTTTCTATATATTGCCACAATCGCCCATATCGATTATATTCTATCCATGCCCATCTGGCAGTCTGCTTATCTACACGAAATTCAACAAGGAAAATCCGCCCGCCTCTTTGGCAATGAAGGCCGGGCGCGCGTCTGCGCCCGCCGCGCCGCTGGAATTCTCATCGGCGAATACCTGGCTCGCCAGGGGTTGCCCCCTCCCCGTCCAAGCGCCTATGACCGGCTGCGTTTTCTGGCCTCGCAACCCGACCTCTCCCCTGCTGCTTATCAAATCGCCGCCCACCTGCTTGTTCGCGTCGATGAATCCTTCAGCCTGCCCGAGGATATCGATCTTCTCGCAGACGTGCTGCAGCTTGCCCACGAACTCTCCCTTCTTTGAACTTGCCTATGCGCATACTTGCCATTGTTTCCGGCGATTATGGTCTTCGCCACGTATCCAACATCCGCTCCCACGCCCCACCTCACTGGTTGGTCGAAACCTGGCACGCCCCGCCTATCCTCCCGCCGGTCATCGACTACCCAGAAGATTACCTGCCTCCTGTTTTCCCCCAGGCAGACCTGATCTGTTCATTTGCAGAACACCGCGGGGTCGCCGAACTCCTCCCCGATATCGCTCGTATGAGTGGTGCAAAAGCCGTTCTGGCGCCCATCGATAGCGAAGCCTGGCTGCCGCGTGGGTTGGCTCGCCAGCTCCGAGAATGGCTGGAAAGGATGGGCGTCGCTTGCGCTACCCCCAAGCCGCTCTGCTCGCTGACCGAGAGCGATTATGCACTCACCCGTCACCAGCGGATTGCTTACCTGGATAGCCACATTGCCGAATTTGCGCGTTCTTTTGGCCAGCCTGAGCTAATCCTGCAGATCGACCCAACCTCACGCACAATCACCTCTGTTGAGCTTAAGCGTGACGCCGTGTGTGGCTGTGCTCGTTTTGTAGCCGAGAAATTGGTGGGGCTTTCTGTAGATGATGCTGAGGTGCAAGCCGGGTTAGCTCATCATCATTTTCCTTGCCTTGCGAGTATGGGCAAAGATGTTGACTTTGGCGACACGCTCATGCACGTCTCCGGAAATATCCTCAAGGACAATATTTCCGAGCAGGTGAAACCTTTCAAGCAGTACCTGAAACCAGATTAACCGCAATTAATTGTCAGAAAAACCCGTCGAAGACGCTTCCTCAACCTGCAAATCTCGCCGCATTCCGTAGAGTGCTGTTAAGCTGGCAATCAATGGCACCATGATCCTGATTCCAAGGATAATCAGTGCCGTCCCGCCAATCACTCCCACGATTATCCCTACGGCTTCCCTTGGGATGCGCGGTACCGAAATCTCTGGAATAGGAGTGGGATAATTCGACAGGCGTCGGTTGAGATCTTTGACGTAGGCCGGTCGGGGCGATACAAGCTCAAATGTGCTTGCCAGCAAGTTTTCCAATTCCCCCAACATAGCCTCTTTATCCCGTTTCGATGGTATCGCCTTCGCCATGTTCGTCTCCATTGTCACAGTGTCCTTCTATGTTTCAGAAGCGATCAATTCACCCAGGTCATTGCGTAAAGATAGCAGCGTGCGATGATATAAACTCTTTACTGCTCCTTCTGTGCGCCCCATAACCTGGCCAATCTCCGCATTCGATAGGTGATCCATAAACTTTAAGATCAAAAGCTGCTGCCTCTCCGGCGGAAGGTGCCGGATCATCTTCAAGAGCCTCTCCCGCTCCTCGTTCTGGAGCAGGGTCACTTCCGGATGTTCTGGTGTTTGATAGAACGCCAATCCTTCATCGAGTAAGATTTCCGGCCTGCGACTCCTATCGCGGTGCCAGTTAGCGATCAGGTTATGGGCAATCCGATATAGCCAGGCAGACAGCGGCAGCCCGCGGTCCTGATAATTACCAATATTCCGGATCGCTCGATAAAAAACCCGGGCTGTTAAGTCTTCCGCGTCATGATGGTTCCCTGTACGGTAATAAACATAGTTATAAATACGGCCTACGTAACGTTCGTACAGGACTCCAAAAGCTTCTTGGTCGCCTTGCACAGCCAGGGCCAAAGCAGTGTCATCGTTGTAGTCAGGCACCTTGGCTGCCCTCCCTGTGCATGGGCTTATTGATTAAAACCCCATTTCCAAAAAATAGTTTCATCATCATTTCCTGGTACCAGTAAGTTTTTCGATCCGGTTAAAGCCCTGATCCAGGATCATTGAGAGGATCCTGGCTGTTTTGCGAAACTCATCCAGCGGCTCGCCAATCGGGTCGTGAATATCAAAACACTCACCGATCATTTCGCTGACCAGGCAGATTCGCTTAGATACTTCAGGGAATTCCATCCGTAAAGCCTCTTTTTGGCCTTTCTCCATCGTCAAGATCAAATCGAAGGAGCTCAACATTTCCCGATCCACGGTTCGAGCGGAGTGATCCGCAATCTCGATCCCCTTTTCCTCCAGCACAGTCTGCACGTCCTGTGCCATCTCACTCCCATCCAAACCCCAGGTTCCAGCCGATTCCACGCGCCATTCACCCCCCTCAGGCAGGCTGGCTAATTTCTTTCGAAATAATGCCACCGCCATTGGGGAACGGCAGATATTGGCTGTGCAAACAAATAAAACGGATGGCATGCTGCGCTTATGCTCCACGGTCAAATTTTACTGGTAAGAGAAGAACGGTGTGCCCACCAACTTTTTCTTGCCAGCATCAGCGATCCATACTCACAACCTGCGTATCCCAGCGATGCCATTTCCCATGGTGGAGCTCTAAAATCTTGCGCCCCTCCCCCGGCGACTCCAGTCCCAGCAGCTCCAGGTCTGCATCGACCATGATGCGCACCAAATCTTTGAAGAGAACTCGCGGCTCCCAACCCAACAGTTTCGTCGCCCGGCTGGGGTCAGCCAACAGATGGTCAACTTCCGTTGGACGGAAATATTTCGGGTCGATGCGCACATACTCGTGCCAATCCATATTCAAATAACCGAACGCCTCGTCCAGAAATTCCCGCACCGAATGAGACTCGCCCGTGCCAACCACAAAATCATCTGGCTGGTTATACTGAAGGATCTTCCACATCGCCGCCACGTAATCCGCCGCATACCCCCAATCTCGCCGGGCTTCCAGGTTGCCCAGATACAGGTTAGATGCTTTTCCTGCTTTAATTGCTGCCAATCCGCGGGTAATTTTTCGGGTGACGAAGGTTTCTCCACGCCGGGGGGATTCGTGATTGAATAAGATGCCATTACTGGCAAACATTTTATACCCCTGCCGGTAATTTTTTGTCACCCAATAGGCATATACCTTTGCCGCTGCGTAAGGGCTTTGAGGTTCGAAAGGCGTGGTTTCGTTCTGGGGCGGTTTGGCGCAGCCAAACATTTCGCTCGAAGAAGCCTGGTAGAACCGGCAGTTTACCCCGCTTTTGCGGATCGCTTCTAAAATGCGCATCGTCCCCAGTCCTGTCACATCCCCCGTATATTCGGGCATATCAAAACTCACCCGCACGTGGGACTGGGCTGCCAGGTTATACACTTCATCTGGCTGTATGTTATAGATCAGCTCGAACAGGTTATCCGAAGCCCCGATATCCCCGTAATGCAGATAGAGAGAAATCTTATCCCCATTATGCGGATCGTTATAAATGTGATCGATCCGCCGTGTATTGAAAGTGCTGGCGCGGCGGATCACACCGTGTACTTCATATCCTTTGGAGAGTAGAAGCTCGGCCAGGTACGAGCCATCCTGTCCCGTGATCCCTGTAATAAAAGCCTTCTTCATCGAAAAATCCTCACCTTTTTTTCGAGATGTTCGCCGCGCTCATCTCCACCGAAACATGTCTCGAGTCAAGAAGCTGCATCAGCACACGCACTCGTTCGCTGCCCGGTAGCTTTACATCGAAGATCGCCTGGAATCCTTCGAAGGGGCCATAAGTGATCTGCACCATATCCCCCTGCCGCAAACCATCCAGGTTTTCTCCTCCAGCTTTTGAAATCTCATCCAGGCGTTGGCGGATCGCATGGATCAAGTTTTCGGGCACGACGGCCGCCTCACCGCCAAAATTAACCAGCCCCTGCGAATAAGGCATCCACTGCAAAATGGACTGGCCTACCGCTTCCAGATCAGCTTGTATGAAGAGATAACCCGGAAAATAAGGCCTGACTTTTCGCGCCCGTGGATTAACCGGATTTACCCGCAAGCGAGGATAAAATACTTCAAATCCTTGATCGCGGGCCTGTTTCCAAACGGCATCTTCTTTACGCGGTTTCGATCGTAGGGCGTACCAGTATAGTGGCATAAGCGCGTGTCATTTTACCACTTAAACGAGTTTCAATCCCAAAATTTTAGAAAGACCCTTGCGGATCCCCCAGGCTGGCAGCCCTAAGGCCAGGTGAACTGCTGCGCTAATCCCAAAAACCATAGCAGCGGTTCGCATGGCCTCATTTACAAGAGGTGCCAGGTGAGCCATGAACCACGCTCCCGCCCCCGCTAAAAGGATCAGCCCGATGAGAAACAGACAGATCAGGGCCAGCGGCCTCCAGGCCCTCCGGTCTGATGCTGAAGGCAGCATGGTGCTCGAAACTGCAAAGGTCAGGTAGAACCACACCCAAAAATCTGGCTCCTTCACCACCCTCGTGAAACCTTCCAGGAATCCAGCCATCTCACCCCCCACCAGACTGTTCCACAGTAGTTGCAGTTTTAGATGGTAGAACCCCGCATAAATCACAAACGCTCCTCCCGTTAATAACGGTGCCGCGCCGATGAGTGCATCGCGGATCAAGTCGGTCGAGGAAGTTTCAACATAGCCCAATTGCAGGCGGCCGTTTTCCAGGGGTCTTGGAAGCAGCGAAAATCTCCCCGTACGCACACCCAGGAGGCGCGCCAGCACATAGTGGCTCATCTCATGCAAAAACACACCCGGCAAAAAAAGCACCGAGAACATCACATACGAAATCTCGACTCGCCGGGTGATCAGCAAAAAAATAGATTGAATCTCTCGGTGTAGCCAGCGTTGTAACAACAAAAGTGGCAGCAGCAAGAGCACACACAATAAAAAACCATCAAAGTGGAGTAGAAATTGTTCCATTTAGGCTGGAGACGCCTCAGACAATTTCGCCTATCCAATCATCAGCCCAATGGCTAATAGAACTGGGGTAACCAGGACAATAATGACGTTCAATCCCAGGAATGGGATCAAGGCTGGAACATTCTCGGCATTTTTTCGGACGCCTTGAGCCGCTCGCCAGGCCAGGCCTGCTGTCAATAGAGCCAGTAAGCAAAAGATAGGCAACTGCCTGAATACCACCCCAACTGCCACCGCAACATAGGTCAGCAGATAGAAAGCCCCAAAAAGCCTGCTGCTTAATTTACGCCCGATGGTAATTGGAAAATGCCTGCGCCCAACACTCAGGTCTGCTTCTACATCGGGGAACTGGTTGAGCAGCAGCAAATTACTCACCAGGAAGGTCGGTACGAACGAGGCAATCAGTGCATTCCACGAGAATGTGCCTGTCAATGCAAAATGTGTCCCCATCACCAGCAAAATACCAAAACCCAATCCTGGCGCTATCAGGCATAGAACAGGATTCTTTACCCACCAAATTGTATATGTCACCGTGAGGAGCAGCCCCATCATGCCAGGCAGCAAAAGCTGCCAACCCTGCATCCGTACAAAAAATAACCCAATCACCGCCGTGATCGTAAAAGCGAGGCACGCCACAGCCAACGTCATTCTTGCCAAAGCCGGGGTCTCTTGCAGTGTGCCGCTGCCCCCGCTGAAAGGGGTGCGCTGAGTTTTTGTATCCAGTCCGCTTTTAAAGTCGTTATATTCATTAAAAACATTCACGGTGATATGCGCTGTCAATCCCCCTACGAATACCAGTAGAACATACCATCCATTTAAGTTGCCAGTTTGCCAGGCTGCAGTTCCAACACCTACCAAAACGCAAGCCGGAGCCAAAATCAAGAATGGTACCCGCAAAATACCGAATAAAAACTTTTGGGTGCTCATTGATGACCCATCATCCCTGGGCCGCCTGCACAATCCTCACAAAATCAGCCACCTTCAGGCTCGCTCCACCCACCAAAGCCCCGTCGATATCCGGCTGGCTGAAGAATTCTCCTGCGTTATCTCCTTTCACTGAACCCCCGTATAAGACGCGTACTTCCTGCGCGCCCGCCGCCCCAAAGCGCTCAGCTAAGGCCGGTCGGATCACATCTGCCACAACTGCATTCGCCCCCTCCGCCGTGGCTGCTTTACCGGTTCCAATCGCCCACACTGGCTCGTACGCAACCACCAGCGGCAGCTTTCCATCGCCGGCAATGGAAGTATCTAATCCCGCCAGGCCCTGGCGCACCTGCCTGGAAACCACTTCGGCTGTCCAGCCAGCTTCATTTTCCGCCAAAGTTTCTCCGACACATACGATCGGCGTCAATCCGTGTTTCAGAGCCGCCCGCACCTTCATGTTCACGGTTTCATCCGTTTCATGGAAAAAAGTGCGCCGCTCAGAATGACCGATGATCACGTACTTGCACAGCTCTGCGATCATCGCCGGAGAGATCTCACCCGTATAGGCTCCAGAGTCTTCCCAGTGCAAGTTCTGCGCGCCCAGACCAATCTCAGTTCCTTCCAGCAGCGCGCTCGCTGCCAGGAGAGAAGTGAAGGGAGGGCAGAGCACCTTTTCAACACCACTGATCGCCTGCAAGCCAGGCACCAGCTCCGAAACCAGGTGGCGGGTTTCCGCCACGGTTTTATACATTTTCCAGTTTCCTGCAACAAATGGTTGACGCATATTTTTCCTCAAGGTGTAATTTCAGCTAACATTCGCTGTGCTTCCTCTTGGATCCACGGAGCAAACTGTGGATCCCCAAGAAGTTGATTTATATATTCCTTCGCTACCTCTGGCTGAGGTTTCAAAGCCATCTCAGCCTGGAGCAGCCGAGCTTCCCGAGAATCGGGGAATCCGACTAAAATCTCATCCAATAGTTCTCTCGCTCTTGTTTTGCTGCCATTCAACAGGGTGAAGCGCGCCCTCACAACCCCTCCCATTGAAGCATCCACCTGCTCGAATGAGTTACCAATCAGAAGGCTGCCAAATTCTGGGCTGGCTGCTGCTTTATACCAGGCTTCGTGCATCCGGTTTTCGATCTCCTCCGGGTAAGGAGGCGCTTGATGGCGTGAAAAATTGAGATATACTTCAGCCGCTGACAACCAGAGCTTGTGTTCTGCCAGCCTCTCCCCCGCCGCCAGAAGAAAATCAGGGTTGTTGTCAGCCAGGTTATAAGCCAGCCTGAATTCTTGCATGGCTTGGTCGGCCTGCCCTTTTTCCTTATACTCGATAGCCTTCAGAAGATGGAACATTGCCCTCCGTTTTGGTTGGATCGTTCTGACATTGGGTGATTCTGAAGGCAATCCAGGCTTTGCTTCGGTTATGAGCGCCGGGGCAGCCATTGTTTCACCCGCCTCCATCGGCGCCGCCTTTTCCTCCTGTTCTCCTTTTTTCTCGGTCGCTGTCTCTACCAGCG
>Ga0315286_10008284_pt1 | contig 10222 bp, 15 predicted proteins | sample YL17G10_0_MG_FD_205038 | JGI IMG/M metagenome (GOLD analysis project Ga0315286, IMG submission 205038) | Sediment microbial communities from Yellowstone Lake, YNP, Wyoming, USA - YL17G10_0 | ecosystem: Environmental > Aquatic > Freshwater > Lake > Sediment | place: USA: Wyoming | collected...
AAGACAAAAGAGGGGAATGTTCCTACATTTGCCTGCATGTCAGTTGTGGGAGATGAAAATGGGCATGTTGGATTAGGTTATGGGAAAGCAAAAGAAACACTGCCTGCAAGAAGCAAGGCAGCAAGAGATGCCAGGCTGAATATTATTAAAATCAGGAGAGGATGCGGAAGTTTTGACTGCTCATGCAGGGAAGAGCACAGCATTCCATTTGAAGTAGAAGGAAAATGCGGAAGCTGCAGAGTTATTTTAATACCTGCTCCTCAGGGAACAGGATTAGTTATAGGGAATGAATGCAAAAAAATACTAAAACTTGCAGGAATAAAGGATATTTACAGCAAAACTTTCGGGCAGACAAGAACAACAATAAATCTTGCAAAAGCATGCATGCAGGCTCTGGAAAACACAAAGAAAATCAAGGAGATAAAATGAAGAAAATAAAATTTTCTGCCTCATTAAATTTCAGGAGAAATTTAAGATGATAGAACATTATACAATAAGTAAAAAACAGAGAATAATATTTTATGACAGATTGGATCATAATGGAAAATTAAAAAGATTGAAGGAATTGGAAGCCCAGGGAATTGAATTTGTAACTTGTTATCCATATCCAGGAATATTTTCAAAGGAAAATGCTAATGAAGATATTTCAAGAGTCTATCATGTTGGAGAAGCAACAGTAGTTGTTAATAACCCAAGAATAAAAGGACATTCTCATTTAGTTGAAATAGTTGCAGAAACAGACGCTATAATGCATGATGCAAAAGAGAGATTAGAAGAAGCAACATCAACAAGTATAATCAGAATAAAATTGAGGAAAGTAGCATGATAGCTGTAATAAGGATTTCAGGATTAGTTGAAATACCTAAAGATGCAAAGGAAACTTTGTTTAGAATGAGGTTGAGAAAAAAATTTACTCTTGTTTTGCTGAATGAAACTCCTGAAAACCTTGGAATGATTAAGAAAGTCAGAAATTTTATTGCTTTTGGAAAAATTGACAAAGAAACCTTGGCTGAATTGATTGATAAAAGAGCAAAAACTCTGGGAAATAAAAAAATTAAGATTGATGCTGAGAAGATTGCAGAAGAAATGTTGAACAGCAAGATTAATAAAAAGCTTTCTGATTTTGGATTAAAACTATTTATTGGCTTGCATCCTCCAAGAGGCGGGATAGACAGCAAAATTCATTATCCAAAAGGAGTTTTGGGAGATAATCAAGATAAGATTAATGATTTAATCAGGAGAATGCTGTAAAATGGGTGGAGGAATTGGAACAGGTGTCATGCGAACAACTTGGTCAGCAGAATTGCTAAATTTAGAAAAGATAGCAGAAATAAAAGAAGGGGACATAATAATATTTGATGAAGAACTTACACCTGAGCAGATAGAACCTGATGGAGTGAATGAAGAATATAAAGAGTTAGTTATGGGGGTTGACTTAAAAAGAAGGATAATAAAAACAATGAGTAATACCCAATTAGGTAGTAGTATTCATGTTTATGAAATTAGTTCAGATGGGAAATTAACTTTCAAAATGGGGAGTGATTATTTTATATATAGGAGACTAAAAAAATGAAACTGAAAAAAAGAAATAAAAGAAGCAGGATTCGGGGAACAAGAACATGCGGATGGGCTATGAAGAAGCATAAAGGAAGTGGAAACAGGGGAGGAAAGGGAATGGCTGGAACTGGGAAGAGAGCGGACCAGAGAAAAACATTTGTTCTTGCTAAATTATACCCTTATTTTGGAAGAAGAGGATTTACATCAAGGCCTACTGCCAAGAAAATTTCAAATGTCATGAATTTGCAGGAAGTCTGGGAAAAATATGGGAAAGAAAAAGAGATTAAGCTGGAAAAATACAAGATTTTAGGAGAGGGAGAAGGATTCAAGGCAACAATATATGCTCAATCTGCATCAAAATCTGCAGTGGAAAAGATGGAAAAAGCTGGCGGGAAAATCCTTTTGCCTGAAAAAAAGATGCCAAAGAAGATAGAAGTTAAAGTTGAAACCAAATAAGTTCTGATTGAAGATAATTTTGTTTATTAATGTCAAGAACCACCAGTCAAAGACTGGTGGCATAAAGAATGCCACACTTCGTGTGGTTATTGAGCACACTCAGAATTCCACGAGTGTTTCAAACCACTCGTCACAGACGAGTGGAATTCTGATGTTTAAACAATTTTGAGTATAGAAGAGACACTGTATGCTAAATAAAACAAAAATAGTATAAATAATCCTATTAATGAGAGATAGGCAAATTTCCTGGCTGTTTTGTGATTGTCTAAAAATTCAAGGCCTGAATTCAACATTATAAGAAGCGCAAACATTGAAGGAAAAGTATATCTTGACTGGAAAAATGCCCAGTCATCATATTTAAGCCCTGCATAGAAAATAAATGAAAAATTTGCAAGGAATAATAAAACACAGAAAACTTCAAAAGATATTTTAAGGAAATCTCTATTTTCAAGTTCTTTGTATTTAAACAATTTGGGAATCTTTCTAATAATAATCAGAGTTCCGATTATCAGAATTAATGTGGGAATTATTGCGAAAATATAAATTAAAGTTCCAAGATACTCAAAAATCTTAGAGCTGCCGTTAAAATTAGAGTCTTTTATGTATTGATACCATAATGTGCCATAAAGCATGAGGGGATATGAGTGCTTTGTCTCTTCAGAGACATATGGATTATTTAGAAGTTTTATAAGATTTACATCATAAAAAGAGCTAAGCCCCTGATAGGTGCCTCTGTGGGGAGCAAACCAATCAGGATTGATATCCTGGGCATTAAAAAGAGGATTTTTGTATAAAATTTCATTATTAATATACTTATATCCTCCTAAAGTTAAAGAGATAATAAGAAAAATAAGGCATGGGATTAATATTTTTTTGTTGTTTTTAAGGCCAAAAAATTGCTCTTTCTGTAACCTCCCTACTTTAGTTCGTGAGAAAGGAAAGTGCAATTTTAGGGTGTTCAAGAACCAGTATGGCGTACACGCCATACACTTTAGTGTATGGTTCTTGACATTTATAAAAATAATTAAAATGAGAAGGATAGGAAGAAAAAGAATAAATGTTGCCTTTGTCAGCATGCCGAGCCCAAGAATCAGCGCAAGAATTACATGGTTTAGAAGCGTGGGTATTTTTATCAGCTTGTAAATCTGAAAGAATATAAGAGAACCTAGAAAAATTGCCAATGAATCATTTGAGATATAATTGCCAAAAAATATGAACTGGGGGAGAATTCCTGCAAATAAGAGGCAGTAAATTTTTGTTTTTGGCTTTATCTCAAGTTTGGTGATTAAAATAAAAAATATGATTAATGCTCCTATTGATAGGAGAAGAGAAAAAAATTGCACTGCTTTTTCACTGCCAAAAATAAGGAAAAAAGAGGCGATTATATAATATAAAGGAGGATGCTGGGCCTGGTCAAATTGGAAGATGGTTGGAAGATTGTGGCTCTGAAAAATATACTGGACAACGGGAAAATGAGCATCGTTGTTGAATGGGGATTGAAATATGAAAAGTATTATCCTTAGAAATATGCATATTATCAAGATGAAGAATAATTTTCCATTAATTCCCTTTTTATCTTTTTCTGCCATGTTATTACAAAGAAAACAGAATATAAAAAGCTGACTAAAATCAAAAAATAAAAGAATGTAAAAACCTTTAAATACGCTCTAAAATAATAAATATATATAATGATATTTCAAAATTTGCTGAAAAATCTTCCTGAGGTTGTAAAGCCTGTTGAGAAAAAGCTTGATTTTAATACAAAATTAAAATGGACGCTAATGATACTTGCGGCTTTTTTCATTTTGGCAAACATTCCTCTTTTTGGACTGGCTGGAAATGCTATGTCAAGATTTCAGTATCTGGCAGTAATTCTTGGAACTGATTTTGGCTCGATTATCTCATTAGGAATAGGGCCGATTGTTATGGCGTCTATCATCCTGCAACTGCTGGTTGGAAGCAAGATTCTTGATATAGACACAAAAACTGAGGAAGGAAAAAAATATTTTCAGGGATTGCAGAAATTAATTGTATTTTTCTTTATAATATTTGAAGCATCAATTTATGTTTTGATGAATGGGCTGCAGGCGATGCCTGGATATACGGGATTGGTAATATTCCAGCTTTGTATTGGGGGGTTAGCAATAGTTTTTATGGATGAGGTGGTTCAAAAGTGGGGATTTGGGCAGGGTGTCTCATTGTTCATAGTAGCGGGAGTTGGATGGAGATTGTTCACAGGGCTGTTCCAGTTTGTAGGGCAGAGCGGAGGAAACTGCCTTCTTAGTTTTTCCGGAGATAGTGCTATCGCATGCCCTGGAAAATTTCTTTCTGTTATCCAGGCAGTTGTGAATGGAGATCCTACAGGGGCATTGCTTGCTATAGCCATAATTTTTGTAACTGCTTTAATCTTTCTAGTTGTGGTTTACGCCCAGTCATTAAAAATAGAAATACCGCTAAGCTATGACAGGTTAAGAGGCTATGGGATTAAGTGGCCTCTTGCTTTTTTTTACACTTCTGTTATACCTGTTATATTAGTATCTGCCCTGTCTGCAAACCTCCAGTTGTTTGCAGGAATTGTCGAGAATTGGGTTGGGCATGCTACAATTCTGGGAGGATTTTCCAGCGGGCAGGCAGTTTCTGGACTGGCATTCTGGCTTTCTTCCACGCAGCTTACTACTTTGATAGTTACAGGAAGCGTAAGAGGCATTTATTTCCTGCAGGCATTCACTCACATTATTTTCTATATGGCATTGTCTGTTTTATTTGCTTTTTTCTGGGTAAAAACTTCTGGAATGGATGCATCATCCCAGGCAAAGAATATTATCTCATCTGGCTTGCAGATTCCGGGATTCAGGAAAGACGAGAGAGTTCTTGAATCTGTATTAGAAAGATATATTATGCCACTGACTATAATGGGAGGTGCTGCAATTGGATTGCTTGCAGCCAGCGCTGATTTGCTCGGTGCATTGACATCGGGAACAGCAATCCTGCTTGGAGTTATGATTATATATCAATACTATAACTCGATAAGCCAGCAACATGCAGTTGATATGTCTCCTGCTTTGAAGAGGTTTATGGGATAAATTTCTATCTCTTTTATTAATGTGATAATCATACAATAGAGGGTTTTGATAAATTAATTTAGAGGGTAAATTATTTAATAATCTTAGAAATAAAAAACAAGCAGATATATCATTTATTTGATAACACTAGATTATTAGGATTATATATGTTCTATTACAGATTTATTTAAAAACTTGAAATTATATAAAATGATATGCCAACATTGGGAGAAGCAATTCATTCACAGAATGAAAGTAGAAAAGTTTTTCCTAAAGTAGATGAAATTGCAATGAAGATTGGATTAGAAGAGGCTTTGAAGTATATCATAAATATCCCTCCTGTTGAATTTAATTTATCGCAAGAAAGAGCTAGAGAAATAAAAGAAATTTATTCTGCAGTAAGCAGAATGGCAAGACAATCAGGGATAGACACAAGAGATTATGATTTAACATTTGACAGACAGTTAAAAGAACATACTTTTGGTAGATAATATTTCTATTTCTTAAGCTTTATATACCCTCGAGAATTTGATAATATGAATATTGAAAAGATGGTACTTGAATCCCTAACCAGTCTGATACAATTATATCCAAGAGCAAGCGTGATTGTCATAGCTCTTGCTGTCACATTTCTTTCCATGCTTATCACAAAAAGATTTACAAATCAAGTTAAGATGAAAGAATTAAAAGAAAGGCAGACAGCATGCCAGAAGCTAATGAAAGATGTAAAAGGAGATGTTGCAAAAATGCAGAAGATTCAAAGTGATATGATGGCTTGCTCTGCTGAAATGATGAAGATGTCATTCAAGCCCATGCTGATAACTTTTATCCCGTTCCTTCTGATATTTACATTCATAAGGGGAGCTTTTGCAGGCACGGCTATTTCAGGCACATGGTTCTGGTATTATCTGGGCATTGGGTTAGTTTCAAGCTTTATATTCAGAAAGATACTGAATGTTGCTTAAATTTATAAAGCCAGACTTTATTGAAAAATTAACCTAGCAAGAAGAGTTCTGATAAAATTAAGATGGAAGAAAAATATTATCCAAGCGAAGAATTTGCAAGGCAATTTTATAAAACTAAACGTTCAGAGAGCATTCAATTTCTTGAAAAAAGTCTAGAGGATATGCCTAAACAGATTGAAAATGTTCCAGAAGCAGAAAGGGAATATATAAGGAAGACTGCAGAATTTTTTTCAGGAAAAATTAATTTATTTCTGAAAGGATTCAAAACCTCATCAAAGGAAGAGCCAACAAAAGAACAAATTCAAGAAGTAAGAGACATCATCTCTAAAACTATGGGTGGAGTGATAATATCAATTAGTCATAGACATGCCTGGCAGAGGGAGAAAATTTTTAAGATTGCTGACTTAAACAGATTTAGCAATGAATTTCCTTATTTTTTTGAGGATTTAGGAGATTCAGGATTACCTGACTCTCTTTACCAATTACTTTATAAGGATTTCAGTTGTCGCCTTAGAGAACAGCAAATTAAAAATCAATTGTATGAATTATCTTTCAGGGATGATGGAATTTATGCTGAATTATCTCAAAAGTTTATGGAAGATAATGCGCCAAGACCTGAACAGCCAAGAGGAGATTCAGTTGTTGTTGGTGGAATTGACGTTAGCCCTTAATTAACTGACAATTTAACCAATATTATGCATAAATAAAAAAATATTTTTATTAATAATACATCCAGCAGGATAAATCAAATAGATTATTAACAAGATAGCCTATTGTTCTATGTAAGATTATTAGTTGATAATATTTAGGAGATATTTTATTTTGATTTTTTTCTTAATGAAATAAGATAGATTAAGGAGGAAGATAAAATTCCTGAGCTGTCTGTCAATACATCAGTAAGAGAACATAAGCGATAGGGAACAAATAGCTGATGAATCTCATCTGAAACTGCATATAATATTGCAATAACCACACCAAGATAAAATAATTTTAATTTTTTGTTTTTTCCTTTAACTAAAGAAATAAGAAGAAAAAAGCCAAGCCAGAAAAAAGCCAGAAAATGATAGAAATAAGATAGAATTCCTGCTCCTTTCCCTGGCCCAAAACTTAGAGAAGAAAGATAAAAAATAACTCCTGCAATCAGAATTGTAATTATCCAAGAAAGAGCAGAATATTTTTCAAGCAGTTTTATCATGTTTTTAATAAGACACATAATTTAAAAACTCTCCTTTTCAATAATTAAATATGGCAGCAAGAAATTTAGGTTTGGGATTTGAAATAGGAATATTAGAAATTAAAAATAGGAAAATCCAAACTGAATAAAATGGCAAGTGAAGAATTATTGATTAAATTAAGCCTGCTGGAACAGCAGGCAAATGAGCAGGCAGAGAGGATACAGGCTATTGATAATCAGATTAATGAGCTTGAGAGCTTAAAATTAAGCTTGATAAAAATTAATAAAAGCAAGGAAAAAGAAATGTTGGCTCCTCTTGGACGCGGAATATTCTTAAAAACAGAGATAAAGGATGAAAAAGTTTTTGTGAATGTCGGCTCGAAAACACTTGTTAAGAAAACTCCAAAAGAAGCTGAAGGAATAATTGACAATCAAATCAGCGAGATGGAAAACGTTAAGCATCATTTAATGCATAATATTGGAGAGATAAATCAGAGTTTATCCGGATTAATGGAAGAGGCTCAGAAACAGAAGTGATTATTTTACTATGCCTTTTAAATAAGGCATTTCTCTTTCAATAAATTCTATAATTTCTTTTTTATATTCTGTATTTAGTGATATGCCTGTGAAATTTCCCTTGTTACGGACTAAAATCCAGCCTTGCTTAGAAAGCTCTTTTATTATTTCCTTTAGATTTTGAAATCTCTTAAAATGCTCCAACCTATCATATTTTTCGCCCCAATTACCTTTGCTTCTTGCTAAAACAGACATTAATTGAGCTTTTTCCAAATCTGAAGCCATGATATTATAAATTTCTGATACTAAGAAAATCCTCCAAAATTTGGATTTTCGAGGTGATCAAAAACCAACACTCCATAGGTTTATTATATGGTTTTTGACATTTTTAAATGTTTCTATCTTTGAAATATTAAATTACCCAATAGAAAGATTTAAATAATAGTATTTTATCACTATAATATGAAAATAAAAGAAAATAAAAGTTTTTTCCTTATGAACTTTGGAGACACGCCCCAATTAAGAGTTCTTGACTTTTTGATAGGGTTTCATTTTTTTGATTATCCTATGACTGAGATAGCAAGAAAAAGCAATGTAAGCTATAACTCTATTAAAGTATTTTTTCCACAATTTATCAAGTCGGGAATAGTATGCAAAACCAGAAAAATAGGTAAGTCTGATTATTTTAAGCTTAATATGGATAATGATTTTGTTAAAAATCTTGTTAAGCTTGACTGGATGCTGACAAAGAAGAATATTCTTCCTGAAAAAGAAGTTCTTGCTTAGAAGGGAAAATAAGTATACTTGTAAGTTTTAGTTATTCTTAAAATATCAAAATCTCTTATCATATCTGAAAAATTCTTTCTTATGTCTGTTAAAATTCTGTAAAGTTCATCTTCTCCTTCTGTTTCGAGCTCAATTTCAGCATCCCAGGAGCCAATTAGCTTGAGAAATTGAGTTGCTTTTTCATGATTAATTAAATAATCTCTCAATTTTTTCTCATCTTGTTCAGAAAAGTTTTTTGTTCTTAGAATAAGCTTGTAGAAATTTATGCCTATTTTTTCTAAATTAAGCTCGCATCTATATTGGATGATTATATTCTCTTTTACCAGCTTCTTGAGATGATAGTTTATAATATCTCTTGACAAATTTATTTTTTCAGCCAATTCAACTATGGAAATTCTGGCATTTGTTGAAATTTCTTTCAGTATCTTTATATCTTCATCATCCAACTCGTAAATTTTTTCTGGAATTCCGTATAGGAATTCCTTGCCCAGATGTTGAGAGTGTGGAAGATGTTTTCTTGAGTATATTGGGGAATATTCGGTGAGCAGAACATCTTTTTCTAAAATAAATTTTGAAAATTTATTCATAAAACTGTTAAGAATCCTGCCAAACTCAAAATTGTTTTTTGTGAATATTGAGACAGATAAATCAAATCTTCCTCGAACTTGAACGACCCAAATGCAATTTTTGTCTTTTTTCCAGTATTCTATTATTTTTTGCTCTTCTTCCAAACTTGTATTTTGAAATTTTAAGTATAATTTATATTGAGAATAACCAAGTTTAGTAAAATTAATAACAGTATAAAACTGAAAAATAACTTCCTGTTTTATTAGTCTTTGTATTCTGTACTCTACTGCTGGTTTTGATAATTGCACTTTCTTGGCTATCTGAGAGTTTGTATATCTTGAATTTTCATCTAATAAAGCCAGAATTTTCCTGTCTTTCAAGTCTAATTTGATTTTATTCATGTTAAAGGAGAATTTTCAAAATCTTGTTTAGTTAGTAGTATATATTTATGAACTGATTGAATTAAGTGATTGCTGATTGAGAATGGAGTGTTTCTTATTTTTTCATAGTAAGTATAAAGAATTGTTCTAACCCCTTTATTCTCAAGTTTTTTAACTATTGGAACAAAATCAGAATCAGAAGAGATAAGAATAATTTTTTTCATTTCAGGATATTCTAGCGGAACACTCATCAAATCCATAGCCATTAAAATATCTACTGCCTTCTGTTTGTAAACAAAATCTCCTTCGCATTTTAATCTTTGGCATCTCCCTTCCCTAACAATAACTCCTCTATTCTTTAGCTTGCTGACAAATTTATTATAGCCCTCTTTTTTCTTTATTTCATCTAATGAAGGATTTTCACATTGAAAAGGAGGGGCAGTATAATAAAAAATTTTCTTACATTTAAGATTCTGCTTCTTAGAGAGATTTATTGCAAAAGCAATTTTATCAAACTTTAGGTATTTTCCTTTTCCAAAATATTTGCTTAATTTTTCAAGAAAAGTTTCATCAATAAAAACCAAAGTAGAAAAAAACTCATCCGGCAACCCTTTCGGATTACCGGGGAATATACTAATATTATTACTACCTTCTTCTTTATAAATATTTTGGTTTGTTCCTGTAGGAGTTGTTTCATTCATAACTTAATATATGAGCATATACTATTTAAATCTTGCTCAAAAGTAAGAAAAATCAACA
>Ga0315286_10008285_pt1 | contig 10221 bp, 13 predicted proteins | sample YL17G10_0_MG_FD_205038 | JGI IMG/M metagenome (GOLD analysis project Ga0315286, IMG submission 205038) | Sediment microbial communities from Yellowstone Lake, YNP, Wyoming, USA - YL17G10_0 | ecosystem: Environmental > Aquatic > Freshwater > Lake > Sediment | place: USA: Wyoming | collected...
TATAATTGGACGCGAAACAGGACAAAAACTACACAAAGCTGCTACTGCGAAAGCACCAGCTGCGGGGAAGAAGAAGTAAATGCCAAAACACAAAAGAAAACCAGCAAAGTCATCTCTAAAATACAAAAAATACCTGGTCTCTGGTGAAACTGTCACTCGACTCGGTAGAACTTGTCCTAAATGCGGTCCCGGGGTATTCATGGCGGATCACAAAGACAGATTCCATTGCGGCAAATGCGGCTACTGTGAGTTTAAAATTAAGAAATAATCTCCGTTATCTTCTGCATATTATTATTTATTTTTCCAGGCAAATTAGTTTCTTGAAACTCTTTGTATGTAGTCACTTTGAAGTATTCACTTTTATAGTTACAATCGTAACTATAAAAAACCCTTTTAACTTAAACTTTTGGAACTAAGGATATGATAAAAGCAGTTATCTTTGATGCTGGCGGCGTGATAATCACGAGTTCAGATGCTTACGGGTTTCTCGCAAAGAAACTGGGCATTAGCGACGCCCGAATGCTTGAGGCAAGGAAAAAATATGTGTGGCCTGCCCAGCGCGGGGAGTTGTCAACGGATGAATTTCTGACAAAATTCTCAGACGAGCTCAAAGTGGATAAAGAAAAAATAAAAAAACTGTTTGAGGAAGGTTCAAGCTTGTTATCTGTGAACGCTGAAGTTTTGAAAATTGTTGATGCTCTGAAAAAAGGCGGATATGCACTTGCAATGATAACAAACACAGTAAAGTTCTATAGCAATTTCATGAAGGAACAGGACGTTTACAGAAAGTTTTCCCCGATGATAGCTTCTTATGAAGTAGGTTTAAGGAAGCCAGACCCAAAAATATACAAGATAGCTTTGGAAAAATTAAAATTAAAGGGCGAGGACTGCGTCTTCATTGACGATAAAGAAGAACATCTCGCACCTGCTGCAAAGCTAGGTATGAAAACTATATTATTCAAAAACGCGGAACAGCTCAAAGCAGATTTACAAAAACTCGGTGTCAAAATATGATTTGCTTAGGAATAGAATCGACTGCACACACAATTGGTGTCGGAATTGTTGATGATAAAGGCAAAATTCTTGCTAACGAGAAATCTATTTTCACAACTGAGACCGGCGGTCTAAAACCTGGGAAGATTGTTGAGCATCATATCTTGATGTATGAATTTATTTTGAAAAAAGCCGTAGAAAAATCTGGAATAAAACTAAAGGATATAGATTTGGTAGCTTTTTCTCAGGGGCCTGGCCTCGGAGGGTGCTTAAGAGTGGGAGCTGCAGCTGCAAGAGCTCTTGCAACTTACCTGAAAGTTCCTTTGATTGGAGTAAATCATCCTGTTGCTCACGTTGAAATCGGAAAATTAACTTCGGGATTCAAAGATCCTATTACTTTGTATGTTTCTGGCGCAAACACCCAGATTTTAGCTTTGGCTGCCGGACGTTATAGAGTATTCGGAGAAACTCTTGATATTGGAGTTGGAAACTTTCTGGATAGTTTTGGCAGAGCTCTCGGTCTGGGATTTCCTCAGGGCCCCAAAATCGAAGAACTCGCATCTAAAGGAAAGAACTACATCGAGTTACCTTACACAATCAAAGGCATGGATTTTTCCTTCTCTGGAATCTTAACTAAATTAGAGCAATTAACAAAGTCAGGCAAGTATTCCAAAGAAGACCTTTGCTATTCAACTCAAGAAACTGTTTTCGCAATCTTAACAGAAGCAACTGAGCGCGCAATAGCACATATTAACAAAAAAGAAATTTTATTGACTGGCGGAGTTGCTGCGAATAAGAGACTTACTGAGATGCTTTCCGTAATGGCCAAAGAGCGCGGAGTCAAATTTGCAGTCGTACCTAAAGATTTGGCAGGAGATAATGCCGCGATGGTGGCCTGGCTAGGCATTTTAGAACACAAATCCGGCAGAAAACTTATAATGTCCGATACCATGATTAATCAGGACTGGAGAACAGACCAGGTGGAGGTAAAATGGGCTTAATTAAAAAGGCGTTTAAATTAACAAAGAAAACCGCAAAAAAAACATATAAATGGACTAAGAAAAAAGTAACAAAGAAGAAAAAGCGAAAGAGATAACTAAAAAATCATAATTCTTCTTTTATTTCTTTTTCTAATCTCTCGTAATTTACCCTTGTCAGATAAATTAATTTGACATCCGGCCTTGACTTTATATTTTCTATAAAAGGATCGTGAGATTTCATTGAAATTGTCGCAAGAACTCTTTTTGTATCCAATGCTTTCAAAACAACTTTTTTGAATTTCTCAGAATGCATTTCCATCTGGCCTATTTCATCTACCACTATTGTAGAATCTTTTGTCTTTATTCCTGCTTCAATAGCAGGCAATGCTATCCTGTCCAATTCCGCGACATCCACTCCGTATTTAGAAACCATGTGCGGCCTTATTTCAATAGAGGCCAGAATTCCTTCTTTTCCATTCTTGATGTCAATGACTTTGAAACCCCATCTTTCTCCGTCTTTCCTAACTTCGGGTGTAAGAATTCCGCATACTTTCTTGCCTTTTATCAAATCCTGTATCAATGTTGACTTGCCGGAAGCTGGCGGTCCTGTAACCAAGATATTGTATTGCATTGTGGCCTATCAATAGTCTCTATTTTATTAATAAAAGACTTTCCCCACCACAATCTATAAAACCAGCCAAAAAGACCCTTGTTTATGGCCATTATCGAAGTCAAGAACCTGAAAAAGAGCTTTAAGACTTACCACAGGGGAGCGGGATTATTAGAAGCTTTCAAGGACCTGCTTCTTCGAAAATCCCAAATAAAACGGGTACTCAAAGGAGTTAACTTTGAAGTTGAGGAAGGCGAAATCTTAGGTTTAATAGGACCTAACGGAGCGGGTAAATCAACTATCATCAAAATTCTATGTGGTGTTTTGATACCTGATTCTGGTGAAGTTAAATGTATGGATTTCAATCCTTGGAGCCAAAGAGAGCTGTACGTTAAAAACATCGGGGTTGTTTTTGGGCCTAAGAACCTGCTATGGTGGGACTTGCCTGCTGTTGATACTTTCTTTTACTTGAAGGAATTGTACGAGATACCTTCGAAGCAATTTTCTGAAAGACTTCGCTATTATACAAAAATTCTTGATGTAGAAGATGTTTCCAAAACGCCAGTAAGAAATCTTTCTCTTGGTGAGAGAATGAAGTGCAATCTCATATGTGCATTGCTGCACAATCCTAAAATCGTGTTCCTGGATGAGCCAACCGTGGGTGTTGACCTGATTGCTAAAGAGAATATCAGAAAGTTTATACGTGAATTGAATCGAAAGGAAAAAACCACTTTCATAATCACGACACATGACATGTCTGATATAGAGAAATTATGCAAGCGCATCACAATCATAAATCACGGTGAATTTGTATATGATGGTCTGTTAGAAAATATAAGACAGAAGTACATCAAGGAAAAGCATCTCGAGATAAAACTTCTGGAGAAAGGCAAGCCATTCAAACTACAAGGCTGCAGGATTTTGAAACAGACTGACTATGAATTAATAATAGAGGTGAGCCTGCGAAAACAAAACATGGATCTACTAATGCATCATCTCTTATCTAAATACCAGATAGCAGACATAACAATTTCAGACCCGCCTATTGAAGAAATAATCAAGGAGATTTACAGAAGATGAGCAAGTTCACGGGCTCTGTGAAAATAGTTCTAAAGGATATGATTGCCTACAAGTTAGACATATTTATCTGGAGTGCCCTGCTTCTTATTTCGCTTGCCGTTTACTATTTCTTTTGGAACGCGGTCTTTACATACTCAGGACAGCAGGCCATAGGTGGATTCAGTTTTTACGAACTGATCAACTATTATGCTTTGACTTTGATTGTAGCTGCGATAACTTCAACGAATGTTGATGCGGAACTGGCCCGCAGAGTACTAGACGGCAGGCTGTCTATCTTTTTGACCAGACCTCTGAGTTTTTTTATGCAAAGATTGTATGCAAATATTGGTGAAAGAGGCATGGCCGTTCTCGGCCAAATATTACCTGTAACAATTGCTGCTGTAGTTTTCTTTAATCTGCACATTACGAGCCCCGTTAATTTCATCTTATTCACCATAACTGCTGTTCTTGCGTTCGTTCTTCTGTTTGTATTCACTTTCTTTTTAGGCATCAGTTCGTTCTGGCTTACAAAATATTCTGGAATCAGAATGCTGCGCTCAGGGTTGATATGGTTCCTCAGCGGAGCAGTTGTTCCAATGACATTTTTTCCCGCAAACATTCAGAAGATTTTCAGCTATCTGCCCTTTCAATACACGTCATACTCACCTGTGCAGATATTCCTGGGAAAATATGATTTAATGACAAGTTTACAGGTTATTCTTATACAAGTAGCATGGATTGCAGCTCTATTGATTTTGGTTAATGTTGCCTGGAAATATGCCATGAAAACCTTTACGGCGGTGGGCCAATGAAATTCTGGAAAATCTGGAAGGGCTGGCTGAAACTCAATATTGCTGCAGAAATGGCGTACAGATTGAACTTCCTGCTGAAAGGTTTTGCCATGGTAACGTTCGATTCTTTCGGCCCATTGCTGGCAATCCTGGTATATTCAGTTTCAAAAGGAATACCTGGCTGGAGCTTTGAAGAACTTTTGTTAATGCAGGCGGTCTTTATTTTAACAAACGGCCTTACGAACTTTATGTTCTGGGGCTTTGCAGGCAGAACCATTGACCTTATCCAGGACGGACTCTATGACCGCGAGTTAGTTAGGCCCGGAAATCCACTTCTCATGGCCTTGGCAACGGGCTCTGACATGGATGGATTTCCAAGAGTTATAACTGGAAGTCTAATCGCAATATTCGCTCTGGTAAAATTGGGCTGGATTTTCAACATAGTGAACTTATTTTATTTCATTGTCCTGGTTATTTCGGCTGTCCTGTTCTTTTTGTCCCTGCAAGTGGTAATTGCGGCTTTGGCTTTCATTTTTGTAAAATCATATACTATGATGAATATCTTTGATTCTCTCTCTGATATGGGCAAAAATCCGCTTACTGTGTTTGGACCATTTGGCACAATACTATTGACATTCGTATTCCCAATAGGTCTTGCTGCATTCTACCCTGCATCTGCCCTGCTCGGAAGGCTTGCACCTCTGAATGTCCTGGTTTTATTTTTAGTTGGATTAACATTCTTTAGTTTAAGTGCTGGCTTATGGGCAATTGGAATAAAGAAATACTCGTCAGCTGGCGGCTAATCACTTTACAAGATGCTGCGCCTGGTCAGCCAGACCTTTTACTGCTGACGCGCCGGAAGTGAGAACATTTTTCATAATTTGAGGATAGAACATCAGTCCAATAATTACTGCTATCAAAATTGCAATTACAACCCAACGAACCTGGCCTGTTTTCATGTTATAGCTTTTGCCGCTTTCAAAATAATATCGACAAGGCCGTCCAGAGATGCCTTGTTTTCTTCTAACGTTTTTATTATTGCAGGATTATTAAGTATTTCACTTGTTTTCAGGTCTATGGGCTGTTCTCCCTTAAAGGCGTAAGTCACACGCCATATGCGTTCATCATACAGAGAAAAGCGTAAGCCAAGCGGATGCCCATTGAATAGATACCAGGCGTCAGGACCGTTCGCGTCACTCACATCCCTCTGGCCTGTTCTTAGCCTTAATCTGTTTACGTTATCCACGAGTGGCTTGATTTGTTTATTAGAAACTGCTTCATGAAGTTCATTAAGCCTGCCCAGGTAGTTTCCCTGCAAGCTATAAGTGTCTGCCTGAAGAGTACTAGAATCATATTGTGGTGCGTTTGTTACTGCCATTGCTTAGGTCGTGTCTTTAGGTTTTAGAAGCCTTTTCCCCTCTTATATATTTTTCTACCGCCTCTTTACCCGCTTTGCAGGTCTGCCCGTTGCTTCCTGCTCTTCCTCTCTTTCCAGGCTATCAAATTCCGCTCTTCTTCCTTTCCTGTCTGTTGTCCGGCGTTCTCTGCTTTTCTCTTTGAACCTCTGGACCATACTTTCCATGTCTTTCAAAGCCCAACTGACTGCGGTGTTAAGATCAAAATTAGCATTTTCTGTGCTGAAAACCTCAGAAGGCATTGCCAGCCTTATGTGAACTGAATACTTTATTCTCTTGTTTGGCTTATCAGGCTCATCATGCAGCTTGACCTCAGTTAGGAAATAACGAGGCATTTCCTTGAAATAAGCTCTCTTAATCTTTTCATAATGCTCTGCTACCGCTTCCCTGACAAATTGTGCCTGCATAGGCTTCAATCTGTTCAAACCTAAGAAGTGCAGTTTCCAGAATTCGGGCGCTTTCAACAATGCAAATGCCCTCAATAAATCTCTTGTTGTTATAATTCCTACGGGTTTATTGTCTTTAGCTATGACAACGTCTGAAATCTTGAAATTAAACATATCTTCAACAATCTTCCCTAACTGATCGTATGAATTTGCTGTTACCATGATAGGAGAAGCAGCGTCTCCGATTGGAGCGTCAAGGACAAACATTCTCTTAGGATTGTAAGACCTTGTGAAAACTGAGTTCCTGCCTGACTTTGATGAGCCCTTTTCTTTGTCCAAGGGATTTGTCAGATTCTTGTAGATGGCGTCTGTCAGCGTGAATATGCCTTCCAGATTGCCTTTTTTGTCAACTATAGGGACACGTTCAAACTTCTTTTCGTGCATTATATTTATTGCATCACCTAATCTTGCATTATACGCCAAAACTATCAGATTTGAAGTCATTACATCATCAGCGCGCATCTTCCTTAATTCGGGAATGTTTGTAATGAGTTTTATTATGTCCTTTGCGCTCACTATGCCAATAACTTCGTTCCCTCTTTTTACTATGAGAACGCAGGGATATGAGCCGTACATAAGTTCAGCGCATTTTAGCATGTCTTCTGACTCACGAACGACAGGCGGGGACATTACAAAGTCGCCTACTTCCTGGGCTTTTGTGATCTTTGACTGCACTAACAAGTCTCTGTCAATTATTCCGTAATATTCCTTATTCCAGAAGACTACGGCAGTCCTAACATCTTTCTGTATAAGCTTGCCAATCACATTAGCTATAGTATCAGTCTTCTCAACCTTCAGAAAATCCTTATTCATTAATTCGCCAGCGCTGACCATAATCCAAGTTTATAATATTGCATATTTATATCTTTATGTCCGGCTTGACAAGGATTTTTAACACTAACGTGCTTTACGCTGTAAATGGCAAGCGAAATAACGTATTGTGACATTAAACCGGATACCGGCGACCATTGCAAACACCTAATGCAGGATGATTTTTACCAGATAATAAAGAACCACGTAGTTGCGAAAGACCTGCGCATATGTATGGGAAGCGGGGATACTGAACTTACCATAAAACTGCGCGACTTTCTTGTTGGAGAAAGGCTGCAGAAAATAGATTTCAAGAAATTAGAACAGATGATTCATGAAAGCGGGAAAATGTTTTTAGAAGGCGGAACCTATGTGCCCATAGGAGACCTCGTGCCCAGCAGGCTTGCAGATTACGTACTGGCTGTCGGCGAGCAACCCTTATGCCTGGTGCGTTGTTTGGAAGTCCAAAAAACACATGTGGACGACCGCGTTCCGATAAAATACTATGCTGTCAATGACCTGAGCGATTGCTGCAATGGCAAATTGATTTACGCGCAATTCACCGGAAACAACAACAGAGTGCGCTTATCCGGAAAAAACCCAAGTGATTTCATAAAGCGGGTAAAGCAAGACATCACAGCAAGGTAAGCAAGAAATCAAACTGAGGACCAGCGCTTGACATTTGCCTGCACAGCCCTGTAGTGATTACGATACCTTGTCTCTGCCTTTTTATCTTCCGGCGTAATTATGTTCAGCCATTCTGCTTTCTTTACGGCTTGTGTGATTGCCTGGCTCCTGCAGCCAAAAAATCTTGCAATGTCCTCTATGAGCATAGGAGGATTTCCCGGCGTGCTGATGTAGAGACATGCAACAACCGCGGGATCTATTTCGCAGTACAGCAGATTCTGGAGGCACGCATTCTCTCTTGCTTCAGGTCTTGGCTGGCTCGCCGCGTAAGACTGAAATGTGCTGAGTTCTCCTGAGTCTCTCATGTTCTGCATCGCAGCTCTTCCTGCCTTGCCGGAATTTTCTATGAGCTGTTCTTTGCTGAACGTTCCGATGCCCAGTGCATATGCGCGCCTGCCACCTTCTGCTTTTTTCTGAAGCTCTAATCTGTGTCTTTCAGCCCTATCAAGAGTATCTCTCAGAACCGCATGCACTGCCGACATTCTGACCTGCAGCGTAAATTCCGGAGAAAGAAGTTCGATTGCTATCTCTTCCAGAGTCATGCCTCTGTCAGCATACATATCCTTCACTTGGGAAGGGTTGAGCTGGGAAGCTGCTTTCTCGACATAGGGTGCTGTTCTTGTCCACGCCTCTTCATGTGATATTGATTTTTTAGTCATGATTATTTTCAATATTGAATATTTTTAAGGATTACTGAGGCAAAATCTTACAATCTACATTTCCATAATCCTTAAATCCCCGGATAAATTGTCGAGGTTTTCGCAAACAATATAAATACAAACTACAAGCAGTTTTTTTCTATGAAAGCAATTAGTTTTGGGATTCTGATATTTGCTATCATAGGAATAGTGTTTGTAAGCGGCTGTGCAAGCCATCAAAGTGCCGGAAACATATCCAATGAGACTTCAACATGCAATCAATCGTTGAATGCACCTCAGGAATGCGGTGGCAAATCAAATTCAGTCTCTATGATCACCTGCGCATATCAGAAATTAAACATTTCAAAGAGCGACATAAACATGAGCGATCAAAGCGTCTGCAATCTATATGAAAATATTTCGCAGGAAAAATGTATTGCAGCCATAGGCGCGTATTTAGAGAATGCTTCTATTTGCAACGCGGCAGGAGATGCCAGGGAAGACTGCTACATCTCAATTGCAGAAAACGATCCTAAATTCACTCTTGCTGACTGCGATAAGATGGGCGTCTATTATGGCGACTGTTACATCGCCGTTGCAGTCGTCACAGGCAATGCATCCATTTGTAGTAACGTTCCAGTCCAAAGTACTGACAATTGCCTTGAGCAGGTTGCAGTAAGCACAAAGAATCTGCGCATATGCACGCAAATAGGAAGTTCTTCTGTTAAATTGCGCTGCGCCTCAGAAATCCTAGAGCGCGTGAGCAGCAATGACCTTACAGAGTTTATGTGCAATGACCTGTTGGCACTTGGCGAAGCCAGTTTAGCGCTTACGCCCGACCAGTGTTTTTACGATGTCGGCATAAGGACCCTGGATCTTCAGGCCTGTGCCCGAATAAGCGGTGATGATCAGAGAGCAGACTGCAGAACAAGAGTCCAGCACGCCCAGAGCTAGCAATCTTTAAAATCCCGCATCTCCCAATAGGTTCGTGGCAAGAAGTGGTTTTGATATGGATTTAAGTATATTCAAGAAATCAAAAAAACAAGTCAAAAGAGAAACAATTGCCCAAAATCGTGAAAGGGGACGAATGGGCGAGGTGATGGCGACGCTCGGAGCGGCTACACAAGGCATAGAATACGAAAGAACTGGCAAAGGGCACGATTACAAGGCATACAAAACAGATCCTTTTACCGGCAAGAGAAAGTTCATAGGTTATAGGGAAGTAAAAACAGGTAATGCGAAGCTCTCAAAACTGCAACAAAAGACTAAAAAGAAAAAACGCAATTACAAAGTTGTAAGAATGGGCTCTCTTTTTGATTAAGAGCAATAATTTTAAGTTTAACTTAGGTGCGATTATTTGGCTTCTACTACGAGCCTTAAAAATGAACTGTTTACTGCGGTAAACAAATCAAAAGCTTTATATAGCATATATTGTCAATATAGACAATAAAATGACTAATATCGACGTTAAACGGAAGGTTTTACCTGAATTTATGATACCGGGCGGCATAACCGCCTTACTCCTGCTCATAATTTTTTTTGTGACACTACCACTATCGCTAGCACTTTATATGCTAGCAGCGATGCTTATTTTTTTAGGCATTACGTATGCTGCGTATAAAACGACCTGCCCTCATTGCAATAGAGCCTTCGCAAAAACTTCAACAGGTAGTGAAGAGCTCAGCAGACGTAAAGAGTATGTAAGGAAAACGTTCATAGATCGCGTACGAAATGCTTATGGTGAGATAGTTCAAACCATCGAACGCGTTAGAGTTGTTCCTGCTTATTGTGA
>Ga0315286_10008286_pt1 | contig 10221 bp, 6 predicted proteins | sample YL17G10_0_MG_FD_205038 | JGI IMG/M metagenome (GOLD analysis project Ga0315286, IMG submission 205038) | Sediment microbial communities from Yellowstone Lake, YNP, Wyoming, USA - YL17G10_0 | ecosystem: Environmental > Aquatic > Freshwater > Lake > Sediment | place: USA: Wyoming | collected...
GCGAACAGGTTGTGGCTGGGGCTCGGCTGCCAGGTGAGCTTGCCAAAATAAGTATCGTTGTCATTGACATAGCCTGGTGGGAAACCGTTCACTGTGGTGGTGAGGTCATTTTTCCAGTAAGCTACGTTGAACCACAGCTTGTCCCTCGCGATCGGACCGCCGAGGTTAAAGGAGTAGTCGTTGGAGCTCGTGATGGTCGGCGTTTCCGTCACGCCCTGGTTTTCCAGGTCATCGTTCAGGTTGTTGCCCTGCCAGCTTTCGTTGTTGAAGTACGCTCCCAGCTGGCCGCTGAACTCGTTGCCTCCTGACTTTGTGACCACGTTGATATAGGCCCCTCCCACGTTGCCAACCTCGGCCGGCAGCCCGCCGGTGATGACCTGGACCTCCGCCACGGACTCATTGATCACCGGCTGCCGGCTGGTATGGAAGACGGGGTCGGTATTGGCCACACCGTCGATGGCGGTCTCGTTTGCAAGGACAGAGCCGCCACGCACCGAGGCGAACATCGTGTTGTCCGCTTCGGCCACAATTCCCGGCGTGTAGACGAGGACATCCGCAAAATCGCGGCGGCTGGGCAAGTTGTCCAACAAATTGGGGTCGAAGTGGGAGGACGATGCCGCAGAGGTGCTATCCACCATGGGCGTGTTGCCGACCACCGTCATCTCCGCCTTCACCGTGGCCGGCGCCATTGTGACCAAGAGGGTTGTGGTCTGCCCCACCGAGACGCGGATGTTCTCGCGATTCACGGTGGCGAAGCCCTTGAGCGCGAACTGAACCAGGTAGTCCTCGGCTGGCAAAAGCGACGGGAATCGGAACGATCCCGTGGTGCCCGTGATCGCTGTCTTGGTGTCCATGACCGAGGCGCCCGAGACCGTCACCGTCACCCCGGGCAGGGCCCCGCCTTTCGGATCCGTGACGGTGCCGCGGATGCTGCCCGTCTGGGTCTGGGCGAGCGCCGGTGACGCGCCCACAAGACAGACTCCCACCAGAAGGAGAATGATGCGGTCAAAACGATGCTCTCTCATGACTGGACCCCTTTCCGTTGCGGTTCGTTGCCGTTCACTCCACACTGATCCCTCACCTCATCGAACCCACGCACCCCTACTGCTCGATCGGATACACGTCGGACCCACACACGACCCTGGCAACCTCTATCGATCCTTGCGCGACGTCGATGAAAGGCACGCCGTCGCGCACGCCCACGGTTCCGTATCCAGTTGCCGTGCTGAGAAAGGACTTGAAGTCCCCTTCCACTGCTGGAGCGAGGTACAGCGTTTTCTCCACTGCGTCGTACCGAGCTCCGGTGAGACCCTGAAGCAGCGCGTACGACGCCAGCGCGCGCGCGTACCAGTGACCGCATTCGATCTCGTCGAACGGATTCCGGACTCGGCCGTCGTAGCGAGCACGGACCGTGCGGACGATCTCCCGCGCCTTGTCGGTGTGCCCGAACATCGCCAGGTGCGAGGCGACCTGATACTCGATTCCGGTCCAGACCTCAAACCCGTAGAAGAACGGCAGGGTGGGCTCGCCGCCGTTTGGCCACGTACACAGGAGAAGTCCGCCCTCGTGGCCGAACGCATATGACGGACGAGACGGGTTGGCGCACTGGGAAAGATCTTTCCTGAAGTTGTGACGGTACACAGCCAGGAGGTGCTTCTCCACCTTATCGCGGTCGAGAACCTCACCGACGCCGCAGACCTCGGCGAGCCATGCCCCGACGACGCCGTCGGACAGGCACCCCTCCCCATACTGGTAGTTCGGCCCTTCGCGCTCCATGAGCCCCAGCGCTTCCGGTGACTTGACGCCGCTCGACCAAAGAGTCGGAATCCTCGGCGGGAACTCGGCCCGGAGCCCCTTCCACCTCGCCTTCTGCACGAAATACTCGCCGTTCCACAGCTCGGACTCCACGTAGGCTCGCCCCTTGGCGTACAGCTCCCGGTAGAGGCTGGCGTCATCACCGAGGAACTGGCCCATCATGTCCGCGGCCTTCAATGCGCCCAGATAGCACGACGACGTCATGCTGTCCGGACCCCAGAACTCAATGTCGTAGGTGTTGTGATGCGGCTCCTCGAGGACCCCGAAGCGACGGGGATCCCAGGTCTCGATGCAGAAATCGAGGCTCCGCCGCACCTTGGGCCACAAGACCCGCAGCCAATCGGAGTCGCCGCTGATTCGCCAGTCCCGAAAGACCTTCATGATGCCGCCGAGCTGTCCGTCGCTCGCGGCGTGGAAATTGTGGACGGTGTCTCGGATTGGGAGGTTGACGCGGTACTGTTGGTGGCCCTTCTCGTCCTGGCTCTCCTGGTACTCCGTCTTCCGGAGCGTGCGCTCCAGCTTCGGAAAGAGGTGCGGGATCGCCTGAGCGTAGTTCCAGACGTGCGTGCATGAACCGGGGCAGCAGCCGGCCTCGTCGAAGCAACCCTCCCACATCCACAGGCGGCCGTCCGGCTGACGCAAGATGGTTGGAGACTTTAGGATCCCCAGGTTGGCCGCTATCGACTCCACGATCTCCGGCGGAAGGCTCGTGTCGTAGAAGCACTCGGAGAACGCGAGGGACCTACTCCTGAGCGTGTCGTAGTGGTCCCGCCAGTGCGCGGCGACCTGCTCGACGCCGCTGAAGGCGCCCGTGTACCAGGCCCTGTGCCGTTCCTCCGTCGTTGCATCACGACAGTCGCACTCGTTTCCTTCGCAGGGCTTCGGGTCCTCGCCTTCGCGCAGGTTGGTTCCGGGTACGTACCACGCCAGCCGGAGAGGGATGGTCCTCCGCTCGCCCGCGCCGAGCGTGAACGGCACGTAGATGCTGCCGCCCCAGCTCGGTCGGTCACCATCGCTGACCGGCTCGTTCTGCGGCATCGCACCCTCGCTGATGTGCCGCCACACCATTACGAACGGATCCATCGGGGAGTCGCCGCGAAACCAGCGGTAGTCGCATCGCGTCTCGGGGTCGTCCACTGCTGCGGCGAACGACCGCTCCCTCCACGGGTCCTCCTGCGATCCGGCGAGGCGGAGAATCAGGCCGTTCTTCATGCGGTCGACGCGAAACGGCACTGCCGCGGGGTTTCTGATCAGCAGCATCAAGTCGTTGGGGGACAAGAGGTTCGCCGCGTGAAAAGAGAAGACGGCCGCGATGGGCTTGCCCGCTGTGTTCTTGAACGAGTACTCCAGCGCTGCCACCGGAAGAGAAGATGCATCCTCGTCGCCGGGAACGAACGGGCTCCAGCCGCAGATCTCGGCCTCGAGACCGAAGCCGGGGTCCGATAAGCGCACATGTCCAAACGGGAATCTGGCCTCAAACTCGGCTTCGGCGAAGCGAGGCAGGCCATAGCTCCTCGTGGGCGCTCCGTTGCCCGACCCCATGTGCCCCGCGCCTCTCGGGAATGTGGGCTTCCAGGTCGGGACCGGGCCCTCCAACACCTTCGCCTGGTTGGCGTCTCCCTTGATGCACACGGCGGCCGTGAGGTAGGGCTCGTTGAAGACCTCGGCGATTCCCCGGATCGACACGTGCGTGAGCCCGCCCGTACCCGACAGGCACACCATGCCGGCCCCGATTCCACCGAGCGGGAAGGCCGTGTAATTCAGACGCTCGCCGGTGTACGTTCCGTCATAGGTTCGGTGTCCGGAATCCGCCATCAACTCGTCCTCCCCTCGCCTGTCCACCAGAGATCCAGCATGATTTCCCTGCACTCAGTTCACGATGACGCCGCCGTCAGCGTGGATGGTCGTTCCGGTGATGTACGAGGCGTCGTCGCTCAGCAGGAAGGCGATGACCGACGCGATCTCCTCCGGTCGAGCGAAGCGCCGCAAGAGGGCCGGCTGATAGTCGTACTTCTCGAACTCCTTCCGCTTTTCGTGGCGGTCCGGCCCCGTGCCGGTGTGCATCTCCGTGATGATGGTGCCCGGCGCCACGGCGTTCACCCGGATCCCGTGCGCTGCGAATTCCGACGCCATCGACCGGGTGTAGGAACTCATCCCCGCTTTCGTCGCATCGTAGATAGACTCTTTGGGCCGGGCCATGTAGCCGCCCATGGATGACAGGTTGACGATGTGGCCCGGCCCACGGATCAGCGCCGGAAGCAACGCATGGGTGCACAACAGAGGAGCCCGGAGGTTGATGTTCATGACCGCGTTCCACACAGGTTCCCAGACGCCGTCTCCCATGTCCTCGATCAAGACCCGGCGGGTGATCCCGACGTTGTTGACCAACCCGTGCAGGGCGTGCGCCTTCGCCAGCACCTCTTTCGCCATCCTGGTGATCTCGCTGGGTTCGGCGAGGTCGGCGTGGCAGTACTCGGCTTGACCTCCACTGCCTGAGATCTGCTGCATGACCTCCTCGGCAAACGTGTCATTGCGGTCGACGATGATGACTCGGGCGCCGTCTGTCGCGAGCCGGCGAGCCGTCGCAGCACCGATGCCCATGGCCCCGCCGGTAATCAGGATGGTCTTGTTGCTGAAGTCCGTTCCTCACCTCCTTCTCGCACGACGACAGCCGCAATCGATACTGGAAGCGACTCGGTTTGCGCCATGAGGAAAGCAGCTCGGTGGTTCCTGGGGCCTCCCAACCCTGCTCGATGTCTGCCCCAACCCGTGAATCAGGACCATCGGTTCGCCGGTCCCTTCGACCCGATAGCGGATGCTCACACCACCCGAGTCGAAGCACAGGTTCTCGGCCTGCGCGCCGAGGCACACCAACCACAGCGCGGCCTGGACGAGCAGCACCGTCGATAACCACCGCGTCCGGCTGGTGCCACCCCTGGCTCTCAAGGGGAGCAATCCTTTCCATTGTCCCTTCACCGGTCGGCGCCGATCACAGATCGTGCTGCCTGGTAGGGGTCCGGTCCCTGCGGAGCTCCCGCTTGGTGGAGGCGCTCTAGCTGGCCATCGGAGAGCGGCAGCGCGACCGCCTCGAGGCTGGTGGACAACTGGGCGGGCGAGCTCGCGCCGGTCACGGGCACGATGCCTCGTGCGACCATCCAGGCAAGGACCACCTGGTTGGGCTCGGCGTGCAATTCCTTGGCCACCTCCTTCAGAACGGCCAGGCGGGCGTGGGAGTCCGCATGGTCGTACTGGATCGGGATCGGCCTATCGTCGCGCTGGTAGGCGCCTCCGAGCAAAGGGGAGTAGGCCAGGAGCGGGAACTTCCGCTCGCGGCAGTACTCGAGGAGATCGTCGTTGCACGACGTCTGGAATGCGAAGTCGGCGTCCACCCGGGGCCGGAGGTACGTGTATCGTTGCTGCACGCAGCAGAACGCCGCCCAGCCGTGAGCCTTGCTGATGCCCTCGGCTTCGGCCAGTCGCCACGCACGGAAGTTGCTGGCGCCGACATAGCGCACCTTCCCCGCACGGACAAGCTTGTCAAAGGCCTCGAGCTGCGCCTCCAGTGGTGTCTTCCGATCGTCCCGGTGGGCGTAGTACAGGTCGATGCAGTCGACGCCAAGACGTTTGAGGCTCTTGTCGCACTCCGCCTCGATCAGCTCCGGGCGGTTCGACGTCGGCACGTCCTGGTACTGGAAGCCGACCTTGCTGGTGATGACGAGATCCGAGCGGTTCTTGCGCTCCCTCATCCACTTGCCCTGGAGCGCCTCGCTTTCGCCGCCCTGCCCGATCCACATGGCGTACATGTTGGCCGTGTCCAGGAAGTTCCCGCCCGCCTCAACGTAGCGGTCCAGCACCGCGAATGACCTTCGCTCATCGTCGCGGGTTCCAAAGTGCATGGTGCCCAGGCACAGAACCGCCACCTCGAGGCCCGTGCTACCGAGCGTCACCGTCCGCAACATGGAGGCTCCTCTCCTGTGCCGCGCCGTGCCTTGACAATGCTATCATAATGTCATTACATGTTTGTCAAGGGCGAGGTGCGAACCCCTGGAGCCCGAGATTATGGTATACGAACCCTTGTATTTACGTTTCCGGCTCGGGTGCCGCGTTCGTGCAGCACTGATCAGGGTGGCTCTGGTCTGCTCGGCCGCTCAAGCTTGCCAGGAGGGTGCCATGCCTCAGGAAACTCGAACACGATTCCCCGATCAGCGTCTCGTCGTAACGCTTGGCAAGCGCAAGATCTTGAATGACGGAGTCCACCTCGGCCTGAGCTTCTTCCCCGATCAGACTCCTGTCGTCCTAGGCACCGCACCGAGGCTGCGAGTTCTCATGGCGGCCGCAGACCGCACCTACTTGCTCGAAGGTAGCGATTGGACGAGCCTCAACACCGCCCGCGAGGTCCTCGCACCCGAGAAGCGCAACGACTATGACAACGGTTACGTTGGGATCGCCGGCGTCCATCGCGCCTCGAATGGCCGGCTCTATGCGATCTACCACGCAGAGGACCATGTGGATATACCCCGGTTTCCCTCTGGCATCCCCGGCTTCTACGCGTCGGTTGCGATGGCGGCCTCCGATGATGATGGCGTCAGTTGGTGGAAGCTCGGCCCGGTGATCACGAGTGCGAAAGACAAGTCGTGGACCAAGCTTCCCGTGCAGTACGATCGTGGGATTGGCGAGCCGAGCCTCGCAGTCGATCCGTCCGGCGCCTGGCTCTACGTCTACTACACGGATCACTCGCGGGCCAATACCGCCGGCTTGAGCATAGCCATGGCTCGCGCTTCGACCGACATCAGGGAGACATCGACCATCACGTTCCTCAAGTACCATCGCGGCGAGTTCTCCGAGCCGGGGTTGGGCGGGCTCGAGACTCCGATTATTCGGTTGCCGACGGGGCCGACAACCGAGGCGATCCTGCCCCACGTTGTATTCGTTCCGGCCCTTGACCGATACCTGATGACATTCAGCGTCAACAACTGGAATGACTACATGACCGATCAAGGGCTCACGAACAGTGGCGTCTACCTGGCATTCTCCAGGGACGGGGTGGCGTGGAGCACGCCGGCCCTGCTGCTTCGCGACTACACGGTACCCCTCTATCGCAGGTCGTTTTGTTGGGGTGCAACGATCGTGCTCGACGGCAACGACCAGCGGATAGGCTGGTTGCTGTACGGATACAGCTCGAACTGGGGCCACCCTCTCCAGGCTGCTACCCCCCACCATCTTGCGGGCCAGAGGATCCGGTTTGATCAGGACTAGACCGCATCCGTCCGTGGCGGAAGCGCTCTTGGTCTGTTGTTCCGGACGACCGCTTGCGCGACGCTCTGGTCTGAAAGTAGGATATTTAGGATATTGATGGTGACAACATGTTGTAATGACATGAGGCCGGCCGAGCTTCTCGATCCTGCGCATGAGCTGACGTGTGGCGGCTCACGCCCTACCTTTCTTGACCGCACCAGGCTACGCTTAAACGATTCACGTACGGAGCTGGAACCAACGAGGAGTTGCCCGTGTCCAAAGTGACGGTCCTCGGCAGCTACATCATGGATCTCACGTGTCACGCGCCGCACATACCCGCGGTCAACGAGACGGTGCTGTCCGGACCGTTCGTCATGGGACCCGGCGGAAAAGGGTTCAACCAGGCGGTCGCGGCACTGCTGTCTGGCCTTGACGTCGCCTTCATCACGAAGATAGGCAAGGATCTCTACAATCCCTTTGTCCACGACGCGTTCAAGCGATTCGGCCTCGCCCGGGACTACCTGTTCGAGACCGGCGAGGCCGCGACGGGCGTCGCGCTGATCGTCGTCGAGAAGGCCACCGGGAACAACGCGATCGCGGTGGCTCCGGGGGCTTGTGAAGCACTCACGCCAGGGGATGTCGAGAGCGCACGTGGCGCGTTTGACGGTGCTTCGGTGTTCTTGACTCAGCTCGAGAGCAACCTTGACGCCACGCTTGCAGCCATCAAGCGGGCGCACGGTATCGGCGCGACGGTCATTCTGAACCCGGCCCCGTATCGGCCCGTCTCCGATGACTTCCTCGAGCACGTCGACATCTTGGTGCCGAATGAGATCGAATGTGCCTATATGACCGGAGTAGAGGTAAGCGATAGTGCCAGCGCGCGCGATGCTGCACACAAGTTGTCTGAATCAGCGAGTACGGTGATTATTACCCTCGGTGGTCGCGGCGTCTTCTGCCCACAGATCACTGATGCTATCATCCCCGCGATGAAGGTGGACACCATCGACACGACGGGAGCTGGCGACGCTTTCGCGGGGATCTTCGCTGCGTACCTGGCAAAGGGATGTAGTGTCGCGGAAGCCGTGAGGTTCGCGATGGCCGGAGCCGCTCTCTCGACCACGAAGTTCGGCACTTCTCCATCGATGCCGACGCAATCGCAGATCGAGGACGCCGCCAGCTCCGTGACCATCTGACGCGAACCTGATGGCATCTTTGGAGTTCAGTTCGAACGTGCGGGAGTCGGGCGCCAACGAGCCCGAAAGGGTAGGGACGGTCATATGAGTTCGAAACAAACACTGTTCGACAGAGACGAACGACTTTGCATGAGCGGTGACTCGGGCGTTCCCCTGTATCGGCAGGTCGAAGAGCGGATGATGACCCGCATCGGGGAGAGCGGCGAGCCGGACAGCCTCATACCCACCGAGGAAGAGCTCGCCGAGATCTTCGGCGTGAGCAGAATCACGATACGCAAGGCAGTGGAAGTGCTGGTTGCCAAGGGGATGTTGGGGCGCCGACGGGGCGTCGGAACCCGGATACTGCGAACCAGGATGGTCGAGGACCTGGGGCGGCTCCGGAGCTATACCGAAGAGGTCGAGGGTGAGGGCTTCAAGGTCGTCACGAAGGTCCTCAGCGTCCAGACAGTCGTGCCCCCCAAGGACGTTCGTGCCGCGCTCAGGCTCAAGCGGGGCGAACGAGCGCTCCGCCTGCAAAGAGTGCGCGGCACGAACGCCGTGTTTCCGGTCGTCATGCTGGAGTCGTACTTTCCCGCGAGGACCGGAATGGAGGAGCATGATGACTATTCGCGATCCACATACGCCCTTCTCACGAAGAAGCACCAAGTTCCGATGCTCTGGGCCAAACAACGAATCACGGCGTACAACGCCTCGCCGGATGAAGCAAAACTCCTGCGGGTGAGGAATGGCGAGGCAGTCCTTGTGTTCTTCCGCACGACCTACAGCGTTGGTGACCAGCCGATCGAATTCGTAAAGGGTGTCTTCAACCCCAAGCTCTATAGCTTCTCCATTTCGATGCAACGGTAGGTGGAGTCAAGCCTAGGGCGCTTCAGGGAGTCGCGTCTCTCGAATCTCACGGGACCAGAGCCTGGTGTATGGACCGCTCCTCGACACAAGCTCATCATGCGTCCCTTCCTCGACGATCTCACCGTCCTCGACAACATAGATACGATTGGCGTTGCGGGCGTTGAGAACGTTGTGCGCGACGACGATTCTCGTTCGATCGGAGTATGCCTCTTCCAGGTTCTCGATTACCCGCTTTTCCGTGATGGCATCGAGGGCGGACGTGGCCTCGTCGAGCACAAGGACGTCGGCATCCCGCACCAGTGCACGAGCGAGACAAAGGCGTTGCTTCTGCCCACCGGAGAGCGAACCACCCTCTGCAAGGACGGTGTCGTAGCCATCCTTCATCCTGGCAACAAACTCATCAACCTCGGCCAGGCGGGCCGCGGCCCGAACGTCGCCCTCGCTAGCGTTGTGCTTGCCGTAGCGGATATTCTCTCCGATGCTCTCCGAAAGAGTGATCTGGGCCTGCATAGCGATGGCGATGTGCTGACGCAATCTGTCCTGCCTGATGTCCTTGTACCGGACGTCATCGATGAAGACCTCACCGCGCTGCGGGTCGAAGAGACGCAGAATCAGACTGCAGATGGTGGACTTTCCCGCACTCGTCGGCCCGACGATGACCACCTTTTCTCCGGGATGAGCGACCAGGGAGATGTTCTTCAACACGTCACGTTCCCCATCGTAGGAGAACCAGACGTTCTTCAGCTCGATCTTCCCCTTGACCGCCGTCAGGTGGACTGGGTCTTCCGGATCCACGATCTCGGGTTCGACGGCCAGGGTCTCTTGCATGCGCTCCGCCGGGATGAGCTTCTGGCGAATCAACTGCACGGTCGTCACAGCATCCTGAAATTGCGGGAGGAACTGCAAGGCAAGGACTCCAACCGCCGCGAGGTCTCCAAGTGACATACTGCCCTGCAGGATGTTCACCCCGACAACGAGGTTCAAGAAAGCGAGATACGCGGGTAGGAAAAACCAGTTGAAAAACATGTCCCACACCCAGTACACGCCACGCACGAACCCAACCTTCACGGTCCGCGATGCCTGCGTGAAGTACCAGCGTTTTGCTGTCTGTTGCCGGGCGTAGGCCCACACG
>Ga0315286_10008287_pt1 | contig 10220 bp, 11 predicted proteins | sample YL17G10_0_MG_FD_205038 | JGI IMG/M metagenome (GOLD analysis project Ga0315286, IMG submission 205038) | Sediment microbial communities from Yellowstone Lake, YNP, Wyoming, USA - YL17G10_0 | ecosystem: Environmental > Aquatic > Freshwater > Lake > Sediment | place: USA: Wyoming | collected...
GGTGATCCGTTCGATTCTGCCGCCGCAGCGTCGGCAGATTTCGCCCTGGCGGGCATAAACCGCGAGATGGTCCTGATTTGTGCCGCTGCATCCGAAGAGATCCCGCCAGTCCGAGACGGTCGTTCCGCGGCAGGCGACAGCCCGTTCGAGGATCGCGACAGCCATCTTCGCCACCTTCCGCCATTCCACCGGCGACAGACCGGACGAAGGTCGCCTTGGGTCGATCCCCGCCGCAAAGAGGATCTCGCAGGCGTAGATATTTCCGATCCCGGCGATCAGCCGCTGATCCATCAGAAAAGATTTCACCGGGAGCCGCCGCGTCCGGGCGATCTCCCGGAGACGGCGCGCTGAAAGCCCTCCGAGAGCATCTTCCACAAGCGCAGGGGCGCTATCCACCGGTTGCACGGTGAAGGTCGCAAACCGGCGCGGATCAATGAGGATAAGCGTTCCGGCGGGAAAATCGATCACCAGGCGGCTGTAAGCAATAACAGGGGGGCCGCTCCCGATTCTTCCGGAACCGTTCAACGGTTCTGCTGTTTTGCTCCCACGGACCCGGGAGAGCAGCGGCACGCCGCCTTTCTGCCAGAAAAGCCTCCCGGACATCCGGAGATGAAGCTCCGCCGTCAGACCGCCGCTGATGCAGATCTGCAAGAATTTCCCCCGGCGTTTCACCGCTTCGACCCGCCGCCCGACCAGCCCCTCGATTTTCCCCAGCCGGGCATCGAGGAGATCGATTCGGAGGATCTCCTGACCCGGCAGGATGGTTCTCAACTGGCGGCAGAGGGTTTCGACCTCAGGAAGTTCCGGCATCGTGCGTTCTCCTCGCGTAGAAAAAATGCGGCAGTGCGTCGGTCCGTTTACCCCTGTCCGCCGTGCGATTCTAACCGACGGAACCGCCTTGTCAAGAAGAAAAGGGGATGCGTGAAAAATCAGGGCTCTCCCATCTCTTTGAAGATCGGAACCAATAGTTCTCTTTTGCTGCTAACATGAATCGGAAGTTCCGTATTTACTTTCTCGATGTTTTATAGTATGTTACATATCATTTCTGTTCATAAATCACGCGCCGGAAAGGCATTTCCATAAATATAGGAACTGCGGGTTCCCACGACAACGGGAGTTGTTTTTAAAAATGCTGACATAACGGCCTGTTGTGTCGATGGCACGGATCTTCCACTATATTTTTACATTGTTTGTCCGGCGGACAGATTCCGGGAACCGCCGTTGCCCCATCGGGGCAAAGATTGTAGCAGCGCTTGAAAGATCTTCCGTCCGTGGGGAGGCGGCCGCGGTGGCGAGGAACCAGGAGACGGACGAACGACGAGGATGATACGGCATGGCTCTGCCCAAGGGAAAAACAGTCACTCTGACGGGGATCGTCATCCCGGCGGACTGGAACGACCGTCAGGAGGTAATCGCCGCCGCCCTCGCCACAGCGGATGAAAAGGAGTACCGAATCTGCACGACGAAAAAGGGAAAAGAGCTTCTGGGTGAGCTCCAGCGCGAAGTCGAGGCGACAGGCGTCCTGGATCGGGATGAAAAAGGCAGGAATGTCATCACCGTCAGACGCTATATCGTCAAGTAAACAGAAGGATTACGGCCATGAGATCCCGTCGAAATTATCTATTGACAGACCGGTTCAGAAGGAGTAGATGCTCGGCAAAAATGAACAGGGATGGTTGCATCGTGACATTTGCTTACAAAATACAGAGATCCCGACAGCAATGACGATTTCCAATAAAAAGAGAGGTTTCATCCTCTCTTTTTGAGCATTCAGAACAAAGGAGGCATAAAAAACAGATGGAAAGTGAGACACTTTTTGCGGAGGAGGCAGAACCTCCAGGTAGTAGGACCGGCAACGGTCTGCAACTTTACAATGAACATGTAGTCACATCTCTGGACACCCTCTTCACCCTCACTGCGGTTCCGGCCAGACCGGCGCCGAGGCTGTCCGCTTTCAGCGACAGCAGGGCGAGTGCCTTCCGGAAGCGTTTTTTCCCGAACACAACCCTCAAGGAATGGAACGACTGGCATTGGCAGCTTCGCAACCGCATCCGCGACGCGGAGACGCTGGGGCGAATGATCCGCCTGTCGGAGGATGAGCTCCACGCGATGATCGGCGCGGCAGGCGCCATCCCGCTTGCAATCACCCCCTACTACATGAGCCTGATCGATCCGTGGAACCCGCGGCAGGCGCTGCGTCGGACGGTCGTGCCCACCGTGCACGAGCACTTCCGCAGCAGCGGCGAGGCGGATGACCCGCTCCACGAGGATGAGGACAGCCCGGTCCCCGGGATCGTCCACCGCTATCCGGATCGTCTCCTGTTTCTGGTGACGGGGATCTGCTCGACCTACTGCCGGTACTGCACCCGGTCGCGGATGGTCGGCCACCAGGCCAACCACTGCCAGAACACCGAACAGTGGGAAAAAGGGATCGCGTACATTGCGGCACACCCGGAGATCAGGGACGTCCTCCTTTCGGGAGGGGATCCATTGACCCTGGCCGACGAACAATTAGAGTGGCTGCTCGCAAATCTGCGACGGATCCCGCATGTGGAGATGATCCGGATCGGCACGAAGGCGCCGGTCGTCCTCCCGCAGCGGATCACGCCCGCGCTGGTGAAGATGCTCAAGCGGTACCACCCGCTCTGGATCAGTATCCACACGGCCCATCCGGATGAGTTGACCCCGGACGTTGCCCGGGCGTGCGCACGCCTTGCCGATGCGGGGATCCCGCTCGGAAGCCAGACGGTCCTGCTTTCCGGAATCAACGACGACGTGGAGACCATGACGCGTCTCGTCCACGGCCTGCTGAAGATCCGTGTCAAGCCCTACTACCTCTACCAGTGCGACCCCATCCCCGGCTCGTCCCATTTCCGGACCCCGGTCTCGAAAGGGCTGGAGGTGATCCGGGGCCTCCGGGGATTCACGACCGGCTATGCGGTGCCCACCTACGTCATCGACGCCCCCGGCGGCGGCGGGAAGATCCCGCTCCTGCCGGAATACGTCGAGGGACGCGAGGAGGGCGACCTGCTGCTGCGCAACTACGCGGGGAAGGTCTTCCGCTATCCGGACTGCCCCGCGGCCGACAGCGTCATTCACTGAGAACCCCCCCTGTCATCCTTCGACAAGTTCAGGATGACAGGGTTTGGAAATAATCGGGAGCTGTCCCCCCCTTTTTTTAGGAATGAACGTGAAGATCGGCATCACGTACGACCTTCGGGATGATTACATCGCCGAGGGCTACACGGAGGAAGAGACGGCGGAGTTCGACCACCCGCGGACGATCGACGCGATCGAAAAGGCGCTGCGCGATCTCGGCTACGAGACAGACCGGATCGGCCACATCCGGGCGCTGACCCGGCGCCTCGTCGCCGGCGACCGCTGGGATCTCGTCTTCAACATCGCCGAAGGGATTTGGGGGTTCGGCCGCGAGGCGCAGGTTCCGGCCCTGCTGGACGCCTGGGAAATTCCGTATACCTTCTCCGACCCGCTGGTGCTTTCGCTTACCCTGCACAAGGGGCTGACGAAGCGGGTGATCCGCGACCTCGGCATCCCGACGCCCGATTTCGCTGTCGTAGAGACGCCGGAGGAGATCGCGGCTGTGGCGCTGCCCTTTCCGCTCTTCGCCAAGCCGGTTGCGGAGGGGACAGGGAAGGGGGTCACCGCCGCCTCGAAGATCGTGGACCGGACGGAACTCTTGCGCGTCTGCCGGGAATTGTTAGCAACTTTTTGTCAGCCCGTCCTGATCGAGACCTTCCTCCCGGGCCGGGAATTCACCGTCGGGATTATCGGGACCGGTGCGGAGGCATTTGCTCCCGCGGTGATGGAGGTTCATCTCACGGAAAAGGCGGAAAAGGAGGTCTATTCTTACGCGAACAAGGAGGATTGGCACGGGCGAATCGAGTATCGCCTCGCCGCGGACGCGATGGCACGGGCGGCCGCGGAAACAGCGCTGGCCGCCTGGCGCGGCCTCGGCTGCCGCGATGGAGGAAGGGTCGACCTGCGCGCCGACGCGGAGGGAATCCCCCATTTCATGGAGGTAAACCCCCTTGCGGGCCTCCGCCCTGATCATTCCGATCTCCCGATCCTCTGCGAGCTCGCCGGGATGCGCTACCGGGAGCTGATCGCCGGGATCATGCGCTCCGCTCTGAAACGCATCGGGAACGGATCATGAAAATTGCCGTCACCCACGGAGAGGTGGGTGCAGAAGCGGGCCGGGACGAGCAGGATGTCCTCACGCAGGCGGCGACTGTCTCCCGGGGCCTTGCCGCCCTGGGCCACGAGCCCGTCGCCGTCCCCGTCTCGCTGAACCTCGCCGCGGCCGCGCAGGCGCTCGCGGAGCTGCGGCCCGCGATGGTCTTCAACCTTGTGGAGACGATTGCCGGAAAGGGGACCCTGATCCATCTCTTTCCCGCCCTCCTCGACGCGCTGAAGATCCCTTACACCGGCGCGGGGACGGATGCGATGTTCCTCACGTCAAACAAGCTCCTCGCAAAGCGGTGGCTCGCCGCCGCCGGCCTCCCGACGCCCGCCTGGTTCACGGCTCAGGGGACACCCTGCGGCACGGTGTCCCCAATGCATCAGGCATTGCGGATCGAAGGGCCGTGGCTCATCAAGTCGGTCTGGGAGCATGCCTCCGTCGGACTTGACGAGGATTCGGTCCTTTTCGGGGCGGACCGAAAGCGGCTCCTCGCGGAGATGGAGGCCCGCTGCGAGGCGTTGGGAGGGGCCTGCCTGGCCGAGGCCTACATCGACGGCCGGGAGTTTAATCTTTCCCTGCTGGCGGGCGAGGGCGGGCCGGAGGTCCTGCCCCCTGCCGAGATCCGCTTCGACGCCTACCCGCCGGGGAAGGTCCGCGTCGTCGGCTACCGGTCGAAGTGGGAAGAGGGGACATTCGAGTTTGCAAATACCCCCCGGACGTTCGAATTTCCCGCGCAGGACGCCCCGCTGCTTTCGCAACTGAAGGAACTTGCACGCAGGTGCTGGAATATCTTCGACCTGCAAGGATACGCGCGGGTCGATTTCCGTGTGGACGGCGCGGGGCGGCCCTGGATCCTCGAGGTGAACGCGAATCCCTGCCTCTCGCCGGACGCAGGGTTCTCCGCGGCGACCCTTCGGGCCGGCCTGACCTTCCCGGACGTCCTGACACGTATAATCAGGGGCTGTCCCCAATTAAAATGATGGCGGATTCGATAACATACCGCGAGGAGGTGAAGCCGGGGGACCGGCAGGCGATCGGTCGGCTCGTCCGCGCGACGGGGTTTTTTTCGGAGGAGGAAATCGGTATCGCCGTCGAGCTCGTCGAGGAGCGGCTGGCCAAAGGCGACGCGAGCGGCTACTTCTTCCTTTTCACCGAAGAGGGAGATCGACTGATCGGCTACGCCTGCTTCGGCCCGATCCCCGGAACCGAGCACAGCTTCGACCTCTACTGGATCGCCGTGGACCCCGGGGAACAGGGACGGGGAGTCGGCCGCAAGCTTATGGCCATGTCGGAGATGATCATCGCGCGACGCGGGGGAATGCGGGTCTATGCGGACACCTCCTCCCGCCCCCAGTACGAACCGACCCGAGCCTTCTATCTTTCCTGCGGCTATGTTCAGGAAGCCTTCCTCGCCGATTTCTACTCACCGGGCGACGGCAAAGTGATCTTCGTCAAGCCCCTTTCCGCACGGCCGCACTGAAGATCTGCATTCTATTCTTGCCTCCTTCCATTCCGTATGGTAATGGACGCCATTACCTCTGCTCATGCAAAAGACCACCTGTTCCACAGGAACAAGAAACGGCACGCCGCCCTGATGCAACGCCACTTCTTGTACGGTACAGGCATGATGCAGGAAGGAGCGAAGCCATGAGATTCATCCCCAGGGAAGAAAAATTCTTTGACCTGTTCGAGGAGCTGGCCGACCGGATCGAGGCCGGGGGCAAGCTCTTCCTTGAAATGGTGGAAGGCGGCGTCTACACCGAGGCGCAGGCCGCCCGCCTCAAGGAGATCGAGCACGAGGCGGACGTCATCACCCACCGGACCTACGAAAAGATGCACACCTCCTTCATTACGCCGCTCGACCGCGAGGACATCTGCAGCCTCGTCAATAAAATGGACAGCATTCTCGATATGACGGAGGCGGCCGCCGCGCGCATCGTCCTCTACCGGGTGAAGGAGCCGTCGCCGACGATCGCCGATCAGGCTCGAGTCCTGAACGAGGCGATCGGAAAACTCAAAGTGATCATCCACGGCCTTCGGGACATGAAACACGCCCAGCAGATCCTTCAGGCCTGCGTCGAGGTCAACACCTTGGAAAACGCCGGAGACGTGATCCTGAGAACAACGATGGCCCGTCTCTTCGAAAACGAACCCGACGTCCGCGAGTTGATCAAGTGGAAGGAGATCCACGAGCGGATCGAAGAGGCGATCGATGTCTGCGAGGACGTCTCAAACATCGTGGAGGGGATCGTCCTGAAAAATGGCTGAACTGACACTGGTCATTTCGCTCGTTCTTCTGGCGCTGGTCTTCGATTTCATCAACGGCTTCCACGACGCCGCGAATTCCATCGCCACCGTCGTTTCGACCCGTGTGCTCAAGCCGCAACACGCCGTCCTCTGGGCCGCGTTCTTCAACTTCATCGCCGCGTTCTTCTTCGAGACCAGGGTCGCCAGCACGATCGGGAAGGGGGTCGTCGACCCCGGGGCGATCACGCTGGCCGTCGTTGCCGCCGGCCTTGTCGGGGCGATCACCTGGAACCTCATCACCTGGTGGATGGGCCTCCCTTCATCTTCGTCGCACGCCCTCATCGGCGGGCTCGCGGGGGCCGCGGTGGTCCACGGCGGCTGGGGGGTTCTGCAGGGGGCCGGGATCTTCAAGATCTCGATCTTTATCGTTCTCTCGCCGCTGATCGGCTTCCTGCTGGGGTTTCTCTACATGGTCGGGGTGCTCTGGATCATACGGGACAAGACCCCGTCGAAGGTCGACGGAATCTTCCGAAAGCTCCAGCTCGTCTCAGCGGGGGCGTACTCGCTTGCGCACGGACTCAATGACGCGCAGAAGACGATGGGGATCATCATGCTGATCCTCGTCTCGACCGGGCACATGGCCGCAGCAGACCTCGGCAAACACGCCCCGTGGTGGATCATCCTTTCGTGCCACAGCGTCATTGCCCTTGGGACGATGTTCGGAGGCTGGCGGATCGTAAAGACCATGGGTGTGCGAATCACCAAGCTCGCCCCGATCGGCGGGTTTGCCGCCGAAACCTCGGGCGCAACCACCATCATCTGCGCCTCGCTGCTGGGAATCCCCGTCTCGACCACGCACACCATCACCGGCGCCATCGTCGGCGTCGGCGCCACCCACCGCCTCACCGCGGTGCGTTGGGGGGTGGCGGGGACAATAGTCTGGGCCTGGATCTTGACGATCCCGCTGTCGGCGCTGGTTGCCGCCGCGATTTACACCCTCCTGAATGCCTGGTAAATCCTTTCGCGCGGTTTAATCGCTGACTTTTTCTCTGCGGTAGAATTCCTCGTACATCTCCCAGATCGCGATGAGCAGGGAGGTGATGACGGGACCGATGACGAAACCGGAAAACCCGAACAGGATGATCCCTCCGAGCGTCGAGAGGAAGATGAGCAGCGGGTGCATCTCGACATCCTTGCCGATCAGGATGGGGCGAAGCACGTTGTCCACCGTGCTGATCACGAGGAACCCGACGGCGAGAATCAGTATCCCCTCCCAGATATGCCCCGTCAGAAGCATCAGGATGCCGGCGGGCGCCCAGATGATGGAGCAGCCGACCAACGGGACGATGGCCATCAGAATCATCAGAAGCCCCCAGATCAGCGCCCCCTCAACGTCCGTCACCAAAAAGACGATCCCCCCCAGCGTCCCCTGGATGCCGCCGATAATCAGCGTTACCTTCAGCGTAGAGCGCGCCGTCACGATGAACCGTTCGTAGAGTAACTTCTCCCGCCCCATCCCCAGTGGAAGAATCTTCATCACCATCCGGAGGAACCGGTCCCCGTCGCGGACGAAGAAAAAGAGCGTGTAGAGCATGATTGCGAATTTGACCAGCAGGCCGAGGGTGTTCTGTGTCAGTTCCGTCAGGTGGACGAAGATGTAGTTCGTAATCCCCTGCGCGACCTCCGTGGTCTTTGCAATCAACATCGCTTTGTTGATGTGGAACAGACGGGCGAGGGAATTGTCGGCGATCGAGTTGATGAGGCGCTGGATGCTGCGATCCATGTGTTTCGTGTCGGGGCTCAGTTTTTCGTAGATCTGGACCGATTCGTTGAAGACGAGCGTTCCGACGATCCCCGCAGGCAGCAGGATGATCAGCGCGATCAAGAGAAAAAGAATCGCCGTACTCAGGTTCGGGCGGTTCAGTTTCCCGTTGATTCGGATGTAGAGAGGTCGGAAGACGCCGGCGATGACGGCGGCCCAGAAGATCGGGAAGAAAAAGGGCTGCAAAAGATAGAGGAAGAGGATCGTCACTATTCCCAGGATGACGAAGAAAGGGATATTGCTCTCTTTCATGGTATTATTCATGGCGTTTGCCTCTGAGGCTCTCGATCTCAATCCGGATGATCGTCGTTTTGGCAAGGATGTCGTCCGGATAGGCGTAGGGTTCCTGCGCGCGGTAATGATCCATGATCCGGTCCAGGGCGAATCGTTTCTCCGCGGCATCCTCGACGAGGATCGCCCGGCCAAAGCCGATGACGCTCTCGTAGCGCGCGCCCCACCCGCACGACTCCTGCCCCTGCTTGATTTCCCGCAGAAAATCCATCTCGAAACAGACCCGGTCGTTCCGCCGGAGGATGTCGAGTTTCCGCCCCTCGGTCGCGCAGTGGAGAAAGAGGCAATTCTCCCCAAGGCCGAAATTCATCGGGACGACATAGGGCGTCCCGTCGTCGCAAAGCCCGATCCGGCAAACGAGCGCCTCCTCCATGAGCGCCCGGATCGCTGATTTATCGCTGATTTCCCGATTTGCTCTCCGCATCTTTTACCCCTCCTCGCTTCCGCAGGATATTGCAGGCACATTATAGGACATGCCGCCGGAAATTGAAAGGTCAGAACTGGCGGGAGCCTTTTTTCAAAATCCATGACGAGATCTGGTCCGTCATCAACGCCCGCAATCTCCGGATACCCTTTCAGGAAGGCTTTTTTCAGCGCGAAATTTTTGCTTTCAGCGAGAAACCCGTCCGCGAAGCGCTGCTCAATGCCGTGACGCACAGAGATTATACCCTCGGAACGCGGTCCATTTTCATCAACGCTTCTCCGCTGGAATTCGTGATCGAAAGCCCCGGCGGCTTCCTGCCCGGCATTACGCCGGAAAACGTTTTGTACAAGCGGGAATGGCGGAACCGGTGCGTTGCGGAAACTTTCGAGAGGGCGGGGCTTGTGGAGCGGTCCGGTCAGGGCATGGACGACATCTTCGAAAAGACCATCCGGGAAGGAAAAGGGCTCCCGGATCTGTTTGAAAGCGATGATTTCAGTGTTCGGTTGAAGATTCCGGCCCAAGTGAAGGACAGGAATTTCATACTCTTTCTTGAGAAAATCGCACAGGAGAAACAAATAACCTTCTCCTTTGAAGAAATCTATGCTCTGGAAACAATTCGCGAAAAGAATAAAGTCAGTTCCATCACAGGCGCGATGAAAGACATTCTGGAAGCAAAACAGGAAGATCTGGACGCCTTTCTGGAGCATCTCCCGATTGTTGCCGGGCAGGATGGCCTTCTCGTCCTTGTGAACGGGGAAGTCATCGGCCTGGACAGGGTCTCGTGTTCAGCGGCATTCAGGATGCTCCATCCCAAGCTGATCCGGAGCTATGTCATGGATGCCCTGACGGAGAAACCGGCCAAAGGGAAGGAAGCTTCTCGGAAGAAAACGGATGCCTTTCTGAAGAAGATCCTCCAGTGCACGGAGCATCCCTTCGACTCCGTCGGCTACGGCCGCGATTACCGTTATGAAGGTAAGAAGATCGTCGGTTCCGCCCTGGTGCATGAGAACACGGTGATCCATATGGCCTTCTTTCAAATCACGGAAACGGAAAAGGCCGGCCGCATGTCTCCCGTTTCCCGGAGAAGGGCATATCGGACAAATCAATAAACATCGAGGTTAAAAATAGAGGCTCATCTCCCAAGTGAGTGGGTAAAATGACGCGGTTTATATCTCCGGCAGCATGCAAGTGAGGATTTTGAGGCGGAGATATTCTTCATCCCGTAATCCATAGGC
>Ga0315286_10008288_pt1 | contig 10219 bp, 11 predicted proteins | sample YL17G10_0_MG_FD_205038 | JGI IMG/M metagenome (GOLD analysis project Ga0315286, IMG submission 205038) | Sediment microbial communities from Yellowstone Lake, YNP, Wyoming, USA - YL17G10_0 | ecosystem: Environmental > Aquatic > Freshwater > Lake > Sediment | place: USA: Wyoming | collected...
CGAATGGACGAATACTCCTGGGCATCCTGCCTCTGAAAAGAAATCCGATCCAGCCCGAGAAAAGGACTGCATTCAATGCTTAGCATGTCAAACCCAATGTCCCACCCAAGCGATAAAAGTCACCACATAAGCCATGGCGATTGAGATCGTGCATTTGGCTGTGCCGCATACGTGGAATAGCGAAGTCTTCGCGGCGATCACGGGCTTGAGAGGCACGGTTACGGGCATTTTTCTTGGGCAAAAAGCATGAGGGGTAAGCCGTGGACTAATGAAGAGGAAAAGAAGCTGCGAAGGCTCGTTAAATCTGATACTTCGGTTTCTCTAATTGCGCATCCAATGAATAAGACTGTTGATGCGATCGTTAAGAAGCGTAGGCGTCTTGGGTTAGAAGTAGTCGACGGTGAAAAAATTTCAAACCCGACTACTTCTTGCATTGATTTCCAACTGAGTTATTGGCGGTTGAGCAGGCGTTGTCTCGAAATTAGGCAAGGTATGAGTATTTCCATGCGCTTTTTGATCTCAAGGCTGTCGACCCAGTGTACAGCAATACTGGACTTGGCGTGCGCTGCGGTAGGGCATGAAAACCTGCAAAACCGTCAGAAAAACCCTTATTTATCCCTGTCGCGTTGAAAAGCGCGCAAGGCGATGAGGCTCGCCTTTAACCGCCCTTGCTTCAATGGCTGCAGGGGCTGATAGCTTCTACCCAAATCATTTAGGAGGCGGTTAACGGCTATATGATTGTTCGTCTTCTAGAGAAAAGCTTTCTGACAAATTCTCTGCCAGTTCAAGATATTCTTGCGAGAAATCGCGCGCGCGAGAGCGGTGCATTTTGAAAGGTAATACTGCGGCAATAGTGAAAAAGGACGAGATTATCAACATTGCGGAGGATGACCTATGCAAAGGGGATATTTTGCTTTTGCAGGCGGGAGACCTCGTCCTGGCCGATGTTAAGCTCGTTGAGGCAAGAGGTTTAGAAGTTGACGAATTTGATTTGACTGGAGAAATTATGCCAGTAGATAAAAAAATCAATGGAGAGGATGTCTTTGTATACAAGGGTAGCAGAGTGACCAGAGGTAATGGTAGGGGTGTTGTTATTGCATTAGGGGAAGAAACAGAATATGGAGAAATTCTTAAACAGTGCTTTGGACAAGTAAAATACAAATTTCCTTCTTTAATAAAAAAAAGATATTTTACGTTACTTGTTTTCCTTTTGCCACCTTTTATTGTTTCCTTAACCCGACATAGCAACCTTGCCTTGGTTTGCGTAATATATTTGGCGATGGCGGTTTTTGTCGTTTTAGCACAAAATAATGAGCTGTTTAAGTATGTCCTTACTTTAAGCGAAGTCAAGAAGATCAAGAGTCAAAACATCCAGATACGTGATGAAACTTCCGTAGATTGCATCAATAACATCGACGTAGTATGTTTCGACAAAACAGGAGTGTTAACGACTCGTGACATTGAAGTAAAACGTATTCATTTTGCTGATGAAATACCCGACATGAACTCCTTTTTGGCTAGCAAACATATTCTTAATTTAACTAAAATCGCATGTGCACTATGTAATGATGTCATCTTTTTCGAAAAAATAAACCAGGCAGACCCCATAGATAGAGCGTTAATAGCTTTTGCTTTGGAGAATGGGGTTGATATTGGCGAAATTGCATTGAAGTACAAGAGGACATACGAAAAACCATTTGATTCAGAAGACAGGTACATGGCCTGCGGATTTGAATTTGATGATAAGAAAATATATTTTGCAAAAGGAGATCCTGAGATTATACTGAGAATGTGTAAGAACTATGTCACGGTGTCAGGTATAGAGAAAAAATTGGATTTAGGATTTTGGTCATCCATTAATCAAAAAACATATTCTATTAATCAGAAGGGAGACGTAGCAATAGCTTTGGCGTATAGTTCTAGTACTTCAGAGATCCCACCCTTGCATTACACATTTCTTTGCCTGCTTCAACTGGAAAACCCAGTGAAACCGGGAGTTCCTGAAGTTGTAAAGAATCTAAAAGAAGAAGAGATAAGAACCCTTATTTTGACTGGGGATAAGCCTGAAACCGCCATGAAAATTGGCGAAGAAATCGGAATAGAATCAGATTATTGCTTGACTGGAAAGTGTATGGCAAAGATGGACTTGTCGGAAATAGCAAGGCAATCTGATTATATTTCAGTCTTTGCACGATTATTACCATCGCAGAAAGGGATCCTCGTTATGCTACTGCAGCAAAGAAATCATTTTGTGGCCATGGTTGGCGATGGGGCAAACGACACGGTAGCTCTTAAAGTGGCGGATGTTGGGATATCTTTTGTGGAGAACAGTTCCCCTTTGGCTAAAAGAGTGTCCAAAATTCTCATCAACGATTTGGCTGATCTGTTGACTATTACTCAAAGTGCAAGACGAATAAAATGGCTAGTCAAGTATCTAATGCTATTCAGAGTCACAATTCTAATATCAATGTTGCTTATTTTGTATAAGCTGATGGTGAATTGAACGTAGCTTCAAGCATTTTTCCGCATATTTGCCTCAGCTTGGTTGCACGCACGCTGAACAAGCACTGCCTCATGACGGTTACTCGCAACGCTATGTAGGTATGTGAATTTGCGAGAAGCAAAAGCGTGTGCTTAGATGTGTTGTTTAATTGCCTTCGCGATCTTGTCCAGTTTGTCCCTGTCTACTTCTTGGATCTCTTCCATTCTGAGGAGCTTTTGACTGTTATGTCTGGGGATGACGTGAACGTGCAAGTGCAGTATATGCTGTCCAGCAGCCTTGCCATTTCGTTGGATTATGGATAATCCTTCGGGACTCAAGGTTTCTCTTACAGCCACGGCTACTCTTTTGACTACTTTGAACAGATGTGCGATTTCCTCGCCCGGAATGTTATAGATTGTCTCGAAGTGCTTCTTAGGGATAACGAGCGTGTGCCCATCACTCGCTGGCCTATTGTCCAAGAAAGCCACTACACAATCATCTTCATAAACAGAACTCACTGGACTACACTCATTTGTTATCCTACAGAAGATACATGGCTCAGTCATAACGTCGCCTCACTTTGTTCAGATTCTCATCTCACTATTATCTCATCGATATCGGCTTAATCCTTTGTTTGGTTCCTCTTTCCCTCTCTTTAGACATCTAATTCTCTTGATGTGTGCGCAATTGTTGAAGTTTTATGCAAGTTTCCGGTCAGAAACCAGCTCTGCTGATTACGGGCAAGAAATGGATGAGTATCAATATCTTTAGAGGTAAGGTCTTATATTTTTAGCAAGTATTACTGAATATTCGTCCCACCATGAGGTGAAATTGTGGCTAATAGCATTACTAAGGTGAAGGCTAGAGAAGTCCTTGACTCAAGAGGCAATCCCACCGTCGAAGTGGAGGTTTGGGCAGATACTGCAATGGGACGTGCCATAGCACCATCGGGCGCAAGTACTGGTTCACACGAGGCACTAGAATTGCGTGACGGTGATAAGGGACGCTATGTGGGAAAAGGTGTTCAAAAAGCCGTTAACAACGTTAACGAAAAAATAGCAAAGGTAATAGTCGGCTGTGACTGCACAAAACAGGAAGAGATAGACAAGGCAATCATAGAGCTTGACGGGACGGAAAACAAGGCGAACCTAGGCGCGAATGCGACAGTCGCAACATCCATTGCAGTCGCAAAATGCGCTGCCATATGCAGGGGCATTCCACTTTACAGGAGTCTCAACCCACAAGCCTCGCTTCTGCCTGTTCCGATGCTTAACGTTCTCAATGGTGGGAAACACGCGGGCACTAAACTGTCACCGCAAGAATTCATGATCATGCCCATCGGAGCACAAAATTTCCGCGAGGCGCTTCGTATGGCAGCCGAGACGTATCATGTGCTCGAAGGAATAGTCAAAGAACGTTATGGCGTGAGCGCCAAGAATGTCGGTGATGAAGGGGGATATGCGCCTAACATGAAGATGACATCTGAGGCGCTCGAATGTCTCATGCAAGCCATTGAGACGGCGGGCTACTCAAAAGAGATTTCGCTTGCCATAGACCCCGCGGCCTCTTCGTTTTACGACACTGATGAGAAGAAATACTTCTTGGATGGAAAGAAAATAACTGCACAGGAGCTCGTTGATTTTTGGGCAGAGGTCGCAGACAAATACCACATTGTTTCGATTGAAGACCCATTTCAAGAAGGGGATTTCGAAAGCTTCGCAGCGTTAACCGAAAGGATAGGCCCCCGCGTCCAAATTGTCGGCGATGACATTTTTGTCACAAACTCAAAGCGCATTAGAAAAGGCATAGGAATGCGCGCCGCAAATTCCGTTCTCATAAAGCTAAACCAGGTAGGAACAATGACCGAAGCCATAGACGCAATAAACATGGCATGCGGTAGCGGCTGGACAACTGTAGTTTCACATCGCTCGGGCGAGACAGAAGATTCGATGATTGCGGATTTCGTTGTAGGGCTGGGCACAGGTCAGATAAAGGCGGGCGCACCTGCACGCGGCGAACGCACGGTAAAATACAACCAGCTTCTCCGCATAGAAGAAGAACTCGAATCAAGGGCAAAATACGCAGGCAGAAACTTCCGCTTGCCAAGAAACACGTGAAGCTTTACCCTGTATTATTAGCAAATTGTGATAACAGCTATAATGACTACGATTGTCAGGAGTACAACAGCGCGCGCTAGCAGGAAATAAGTCATCAGATCTGACGCGGATTTTTCTAATTTGCTCCAGGCGGATCTTAGCGTCTCTTTTTTGAACAGCCCCGACATAGCAAGGTAAGATTCTTCTTCAGGTAGTTCATCTAAAACTTCGTTCAGGAACTCTGCGATAGCAATATTGTTGGTACGTCGTGCAATTTGCAGAATTATGTGTCCTCTATTTCCGATTTAAGATAAGAGTAGTCTGATGAAACGTGAACTCACCTCGATTATTACGTCCCAAATGGGATTAACTCAAAAAAGCTTCCTCAGCGAGAAACGTCTTTCACGTCCATTTCCAAAATCCTCCAAAACTCTCTTAAACACATCAGGAATTTCAGCAGAACTGAGTGCTTCTTTCAGGGTTAACCACCTGTATGCGGAGGCTTCCTGCGAAAAGACAATTCTGCCACCTACAACCTTCGTTTCATACGCTAGGATGATATGGTGCACGGGTTCGTCATTTTCAGATAAGAAATCTTCGTAAATTCCAAGTAACTTTTTCGGAGAAATGTTTATTCCCGTTTCTTCCTTAACTTCGCGGACAACAGCTTGACCGATAGTCTCGTCTGGTTTCACGTAGCCTCCAGGCATGACCAACCATTTATGATAAGGCAAGTCCCCTTCGTATATCCAAAGAATTTCATGCTCCTCTCCCTGAATGATGGCACAGACGCTGACCAACACTTTGCCTCTGGCAACATCTCGCTTGGATATCATACTTGAATCACTATCGACATTCTTTTTCTCGTTATCTCCTTCGATTTTTCCCATATTGTCTCATCCTCCAACCTTTTGTTTATCCGATTATTTCAACGGGTGATTTCCCCGAGTTAGGTAAAGAAGGATAATACTCCCAGCTGCCGACAGCGCGGCTGCGTATCCAAAAGCTACTAAGGGGGATATGAGAGCCCAAAGTACTCCAACTACGACGCTAGATGCAAAGTCGCCGATGCCATTAACTGTTTGTAATACACCAAAACCAGTTCCCCTAGACTCCGATGGCAATAGATCGGCTGCTGCGGTTCCCTCCAAAGTATCTGTAATTGCTGAGAAAAATCCTGCTAAGAGGAAAAGCGGAATCAAGAACAAAAAGTCAGGTGTAAGAAAAGCCGTTCCCAGACAGGCTATAGCCGAAATGAAATAACCCGCCGCAAGAATTCTTCTTGGCCCAATCCTATCGCTAAGTGCACCTATTGGAAATGAAGACGCCGCGTAAGCAACATTCAGCAACGTGTACAAGCCCACAGCTATAGCTGAAGCCTCTAAGGCGCCTACTCTTGGCGCTAAAACCTGTTGCGCTCTTAAGGTGAACAGGCTGTTGGCGAAGTTACCGAGCCCAAAAACGCCTACGCCAACAAGGAAGAGCTGGAAAGACCTTGGAAGTGTTCTGACTGATTTGACAAAACCCTTGTCTTTAACCACAACATCGACATGGGTAGAGACGACCGGAGTCTCCGGAAGCGGTTTCTTTCGGACTTCACGGACAAAGAAAAAGACGATGAAAAAGGCTATCAGTCCTGGGATCACAGAGACTGTAATGATTTGGTGGTAATTCAGAAAAGCTAGTAAAAACAACGCTAAAGTAGGTCCGATGATTGCACCCAGCGTGTCCATTGCTCTATGGAAACCGAATGCTTTTCCCCTGTTTTCTGAAGAGACTGAATCAGATAATAAGGCGTCTCTTGGTGGTCCTCTGGCGCCTCTTCCTAGCCAAGCAGTAACTCGTAAACCGAGGACTTGGAGCCATGAGTTAGCGGCTGCGATGAGCGGTGTAAAGACACCCGTGAAAAAGTAGCCAATATTCATTATAGGTTTTCTTTTCCCAATTTTGTCGCTCAAGTATCCTGCAAGAGACTTCACAAGGCTTGACGCGCCATCGGAAAAGCCCTCAATAAACCCTAGAACTTCTGGTCCTGCACCTATTGCAGCTAAGAAGAACGGAAGAACCGCTGTGACCATCTCATGTCCTGCGTCGCCAAACAAACTAGTAAGACCCATGGCGATGACGTTTCTATTCAGCCACCCTGTTTTTTTCTTACTTGATTCGGTATTCATGTTTTGCCTACCTGCTCCTTTTGATTAGGTAGGCATCGTCAGCATCTCTTTTTCTTTATGCGGTTTTGACCCCATTAAGTCATGGCTAATGCCATAGCCATTCTACTTCTTAGAGGTAGCTTTTTACTTCTATATATATAAAGAAATCTACGGTTTTTTTTAAATTAGTGTTCAATCATGTTTAACGACCCTTCGGATTTCCACTATTTCTATGTTAAATGGCAGTTTCTGCAGTTGACTTATTGCTATATTGACAAGTTCTTCTCTTGATGGATACTCCTGAGGCAGCCATTGGCCTTCTCTAATAGGAAAGAGTTCTCCCATGACACATTTGAGCGTAAGACTAGATAAATCTAAAATGTACTGTAATCCATCATCAGTCTTTACAAGATTCCCACCGTTGGAATACCAGTTTAGTTTGTTGATTTTGTCGAGCTTCTGTAGCAAGTCGATTTCTTTTGGCTTTAGCTTGATTTCAAATATCTGGTACATACTATTTCCGCAACCTATCCATTATACTCAATGATCTCTGTTTTTGCTAAACGTTGAATTAGCGCGCGGCTTATGTCAAAGGCAACTCCTGAAGACATACTTGCGAAAATACTCGTCCACCACTGCGTCATCCCAGCCATCCCACTCATCTCTGGGAACCAGACTCAGCAAGCCAACATCAGTCAACTGTCTTTTGAGCGACCGATTCTTAGCGAGCGAGAATGGAAGCCGCCTAGTCAAAGGTCCGTTCTCCGTGAAATACACGTAGGCTTTGAACTTCGTAGTGGCATATTCTCCCCAGATACGATTCATTTTAGACTCTTTCTCTGATCTTAACTTCTCCAATTCTTCGTCGCTTTCTTCGGGCAGGCCATAACGAATGAGCATCGGCACAGCATCTCTTCTAGACAATCCTTTTTCCTTGAGAAACTCTTCAAGTTTCTCTGCTGCCTCTTCTGGGATAGAAATTTTCACATGAACCTTCTCACGACTCCAGACCTCCTCTAGGGCAGCTATCACGTCCTTCCGCCCTTTGTGCGAGACCGCGTTATTGTCGGTATTTTCAGCATCTGTCTTCATGTTTTTGCCTCCCGCCTTCTCTTGGCGTTATCCTTCAGAATATTCTCTAACTCCTCATTTTCACGCTCGATAGCCTTTAGCATTTCATTTTCCCTCTTGAATTCAGTGAACATCTTCTCTAAGGGTGAATAGCTCTCTTTGAGATGCTTGAACTCCTGAAGCCAATAATCCGTCATCCCTCGTTGCAAGACTTGAACGAGAGCGTGGGTTTCATCAAGACGACTCGCAGTTTGGAAAGCCTTAAACCTGTCATATGTTCCATGTTCAAGAAAAACGTCGACAACCATGTTTCCATCATTCGTTTTATGAAATCTGGCACCCCACATTCAAGCCCGCTTCTCCCGAAGTTCTGATTTTTGCTCGTTCAAAGAACCGTTTTTTCGTGGTTTGGAATGGATTCGCGATTTAGATAACATGCTCATACCAGCACGTCGTCCTCCAACCTCAAAATTCGAATCAACGTTCTTTCTATGCCCCGCCTTCCAGCGATTTTTGCAAAGCTTTCTCCAACAGTCTTCTTGATTTCAGCTCGATCTTTGTCAGAATAATAATAGTCTTGTTTTGCAATGTATTCAGAAAGGGCGGATATTGTGTTTTCCAGCTGTGTGGCTTGCTTTTCAGTGATTTTAGCGCTCAAGGAACTGAATCCTTCCTTGTGCACGCAGCTAACGAGGCTAGATAGCATGACGTAGTGTGGTATGCATATCACCCCGTGCTCCTCATAGATTGTTGAAAGCTCATCACATCTGGCGACTTCGGAAAGGAAATCTTCCATGTAGATCCGTACCATTTCCGAAATAGAACTGCATGCAGGACAACGGATCTGGTTGGAGACAATCTTCAAAGACCTAGCCGTGACAACAGATGGACCCCTGCTTCTTAGGGTCAGCCTGAGACGTTTCTCGTTTGGGCGTTTCACGGTTAGTTGAGCTCTGACATCATCCAAAAGCTGTTCTGCGACGCTCTTTAGTATCCAAGCCATGCCGAGGCCGTCACTGCTACTAGGACTCGTAGAGAAGGCGAACATTTTGTGAAAGTGATAATTACAGAAGCCTCTGCTCTCGACGATTTTTTCTCTTTCGCCAGAATCCATCACAAGTTCATAAAGATAATTGTCAATGTAATTCTGCTCCAATCTGTTTTCCAAGTAACAGAAGAAGCAATAGTCAGCTTTCTCTATTGCTTCTAGGATGCGGATTCTTGCAATACCAGTATTCATATTGTCCCCCTCAAAGATAGCCAAGATTCCGAAGCACACTCACCGCCTGAAACGTATTCTCAAAAGTCGAAATTCCGAGATCCGAGCGGGCAAAGCCTCCGTTTCCTCTTTGACATCTCAATAAGAAATCAACCGTCTGCGCTGGGAACATGCAATTCTCCCCCAGTACACTTAGGGCCGTCGCTCCATAGTATGTATACTCCACGTAAGGCGGCCCATAGCCAGGAATCACCGCGAATCCACCATGAGAAAGCTCGCATTTCCTGACAAAGCTCACCGTACCGGAAAGCTCTCGTCGGTCAACCTTTAACAAACCGAGGGCTGCAACGGCGAAGTAGGTTGAGCTGATGTTTGAATGCTTGTAAGCGCCGAATCCCCCCTCTTCATTCTTGTTTTCAAGCAACCACTTCTTTATATCCTTGGCATCTGGCATGATTTTCAGGACCGAAGCGAGCTCCAAGACCATGAGCGTTAACTCGAACTCTGAAGCAACCTCAATGTAGACATCTACGTTGCCGAAGTATCTTCGTGAACTGACCACGGACAACAAGAATCTCTTAGTGCGGTTGCAGATTTGCTCATTGCACAGCGTGAGTGCCTTGCTAGTATAGTAGTAAGAGTAAATGCTGTCAGGCTCGAATTCGTTCAGCCATTTCACGGTAGTCTGCGAGTCAGGAAAAGGCGAATCCATCAGACTCAGAATAGCCAGCCCATAATAGGTGTCTTGAGCATTTGAATCAAGACCTTGAGCGAAAGCGTACCCACCGTCTTCATTTCGACGGTTCACAATATATCCGACGATTCGTTCATGCAATTCCGGGCAAGGGCCTCTAGCTTTCTTCGCATTTGGCTGAGCAACCGTCTTTGAGGCAAACCGCCCTGTTTCAGGCAACATAACACCCACTCATTCATGTTGAATGCTTGTAGAAGCTATCAGCCCTTGCAGCTATTGAAGCATGGGCAGTTAAAGGCGAGCCTCATCGCCTATGTTTTCAAGAAGGCGAAGCAAGTACATAAGCATTTAGCGCGCGCAGCGGCACTTCTTGTCCAGTGAGAAGCTGACGATCGATCGCCGTCCTGCTGTTTGTGTACTCAGTATTCATTGCGACCAGTTTCGCAAGCTGAGTGGTGTCGTTTTTAAATCATGTGAGATATGAGTATTTCCATTTTCTTTTTT
>Ga0315286_10008289_pt1 | contig 10219 bp, 6 predicted proteins | sample YL17G10_0_MG_FD_205038 | JGI IMG/M metagenome (GOLD analysis project Ga0315286, IMG submission 205038) | Sediment microbial communities from Yellowstone Lake, YNP, Wyoming, USA - YL17G10_0 | ecosystem: Environmental > Aquatic > Freshwater > Lake > Sediment | place: USA: Wyoming | collected...
GCGGTGCCCGAACGGACCTCTCGCTATGACGTGGCCGTCGAGCACGACGTCACGCCAGGGCTGATGGTGTCGTTCGGTTCGTCCTACCAGAACACGACCAACCAGCAGATGGTGTACTTCGGTGGGACGCCGGTCGGCGGTCGGCAGCGGCACTACGGCATCGGCGACGCCGGCGACGTCGTCGCGCGCGGCTGGAGCGTCGGCGTCTCGCACCGCCTGCTGTCGAGGCTCCGTGGCTCGGTCGTCTACGAGATCACGGACGCACGGTGGCTGCCGGCCGCGACGCCAGGGGCGGACGTGCTCCTGGTCGGCTACCGACCGCGCCAGGCGTCGGAGCGCCTGCAGGACGTGACGACGTCGGTCGAGACCGTGCTGCCAGTCACCGCCACGCAGGTGTATGTCGCCTACCGCGTCAACACGGGGTTCGCACGGTTCGGCGGCGACGACACGACAGGCGCCGGCCTCGACTCGCGCTTCGACTTCCAGGTCACCCAGCGTCTCCCGTTCCTGGGATTCACCTCCGCCGATTGGCAGGTGCTGCTGGCCGTGAAGAACCTCTTCCGCGATGCGTCCAAGGACGGTTCCGTCTACGACGAACTGCTGGTCGTCAAGCCGCCGACTCGGATTCTGGGCGGCGTCATCGTACGGTTCTAGGGTCCGGCGTCCGCGCGGAGGCCAATCGAGCGATATTGACGGCGGGCCGCGCTGGCCCGCCTTTGTTGTCTCGAATCGAGTATTCAAATTATTGGATGTGCCGTCTGGAAACGTGGATTATTGGCGAATCTGACCGCGATGATGATTCCCAACCTGTTTCTGCTCTGCTAGTTACTGAAAAACAGACTCCAGGCTCTGCGGTATGCCGATTGCTAGCTGAGTAGTTGACCGTCGATCGTGCCCGTGTCCCGCTGTCATGAGGAGATCAAGCCCGGTAGTCGTCGCGCCCGCCGCCAGGTGGCGCTGGCCCGGTTGGGCCGCCGCGTGGCCGGCGGTCGTCACGGTTGCCGCGACGGCGCTGCTCTTCGGTCTTGGCGTCACCAACCTCGTGATTCGCGCCACGTGGCATGAGGCCGACGACGGGGTGCTCTGGGTGGGCCGGGTCGAAGGCGTCACGGCGTTCGGCGTGGCGCCTGGCACGCCGGCGGGCCGCGCGGGGATCCGGCCGGGCGACCTGCTCGAGGCGATTGACGGCCAGTTCGTCGAACGGCCGTCGGATGTCACGACCCTGCTGCGTCACGCGAAGGAAGGTCAGCCGGTCACCTACCATGTGCTCCGGCTGGGGACGACCGAGGCGTTCGACTTCCCGCTGGCGTCGATTTCCCGCGGAAACACCAGCCTCTACTTCGTGCTGGCCCCGGTGGGCCTGTTCACGCTGCTCGTCGGGGCCGCGGTCCGGCTGCGCCGGCCGAATCGCCCGGCAACGCTTCATTTCCTCTGGCTCGCGGTGGCGTTCTTCGGCTGGGCGGCGTTCTCGTTCAGCGGCCGCCTCGACCGGCTCGACTGGTTCTTCTACTGGGCCGACACGACGGCGGTGCTCCTGCTGCCGCCGCTCTTCCTCCACTTCACGTTCTTCTTCCCGGAGCGTCCGCGGTCGTTTGCGACCACGCCGTTCGGCAGCCGGTTCTGGCAGGTGGTGTACCTGCCGGCGCTGCTGCTCGGCGCGGCGCGCGTGATGGCGATTGCGAAAGCCGTCCGCAACGAGCAGTTCTACATCGGCGAGGTCGTGCAGGCGCTCGACCGGTTCGAGCCGCTCTACCTGTCGCTGTATCTGGGCGCGGGGCTGGTGGTCATCACGCGGGCGTTCGGCGAGGTGCGTACGGTCACCTCGAGGCGCCAGCTGCGCTGGGTTGCGTGGGGGACGGCACTGGGCGGGCTGCCGTTCGCGTTCGGCTATGCGTTTCCGTACGCGCTGGGGGTCGAGCCGTCGCTGCCGATGGAGCTGTCGGCGGTCCCGCTGAGCCTCATCCCGCTCACCTTCGCGAGCGCGATCGTACGGTACCGCCTCGCTGACGTCGAGGTGATCGTCAAGCGCGGGTTGGTGTGGGCCGCCGCGCTGGCGGCCGTCGCCGCGATCTACGCCGTCCTGCTGCAGCTGGCGTGGGCGTTCCTGTCGGACACGCACGACCGCACCTCGGTCATCGCGCTCCTGGCGACGATCGTGGTGGTCCTGGTGGCGCGGCCGCTGAAGAACGCCATACAGGCGACGTTCGACCGGGCATTCTACCGCGATCGGTACGACTACCGGCGGGCGCTGGTCGGGTTCGCCCGTGACCTGAGTTCCGACCTCGACCTGTACCGGCTGGGCGATCGGATCGTGGTGCGGGTGACCGAGACGCTCCTGGTGGATCGGATGGCGCTGCTCCTGGCCGAGGAGCGGACCGCTGCGTTCGTGGCGATTCGGTCGGCCGGGCTCTCTGGCGAGCCCGTGCGCCTCGAGCGCGCCTCGGCGCTGGGCGCCAGGCTGTCGGCCGGGGCGGTGGTCGCGATGGACGACCCGGTCACCCTGCACGGGATTCCGGCCGCTGATCTCGAGCCGTGGCGCGAACGGGAGCTCTACTACTTCATCCCGTGCGTGTCGAAGGAGACGGCGATCGCCGTGCTGGCCCTCGGGCGCAAGCCGCACGCCGAGCCGCTGAACTCCGAGGACCTGGCGCTGCTTGCCGCGGTGGCCGGGCAGGCGGCGACGGCGCTCGAGAACGGGCGCCTCTACCGGCAGCTCCACGTGAAGGCCGAGGAGCTGGGCCGGATGCGGGAGTTCAACGAGAGCGTGCTGGAGTCGCTCGACGCCGGCCTGGCGGTGGTGGACGTCGACGAGCGCGTGGTCCGGTGGAACCGCGCGCTCGAGGCGCTGCACGGCGCCACGCGAGCCGAGGCCGTGGGGCGCACGCTCGACGATCTGTTCGGCCGGGCGTTCGTCGACGCGGTGCGCTCGGCGCGGCAGCAGTCGTCTGAGGGCGGCACGTGCTACCGGTTCCCGCTGGCGCCCCGGGCTTCCGGCGAGCCCCGCACGCTGGTCAACATCACGACGGTCCCGCTCCAGTCGCTCTCGGGCGGCGGCCGGGACGACAACGGCGCGGTCATCATCGTGGACGACGTGACCGCGCGGGCGCAGCTCGAGGAGCAGCTGCAGATCTCGGACAAGATGGCCTCGATCGGTCTCCTGGCGGCGGGCGTCGCGCACGAGGTGAACACCCCGCTGACGGGCATCTCGAGCTTCACGCAGATGCTGCTCGACGGCGCGGACCCCGACGATCCGAAGACGCGCCTGCTCGAGAAGATCGAACGGCAGACGTTCCGCGCGGCGAAGATCGTCAACGGGCTGCTCAACCTGTCGCGGCCCGCGACGGCGGCGCCCGAGCGCGCGAGGGTGGACCTGAACGTCGTCGTGAACGACGTGCTCTCGCTGCTCGAGCACCAGTTCAGGGTCGCGAGCATCCAGGTGCGCCGGGCCATGCCGGTGCCGGGCCCCGTCGTGATCGGCACGGAGTTCAAGCTGCAGCAGGTGTTCCTGAACCTGTTCCTCAACGCGCGCGACGCCATGCCCAAGGGCGGCTGGCTGTCGGTTGCCACGCGGGTCGCCGACGGCGCCGCCATCGTCGAGGTGGGCGACACCGGAGGGGGGATTCCGAGCGAGTACCTGGCCCGGATCTACGACCCGTTCTTCACGACCAAGACGATCGGCCAGGGCACGGGCCTGGGCCTGTCGATTACCTACGGCATCGTGCGGGAGCACGACGGGACGATTACGTGCGATAGTGAAATGGGAGCCGGCACTCGTTTCACCCTGTCATTCCCGGAGGCTGCCGCCGTTTCGGCGCCCCGGTCCGGCCGCGCCATCTGACCGACCGCAGCCTGATTCGACCTATGGCCCGCAACGCCACCATCCTCGTCATCGACGACGAAGAGATCATGCGCGAGATCCTCGACGCGCTGCTGACGCGCGAGGGGTACCAGGTCCGCCTGGCGTCCGACGGGGCCGCCGGGCTCGAGATCGCACGCTCGGTGCCGATCGACGCCGCAGTGGTCGACGTGATGATGCCCGGCATGGACGGCCTCGCGGTGCTCGACGAGATCAAGAAGATCGACGAGGACGTCGCGGTGATCATGATCACCGCGTTCGCGTCGGTGGAAACCGCGATTGCCGCGATGAAGCGCGGCGCGTTCGACTACGTCACCAAGCCGTTCAAGAACGACGAGGTGGTCGTCGTCCTGCGCAACGCCGTAGAGCGCCGCCAGCTCGTCGCCGAGAACCGGGCGCTCAAGCAGAACCTCCAGGAGCGCTACAGCAAGTTCGGGAACATCATCGGCCGCAGCGCGCGCATGCGACAGGTGTTCGACCTGATCATCCAGGCGGCGCCCAGCCGGTCGACGATCCTCATCGGCGGCGAGAGCGGCACGGGGAAGGAGTTGGTGGCGCGCGCGATCCACTCGAACTCCCCGCGCGCGTCGAGGGCGTTCGTCACGGTGAACTCGGGGAGCCTCCCGCCCGACCTGCTCGAGTCGAACCTGTTCGGCCACGTGAAGGGCGCCTTCACCGGCGCCGTCTACCCGAAGAAGGGCCTCTTCGAGATGGCCGACAAGGGCAGCATCTTCTTCGACGAGATCGGGAACGTGGCGATCGAAACGCAGCCCAAGCTGCTGCGGGTGATGCAGGAGCGCGAGTTCATGCGCCTGGGCGGCGTCGAGACCATCAAGGTCGACGTCCGGATCATCGCGGCGACCAACGTGGATCTTCGCCAGATGATGGAGGAGCAGCGGTTCCGCGAGGATCTCTACTACCGGCTGCACGTCATCACCGTCCAGCTGCCGGCGCTGCGCGAGCGCAAGGAGGACATCCCCCTGCTGGTGCAGCACTTCCTCCAGAAGTACAGGGTCGAGAACGGGAAGCCGGGCGTCGAGCTGTCACCGGCGGCGCTCGACCTGCTGATCGACTACAACTGGCCCGGCAACGTGCGCGAACTGGAGAACGCGATCGAGCGGGCGGTGGTGCTCTCGACGGGCCCGACCATCGGAGAGGACCTCGTGCCCGAGCAGGTTCGCTCGCGGCCGGTCTTCAAGATGCCGCAGTTCACGCTGCCGGCCGAGGGGATCCGGTTCAACGAGGTCACGGCCGACTTCGAGAGGCGGCTGATCGAATCGACACTCGAGGTGGCCGGCGGCGTGCAGAAGCGCGCGGCCGAGTTGCTGCACCTGAAGCCGACGACGCTGAACGAGATGATCAAGCGCCACGACATCCGCCTGCGCCGCAAGCGCAGCGAGAACGGGGCAGCGGAGGAGCCGCAGGACCAGAACGGCTCATAGAGATCTTGCGACCCTTCGACTCGCCCCAAGCGGAGCCGAGGGGCTAGCTCAGGGTCGCCCCGAGCAACGTCGAGGGGCGATCGCACGATCCCTACTTCTTCAGTCTGGCGATCATCCTCTCGTACTTCGCGAGCACGACGTCCCAGCGGTAGTCTTTCCGCACGTAGTCGCGCCCGTTGCGGCCGAGGGCGGCGCGCAGCCGCTCGTCTCCCACGAGCGCGTGCAGGCACTCGACGAACTCGTGGCGGTTCGAGTAGAAGAGGCCGGCGTTGCTGGCCAGACAGTGGTCCACCAGGACCTCGCTCCTCGCATTGGCGAGCACGGGCGTGCCGACCGCGAACGCCTCGAGGGCGAGGAGCGACAGCGTTTCGTAGGGCGACGGCACGACGACCACCGTCGCGGCCTCGAGCGCCTGGCTGCGCTCCCTGTCGGAGAGCATCCCGGCGAACGTGATGAACCGCTCCTCGGGCAGGGGCATGAGCTTCACGCCCATCAGCACGAGCGAGGCGTCGCCCCCATCGCGCGCGTAGGTGTCGAAGTACTCGACGAGCTCCTCGCACCCTTTCCCCGACTCGATGCGGCCGCCGTAGAGGGCGAACGGGCCGTGGAGCCGGTGGCGGCGGCGGAACATCGCGCCGCGCGAGGTGATGTGCGACCTGAACCGCCCGGGGCTCGGGCCCTCTCCCGCGGGCGGCGCTTCGTCATCGCCGCCGGCCGCGTCGCTCGCCGCCGGCGAGTGCCGCGGGTAGGCCTGGTGCTGCGGGAGGTCCACCCCGCAGCCAATCGTGTCCTCGACCAGCGCCGGGATCGTGAACGACCGGGTCAGGAATGTCCGCTCGGCCGCCGTGTTGTAGGCGACGCCGGCCGGAAGGCTGAACAGATCCCTGAAGATCGACAGGCGGATGGCCGGCTCATCCTGCGCGGTCGGCACGAGGATGCTGCGCGATGGCGCGACCCTCAGGCCCAGCACGGTGGGCGCGTGGCGGTAGGTGAAGAAGACCAGCGCGTCGTACGTCGCGTGGTGCTTCTCCAGGTAGTCGACGAGCGCCGGGCACCAGGGGCCCTGCTGGCGCAGCCACTCCATTTCGTCGGCCTCGGTGTGGCTGGCCGAGAAGATCCACTCGGCATACCGCGTGAACGCCTCGATGTCGCGGGTGCGCGCGTTCGGGAACCGCCGCACCGTGACGCCGCGGATGCGGTCGGCTGCCTCCGGGTACTCGTTCTGCCAGGTGACCTGGTCGCGGGCGCAGGTGGTGAGGACCTCGACCTGGTGGCGCTCGGCCAGCCGCTCGGCAATCAGCCGGCAGTGATACTCGGGCCCGCCGAGGATCTCGGTGCCGTAGCGCGGGACGATGAACGCAATTCTCATGGTCGTCGTGACGGTCCCCGGGGCAACTGCTCGAGCACGTACTCGGCCGGCGGGAGGGTCGCCTTCCGTCGCTCCCGCCAGCCCGGAAGTGGCGCGGCCAGTGGCCCTCCGGCCTCGCGGGTCAGATGGTCCAGCAGGTCGACATACCGCTTTTCGACGACGGGCCAGGCGTAGTGACGCCGGAAGTACGCGCGCCCGTTCGCACCGAGCGCCCTCGCCTCGTCGGGCCGCCGCGTGAACCACGACAGCGCTTCGACGAACTCGTCCGCGTTCTCGTAGAACAGAGCCGCGTTGCTCCGGAGGCACTGGCCCTTGAGCACGTCGCACCTCGCGTTGGCGACGACCGGCGTCCCGATGGCCCACGCCTCGAGCGCGACAATTGACAGGCTCTCGTAGTACGACGGCATCACCAGCAGGTCGGACGCTGCGATGGCGTCGAACTTGTCCTGCTCGGACACGAATCCCAGGTGCTTCACGCGCGGGTCGTCCGGGATGGGCAGGATGGAGTTGCCGCACAGCACGAGCTCGAGCGGGCCTTGCCCCGACTTCACGTACCGGTCGAAGAAGGCGAACAGCTCGTCGCACCCCTTGTTCGCGTCGATCCGCCCGACGTAGATCGCGAACGGCCCGCGAATCCCGAACTTCTGGCGGAACCGCTCCGGCTCGACGCGCGACGGCACCTCGGAGCCGCTTCCCGCCACGATCGACGGCACGCGGGCGTTGCCGGACGCCGCGTTCACGAGATCGCGTTCCTCGGGCGTCAGGTAGACGACGCCGCGGGCGCCCGAGAGCAGCGGCTTGAACAGCGAGACGCCAATGGCGGGCTCACGCTCGGCCGTCGGCACGAGCACCGCCCGATCGGCCGCCGCCTTCGCGCCGTGGTAGGCCTGGTAGTAGCGGAAGCTCCAGAACAGGAAGAAATCGTACGCCGCGCGGTTCGCCCGGATGTGGTCGACGAGCGCCGGGCTGGTCGGCCCTTCCGCGTCCAGCCAGGCCAGTTCGTCGGCGAGGGAATGGGTTTCACGGAATACCCTCGTCGACCACCGGCCGAACCGCTCGACGCTTCGCGGCCGGCGCACCGGGAACCGGCGGACCGGAACCCCGTTGACCGTCTCGAGGCCTCGCGGCAGCTCGTTCCTCCACGTGACGTAGTCTTGTGCGCACGTGGTCAGCACCTCGACCTCGGCGTACTTCGACAGGTGCTCCGTCACGTGGCGGGCGTGGAGTTCCGCGCCTCCCGCAATCGCGGTCCCGTAGCGCTGAACGACGATCGCGAGTTTCACTGGTCTTCGCGGCCGGTGGGCGGCGGCGACTCGGCCTCCCGCCCAGTGGGTTCGTCGTGGCCGCCAGCCGTCTCGGGTGACCGGCCTTGATCGCCTGGCGGAGCCGCATCGGCGCCGACCTCCGTGCTGTTGTCAGCGCCTCCCGGGACGGTCTCGCCGGCTGGGTGGACCGTGCCGCCGCGCCGGCCGCGCCGGCGGCGCTTCCGCCGCCGCGCGTCGCTGCCCGCCTGATCGCCGTCGCGTCCGGCCTGCGGCTGCCCGGCCGATCCGGCCTGCCCCTGAGCCGCCGGGACCGGCGCCGCTCGGGCCTGCCCCTGAGCCGCCTGGATCGTCGCCGGCTTCGCCTGCCCCCCGCGCGGGCGGGTCTGGGACACGGGCTGCGCATGCTCGGACGGCTGCTCGGCGCGGCCCTCGGCCGCCCGGGCGCGCCGCTCGGCAAAATCGAGGCGGGCCGCAGCCGACTCGGCGCGCATCTCGAGCGCCCGCAGCTCGACGGTCAGGCGCGTCGTCTCCAGCACCAGGTGGTACAGCAGCTCGTACGTCAGCCGGGCGGACTCGGTGTTCCGCGCGTTGACGCCGGACTGCAGGTGGAGGGCGTGGATCAGCGGGTTCGGGTTGAGGAACAGCTTGAGAATCGGGCGAAGCACGCGCCGGATCCACCGGAGCGGAGCGCGGTGCGAGTCGACGAGCGTCGTGTCCTCGAACGAGTAGTTCTCGCCCGCCGGGACACGCCCCTGCCGGAACGGCTCGAGCAGCCCCGGGCGCGCGCCCTGCGGGTCGAGGAACCGCTCGAATGCCTCCGCCGCCAGGTCCCGAATCTGTTGTTCGGTGTAGTCCACACCACGCTTCTCGCGGATCCGCGCGCGGATCTGCTGCATGACGTGTTCGACGTTCACCGAGTCGGACCGAATGTTGGAATCACCCATCACATCTCGAAGGTGCGGTCGCGCCAGTTGTCAGCGGCCGGCAGGTCGCGTTGGTCGCCGGCCAGATCAGAATCGCAGCCCGGCGACAGCCGCCAGGTCCCACGGCCTGTACACGATGAGAACGACGGCGACCGCCCAGAGCGCCACGCAGACCAGCAGCGGGCGGTCGGTCAGCAGCAGCTCGGCCGGGCTTCCTCCGCCCTCTTTCCGATGCACGAGGTAGAGGTAGCGGAAGATGCCGTACAGAGGGAACGGAATCGTCAAGGCCAGGCCTTCGGTGCCGAAGTTCTGCACCGTCTCCGGGCTGATCGTATAGAAGATGTACGCGATCAGCGTCGAGGCGGTGACGACGCCGATCATCTGGTCCAGCAGGTACGGGCTGTACTCGCCGAGAATGCGCCGGTGCTCGGTCGCGCCCTCCGCGAGCAGCGTCAGTTCGTGGCGCCGCTTGCTCATCGCGAGAAAGAGCGCGAGCAGGACGGTGCAGACCAGCAGCCAATGGCTGATGGCCACGTCAATCACCACCGCGCCCGCCACCGCCCGCAGCACGAATCCGATCGCGATCGTCAGCGCGTCAATGATGACGATGTGCTTGAGCCGGGCGGAGTAGGCCGCGAGCAGCACGACGTAGGCCAGCGCGACGACGCCGAACGAGGGGCGGAGCCAGAACGCGGCCGGCACCGCGACCGCGGTCAGGACGACGGCCGCACCCAGTGCCAGGCCAGGCGGTACCTGGCCGGACGCAATGGGCCGGCTCGATTTGAGCGGATGACGCCTGTCGGCGTCACGGTCGGCGATGTCGTTCAGCAGGTAGATCGCGCCCGACAGGGCGCAGAAGACCACGAATGCCGCGCACGCGGTCGCTATGGCCGTCGGCTCGAACAGCTGCTTGCCGAACAGCAGGCCGGCGAAGACGAACAGGTTCTTGGTCCACTGGCCGGGTCGGAGGGAAACGACGAGGCCGACCACAGGAGTACGAGCCGGGGCGCCCCCGACGGCCGAGGCGTCCCGGGTCACGGCATTCACGGGTGGCTGGCGCGCCATGCAAGCGCGGAGTGAGAAGGGTTAGACACCCTTCGCGCCGAAGCTCTTGACGGCTTCGGCCTCGTTGTCGAACGTCTCGAAAATCGTCGCCAGCTTCGTGATCGCCAGCAGGTCCTTGATACGCTTGGTCAGGTTGAGGAGCTTGAGCGAACTGCCCTCACGGCTGACGGTCGTGTAGGTCCGGACGATTTCACCCAGACCCGCGCTGTCGATGTACGGCACTTCCGCGAGGTTCAGAACGAGCTTCTTCTGCCCCTGCTGGATCAGGCTGTTCACCTTGTCCCGCAGCAACTCGTCGC
>Ga0315286_10008290_pt1 | contig 10218 bp, 7 predicted proteins | sample YL17G10_0_MG_FD_205038 | JGI IMG/M metagenome (GOLD analysis project Ga0315286, IMG submission 205038) | Sediment microbial communities from Yellowstone Lake, YNP, Wyoming, USA - YL17G10_0 | ecosystem: Environmental > Aquatic > Freshwater > Lake > Sediment | place: USA: Wyoming | collected...
GCCAGATCGGCCCGTGATCCGGAGCGATGATGCGCGGCGCGATCTGCAACTCCGGCAGCCGGCCGATCAGGCGGGTGATCAGGCCGCTGTAGGGCAACAGGATGTTCGCGAAGTACTTCGCCGCCTCCTCATGCAGCACGCGCGTGTCGAATTCATCGGCGAAACGCGCCGCACCGGCCAGGTGCATGCCGAAGGCGTCCTGGGAGAAGAGCAGTCGCTCCTCCTCCAGGTAGGTGAACATGCTGTCGGGCCAATGGAGCATGCGCGTCTCAATGAAACGCAGGGTGAGATCCCCCAGACGCAGTGTCTCGCCGTCCTGCGGCGCGTGCAGCGGCTGGTCCCAGTGGAAATGCCCGCGCAGGGCCTTGACCCCCATCGCGGAGGCGATCACGCGATCCGGTCGCACCGCGGCAATCGTCCGCGGCAGCCCGCCGGCGTGGTCCAACTCGGAATGGTTCGAGACGATGATCCGGACCCGCGACGGGTCGACCACCGAAGCGATACGGTCCAGCATCTCGTCGACGAAGGGCGCCTTCACCGTGTCGATCAGCGTCACGGGATCGCCCAGGACCAGGTAGGCGTTGTAGGTGCTTCCGCGCGACGTGGCGTACCCGTGGAAGTCCCGCAAACCCCAGTCGACCGCGCCCACCCAGTGGACTCGGTCCGTGATCTTCACCGCCCGGAAGGGCCGATCCATGCGCTCTACCCTTTCCCCCAACGGCCCGACTGCCGCACAAGACAGAAAAGGCTACGGGGTGACGGGGTCGTTTGTCCAGAGGCGATAGCGATCACGGAACCGGGGCGCCGCCTGGCAGATCGCGCAAAGCCTGTCGCGCGCGCGACTCGAGATCGGGCACCGGAACGCGCCGGCCAATGGTGCGATAGGCGGCGGTGAGGTCCTGCTCCCAACGGGCCGGCCGGAGCGCGAGGACCGCCCGATAGAGCTCGGCCGCATCCTCGGTCCGCCCGCGGCGGTGGAGGAACTCCGCGGTCCGTTGCAGCGCCAGTGCATACTCGAGGCCGATCATTCGAGTTTCGAAGTCGGACTCCGGGGCGAGATGCGGCACGCGCCTCCGGGGGTCGCGCCAGAACGCGACATCCGCCACGGCGATCGCATCGCGATCCGGCGGCGGGTCCTTGGGACGGGCCTCGAGCGCCAAGCCAACGGGCACGATGGTGCGTTGGCCCCACCAGGGACCGGCGGTGAGCCGCATGAGCTCTCCCGGGTCGAACGCAAAGCAGACGGGGCGCTCGCGACCGACAGTCTCCAGCAGCCGCAGGCAGAACGCCGCGGGCGGCGTGCCCCGGACGACGTCGGGAATCGGGTCTCGCGGATGGCGCGCACGCAACTGATCGTAGTACCAGTCGCTCATCTGTCCCAGCGAAACCACCAGAACGCCCGGCGCCCGATTCTCGATCGCCTGCAGGTACCAGACCGAGTGCGTCTCCGTGTCGCCTTCCACGAGGAGCAGCGCGTCCGGCGCAATCGAGTCCAGCAGATCGGCCGCGCGCTGGTGCGCGGCGCGTGCCGTGCGCGCGTCGTTGACGCGGAAGTTCGCCGCAAGTCCGGTTGCGCTCAGCGCCAGAAGCAGGATCCCGGCGAGCGTGCGCCGGCGCTCCGGGAGGGCGCGCCGGAGTGCATCCGCCCCGAGCGCCCCGAGCAGGGCCAGGGCCAGGAGCGACGGGAGATGGTACACACGGATGTCGCGGATGTTGTACAGCGACGAGAGCACCTGATTCGTCGCGAGCAGGAGCAGCAGCGCGACGCCCAGGAGACGCGCTCCGCCGCGGCGGCGCAGCGACGCTCCCGCGCCGACGACCGCGAGCAGGATCGCCGGTCCGCTTTCGACGGGGAGCGCGGTGAGGAAAGACCCGATCCGCGCCAGCGCCAGCTCCGGCGTTGTGCCCGCCAGGTGCCGCAAGTAGGGCGCGCCGCGCACGACGGTCCAGAAACGATCCAGGGTCCGCGGGTCTCCGATGTCGATCGCCGGATTCGCGGCGCTTGCCAGCGGCAGGTAAAGGAACGGGAGCGCGGAAAGCACGAGCCCGCCGGCCAGCGTGCCCAGTGGCGGTGCGAGACGTGCGCGCGACCGGGCGCCCGCGGACGACGCTCGGTGCGCGGCGAAGGTCAGAAGGATCAACGCCGGAAGGTACGCGAGATTGATGAAGCGGTGTCCGAGCCAGAGACCTCCCATCAAGCCCACGACGAACCAGGCGCGACCCGACCCCGAGCGCCCGGTGGACCATGCGGCGTGCGCCGCACCGGTCAGGAGCAGCAGATCGAACGCGTAGACCTCGGCCGCGATCGATTGGCCCCAGAGGGTGCGACCCAGGGCGAGGGCCATCGCCGCCACGCCGGCGCCAGTTCGCGACGCGCCGAGCCGCCGCGCCAGGAGGAAGGTCAGCGCGACCGCCAGCGCGCCGTGGATCGAGGAGGCGAAGTTCGCCGCGAAGGCACGCTGCGCCAGCGGGAAGAGGTGTACCCATAGCGCGGTCAGAAGCGTGTAGAGCGGGTACCCGGGTGGATGGGGCACGCCGAAGCCGGCCGCCGCGCCCGCCAGCTCGGCGCTGTCCCCGGTGAAAATCGTGCGGCAGGCGGTTGCGGCATAGAGGGCGAACGCCCCCAGACCGACTCCGCCGGCAGCCGCGAGGTCGCGGCGGTCGATCCCCTCGTCACGCCAGGCCATCGTGGCCTCGTGTCTCAGCGCCCGCGGCCGTGGCGCACGATCGTCCCCTCGATCAGGTAGATGACATCCTCGGCAATGTTGGTCGAGGAGTCGGCGATGCGCTCGAGCTGTCGGGCGGCCGAGAGGTAGCTGAGCAGCACCTCCGCGTGGTCCGCATTGCTCCGCAGCGCGGCGCAGATCTTGGCGTACATCTCCCGGTTGATCGCGTCGACCTCGTTGTCCGCCACCAGTACCTCCCGGGCGCGCGCCGAGTCCATCTGCATCAGAGCGTCCAGGCTGCCTCGCAGCATCTCCAGGGTTTTCTGGCACATCCCGCCGAAGTCGAAGGGCGCGGTGATCGGCGCCCGCTCGCAGAGGAAAAGCGTACGCTCGGTGATGTTGACCGACAGGTCGCCGATGCGTTCCAGATCGTTGTTGATCTTCATCACCGCTACGATGTAGCGCAGATCGACCGCCACCGGCTGGTGCAGCGCGAGGATCTTCAGACACTCCTCTTCGACGTCCACCTCCACCTGATCGATCTCGCGGTCGGTGTCCAACACCTCCTGAGCCATCGCGCAATCGCGCTTCTCGATCGAGGCGACCGCCTTGCGCACGCTCTCCTCCACCACCGCGCTCAGGGAGAGGATCATCTTCTTGAGCTTGTCGATCTCGCGTTCCAGGTGTTTCGACATCGTTCGTCTCCTCCCCGGGCCGCGGCCCAATCGCGGCGCCGTCCTCGGCTCACCCGAAGCGTCCCGTGATGTAGTCTTCGGTCTGCTTCTCGCGCGGCTTGGTGAAGAGCTGACGCGTCACACCGAACTCGACCAGCCAGCCCTCGTAGAGGAATGCGGTGAAGTCCGAGACGCGCGCCGCCTGCTGCATGTTGTGGGTCACGATACAGATCGTATACTGGCCCCGCAACTCGCCGATCAGGTCCTCGATGCGGGTGGTGGAGCGCGGGTCGAGGGCCGAGGTCGGCTCGTCCATCAGGAGGACGTCCGGATCGACGGCCAGGGCCCGCGCGATGCAGAGCCGCTGCTGCTGGCCGCCCGAAAGTCCCAGGGCGTTGTCGTTCAGGCGGTCCTTCATCTCGTCCCAGAGCGCGGCGCGGTTCAGACTGCGCTCGACGATCTCCGACAGCCGGCGACGATCCGCGATGCCCAGGATTCGCGGGCCGTAGGCGATGTTGTCGAAGACCGACTTGGGGAACGGGTTCGGCTTCTGGAAAACCATCCCGACGCGCTGGCGGAGCGCCGCGACGTCGACCTGCGGGCCGTAGATGTCCCTTCCGTCGAAGAGCAGCCGCCCGCCAACGCGGCAGCCGGGAATGAGATCGTTCATCCGGTTGATGGCGCGGAGATAGGTGCTCTTGCCGCAGCCGCTGGGTCCGATGACCGCGGTGACGAGCCGGGCGGGGACACTGAAAGTGACCCGGCGCACCGCCTCGTTGGCGCCGTAGAAGACGGAGAAGTCCTGCGCCGCGATGTGTGGCGCCAGCTCCGGCGCATTCTCCGGCACCTCGTCGCGCCCCACCGGCATGACCCGCTCGAATCCAACTTCCGCCATTGCTTCCCTCTCCTCGATTCGGCCCGGCCGCGCCGCGCTCCCCGCCGCTAGCCCTTCAGCTTCCGCGCGATCCGGGCCCGGAGCACGATCGCCGCCGCGTTCAGCAGCAGCACCAACGCCACCAGCGTGAAGACCATGCCGAATTGCACGTGGCGGATCTCGTTAACCGCCTCGTGCTCGGTCGCCAGGTTGTAGATGTTCCAGGGCAGCGCCGGCGTCGGCTCGGCGAGCGTCTTCCAGAACTGGAGCTTCCCGAAGTCGAGCGCCTTCCCCACGCTCACCGCGGCGGTGAAGATGATTGGTGCGGTCTCTCCGGCGGCGCGCCCCATGCTGATCACCACCCCGGTCAGGATCCCGGGCAACGACGCGGGCAGCACGACCGAGACGATCGCCCGCCACTTGCTCGCCCCGACGCTGAGCGCGGCCTCCTTGTACGTCTGCGGCACCGAGCGAATCGCCTCCTCCGAGGCACGGATCACGGTTGGAAGCACGAGCAGGGCCAGGGTGAGCGAGCCGGCCAGCAGGCTCTTGCCGTGGGTGACGTGCAGGCCGTTGATGAAGAAGGCGAGCCCGAAGAGACCAAAGACGATGCTCGGGACACCGGCAAGCGTGCTGACAAACGTGCGCAACAGGCTGATCGCGCGACTCTCCCCCGCGTACTCGACCAGGTAGATCGCCGAGATCACGCCCATCGGCAGGGCGAAGAGCATCGCCCCCAGCGTGAGGTAGAGCGTACCGAGCACCTCGGGCCAGATGCCGCCGAAGAAGTGCGAATCGATCGACGTGTCGGTGAGGAAGCGCCAGTAGAGCGTGGCGCGCGGACGGAGCATCGCGGCGGCGTTTCGCTGCAGCTCGGCGAAGATCGGCTCGAGCGCCGTTCCGGCGAAGTCCTGGCCGCGGGGCGTACGGACCATGCGCCCCATCCGCGTCGGATCGGAGTAGTCGTAGGTCTCGCGGGTGAGCACGCGATCCAACGCCACGCGCGCGCGGTCCCAGCGGGTCTGGCCGTACTGATCGCGCGGCAGCGCCGGACGCGGCTCGCCGGGGAACGGCCCCAGCAGGTCGCGCAGCCGATCCTTCAGTTCGCGCAGCGGCACTCGATACGACGCGCGCCGCCCGACATCCATCGCGTCCAGGTCGCGCTCGAAGGCCGCCAGCGCATCGTAGATGGGCTGGCGCGCGGTCTGGGTCTGGGCGATCTCGCGCTGGATCGCGTCACGGTCACCGCGTTCGAAGCGCTCGAGCTGCATGCGGCGGAACTCGACCGTGCCGCGAAAGACGAACGCGCCCGCGCCGCGCACCAGGATCGGGCCGAGCAGGACCAGCAGCGAACCGGCCATGAGCGTTATGGAGAGGATGCCCAGCCCGGAGAAGGCACGATCCAGCAGGCGGCGGGTGGTGGAGTGCATCGCCTACCCCCTCAGCTTCCGTCGCGTGCGACGCACGGTCCATTCACTCGCCAGGTTGCAGGCGAAGGAGATCGTCAGCAACGCGAGCGCCATGGCGAAGAGGACGTGGTAGCGCGTCGAGCCGGTCACCTGGTCCGCCTCCCCCATGTCGCCGGCGATGGTGGCGGTAAGCGTCCGCACCGGCTGGAGCAGGTTGTACCAGGGGTGCGGGATCTGCGCCGCGTTCCCTGAGGCCATCCAGACCACCATCGTCTCGCCGATCACGCGCATCATGCCGAGGATCACCGCGGCCAGGATCCCGCTCCCCGCGGCGGGAATGATCACCTTCAGGATAGTTTCGGCGCGCGTCGCCCCCAGCGCGTAGCTCCCTTCGCGCAGCTCCCGCCCGGCTGCCTGCAGCGCGTCCTCCGAGACGCTGACCACGGTCGGCAGGGCCATGATCCCAAGGATGATCGAGACGTTGAGCGCGTTCGTGCCGCTGGAGATCTCGAGCGCGAGCAGCCGGCGCGAGACGACCACGAACACGGCGATCAGACCCAAGGCCAGCACGCCGGCCACCGCGGAGCGCGCCAGCACGCGCCGCCTGCCGGTGAGGCGCCCGGCGAGGAGATCGCTCGCGACCAGGATCGCCAGTGCGCTCAGCGGGACGCCGATCACCCACAGGGCACCGGCCAGCAGCTTGCCGCCGCTTTGCTGCAGGAGCGGGGCGAAAACGACCAGCGCGAAGAACCCGTAGGCGACCGAAGGAATCGCCGCCAGGATCTCGATCACCGGTTTCACAGCCTGGCGCACGTTGAAGGAGACGACGTCGCTCAAACAGACTGCGGCCGCGACCCCCAACGGCACCGCCACCGCGATCGCACCCAGGGTGACCAGTCCGCTGCCGAGGAAGATCGCCAGCGCCCCGAACTCGGGCGACGCGTTCGACGGGTACCAGTGCGTGCTGCCCAGGAACTCGAGCAGGCTGCGCTGCCGGAAGAAGGGGATCGCGTCCTTGCAGATGAAGTAGAAAATGAAAAGGACCGCGATCGCCGAGCTGGAGGTGATCAGGAAGAGCGTGCCGTGACCGAGTCCTGAGGCGATCCGCTTCCACCGGCTCGCCTTCGCGCTCAGGAGGAGGTCGCTGCGCTGACCGCGAGGGGAAGGGGGGCCGTCCGCTCCGGGCCGCACGGCAGCGGCCTCACTCTGAACCGGCGTCACGTCACTCCTCCCCGAAGCCGTGGCCCTGTAACCGGTCACGGGCACGAATCCGAGAGCTCGGCACCGGGGCGCCCGATCGACAATAGACGAATCGCATGCCGTCACCCTACCGCACGAAGGTTAGGACTCCGTTAGGGCGGGAGGGTATTCGAGCTTCCGGTCCGGCCCGATGAATCCCCAGGGCGGTGCCGCCTGACACGGCCAGGGTCGGCGGGAAGCGCGACCGTCGTTGCACAGCCTCAGCGAAGCGGCAACCGAATGCGAAAGACGCTGCCCTCCCCCAACGCACTCTCCACCGCCACGCTCCCGCCGTGCGCCTGGACGATGTGCTTGACGATCGCCAGACCCAGTCCGGTTCCGCCAGCCGCGCGACTGCGCGCCGGATCGACGCGGTAGAAGCGCTCGAAGATCCGGTTGTGATGTCGGGGATCGATGCCGCAACCCTCGTCCCGCACCGCGATCACGGCCACGTCCGCCTCCGCTTCGGCCGACACCCGCACAACTGAATCGGGCTCGCTGTACTTGATCGCGTTGTCGATCAGGTTAACCACCGCGTTCTCGAGCAACTCCGCGTGAATCCGCGCCTGCAGCTCGGGCGGGCAGTCGAGGTCGATCCGCACGTGCCGCTCGTCGGCCCGCACTGCACACGCCTCGAGCGCCGCCTCGAGCACCGGGCGCAGCCGGTCCTCGACCAGCACGATCTCGTTGCGCTCAGTTCCTCGTTCGATCCGCGATAGGTGGAGCAGATCCTCCAGGATGCGATTCAACCGCGCCGCCTGACGTTCGATGATTGCCAGGAACCGTGTCGCATCCGACGATGACCCGAACCCTTCCTCCTGCAGCGTCTCGACCGCACCCTGGATCGCGGTGATCGGCGTCTTGAGTTCGTGCGACACGTTGGCCACAAAATCGCGGCGCAGGCGCTCCAGCCGGCGCAGGGTCGTGACGTCGTTCAGGACCAGCACCGCGCCCGCCGGCTGTCCCGCGGTGTCGCGCCAGGGTGCGCCGCTCACGTGCACCCGGCGCACCTCGTCGCCGCGGTACAGCTCCACCTCGCCGCGGATCGCGCCGCCTTCCGGGCCCTGCTCCACCAGGCGCTGCAGCGCGGGATTGCGCAGCACCTCCTCGATGCGCCTGCCTTGCGCCGTCGTCGGCTCGATCCCCAGCATGCGCCCCGCGGCGGGATTGACCCCGGCGACCCGGCCGTCGGCGCCGATCGCCAGCACGCCCTCGGTCATGCTGCCCAGGATCGCCTCCAGCTCGTTCCGCTCGGCGGTGATCCGGTGCAGACGCTCGTCCAAACGCGCCGCCATCGTGGTGACCGCGCCCGCCAGGGCGTCGACCTCGGTCACCCGGGTTGTCGGCAGCGGGCGCGCCGTCGCCCCCGCGCCGATCGCCTCGGCTCCCCGCGCGATCTCGCCGAGCGGCCGGGCGACCCGCCTTTCCAGGCGCCCGGCGAGCGCAAGGTAGGAGAGCAACACCAGAAGTCCGATCAGGACCGCGGCGGTCACGATGCGGGCACGGGCGGCGCGCAGCGCCTCCACGAGTGCGCTCACGGGAACCGCGGCACGCAGCACGCCGATCACGTTCGCCCCGGCGTCGCCCGCGCCGTGAATCGGCACGGCGACATAGAGCATGCTGCGATGCAGCGTCCAGCTGTACCTTTGCGAGCGACTGACCCGACCCTCCCGCGCGGCCAGGATCTCGATCCGTTCGGCGCTCAGGTGCGGCTCCATCGCCGCCGGGTTCTCCTCGGAATCGCCGACTACCTGTCCTGAGGGAAGGATCACCGTGACGCGCACGCCGGCCTCCCGCGCCAGTTCGTCACAGAGGCTGTCGATAGCGGCCCCGTCCGGCGCGCGATCGAGATGCGCGGCGACGCGTGGCGCCATCAGAAACGCCTGTGTCTCGAGAGTGGCCGCGCGCTGCTCATAGTGAAACCGGCGGACGACGTGGGTCGCGACGACCGCGCCGATCGCAATCGCCAACCAGGCGACCCCCAGATGGACGGGGAGGATTTGCCAGAACAAGCGCGTCCGTCGCACGGCTCAATCCTTGAAGCGGTAGCCGACTCCGCGAACGGTTTCGATCCACTTTCCGGCGGGGCCCAGCTTCTTCCGCAGTCCGACCACCTGCACGTCGACGGCCCGATCGGTGACGATGTAGTCGTCGCCGCGGATGGCGTTGACGATCTGATAGCGCGTGAAGACCCAGCCCGGCCGGCCGGCCAGGAGCTGGAGCAGGCGGAACTCGGTGAAGGTCAGCTCCACGGGTTTCTCACCCACCTTGACCTCGTGTCGGCCGGGATCGATCGTGATGGTGCGCACGCGGAGCACGCTGTCCGGCGCCGCGGGCGGACGGGCGCGCCGGCGCAACACGGCCCGCAGACGGGCGACGAGCACCTTGGGGCTGAACGGCTTGGTGATGTAGTCGTCGGCGCCCAGCTCCAAACCCGCCACGATGTCCGCCTCCTCGCCCTTGGCGGTTACCATGACGATCGGGATCTTCTCGGTCTTCTTGTCCCGCTTGAGCGCGCGGCAGACTTCGAGCCCATCGACGCCAGGCAGCATCAGGTCGAGCAGAACGGCGTCGGGCGTCTCGGCACGCGCCCGGCGCAGTCCCTCCTCGCCGGTCGCCGCGACGCTCACGGTGTAGCCATCCTTCGCGAGGTTGTGGCGCAGGAGTTCGCGGATGTCCTCCTCGTCTTCCACCACGAGGATGTGTTTCCCGGCCATGCTCCCCTCCCGCCCGGGCCAACCGTCGGTGCGCCCCGTCGGTGTCGAACATCCCATGGTAGGCGGGCCCGCGGCGGGAATGCGATTGGCTTTTCGTGAGAATCGTGTTGGGAAGACCACCCGGGGTCACGGCGTCGGGACCGCACGGCGCCCATGGGGCCCGCCGGTCGCCGCCGACCGCCGACGCCCCTTGACCGAGGGTTCCCGGTGCGTTACACCTGCCCTTCCTGCTCTTCGGTCCCGTCAGACGGAGGTGTGAGGATGCGTCTCTTCCGCGTTCCGGGTTTCGTGTTCCTGGGCATCGGCGCGCTGGCCGCCGCTCTCCCCGTCGCCGCGGCATCGATCGATCCGCCGGTCCGAATCGGCATCCTGGGGGACCGCACCGGCAGCCCTGTGCCGGGCGTGTACGAGGGAATCGTCGCCGAGCTGAGCCGGCTGCGGCCCGACCTGGTGCTGAACGTCGGTGACATGATCGAGGGCTACCGCACCGACTCTCTCGCCATCGAAGCGATGTGGGATGAGTACGACTCGATCGTCGCCCCGCTCGGACCGATTCTCCATCGGACACCGGGCAATCACGACATCACCACCGACGTGATGGCGCCAATCTACCGGCGCCGCAACGGCCCGCCGAATGAC
>Ga0315286_10008291_pt1 | contig 10218 bp, 9 predicted proteins | sample YL17G10_0_MG_FD_205038 | JGI IMG/M metagenome (GOLD analysis project Ga0315286, IMG submission 205038) | Sediment microbial communities from Yellowstone Lake, YNP, Wyoming, USA - YL17G10_0 | ecosystem: Environmental > Aquatic > Freshwater > Lake > Sediment | place: USA: Wyoming | collected...
CCGGCGAAAACGGTCGAAACGAAGGAAGGGGCGGCGAAAGCCGAGCCCGCGAGGGAGCCGCCCCAGGGCCTCGACAAGGCCCAGTCCGAGATCCTCGCGGATCTCGAGATCCAGCTCGAAAAATGCAGGATTCTCATCCGTGAAGAACGGAAATTCGACGAGGTCCTGAGTCTCCTCTCGCCGCTCGCGGCCCGTTCGCTCCGGATCGCCAGCCGCGAGAAGCAGGTGGAGATGACCTCGGAGATCTTCTTGTTGAAGGGGCTGGCCCAGGCCGGCCGGGGAGATGACGAGGCCGCGCGCGCGGAATTCCGGAACATGTTCGAGGTCGACGCCCAGATCGCCAAATCGCTGACAAAGAACATCTACGACGCCAAGATCGGGACGCTCCTGAAGCAGGCGGAGATGAGATATCTCGGCGTCATCCTTGAATATTCGATCGAAATCTCCTCCGTTCCGCCGGGAGCGAAGATCCGCATCGACGGCCGGGATCTCGGTTTCGCGCCCGTCACTTACAAAACGCAATCCTCCAAAGCGCTCGTCGAGGTCGAGAAAGAGGGATATAAAGCGGTCCGGGAAGAGTTGGTTCTTGACCGGAACGACTTTAAGAAGGAATATCGGCTGGAAGCCGGGGTGCTCAAGCTGGCGATCCGGTCCGAACCCGCCGGGGCCAGGATTTTTTATGACGGCCAGGATGTGGGCCAGGTCACGAACGCCGAATTGGCCGAGGTTCTTCCGGGAGAACACCTCATCAGGCTCGTCAAGGACAATTACGCGGATTGGGAAATGCGGGTGATCATCAAGAGCGGAATCCCTCCGGATCCCATAGCCGGCCGATTGGTGGGCATCAGCTACGCGCCGTCGAAGACATGGGGAGATCCGGAGAGTTCCGTGTTCGTCAAGCCGGCGGCCATCGCTGTGGATAAGGATCGACGAGTCATCGTCGTCGACGAAAGCCCGGCCAAGATCAAGATCCTCTCCCCCGCGGGCGAATTCTCGGGCGGCGGCAGCGCGGGCCTCGATTTGAAAGACCTCGTCCGGCCGGCGGGCGTGGCCGCGGACGCCCAGGGCCGGATCTTCATCACCGACGCCGAGTCTCACTGCGTCTGGGTGCTGAACCGTTCGTCGGCCGTCGAGCTCCGCTGGGGGGATTTCGGGAGCGGGGAAAAAGAGTTCAACACGCCGATGGGGATCGCGATCGACGCGGACGGCCAGCTTTATATCGTGGACGCGGGGAACAGCCGTATTAAAAAGCATTCCGCCCAGGGCGGTTTCCTCAAGGCTTGGGGGAAGGCCGGAGCCGAGAACGGCGCTTTCCTATCGCCGCGGGCCGTGGCAGTGAACTCCGCGGGCGAGGTTTTCGTCCTGGACAGCGAACGCGTCCAGAGATTCAGCCCGCAGGGAGTCTGGCTGGGCGGCTGGGGGCGGCAAGGGACGGGCGAAGGGGAGTTCAATAATCCGACCGGCATCTGTCTCGATGCCGCCGGTTCCATTTATATCGCCGACACGGGCAACCACCGCGTTCAGAAATTCGACGCCCAGGGCAAGGTCATTTGCTCCTGGGGGGTGAAGGGACAGGATCGGGGGATGCTCGAGGGGCCCTGCGGCCTCGCCGTCGACGAGGCGGGTTCGGTTTATATCGTGGAAAAGGACAACAATCGCGTTCAGCTGTTCGTTATCGGATCGTTCGCCCTGGGCGCGTCGAAACGATGACGGCGAAAATGATGCGCCATCCCTCGTGAGCGGATGGCGGGGAGGTGATCTCATGAAGAAAACGACGGTTGTCGGAACGATCGCGGCGGCCGCGATGTTGATCTCGTCGGCCTGCCTCATCCCCATCTACCTTCCGGATTCCGGGGACTATTCGCCCCGGAACCAATTTCATCAGGTCGTCGCTTTGGAACCCGGCGGCACGATCTCCGTGGAGAACTCCAACGGAGATATCGAGATCCGCGGATGGGATAAGAACGAGGTGGAGATCACGGCCGAGGACGACTGGAGCCGAACCTTCGGCCGGAGGACCTGGTCCATCGGCTGGGGCGGGGCGTCCGGGCCAAAAGTCGACGTCGAGACGATCGAAAATTTCGTCAAAATCCGAACCCGGATCTCGGGCCGCGAGGACGAAATCCGGTCGGTCCATTTTTATCTCAATGTGCCGAGATCCGTGAATCTGCGGGATGTTCGGGGCAAAGCGGGCGATATCCTCATCTCCGATCTGTACGGGAAGGTCCGGGCGGACCTGGAGGACGGCAACATCAAGATCGAGAACTTCTCCGGCTCGCTTGATCTATCCCTGGGAAGCGGGACGGTCGAAGCCGAGATGCTCGACCTTCGGCCGGACGACGACATCAGGGTCACCGTCAGGGAAGGCCCGGTCACCCTCGTCCTCCAGCCCGAAGTGAACGCCCGGATCGAAGCGTCCGCCCCTTACGGCACCGTCACGGCGGAGTTCGATCTCGGACAACCGCTGCCGGCCAAAAAGATCAGCGGGCTGATCGGGGCCAAGACCGAAGCCGCGGCCGTTTCGGTAACCGCTCTCAACGGCAATATCCGCCTGAACAAGGTCAAGTGAAGGGCGGGGAGGAGGGTTCCATGGACGAGAATAAGAAGATCATCAGGACCGGGATCATCGTCGTCTTCGTCCTGATCGTGGCCGTCGCGGCCTACTACTTTTTCATTGCCGGAAAGGACAGGACCAAGGGAGGGATCGAGCCTGCCCTCCAATCGCCGAATCCGGCCGGCGACGCGTCGCGGGTCAAGGAGGGAATGGACCTGCCGGCCATCAACTTCGATCTGGACAAGAGCGATGACTCCGTCCGCAAGCTCATTGCCGAGTTGTCCTCCAATCCGACCTTCGCCCAATGGCTGAAAAGCAGGGAGCTCATCCGCAAGTTCGTGGCGGCCGTGGACAATATCGCCAACGGCCAGAGCCCGCGGCCTCAGATGGATTTCTTCAGCCTGGCCGGTCCCTTCAAAGTGGCGTCCAAGGACGGGAAGACGCTTCTCGATCCGGCCGGTTATGACCGGTACAACATCGTGGCCGACGTCTTCGATTCGGTCAGTACGGCGGGATGCGCCCGGCTGTACTCCGGTTTCAAAACTCTCTTTCAGCAGGCCTACCGCGAACTCGGCTATCCCAAGGAGGATTTCCATAAGACGCTGCTCCGGGCGATCGTCGAGGTCCTCAGGACGCCCATTGTCACGGGGCCCATCGAGCTCGAGAAAAAAATCATGAGCTACGCGATGGCGGACCCGAAGCTCGAGGACCTGAATTCGGCCCAGAAACATCTCCTCAGAATGGGGCCGGAAAACCTCCAATTGATCCAGGCCAAGCTGAAGGAACTGGCCTTGACCCTCGGTTTCGCCGAAAGCCAGCTGCCCAAACCGATCGCCTACGAGACGGGCAAACGATAGGTCCAGGACGCCCCGCCCGCCGTTCGCCGCGGAGGGGAGGAGGGCCTCACTTTTTCCACCGGAAGGGTTCAGGGAGGTCAAAGTCCGGGACGAGATGCTCGCCGGGCCGGAAGGCCTCCGGCTGGATGAAAAGATTCTTGAACCCGAGGCGCTTCGCCCCCGACACAACCTGGCGGTATTCTTCGGCCGAGAGCGGCCGCTGAATGTCCTCGGGCGCCAGGTGACAGGGCCGGTATTGGCTCATCAGGCTCAGGGCCGTCGTGAGCGGCAATTTTCGGGCGATCCAATCCAGCACGGCCAGCGAATCATCGGCGTGTCCGGGAAGGATGAGATGGCGGATGATGAGACCCTGGCGGGCGAGGCCGTCCTCATCCAGGACCAAATCGGGCTGTTGGAGGAACATCTCCTGGACGGCCGGGCCGGCGTGGCGGAAATAATCCCCGGCGCCGGAGTAGCGTCGAGAGATCCGGGACGAACGATATTTCAGGTCGGGAAGATAGATGTCGATGATGCCGGCCAGCTTTTCGACGACCTCGGCCTTCTCGTAGCCGTTCGAATTGTAAATGAGCGGGATCTCCAAGCCGCGGCCGAAGGCGATCCTCAAAGCCCTCAAAATGGGGGTGAGAAGATGGGTCGGCGAAACGAGGTTGATGTTATAGGCGCCCCGGCCCTGAAGCTCGAGCATGAGTTGGGCCAGTTCGGCGTCGCTCGTCTCCCGTCCTTGACCGAGCCAGCTGATCTGGTAGTTCTGGCAGAACAAACATTTCAGATTGCAGCCCGTGAAAAAGATCGTCCCTGATCCGCGGCCCGAATCTTCCCCCTCGGCGCAGTCATGGCGCCCGCTGAGAACGGGCTCTTCCCCATAGTGAAGCAGGGCGCTCGAGTAGGCGGCGCGGGAACCGCTCCGGCAGATCCCGGCCTTGCTCCGCCGCCGATCGATCCGGCATTCCCGCGGACACAACGTGCAACTCGCTTCGAGCGGTTCAAGGGCCTCCAAGGCCCGCTCGATCCGGGAGATTTTCCGGCTCATCATGGAGGCTTATTTTAGCATTGACAGGCCGGCGAAGGATAGTATATAAGCCTGTTTCACCCGGGAATAGGAGCCCCGATGGAATTCATCAAAAACGTCATCGATTTCGTCCTCCATCTGGACGTTCACCTCAGCGGGCTGATCCAGACCTACGGCCTGTGGACCTATCTCATCCTGTTCGCCGTCATCTTCTGCGAGACCGGCCTGGTGGTGACGCCGTTCCTTCCCGGCGATTCGCTGATCTTCGCGGCCGGGACGTTCGCCGCCCGCGGGGACCTGAAGGTCGTCGTCCTCTTCCTTATCCTGGCCGCGGCCGCCGTCATCGGCGACACCGTGAACTACTGGGTCGGCAAGATCATCGGACCCAAGGTTTTTCAAAAAGAGAATTCGCGCATCTTCAAAAAGCGGTACCTCGAACGGACCCATGAATTCTACGAGAAGTACGGAGCCGAGACCATCATCATCGCCCGGTTCGTGCCCATCGTCCGGACGTTCGCCCCGTTCGTGGCCGGCATCGGCCGGATGACCTACGGGAAGTTTCTCAGCTATAATGTCATCGGCGGCGTCGCCTGGGTGGCGCTCTTCACCTTCGGCGGCTATTTCTTCGGCAATATCCCCTTCGTCAAGAAGAACTTCTCCCTGGTCATCATCGCCATCATCCTGCTCTCGCTCGTGCCGGTCCTCTACGAGTTCCTGAAGCACCGGAAAAAAAAGGGCTGAGCCCCGCTATTTGGAAGCGACGGTCCTCGTCAGCTTTTTCATGAAGGTCAGCCGCATGGCTTCGTAGTCCGTCAGGTCGATGCGGAGGGGGGTGACCGTGATGAACCCTTTCTGGGCGGCCCTCACATCGGTCTCGTCGTCGCCGATGATCTTGGGATTGCCCCGTCCGATCCAGTAATAGGAATTCTCCCGGGGGTCTTTTTTCTCGATGATGTCGGGTTCGTAGCGCTTGATGCCGATTTTGGTCACTTTGATGCCTTTTAGGGGAGGGGGAGGGATGTTGACGCTGAGCGTGATCCCCTCGGGGAGCCGGTGTTGGAGGAGAAATTCTGCCAAGCGGTGGACGACCCGCGCCGCTTCGCGGAAATGAAAATCCCCGTCCTGGTCGGCGATGAGCGACACGGCCATGGACGGGACCTGGAAGAAGGTCCCCTGGACGGCGGCCGAAACCGTGCCGGAATAGGACACGTCCTGCTGCCCGAGGTTCGGTCCCGGGTTCATGCCCGAGACGAGGAGGTCGGGTGTCCGGGGCAGGAACTTCTTCATCGCCAGATAGATACAATCGACGGGCGTCCCCTCGACGCTGTAGATATTGGACCTGATCCGTTGGACGCGCAGCGGCTGCCGCAGGGACAGGGACAGCGAGCTGGCGCTCTTCTCCCTGTCGGGAGCGACGATGAACAGTCGGCCGAGGTCTTTCAGTTCCCGGAAGAGCGCTTGGATCCCTTCGGCGAAGAATCCGTCGTCGTTGGTCAGCAGGATGAGAGGCTTCGGCGTCATGTCGCTCGTCGCCTTCAGGTACGGATCATGATGAGGGCCATCTTGAATCGGCCGACGGCCTTCACGGCGTGCGGCTCATCGGCCGGCATGATGATCATGTCGCCGGCCCGGAGGCGATGGATCTTGCCGGAGATGGTGATGTCGGCCTGCCCCTCCAGCCCGAAGGCAAGCGCGTCGAAGGGAGCGGTGTGCTCGCTCAGCTCTTCGGCCTCGTCGAAGGCGAAGACGGTGACCGTGCCCGTCTTTTTACGGAGGATCTCCCGGCTGACGATGGCTCCGGGTTGAAATTGGGCCAGATCGGCCAGCTTCAGGGCGCGGGCTTTCAAATCATCCGAGCCTTTTTGTTTTTTGATCGTGTCCATGGGTTGACCTCGGAGAAGAAGATGGTCGGGACGGTCGGATTTGAACCGACGACCCCATGCACCCCAAGCATGTGCGCTACCAGGCTGCGCCACGTCCCGACGTCAGGGAGCCGAATTATAACAGAAAATCGGATCCGGTTTCAGGTTTTTTTTTGGCGCTTCTCCAGCGTCTGAGCCAGGTCCTGGAGCTGGTCGCGGACCTGCCAGAGGGCCTTGATGAGGCGGTCCGGATGGACGGCGGGCGGCGGCTTGAGGCCGAACTCCTCCTCGATTTTGCGCCGGGCCCCGGCCAACGTGACGCTTTTCGTGTCCAGCAGCTCCTTGATGCGCTGGATCATCTCGACGTCCTTGGCCCGGAAGATCTTTTGGCCGCTTCCCGTCGTTCCGGGCTGGAGGAAGGGGAATTCCTTTTCCCAGCTTTCGATGGTTTCTTTGTCGAGCTTGGCCATGCGGCTGACTTCCTCGATCTTATAGAAAAGCTTTTGTTGAGGTTTCGGGTTGCTCATGGGGCCGCGCTCGAGGCAAGGGCTAAAATAACATGCCCCCCGCCAAAGGTCAATGGGGGGCTCGGGGAAGAAGCGCGCTCCCTGGTGGAAATCTTGACGCCTGCATGGTTCGGTTTTTCGCCGGCGAAGATATGAGCCAACGCAACGACAGGGTGGCCCCCGGCCCCCTGGGGAACCAGTCCCGTCGGTTCCCCCCGCCGAAGCGACGGGGCCCCCCTCCGCTATGGGGGCCTTAGGGCCAACCCTGCCGTCGCGTCCTTGAATTATCCGCCGGAAAAACCGAACCGCAGAGCGAGTTTTCCTTATGGTCACTTCGCCTTCTTCCCCTCGCCAAGGTTGAGGGAAAAGCGGTTCATTATTTTGGGGAGCATTTTTAGCCATCGGCGAGCGAAGAAGCGGACGAACGCTCTAATTACGGATTGAACAGACAGACAAGATCGGAAGACGGCTGAGCGACCATAGAGGGTTCAGCCTTTCCGAGCCGTCCTTCGAGGGCAGCCGGCCCGGAAGTGGCCGGCCGGCGAAGCATGTTTGACGTCCCGGCCAACCCCCGTAATTAGAAAGCCGGGACGGAGTTCTGAGCCGCCGAGAAGGACGGTGAGGAAACGGCGTTAAGAACCCGAGTCGGGAGCGAAGCCGCTTCCGATCTTGTCTATCCAACCCGCGCCGAGAAGAGCGTTCGTCCGCTTCGAGCGAGCCCCATTTTTTGTTATAATGTCCGCATGGACGCGGGCCAGAAACATATCCCCCTGGCCGAGCGGATGCGGCCGCGGTCCTTCGACCGTTTGTACGGCCAGGACCATCTGCTCGGCAAGGGCAAGATCCTGAACCAGCTCATCGAAAGCGACAAGCTCGTTTCGCTGATCTTCTGGGGACCGCCGGGTTCGGGAAAAACGACGCTCGCCTATATGCTGTCCCGGCATTTCGACCTGCCTTACACATTTTTCAGCGCGGTTTTATCCGGCATCAAGGAAGTCAAGGAGGTCATGGCCAAAGCCGAGAGCCACAGGAAGCTTTTCGGCAAGCCGATGATCATCTTTATCGACGAGATCCACCGCTTCAACAAGGCCCAGCAGGGCGCCTTCCTGCCCTATGTCGAGCGGGGGGACGTCATCCTCTTCGGTTCAACCACGGAAAATCCGTCCTTCGAAGTGATCGCGCCGCTTCTCTCAAGAACGAAGGTCCTGGTCTTGAATCCGCTGACGGAGGCCGCTCTAGCCCGGATCTTGGACGATGCCCTGGCCGACACGGAGCTCGGTCTGGGAGAACGGAAGCTGAAGCTGGACGATACGCCCCGGAAGATGATCATCGATTTCGCCAACGGCGACGCGCGGCGCGCCCTCAACACCCTCGAGCTCGCGGCGAACCTGGCCCGGACCGGAGCGATCACGGCCGATGACGTCCAGGAAGCGCTCCAGAAGCGGACTTTGTTGTATGACAAGAACGGCGAGGAGCACTTCAATCTCATCTCCGCCCTGCACAAAAGCCTCCGGAACAGCGACGTGGACGCCGCCCTCTACTGGCTGGCCCGGATGCTGGCGGCCGGTGAAGACGCTCTTTATATCGCCCGGCGGCTGGTCCGGTTCGCCTCGGAAGACGTGGGGCTGGCCGATCCCCAGGCTTTGGCCGTGACCCTGCACGCCAAAGAGGCTTACGATTTCCTGGGGACGCCGGAGGGCGAGCTGGCCCTGGCCGAAGCCGTGATCTACCTTGGCTCGGCGCCGAAGAGCAACCGGGCTTACGCGGCCTTCATCAAGGCTATGAAGGACGTCGAGGCGAGCCCATACGAGCCTGTCCCCCTGCAGATCCGGAACGCCGTGACGGGGCTGATGAAGGAGATCGGCTACGGCCAGGGATACGCCTACGCCCATGACTTCGAGTTCGGGACCACGGATATGGAAACGTTCCCGGAAAAGCTCAAGGGGAGGAGATATTACGAGCCCGGCACCCTGGGATTCGAAAAGGACATCAAAAAGCGGATCGAATGGTGGACGTCGGTGAAGGCCAAGATCCGGGACGGGAAAAAAGAAAAACCGGCGTGATCAGTTTTCGTCTTTTTCCTTGAGGATGTAATACATCTCCCAGCTCAGGTCGGTCGCCAGGCAGTCCAGGCAGGAGCTGGGCGTCGTCGCCAGCTCGCCCATGGCGATCCTGTCCTTCAGCATCATTTTGACTTTTTTCTTGATCTTGTAGAGCAAAATGTAATTTACCATCGTCGGTCGATAGAAAGAATAGCATGGTCCCCCGAAGCTGTAAAGATTGAGCCCGAAAATCGAAACGTGCTATGATGCCTCTTCGAGACCATGAGAACGATCGGCCGTATTCTGATGATCAGCGCCGCCCTCCTCGGGCCGGCCGCCTGCTCGCTTTTCAAGACGAAGACGCCGGCCGCTCCCCGCGGCATCCTCCTTCCTCTTCAGGAAGAGGCCCGGCTCGATCTCGACGGCGAGTTGATCGGAAACCCGCAAATCCGGGCGGAGAAGGTCTATTTCTCGACGAAAATGGGAACGCTCTATGCCGTGGACGCCGCGTCGAAAAAGGTCCTTTGGAAGGTGGAGGCGAAGCCTCCCGCCGCCTCCCCGCCGTCGGTCGGCTCCGACCGGCTCGTCTTCGCGGATAACGACAATGGCCTCATCTGTCTCGCGCTCGACGGCAAAGCGCTGTGGGCCAGGAAGATCCCGGCCAAGCTCTCGAGGGAGGTCGTCCTGGATTCCGGGAGAATCTATCTGAGCGCCGATGACAGCGATCTTCTCGCGCTCAACGCCGCCGACGGGACAGAGGCTTGGCGGTTCAAGGCCGGCGGCGCGATCCGGACGGGGCCGATCATCTGGAATCTCCAGGTGATCTTCGGGACGGACGAGGGCAAAATATATATCCTCGATCCGCAGGGGCGCCTGGGCGCGGCCGTGGAGACCGGATCGGGCATTGCCGGTCCGCTGGCGATCGAGAAGAACCGGCTTTACTTAGGTCTGGCCGAGGGCTCATTCCGCTGTTTGGATGTGGCGATCCTGAGGGAACTCTGGACGGTCAAAACGGGCGGCTTCCCAGCCTCGAGGCCGGCCGTCGATGAAAGAAGAGTATATGTCGTGACCTCGAACAACGTCCTCTACGGCTTCAACAAATGGAACGGCAATCTCGACTGGTGGCGGATGCTGCCCGCCAGGTCCCCGTTCAGCCCGGCCGTCGGGGAGGAACAGGCCTTCATCGCTTCCCTGTCACCCGTCATGACCGTCCTTAAAAAGGCGACCGGCGAGTACGGCGGCGGCTATAGCGCGGGAGAGGAACTCCGCTCCGCGCCGGTCCGGATCGGAGACAATATCGTGATCCATACGTATGCCCAGGAAACGGCCAAAGCGGCATTGATATTTCTGAAGGGAACACCGCCGCCGGAGCCGGCCAAAAAAAAATG
>Ga0315286_10008293_pt1 | contig 10213 bp, 8 predicted proteins | sample YL17G10_0_MG_FD_205038 | JGI IMG/M metagenome (GOLD analysis project Ga0315286, IMG submission 205038) | Sediment microbial communities from Yellowstone Lake, YNP, Wyoming, USA - YL17G10_0 | ecosystem: Environmental > Aquatic > Freshwater > Lake > Sediment | place: USA: Wyoming | collected...
CGGGAGTGGCGGTAGCAGAGGTTCTTTCCAGCAGGCATCTTACCCTTCCTCCTTGCGGTATGGCAGCATTCTAGGGTCGCGCCCGCTGCGGCGTCAAGGCAGGCGGGACGGCGGGGCCGACTTGCTTGCGCCTCCGAAGAGAAGTAGCCTATTCCTATGAGAAGGTCAGCCGTGCCACAGAACACGAGACCGGCATCGATAGCGCTCGTCGCCGTCCTCGCCCTCGCCTCCCTGCTTTTCCTCGCCTGCCCGATGGCGGTCGAGGAGACGGCGGAGGAGACGGCGACCCCCGACATCGTCCGTCCCCATGCGACGGAGGTCACGAGCCTCACGCCGGCGCCGACGGAGGCCGCGGAGCCGCAGTGCCCCAACCCCTACCCGGCCGTCACCCCACCGCCGGAGAGCACGCCGCCGTTCCGCATCACGCCCGCCGCCGTCGTCGAGCCGCCGCCACCCTACGAGCCGCTCCCCTTCCAGCGAGACGCGACGCTGGAACGTCTCCTGCGCGAACAACTGGGGGACGAGGTCGATTCCTACGGCGTAGTCGTCAAGGACATCGCCGACGGCAGCGGCGCCGCCGTCAACCCCGATAGGCTCTTCAACGCCGCCAGCCTCTTCAAGGTGGCGGTGATGTACGAGGCCTTCCACCAGCGGGCCGCCGGCATCATCAGCTTCGACGCGGGGCTGGTGGTCACGCCCTACTACGACTCCTTCGGGCTGGGGCCGCGCCTCACCGCCGTCTGCCAGTCGCTCACCGTCCGCGAGGCGCTGGCGGCGATGATGGCGGTGAGCGATAACGCCGCCGCTGTGATGCTCCAGGACCTCGTGGGCTCCCGCCACGTCAACGCGGGCATGGCGGCGCTGGGCCTCACCGACACGCGCCTGCTCGAAGATGACCTGCCGACGACGGCGCAGGACATGGCGCTGCTGATGGAGATGATCGCCCGCGGGCAGGCCGTCGACCGCGCGGCCAGCCAGGAGATGGTGGACCTTATGAGCCTCGAATCGCTCAACGACCGGCTGCCGGCGCTGCTGCCGGAGGGGACGCTGGTCGCGCACAAGACCGCCAACTGGTCGGACGCGACGCACGACGCGGGGATCGTCTATTCGCCGGAGGCTGTGTACGTCATCGCCGTGCTGTCGGACAAGGAGTACGAGGCGAAGCCGATCGCCGAACTGTCGCGCGTGGTGTACGAGCACTACAACGGCGAGGGGAGTCCCGCAGGGGAGTGACAGATCTAAAGAAAAAATCGTAGCCCGCATGCTTGGTGGGGGCTTGACGAGAGGTGTATAATCTTATAGCTCGGGGTATAGGCTAGCGCGACCACCTCTCTCTACTTATGGGCGCGGGCGAGAGGTGGCGGGAAACGGCTGCGGCAGCAAGATGGTGGCGAGGCTGTCTGCAAGGGCTGAGGCCAGCGTGTCTTTGTAAGCGGGAAGGAAAGCCGACCAGCGCAATGCCGGTTGGCTTTTTGCTTTTCCCCCTGTGGCGACGAGCAGGCGAATGAACGCGCGCGCATACCCTAGCCTTTCCATTTCGCCGTGAAAGCGCATCCGGATTCAATCAGAGAGGACCTGGAAGGTACCTGGAAAAGGAGAAAGGAGAGGAAAGCAGCAGAGATCCTAGGGACGACGCCAGCCCCGCTTTCCCAGCACCGTTTTGGCCGGGGGATGGTCGGGTTCCCGCAGGACACCCAGGAATTGCCGCCTAGCGTCGGCCATCTTGGTCTGTTCCCCGCCGACAGCGAAAGGAGAAAGCAATGAAAACGAAGAATCTGTGCCTAGTCGCCGCCGTTATGGCACTCTCCATGGTCACAGGACTGCTAACGTCTTCCGGCACAGCGCACGCCCAACTGCCGACGGTGCCACACTACGAGTGCTACGATCTCTTGCCCACGGGCCCCCTGTCACCACTCCCACCCATGGTGACCCTGGAGACGCAGTTCGGGGTAGAGGAAGTGCAGCTTGGACCCATGCCCGCGCGTCTGTGCCTACCCGCCATCAAGAACGGTCACGGAAGCCTGGAGCCGAGCGTACCGCATGTTGAGTGCCTCCCGATAGCCGGGTCTTCGCGAAATAGAATAGTTGACCTGGAGACCCAGTTCGGCACGCAAACACACGTAGGAGTCGGCCCCCCCATACAGATGTGCATGCCCGCCAACAAGGCGATCTCTCCAGCGATGCCATCTGAGCAAGTACCACTAGTGCCGCACTACGAGTGCTACGCGATCTCGGGAACCGCCCCAGTGTTTCCACCCGTGGCCATAGAGACGCAGTTCGGCATGCATCAGGGGGTAGTGGTTGGTCCGCCCACGCGTCTCTGCCTGCCCGCCATCAAGAACGAGGAGGGAGAACTGGAGGACCTGGAGGACGTACCGCACGTTGAGTGCTTCCAGATTCTGGCGAACCCGCCAGGCCCACCACCAGTACTGGTCAACCTATGGACCCAGTTCGGCCCACAAATGCCATGGGTCGTTGGCCCCGCCCTGGAGCTGTGCGTGCCCGTGCTCAAGGAGCCGGTGTTCCTCCCTATTGGCGGCATCGCCGAAGCCCCCGACGCAGACGCGTCATCGCTTGAGGCGACGACTTCGGGCGGCTCATCGGGCACAACCTACGCCGCCATCGCCGGCATCGCGGCCGGGGTCGTGCTGCTCGGGGCAGGCGGGTGGTATGCAAGGAGGCGCTGGTTGAGCTAGACCAGCCCAGCGTGTCAACGCTCCAGCTAGGCGAGCAGACTCGGCGCGCCACAGCCTGACAGGTACGCGCTCTTGAGAGGGGCTGTCCAATGCGGGCGTCGGTGGCGTTTGTCCCAAGATCAGCGTCCGGTGGCATGAGTTCAGCTCTGACAGCCTGAACTGAGCTGCATTAGGCAGCGGAAGGGGGAGCGGCTGTGAAGAGGCTTGTTCTCCGCGGTCTTCTGGTCGTGGTTTCTCTGGTTGCAGGTGTTGGGCTACTGGGCCAGGGCAACCCCGTGGCTGCGCAGCCATGGATCGACCAGTCCCCAAGCTACTCCATCGACCGGAACAGCCCGTCGTCGAGGAGCCAAGGGGGCGTGCTGGCCGACCCAGCGGACATCCTTTTCAACCCGGGCCTGTCGATGGTCGGCATCCCCTGCGCCTCCCTCGGCCTGATCGGGTGCACGGGCGTTGCTGCCCCTCCCTATGATGACCTCGACGCCCTGAGCTACGGCGCCGACTTCGGCCAATACCCGAGCGAACAGGGGTACGTGGGATTCTCCGTGGCCAGGGGCTCGGTGGGCCTGGCTGGCACCGCCGTGAACTACGAGGCGGCGACCTGCGCGACCGCCGAGCCGGAGGCCGATGAGTTCGCAACGCAGCTCGACGGGAACAACATCCAGGTCTACGACGGCAATGGCGTCGACTGCGTCACCGGCGGGCCCGTGCCCAGCATGGGGCTGCAGGAGCCGAACGCCGACGATCTGGACGCCCTGGATGGCCACGACCTCTACTTTGTTGACTGGACGGGACCCGGAGGGACGCCTGACGGCGTGCCCGACCGGGAGGTCTACTTCTCGCTCGATCCCGTGTCACCCACGCTGGGGGCACCCAACAATTGGAGCGCGGCCGACATCCTGGTGACCATCGGTGGCGCGATGCCGTCGGTCTACGCGACGGCGGCCCAACTCGGCCTGGTCGCCGGCGACGACGTCGACGGCCTCTGCCTGGCCGAGACGAGCTGGCCCCCCGGTAACCCCGATAGGGAGTGGTTCGACCCGGACGGCGCCACGAGCTCCAAGGACTTCCTGTTCTACACCATCACAGCGTCCTCGCCCAGCATCGGTGGGGTGGTGCCCGACGCGGCGACCATCATGTACGTGCAGTCGTCGGGAGTCGCCATTCCCGTCGACCCTGCCTCCGCCCTCGGCCTGGCGGCGTCGACCGATGACCTGGACGCCATGAAGTGCGTCAAGGGGCTGGTGGACGTCGCGATCGAGACCTACACGGTGACGCTGCCCGACGGCACGGTGGCGGACGTGGAGGGCGCGACTCAGCCCCTGAACATGACGGTGGGCGAATGGGAAACGCTGACCGTATTGGAGAACAAGCACTACGCCCAGCAGTACGGGTCCGAGGGGGAGTTGAACCCGCCCTCGGTGATATCGCAGGTCTGGTGGGCAGTAAGCGGCGCGATCCCGTCTCAGATCAACGTGCGCTGGGTGCCGCAGGCGGGCGGCCTCGACATCTGCACCTTCGACGGTAAGCCGGTCGATTGCCAGACGGGCGACCCCGCCACGGGCGACATCAATGACCTCGAGTTTGAGATCATGCTTGACTACTACGCCGTGGTTCCCGTCACCAGGCAGGTGATGCTGGAGTGCAAGCTGCCGGGAGAGTACCGCATCACGTTCGAGAACGTGGAGGTGCCCCTGGGGCCGACGACCTGAACATTGTGTGCCAGACTGGAGAGCCTCCTGTCGGCGGTATAGCGGAGTTCCCCGACATGTCCGAATCGGCGGGCGGCTCATCGGGCACAACCTACGCTGTCATTGCGGGCATCGCGGCCGGGGTCGTGCTGCTCGGGGCAGGCACATGGTATGCAAGGGGGCGACGGCGGGCGGGCTAGCCAGTCGGGCCTCGCTTGCGGAAGGAGGAAAGGAGAGCATGAGACTCATCAAGAGGTTGACTTGGCTTGTGGCCGCTGCTGCGGTCCTTGTCTTGGCGGGGCAGGCCCAGGCGGACCCTGGCCCATTCCCAACACCAGGAAACGACGATACGCTGCCGTCGCTGGGGTCGTTTCGTATCTACGTGGCACCTGACTTTCGAGGTATGCTCAGCGGTTGCACCTTTTACAATTCCTCCACGTTCAAGCTGCAGAGCCCCACCATGTACGATGATGCTACCGTCGTCGGCCACAGCAATCCACACACACATGGAAGCATCCCTGATACTGGGGGGACGGCCGTCGGAAATGCGGGCACCATGATCAAGGATTCGGATTTCACAGCAGTTCCGGCTGGATTCCAGGGGCCCGCGGGGGAAAGGGAGGTGCACACCGAGCTGCGTTCGATGAATCTGACGTTCGGATCTGCGGCTGTTCGAGCCGGAATCAAGGCGACTGAACAACCGATAAGCCCCGGTGAGGTCGAGTCCAAGGCCACCACCGACATCGGTAACCCTGCGTTCGACTTCCCAGCCCAAAGCTTCTTCGACGTGTTCGTGGAAGTAGACCTGCCAGCGTGCTCAGCCTTCCCAGGAGCGACGCTGTACAATTTCCAAGCGCTGATCGTCGCCCAAGACCCACTGAATAGCCCGCCAGGGTTCCCGCCTCGGGTCGTGTACATCCACGAGAATAGCAGCGCCGTACCGGTCTACTTCAAGAGTAGTCATCCCCCTCTGTGGAACGCTGGCGACTTTTTTGGCTGGCTGGTGCTTGCAGGCCACGGCGCCAGCTTCACAAACAATGAAGCAGATGTCGCAGAGTTTGAGACGTTCATGGCCACAGTGACCGAGATGCCCATATCCGCGCCTGGCGGGATAGGCGAAGCCCCCGACGTAGACGCGTCAGCGCTCGAGGCGACGACTTCGGGCGGCTCGTCGGGCACCACCTACGCGGTCATCGCCGGCATCGCGGCCGGGGTCGTGCTGCTCGGGGCAGGCGGGTGGTATGCAAGGAGGCGCTGGTTGAGCTAGACTAGACCCAGCGATGTGTCATCGACCATCGACTGCCGCTGAGACGTGAGGAGGATGAGCGAGCGAAAGAGTAAGAAAGGCGTACGTTCAAAGGCCGAAAAGGGCAGGCCCCGCAGGCGCGGCTCTGCCAAGGGCGGTAGGTGGCGCGGAATCGCGAATACGGTTCTCCGAATATTGGCGATCCCGCTGGTAATAATGGCGCTCCCGCTGGCCGTCGCCGCTGCTTTTCTCGCGATGTCCTTGATGGGTCAGTCGTCTGAACCCAAGGAGCTCAGAGCGGCGATAGTAGACCAGTTGGCTCTCACCGAGCCTAACCCGTCGTTCGCCGAAGAGGCCACGCGGACGCTGCAAGGGGCCGGCTACACGGTCGACTACTACCCCGGCGAGCAGGTCACGGTGGACTTCTACCGCGATCTTCCCACTCACAAGTATGACCTGCTTGTCTTAAGATCCCATACGGCCCGCTTCGAGGAGGAGAGCCTGACCCTGACCGACCCCGTTCGCAGACAGGAGGTGCTGGACGCCTTTGGTCAAGACGTCTTTTTCTTCACCGCCGAGCTTTACGACAAGACGAAGTACGTCGAGGAGCGGGAGAAGTTCCGCCTGTTCGCGGTCCGCTACCGCCAGGGCGGCGATGAGAAGTACTTCGGGGTGACGCCTCACTTCATTGAGTCGAGCATGCGCGGGAGCTTCGACGGCGCGACAATCATAATGATGGGCTGCGACGGGCTGCTCTTTGACAACACCCCGAAGGCTTTGGTGGAGAAGGGCGCGAAGGCCGTCATCGGTTGGGACGCGCTGGTCTCGGCGGCCCAGACGGACGCGGCAACGGAACGGCTGCTCCAGCATCTCGTGGCTGAGGGGCTGCCTATGGGAGAGGCCGTGCAGAAGACGATGGCGGACGGCGGCACGGACCCATCGTACGGGGGTTCGCTGCGCGTCTACCCGCGGGACGCCGGTAGCCTCGTCGTCCGCTAGCCCCGGCGCGTGGTGTACGAATACTACAGTGGGGAAGGGAGCGCGACGCGTGAAGGGCAGGTCTCGCAAGCGTGGCCTCACAGCTATGGCGGCGCTGGCGGCGGCGCTGGCACTGGCGGTCTTCTCGGCGCAAGGGGCAGCCGACGCCGCCTATACCATCCAGACCATCGAGACGTGGGTCAGCGCCCCCAACGGGAACCAGCTTTACACGCGAATCGTCCAGCCGACGCCTGCGCTCTACCCGGGGCAGCGCTTCCCCGCCGTCATCCCCATCCCCGGCGGCACGGGCGATGGAGCGCCCCTGGCCAATAGCCCAGCCTACCGCGACCTGGCCGCCAGCGGCTTCGTCGTCATCGCCTTCAACGCTGAGGGGCGCGGCAACGGCCTCCCCGGCAACCTTCTCAGCGAGGGCGACGAGGACTGCAACGGCTTCCTCCACCAGGACGACCTCAAGGCGATAATCGAGTTCGCCGCCAGCCGGCCCAACGTGGACGCCGGCAACATCGGCGTCGCCACCTCATCCTTCGGCATCGCTATCGGGGCGGGCGCCCTGGGCCGCTACCCTAGCCTGCCCGTGGCCTACCTCGTCGACAACGAGGGGCCCCACGACAGCCGCGTGATCACCTTCTACGACGTCGGCCCCGAGCGGCAGGTCTGCGGCCACTGGAGCACGGTCACCGACCCATCGTCCGAGAACCAGGCGTTCTGGGCGGAAAGAGAGGCGGTCCGGCACATCGGGGGCTACCACGGCCGCTACCTGCGGACCCAGGCGGAGGTCGATCACGCCCAGGGGCCCGGCTACTTCCGCCACGCCATCGAGATGGTCAACGCAGCCACCGGGACGCAGTACGACGGCGCGGGGTCGGCGGCGTGGACACGGATGAACGGCAGCGACCTGGGGAACCCCGTGAACACCGTCTATCCCCTGGACAACCCCAGCGGCTACCCGGTCTGGTTCTCCGGCCGCATGGCGGACCATCCCGGCCTGGAGATCGCCTACATCCGGGAGATGGCGGCGCTGGTGAACGGGCCTGTCGGCGGCATAGCCGAAGCGCCGGACGCGGACGCGTCGCTTGGGGCGACGGCTTCGGGCGGCTCGTCGGGCACAACCTACGCCGTCATCGCGGGTGCCGCCGCCGCAGGGGTCATCGTTCTTGGGGCAGGCGGATGGTATGCAAGGAGGCGTTACTCGGTGAGGCGGCGGTAGAGGGTGGGCAGGCCCACTCGCCCGGGGTGCCACAGCGGAGTGACAGACCCAATGAAAAGTTCGCAGGCCGCACGCTTGGTGGGGGCTTGACAAGAGGAGTATAATCTTACCGCTCAGGGTATGGGCTAGCACGACCACCTCTCTTCGGCTATAGCGCACGGACGAGAGGTGGCGGGAGAGGGCTCCGGCAGCATGATGGTGGCGGGGCTGTCTGCAGGGGCTGAGGCCAGCGCCTCTTTGTAAGCGGAAAGGGAAGCCGACCAGCGCAATGCTGGTTGGCTTCTTGCTTCTGCCCGCTGTAGCGAGGAACGAGCGACAGCTAGGACAAGAACCCCAAAAAGGGCCCCGGCGGTGGTACCCACCGGGGCCGGAGGTAAGGAATGCGGGCGCACACCCTAGCCTCCTGCATTCACAGGGGCAAGGTGTCGGAACGTCAACGGATTGGCGCTGCAATGCAGCCGGAGAGGGTGTGACGACAAAACAGCTATGGGCGGGCACGGAGGCCCGGCCCGAACAACTCGGCGCAGAGGCGGGACGGACCCGGCAGAGGACTTGCCGGACAGCAAGAAAGAGGAGTGACGGTGTATGAAGAGGATGGCGATGGGGCGAACGCCCAGAGGCCAGTGCTTGTTTTGCGGAACGAAAGGAGTGCGCCGATGCGAAGGCTAAGACCACTCAGTATCATAGTCTGCACAGCGTTGGCGACGGCCGCTGTCGCTCTGCTGTCCGCCTTGGTTCTGCAGTCCTATGGCGACGCAGCCCCGGGCACGGCTACGAGCCCGGCGCTGCCGGCGCCAGCGCCCGCCGGGGCGCTGGTGATTCCGCTCACTGTGGAAGAACTGACAGCCGAGGCGGATCGCGTAGCGGTGGCCCGGGTTGTCGCCCTCGCCTCGCGGCTCAGCCCCGCGGGGACGAGCATCGAGACGGATGTCACAATCGCGGTCGAAAGCACCCTGAAGGGCTCCACCTCTCAACAGCTCGTAGTTACGGTGCCGGGCGGACAAGTGGGCGAGCTGCGGCAGTGGGAGGGTGGCGTGCCCAACTTCCTGGCTGGGGAGAGGGTGCTACTGTTCCTGTTGGAGAGCCCGACTTTCGGCGTCGGCCTTGCCGAACTCTGGCAGGGCAAGTACAGTCTCGTCGGAGACCAGGCCGTGCAGCCGGAGACTGGGGAACGCACCCCCTTGTCTGAGATCGAGCACCGGATAGCCTCGGCGCTTGGCTCGCCAGTGTCCATCACCCCTAGCGATGAGACGGTGATGGAGGCACCCTTCGTCACCTGGACGGACTGCACCTGGTCCTGCTCGCCTGGCTACTACGTAAACCCTACTAACCCCGTCCCCGGCAACGGAGGGCCGAGCGGCGACAGTTTTAAAACGCTGGTTCATCAATCGCACCAGGCGTGGGAAGACCTGCCCGACTCCTTCATCGACTGGAGGTACCTCGGGGAGACGGGCCGCTCCGGCGCGGACGCGCTCAACGACCGCAACAACGACGTGCGCTACGCCGACCTGGACGCCTACGGCACGAATGTCCTGGGGGTCAATACGTGCGTCTCCTCAGGGGGCTATCGGGTAGACTCCGATACGCGCGTGGATTCGACGCGCTCCCCAACTCTCTGGGATCCCGATGGTTCGAACGGCATCGACAGCGACAAGGTGAGCCTCCAGTCGGTGCTGGAGCACGAGCTGGGCCATGCCCTGGGCCTCCTTCACACGAACGTGACCTGCGACGACACATCTGCGACGCCTCTCATGTGCTCCGCCATTGCCGTGGGCCAGCGCAAGACCATCCTGGCCGACGATCAGGCTGGCGCGGCGTCTCTCTATCCTGCTGCTATGCCCCCATGCCCAGCCCCTGTCGGAGGGATTGCGGAGGCGGCGGATGCAGACGCGCTGCCGCTTGGGGCGACGGCTTCGGGCGGCTCGTCGGGCACAACCTACGCGGTCATCGCGGGCATCGCGGCGGGGGCCGTGCTGCTGGCGGCAGGCGGCTGGTACGCGCGGAGGCGCCGGCGCGCGGGCTAGGCTGTCCGGTTGCCAGAGATCACGCAAGCTGTGTGGTGCTTCCCACCCACCCGCCCTAGATGGGTTTGGCTTGGGGGACACCCCCAAGCCCCCGGCAGAGGGGGATATCCCCCTCTGCGCTCCCCCTTCACGCGCTGGGGAAGCTGCCCCATGCCCCAGCCTTCAGGCTGGGGTGGCGCGAATCCGCCAACGCGCGGGCGGGCGGGACGTCCGTGCCCGACCCCAGAACCAAAACGGCGGGTACAGAGCCCCGCCGCTACAGTGTGAGGGTGTAGATCCTCTCACTACTCGGTGAGGCGGCGGTAGAGGGTGGGCAGGCGGCTGGGCAGCGACTCGATGTCCCCCAGGATCTC
>Ga0315286_10008295_pt1 | contig 10213 bp, 2 predicted proteins | sample YL17G10_0_MG_FD_205038 | JGI IMG/M metagenome (GOLD analysis project Ga0315286, IMG submission 205038) | Sediment microbial communities from Yellowstone Lake, YNP, Wyoming, USA - YL17G10_0 | ecosystem: Environmental > Aquatic > Freshwater > Lake > Sediment | place: USA: Wyoming | collected...
GCTGGGATCCCGATCTTTACTTCGATCCGGATCCGAAGGCGCCCGACAAGACCTACTCGAAAATCGGCGGCTGGGTGAGGGACTGGGAGTGGAACCCGTTGAAGTGGCGCCACCCGATACCTCCCCGTGTGAGCAAGGCCATGGATCTCACACAGCAGTACGCGGTCGCCGGCACCAGGGAAGCCCTGAATGATTACGGCTATCCTTCCCGCCCCCTGAACCCGGAGCGCACCGCGGTGATCCTTGGCAACGCCATGGGTGGAGATATGCACCTCTACTCGGCGGCGCGAATCTTTTTCCCGGAATACGCCGACGAGCTGACCAAGGCCCCCGACTTCGCCAGCCTGCCGGCGGAATTGCGCCGGGCCATCACGGCCCAGCTGCGCGAGGGCATCGGCAAGCGCATGCCTGAAATATTCGAAGATACGATGCCCGGTGAGCTGTCCAATATCGTCGCCGGACGCATTGCCGCGCTCTACGATTTCAAAGGCCCCAATTATGTCGCCGACGCGGCCTGCGCTTCTGCCATGGCAGCCATCAGCGCAGCCCTGGCAGGCCTCGAGGGGCACGACTACGACGCCGTCGTGACCGGCGGCATCGATGCGAACATGAGCCCCTCCACCTACGTCAAGTTCTGCAAAATCGGAGCGCTTTCCGCAACGGGCACGCGCCCTTACGCCGAGGGAGCCGACGGCTTCGTCATGGGAGAGGGTGCGGCCATCTTTCTGCTCAAGCGCCTCGCCGACGCAGAGCGCGACGGCGACAAGATCTACGCGGTGATCCGCGGGATTGGCGGGTCCAGCGACGGCAAGGGCAAGGGCATTACCGCCCCCAATCCCGTCGGCCAGAAGATCTGCGTGCGGCGCGCCTGGCAGCAAGCCGGCATTCAGCCCTGGGCGGGCGACCTGATTGAAGGGCACGGCACCTCCACGCGCGTTGGGGATGTCGTCGAAGTGCAAAGTCTGAGCGAGGTATTCAGCGAGTTCGGCCTTCCCGCAGGCTCGCTGCCGCTCGGCTCGGTAAAATCCAACATCGGCCACCTCAAGGGCGGCGCGGGCGCCGCCGGCATCCTGAAAGCCATGTTTGCCCTGCACGAAAAGGTCCTGCCCCCGAGCATCAACTTCCGCCAGCCGAATCCCGATATCGATTTTTCTCGGTCGCCCTTTTATGTCAACACCACGCTCAAACCCTGGGAAACGGCCAGGGGTCACGTGCGCTGTTCCGGTGTGAGCGCCTTCGGCTTCGGCGGCACCAATTTCCATGTCGTGCTCGAGCAGTACGTCCCGGGCAGGATCCGGGCCGAGAGCCGGACCACCGTTTCCGTTCCGGAGATGCGAGTGACGGGGTCGGCACAGCCGCCGGCCAAGGCGCCCCTGCGCGGCGCGCTCGTGATCGGCGACGTCTCCGAGACCGCAATCGCCGGGCGTCTCAAGGCGATCCACGCCGATGCTGCTGCGGCCAAGGCTGCGGCGCCGTCCGCTCCCGCGGAATCCGATCTGCGCGCCCCGGTTCGCCTCGCGATCGATTACGGCGACGCGGCCGAACTTGCCGACAAGGCCTCCCGCGCACTCAAAGCCTTTGAGGCGAACCAGGCGGGCCGATGGAAAGCCTTGCGGGCAAAAGGAATTTTCCTGGGCAAGGGACCGGCGCCCAAAGTGGCGTTCCTTTTCGCGGGCCAGGGTTCCCAATATGTCAACATGCTCAAAAACCTGAGGAGCACGGAGCCGGTTGTTTCGACGACCTTCGACGAAGCCGATCGAGTGATGGAGCCCCTGCTCGGAAAGCCTCTGACGGAACTGATCTACCTGGATAAATCCGACGAAGCCGCGCTGGCCGTGGCGGAGCAGAACCTCAAGCAAACCGCGATCACACAGCCTGCGGTGCTCGCCACCGAAACGTCCATCTCCCGTTTGCTCGGGACCTACGGAATTTTCCCGGACATGGTCATGGGCCACAGCCTGGGCGAATACGGCGCGCTCATCGCCGCCGGATGCCTTTCCTTCGCCGAGGCCTTGCGCGCGGTTGCCGCGCGCGGCAGCGAAATGACCCGCTGCGCCACGGATGACAATGGTGTGATGGCGGCCGTTTCCGCCCCCATCGCCAAAGTGGAGGAAATCCTCAAGACCATCGATGGTTACGTAGCCATCGCCAATATCAACAGCACGGCGGAAGCTGTGATCGGCGGCGCGACCGAGGCGGTGCACAAGGCGATGGAGGCCCTGCGCGCGGCCGGATTCCGCGCCCAGCAGCTGATGGTCAGCCATGCCTTCCACACCAGGATCGTGGCTCCGGCGGGCGAGGCGCTGGCCAGACTTCTGATTGGAATGAACGTCCAGCCTCCAAACCTGCCCATCATTTCGAATGTCACGGGTGAGTTCTATCCCATGGGCCCGGGCGTGGTTCCTCAAATGATCGAACTGCTCGGAAAACAGGTCTCCTCTTCCGTGCAATTTGTCAAAGGCCTCAACACCCTGTACGACGCGGGAGCGCGCGTATTCGTCGAGGTCGGGCCCAAGCGCGTCCTGTACGGTTTCGTCGAGGATGTGCTTGGCGAGCGCGACGGCGTGTACTCCCTCTTCACCAATCACCCCCGCATCGGGGAAGCGGCTTCGGTGAACCTTGCTCTTTGCGGACTCTATGCGGCGGGCCTTGGGGTTGGAATCGGCAAAGAAGAATCGCGCGTGGCCCCTGCGGCAGAAGTTCGGGAGATTGCGCGGCCGGCCGTTGCCGCTCCGGCTCCGACGCCTGTGGCAGCGCCGCCCGGGGCCCGGCCGGCGCCTCAGGCAGGCGCCGATCGTTACGTCCAGCTCGGCCACCTGTTCGCCGATTTCCTGGATCGCAGCTTCCAGGTCTATTCCGGCGGCCGGTCCGCGCCGGCAAATGTCGAAATAGGGATCACCGGGGCGGCGATCGGCCTGCCCGGAGTGGATCGCGTTTTCGACGATACGAATGTCGAGCGCATCCTGCGCGGAGATCAGTTCATCAGCGCTATTCCGATGCATATCCGGCACGCCATGGTCGAAAAGAACATCACCCGCCTGGTCAAGAGCGAGGCCGGTGAGGGCCGGTTCGATGTAATCGAGGATCCCGCTGACGTCATCAAGCTCGCGGCCCGGGCGCGGAATTTCGACCTGGCGCGCGACTTCGGTTTTCCCGAGGATCGTCTGGCGGCGCTCGACCGCGTCACCAGGCTCGCGATCGGCGCAGGAATTGATGCTCTGCGCGACGCGGGCATCCCACTGGTTCTACGCTATAAGACAACCACGAAGGGAACCAAGCTTCCCGATCGTTGGATGCTGCCCGAGGCTATGCGGGACGACACCGGGGTCATTTTCGGCTCGGCCTTCCCCGGCTACGACGCCTTCATAGAAATCGTTTCCGGTTTTTACAACGATCGCGCCCGCCGCGAGCGGCTGGAAGAACTCGCGGCGCTGCGAGCCAAGGCGCTCCAGCAGGGCGTCTCCACCAACGGCACGATTCAGGAGATCGACCGCCGCAGCGGAGAGCTGAGAGCCGAGATGGAGAAGCATCCCTATCACTTCGACCGGCGCTTCCTGTTCCGCGTGCTCTCGATGGGGCATTCCCAGTTTGCGGAATACATCGGGGCGCGCGGGCCCAACACCGCGATCAATGCCGCCTGCGCCACCGGCACCCAGGCAGTTTCCATTGCGAAAGACTGGATTCAGTTGGGCCGCTGCCGCCGCGTGATCGTCATTTCGGCGGACGACATCACCTCCGACAACCTGATGGAGTGGTTCGGTTCGGGCTTCCTCGCCTCCGGTGCGGCTGCCACGGACGAGATCGTGGAAGAGGCCGCGATGCCTTTCGACCGCCGGCGCCATGGACTGATCATCGGCATGGGCAGCGCCGCAATGGTGGTCGAAAGCCTTGAGTCGGCGCACGAACGCGGCATTCAGCCCATCTGTGAAGTCCTGAGCGCCATCACCGCAAACAGCGCATATCACGGCAGCCGGCTCGACATCAGCCACATTTGCCAGGTCATGGAGAAACTGGTCTCCGAAGCTGAGGCGCAGTGGGGCATCAACCGTTTCGAGATTGCGCCTCAGACCGCCTTCATCTCGCATGAGACCTACACGCCGGCGCGCGGCGGAAGCGCTTCCGCGGAAGTATTCGCTCTCCGGCACGTCTTCAAGGAAGCCGCCGACCAGATCGTCGTCGCCAACACCAAGGGGGCGACCGGGCACCCGATGGCCGTGGGAGTCGAGGATGTGGTTGCGGTCAAGATCCTGGAGACCGGGATTGTCCCGCCCGTAGCCAATTTCAAGGAGGTCGACCCGGAGCTGGGGCCGCTGAATCTCTCCAAGGGCGGTTTATATCCTGTGCAATACGCTCTGCGCCTGGGGGCGGGATTCGGCTCTCAAATCAGCATGACGCTCACCCGCTGGATGCCCACCCCGGATGGACAGCGCCGCCGTCCCGATTCGCTCGGATTCGGCTACCGCGTCCAGGACCCCAATGCCTGGAAAGCATGGTTGAACCGGGTATCCGGTTACGACTCCCCCGAGATCGAAATCTCGCATCGCACGCTGCGAGTAAAGGATCAGGGCCCCGTCAGGCGGGTAGAGACGATCCAGGCACCGGTCCAACCGGCAGCCCGCCCCGCGCCGGTTCAACCCCCGGCCCCCATGCCGCAGCCGATTCCGGTGGCCGTCCGGCAGCCGGCGCCCCAGCCGGAGCCGGTAAAACCGGCGGCCGCCGCGGTTCCCGCAAAGGACCCGGTTCAGGTCAAGGTCATGGCCATCATCGCAGAGAAGACCGGCTATCCGACCGACATGCTCGATCTGGACCTCGATCTTGAAGCGGATCTCGGAATCGATACCGTCAAACAGGCTGAGATGTTTGCCGCCATCCGCGCCGCCTACGACATCCCGCGCGATGATCAACTCAAACTGCGCGATTTCCCGACGCTGGCCCACGCGATTAAATTTGTCCATGACCGCAGGCCCGACCTCAAAGCGCAGGCTGCGCCGATAGCAGCCGCTCCGGCGCCGCTTGCACCGGCGGCTCCAGCCCAGACCCCCATCGTCGCCGCGCCCGCGGTGCCTGCCGTGGCACCGGCTCCCGCCGCCGCGCAGGACGGCGTAAAAGAAAAGGTCCTGCAAATCATCGCGGAAAAGACCGGCTATCCGACCGACATGCTCGACCTCGATCTCGATCTGGAAGCCGATCTCGGCATCGACACCGTCAAGCAGGCCGAAATGTTCGCCGCGATCCGCGCCGCCTACGACATTCCGCGCGACGATCAATTGAAGCTGCGCGACTTCCCCACGCTCGCGCACGCCATCCAGTTTGTTTACGACCGCAGGCCGGATCTGGCTTCGCCGACGGCAGCCGCTCCGGCGCCGCCTGCACCGGCGGCTCCAGCCCAGGCCCCCATCGTCGCCGCGCCCGCTGTGCCGGCCGTGGCACCGGCTCCCGCCGCCGCGCAGGACGGCGTAAAAGAAAAGGTCATGGCCATCATCGCAGAGAAGACCGGATATCCGCCGGACATGCTCGACCTCGATCTCGATCTGGAAGCAGACCTGGGGATCGATACCGTCAAGCAGGCCGAAATGTTCGCCGCAATCCGCGCCGCCTACGACATCCCGCGCGACGACCAGTTGAAGCTGCGCGACTTCCCCACCCTCGCGCATGCCATCCAGTTCGTCTTTGACCACAAACCGGAACTGAAGAAGCAGGCGGCCGCGCCCGCGGCGGAGCCCGCGGCCGCTGCGCCGGCTCCCGCTGCGACTGCAGTCTTGCCGCAGATTGCGGCCAGCATGGATGCCGCCAATTCCATCCCGAGACGCGTGCCGGTGCCTCATCTGCGCCCGTCGCTGGATCTCTGCAAACCCACCGGCATCATTCTGGACGGGAAAAGCCGCGTGGTCGTCATGGCCGATCAGGGCGGCATCGCGATAGCTCTAGCGGCCCGGCTAGAAAAGCTCGGCGCGAGTGTTCTCATGATCGACGACGCGCCGGATGCCGACACGCTCACCGGAAGGCTCGAGGAATGGAAAGCCGGCGGGCCGGTCCAGGGAGTATTCTGGCTACCCGCGCTGGATCAGGAGACCGATCTGGCCGCGATGGACCTGTCTGCATGGCGCGAGGCCTCGCGCGTACGCGTGAAGCTGCTCTTCGCCGCCATGCGGGCTCTTTACGACCAGGTTTCCGGATCCGGAACGTTCCTGGTATCGGCAACCCGTCTCGGCGGCCAGCACGGTTACGACCAGGCGGGGGCTGTGGCTCCGCTGGGCGGCTGCGTGACCGGCTTCACCAAAGCCTTCAAGCGCGAGAAAGGCGAGGCGCTGGTCAAAGTTGTCGATTTTGAGCCGAGCCGCAAAACCACCGCTCTCGCCGATCTCCTGATCGAGGAAACGCTGTTCGATCCCGGCATCGTTGAGGTCGGTTACAAGGACGGCTTCCGCTGGACCATCGGCCTGGAAGAAAAACCCGCCGCCGACGGACAGCCCGGCCTCACCCTCGGCAGGGATACCGTATTCCTTATCGCCGGCGCCGCCGGCAGCATCGTCTCCGCGATCACCGTGGATCTGGCCGTCGCCTCGGGCGGCACCTTCCACCTGCTCGACCTCGCGCCCGAGCCCGATCCTGCCAACACCGATCTCCAGCGCTTTGCCACCGACAAGGAAAACCTGAAGCGCGACATTTTCGAGCGGCTCAAGGCCCGGGGCGAGCGGGCCACGCCGGCCGTGGTGGAGAAAGAGATGGCGGCGCTCGAGCGCATGCATTCGGCGCTCGCCGCCATCCAGGCGGTAAAGAACGCCGGCGGCACGGCGCATTATTCCAGCGTGAATCTGCTCGATGCCGCAGCCATGGCAAAGGTGATGCAGGGGGTCCGAGACAAGAGCGGCCGCATCGACGTGCTTCTGCATGCCGGGGGCCTGGAAATCAGCCACCTGCTCCCGGACAAGAAGCCGGGCGAGTTCGACCTGGTCTTCGATGTCAAGAGCGATGGCTGGTTCAACCTGCTCTCCAACCTCGGCGGCATGCCGCTGGGCGCCGCCGTAGTGTTCAGCTCGATCGCCGGCCGCTTCGGCAACGGCGGCCAGACGGATTACAGCTCCGCGAACGATCTGCTGTGCAAGAGCATCTCCAGCTTCAGGACAACGCGGCCTCAAACGCGCGGCATTGCGATCGACTGGACCGCGTGGGGCGGCATCGGTATGGCTGCGCGCGGTTCGATACCGGTGGTAATGAAACAGGCCGGCATCGACATGCTGCCGCCCGAAGCCGGCATTCCCACCATTCGCCGTGAACTGACCGCGGGCGCGACCCGGGGCGAGATCGTGATCGCCCAGAGTCTCGGCATCATGTTGAAGGAATTCGACGCCAGCGGCGGTCTCGATATCAGCGAAGGGGGACGCGTTCAGGCCGCTCTGAAAAATCGCGGCATCATGATCGAGCGGGTTGCCGGCATGAGCCTTTACGGCGGCCTCGCGATCGAGACCTCACTGGATCCCGCCAGGCAGCCGTTCCTGTACGATCACCAGATCGGCGGTACGCCGGTTCTCCCGGGAGTCATGGGCATCGAAGGTCTGGCCGAAATAGCGCGCCTGCTCTTCCCCGAACGGCACGTCGGACCGATCGAGAACGTGAGCTTCCTCGCGCCGTTCAAGTTTTACCGCAGCCAGCCCCGCACGGTGACCTTGCACGCCGACTTCCACATGGATGGAGCGGATATTCTGGCCGATTGCCGCATGGTCGGTTCACGCCTGCTCCACGGCCAGACTGAGGCGGAAGTAACCACTCATTTCACAGGCCGCGTGCGCCTGATTGCCAAACCAATCCAGCCGGGCAAGGGAACAAAGGTTTCCGGGCCGAAGAACGGCAAGCAGGTTCCGGCCACTGACATCTACCGCTTGTACTTTCACGGCCCCGCATACCGGGTCATGGAAAGCTCGTGGCGCTCCGGAGACTCGGTGGTTGGTCTCTACGCCGCGGATCTGCCCGCAAACCACGAGCCCGGCAATCTGCCGACGCTGGTGGCGCCGCGTTTGATCGAGCTCTGCTTTCAGACGGCGGGAATGTGGGAAATGGCTGTCCGGTCGAGAATGGGGCTTCCGCACCAGATCCGGAAAGTCCGGCTCCTGCGTTCGCCCGAGGCGGCAAAGTCGAGACTCTATGCCGTCGCCACGCCGAATGAGGACGGCTCGTTCGACGCGCAAGTGGTCGACGAGAAGGGCGGTCTTTACCTCGTTCTGAAAGGATACCGGACGATGGAGTTGCCCGATCCCATCGACGCAGAGTTGCTCAAGCCCTTGAAGAGTGTTATAGCCTGATCCTTTTGGGAGTGTGGCGGCATAACGCCGCTTTCTGGGTGTTGGGTTCTGGGTGTTGGGTTCTGGGTGTTGGGTTCTGGGTGTTGGGTTCTGGGTGTTGGGTTCTGGGTGTTGGGTGTTGTTGAGCAAAAGGCGCATTAATCTTTTTCGAGTGCCCAAAGGCGTTGAGTCAGTTTCATTCGCAATATGAGCCCCAACACCCAACACCCAGAACCCAACACCCAGAAAGAGGCTTCATTGGCTTGTTTCCTGTCTATGTTGGATTCCACTGAAGTTTACTGGTTGACTCAAACCTTCGCCGATGTTCCCCAGGACGATTCCTGGCTGAGCGCGAAGGAGCGAGCCTTTGCGGGCAGGATGCACTTCGAGAAAAGGCGTCAGGACTGGAGGCTCGGCCGCTGGACCGCGAAACAGGCCATGCTGCACTATCTCAGCCTTCCATCGGGCCACGATCAGGCCTCGAGGCTGGAAATCCTGGCAGCAGCCGATGGCGCGCCCGAGGCTTTTTTGGATGGGATACCCGCCCCGGCGGCTCTGTCCATCAGCCACAGCGCGGGAATAGCTTTTTGCGCGGTCGCGGCAACCGGGCTGGCGCTGGGTTGTGATCTGGAGGAGATCAGGCCGCGCGAGGACAATTTCGCTGCCGATTACTTCACGAACGAAGAACTTCGGCTCCTCGAGCAGGCCGCTTCCCGGGATCGCCCGCTGCTGATCACCTTGATCTGGAGCGCCAAGGAAAGTGCGCTGAAAGCCCTGCGCCACGGCCTGCGCCGCGACACGCGCAGCGTGCAGGTCCTTCTGACTGAACCGGGGCATGACGGCTGGAATTCCCTTGCCGTCCTCGACCTCGAATTCCTCCGCACCTTGCCCGGCTGGTGGCGCACGCAAGGCAGCCATATCCAGACGGTCACCACCGGCCTTGTCACCGCGCCGCCCAGAGAAGGCCTTCAGCCTCCAGCCGCCCAGCGCAACAAAGCCTGAGACCAGTGCCTCCAGCCGCGACCGGTGGCATGCGTTCGCCGTGCGCGGAAATCCTCATTGGAACCGCGAACTGCGAACGCATCACCCGGTGCGATGCGCGGCGAAGGGACTGAAGCCCTCTCCCAGCGCCTCGTGCGCGCTCCCGATGACCATGAACGCCCTGGCATCGGCTTCGTGGACGATGGTCTTCAACTGCTGGATTTCCGAGCGCGTCAGCACGCAATAGAGCACCGGACGATCCGCCCCGCTATATACACCCTTCCCCGCAAGGATCGTCACGCCGCGCGCCGGTCAACGGCCCGGCATCATCTGTTCCGGAACCTGGACGGCAATGACCTCGCCGCGCACGCAGACCGTGCCGCCGGCAGAAATCGTCGCGCTGACGACTACCTTCCGGCCCTTGATTTCGATGGCCTTGCCGCGGATTTCGAGCGGCACGCCCAGGGGTGTGGGCTTGAGATAGTCCACCTTCAAAGATGCCGTGACGAAACGAAGCGCGGGCTCCGTGCCCATTTCCCTGTGCGCGGCCCGATATGCGACGGCTGCGGCGGTGCCCGTCCCATGACAGTCGATCAGGGAAGCCAGCAGTCCTCCATACACGAATCCCGGGATGGAGATGTGGTCAGGGCCCGGCACAAAAACCGCGACAGTCTCGTCGCCTTCCCAGCGGCTTTTGATCTGGTAGCCATGCTCGTTCAACCGGCCGCAACCATAGCAGTGACTGAGGTCCGGCGGATAAAAATCCTGAATCGCTTTTTCGTCCATGGTGCTTCCCGTCATCTTTCCATTAAGTCTCTATTCTATCTTCAGCCCCCAGCCTCGCAACAGGATCGTTTCCCGCCTGTCCCTGGCGAATTGCTAATTCGAGGCACAACCCCAGGCGATTCCAGGTTTTGTTACGATAAGGAGATGCGCGATCTCGTCATCCTTTT
>Ga0315286_10008296_pt1 | contig 10212 bp, 10 predicted proteins | sample YL17G10_0_MG_FD_205038 | JGI IMG/M metagenome (GOLD analysis project Ga0315286, IMG submission 205038) | Sediment microbial communities from Yellowstone Lake, YNP, Wyoming, USA - YL17G10_0 | ecosystem: Environmental > Aquatic > Freshwater > Lake > Sediment | place: USA: Wyoming | collected...
CGGCGTTTGACGACCGGGGCGTAGCCCGCCTGAAACGAAAACCCAGGTCGAGGGCCGCCCGGATGAACGCGCCGTTGCTGATGGCGCAACCGGCCCACTGCTCGACAGCACGCTTCAGCGCGTATGAGTGGGCGCGCGGATTGATGGTGCACCGAGCCTCGGCCCATTGCCGAATCCAGGCGCGGGCGAGGCCGATCTCTTCATCCCCAGGCGCTCCATAGGCGGCCGTACCGAGCGTCCAGATACCGGCAGCGTTCACCAATGGCAGCCTCTCCGGCACGTCCCGCATCATGGAGGTGCAGTTCACAAGTTCCGCGCTCGTCTCAGCCCCGAGATTCGGCATCGGCAGATTGCTATTCACGGTTGGTGCCCTTCGAGCCACGCGACCAGTCGGTCGCGGCGCCACCGCCGCCCCTTCGGGCCGCCCGTACCACTGATGTTGATGTCGGCCGCTGGAAGCCGCCCAGCCGCCAGAAGCCGCTGCACCTGCCGCTCAGACGTAGACAGAAAATACGCGAGGCCCGCCAGGTCCAAGAAGTCAGGTGCCCATGCGGCCTGTTGTCTAGGCAACGATGACGTCACGCCTTGCGCCTCCGTGCAACCGATGCCATTCCTTAGGGGGTTTGAGCAATCCGTCTACGGATTTTGCAGACGGTTGTGAGCCAGAACGGCGCGCGGCCCGTGCCTTGGCCAGACGCTCGTTTACGTTCGAGGCCTGCGGGGCGGGGGCGGTCGGCGCGTCAGGCATGGCGGGCCCCCCGCGCATCGATGGCGTTCAAGGCTTGGCGGATCATGGCCACGGCTGCGCGATCGAATAGGCGTAACCGGCCCGCCAGCGCCGACGGCGTGATGTACGGCCGGGTCCGCAGAACATACCGGACGCGGTGCAGAGGCTCGCCCAACTCGACCGCGATTACGCCGAGGGTTCGTAACCTTGGAACGGGAGTCGCCATTGTCGCCAACCTTCCTTTGGGGCATCATTGCCCCTCGGAAGCAGACTAATTGTTCACGTGAACAGCAGGAAAAGGGCCTAATTGGCGGGGTTTTCGCGTGGTTTTGCCGCGTGAACGCGCGTGAGCGCTCACGTGAACAGGCGTGAACGGTTACGGTTTGCGGCCGAGAGTCCTGTTGCCCTTCGGGGCATGGTCCTCATTGAACAGGTCTTCTGCCTGTTCGCTTGCGGCCTCGACAAGCCGCCTGCGCGCGTCCTTGCCCATCGCAACGAGTCTCGCCCGCTCGGCAGGCTTGGCCTGTGCAATGAGGAACTTCATTCTCTTGTCAACCTCATCATCTGGCAGCATGTTGGCAGGGTCGGTAGCATCACAAGCAATGCTTTCCGCAACAGGGGCTGTAAGGCTTCGCGCCTTGGGCCGCCCTCTGGTTTTCTGTGCCTTCCATGTCCGCAACTTGGGGGAGCGCTTCAATGCCTTGCTGATAGTACCCGGGGCGCAACCCAAGCGGTCGGCCAGCATCCGGACAGACGTATAAGGTTCCCCCTGTTGACAGATTTCCAGCAGTCGGCCCTGAACTGCACGCCAGTCACTCTCCGGGACCGTCTTGTTGTCCAGCCCCCTATCCGCCGTCACATTCACGTTTGGCGTCGTGACGTTTATGGTTTCGGCATGGATCTTAATGGAGGCTGGTGCCGGCGGGGCGGCTTCCGCGGAGCGTTGCCGCTCCCGTAAGACCTTCAGGGCTGCGGCACGCTCCAAGGCCATCAGAGACATCAGATCGTTGGGCCTCGGCAAGCCGGGTAGGTGGACCTTGTAGAACAGATGCGAGGCCGATGTGGCGTACAGGTAACGCGGATCCGTTCTGCTCTGCGCAGCGATCTTCTTGCAGCCGCGCCAGCCCCCGGCGGCATGGTCTATGACGAGATTGGCCAGCGCGTGGGCGCTCGCGGCTGAGTGGTCCCCGCACTGGACGGGTTCGCCGTTGCGATCCGCCTGCAGTTCGGTCAGGAAGGTGAACACCGTGCCCACCTGTTCTCCCCACAACGGCAACTTTGCCTCCATCTCCTCAACATGGCGGTCGGCCTCCGCCTCCCGCCGGCGCCACGCATCAGGCTCACGTTGGTCGGTGGCAATGGCGACGACCGCCTGAAGCATCCGGCCATAGGACTGAAGGCGATCCTCGTAGGCGTTACAGAACGCATTGAGCATCTCGATGTCGATGAGGCGCCCGGCGTCGGCCTTCCACGCCTCGCGGAACTGGTCCTGCGTGATCCGCCCCTGGAGGAAGTCGACGTTCACCCGTTCAAAGGCATTTCGAGGCGGCCGGAGGCCGTGCCGAAGGTCAAAACTGTCGCCGCCCACCTTGGCGCGGCGCTGCGCCAGTGCATGCCGCTTATCATGGTACTCGTGAGCGTCTCGGTCCAACGATGGCATCAGTCGCGCGAGCACCTCTTCGGCGGCGCGAAAATCGTCGGCGCTCGGCTCGCGGGCACGCTCTTGCTTACGTTCAGAGGGATCATCAGGCATCAGACGTCTCCTGCCGTCACGGTTTTCTGGCGAAGCCGATCCGGCCAAGACTTGCTGTCCTGAGCATGTGAAGTCTTGGAGGGCCAGGCAGCCGGACAAGCCGGTGCGGCGCCACATTGTACCTGCGCTTCGCGGCCATGCCAGTGCTGATCTCCGCACCCCCCTTTCGGACAGTTGGTGCCCCGAGCCATCAACCCTTCAAATATGCCTTCCGAACATCCCCCAGTGTCCGAGGCTTGTCCCCATCGCCCTCGACCTGCCAGAAACTCCATCCGTTGGTGTTCATCTTCCTGCCCGAGACGGTGGCGCGGGCCGCCTCCCCAGCCGCGGAGGAACTGGCGTACTTGCGGCCCTCGAACTCCACGGTCCCATCGCCCAGCAGCCTGGCCTCCAACGCATGCCCCTTGTACGTGCAGAAAAGCCGGGCCGGGGTCTTCAGCAGGCCGGTGCGGATCAGGTCCGCCAGACTGACGCCGGGGTTCTGCCGACTGCGACGCTGGCCCGGTTCTTCTGCCGGAGCGGAACGCTGCGGCGTCGGCGTAGGCGGCACCGCGCCCGCTGGAGGGGGCACCGGCGGCGAGTCGATCTGCATCTCCAGCCGTCCCAGCGACTCGGCGACCTGCTTGGACTTGAGATTCGGTACCTTCCGACGGATCAGTCGGACCAGCCCCTTGTCCCGCGATTCCAGCATCTCCAGCAGGGCCTGCTTGACCCGGCGGTCCACGAAGTACGCCGCCCACAGCGGCTCGAGCAAGTTGCCCTCGATGTTGGTCCTTGCCAGCAGCAACAACGTCGCCAAGGCCTCATCGAGGTTGCCATCAGACAGGCGGACCCGCCGGAACATCTTCTCTTCGGCGTCGACAGCGGCGGTGGAGTTGTAGAACCGCCACTCGTCGCCGTCGGTCAGGACGCACCACTCCACGCCGGCCACAGTGGCGTAGCCTAGGACCTGAGCCACCCACTTGCGGTCGGCCATGTCCTCGCCAAGCCCCTTGGCCTCCAGGAACAGCCGGGGCGTCCGCATGATCTTCAGCGCGTAGTCCACCGGGCTGTCGGCGCTCTTGCCCCGATACTCCCTATGCACCTCGTCCCAGTCGCGGATAGCCCAGCCCAGGGCCTCCAGGATCGGCTCGATGAGCGTGGCCTTGGTGTTCTCCTCGCCGATGCGGCGGTCTCGGTCCTTGAGGATTCTCGGGGCAAGGCCCTCGAGGAGTTCCCGAAGGTTCGGGTTCAGCGGCCGGGCGGCGGGGTCAGATTGTCGTGGCATGGGCGGTCCTCCTGTCGGCTTCATGACCGTCCGACCGAGCGGGGCGGCAAAAGAAAAGGGAGCCGCCGATTACTACCCCCGGCAGAGGGCCTACCACAGCCCACGGAGAGGGATTCACCGGCGGACTCCCAAAGCGGGAGTCCGCCAAGGCGCCACCTCTCCGATGAAACGTGGTAGTTTTCTGCCGGAGCGAACGCTTGGTCAGACCAAGTTCAAGTTGTTCAACGGGAATCAGTGTAGTGGCGGGACATATCGGTGTCAACATGGCGACTCGGCCCTGCGGCCGCGGCGCAAGGCGAGACGAAAAAGGGCGAGACGCGGCCGCCGCGGTCTGAGGCGCCCGGGGCCACCGACTCGCGTGGTGCTGCGCCCGCGTCCGCGTCCCAGGCGACGGCGACGGTGGGTGACATCGCCGTGCACAATCACGTCCACCTGGACCAGGGCGCGGTCGTCGAGGCCGTCCTCAAGCAGATGGCTGAGCAACAGGCCGCTGCGCAAGCCCGCTCGTCGGCGGAGGCGCTTTACACACCGAGCGCGGCCCCGACCAGCGCGGATGGCACGGAGGGCCAATCCCTTGAGGGGAAAGAGCCTGAGGAGCCGTTGGAGAGGCTGCCGGACAGGGTGCGTCGGGCCTATGCTCAGTACCTGTTCGCCATGAAGCAGTACGAGGGTGAAGCGGGCGGGCAGCCGACGGATCGCGAGCTGTATGCCTGGCTAAAGCGCCGGTCCGAGGAACGCCTCCCGGCCTTCGAGACGTGGGTGCGGTACGTCCGCCAGGCCCGGCAGGCCCTGGGCGAACAGAAGAACTCCCCCCGGGCGGGGCGGGAGCATGGCCGGTCCATTGTTTCCTGCCACGACATCGAGCCGCCCCACCAGGAGGAGACGGACTAGACCGGACCGATCCGCAGAAATCCGCCCTTACCTTCTGCTTCCGTAAGTCCTTCACGCTAAGCCGCTTACCGTTTCCATGTGCGGATGCCGCACTGGAATCCGCCCCCTCATCCGCCCCCGATCCGCCCCGCCGGTTTCTGATCTGCAGAACGCGCGTGCGGAATCACAGGCGGATAGTGTGCAAAGGAGCGGTCATGATCGGCACGAAGCAGGTGGGGGCCATGCTGGGTGTTCGGCCGGGCACCCTCGTCAGGGCGACCTGGGAAGGGCGCATTCCCCCGCCGACGAAGGGACCGGGCGGGGCCTATGTCTGGAGCCGCCTAGACATCGAGCGGGCCAGTTGGGTGCTGCGCCGCCGTAGCGCCGACGACGTCCTTCCGGCTGAAGGGGGTGGCCGGTGACCGAGGATGCCCTCCAAACTGAGCGTGTCGGGCAGTTCGACTTGGCTGTCGTCCGCGCCGAACCATCGCCCGAAGCGGCCGCGCGCTGGGCACGGCGGGCTGAGGCCCTTGCGGCCTGGCTCCTGTCCGAGTGGGAGCGCGAGCGCCCGGAGGCCGCATAATGGGCCACGACACGACCCTGATCATGAAGAACACGCCGCAGTGTCTCCGCATCCTCCCCCAGTGGCTCGTCTGGCGGAACGAGGAGGTGAAAGGCAGGCTGACGAAGGTTCCATACGACGCCAAGACGGGCCGCAAGGCGAGCAGCACCGACCCCTCCACCTGGACCACCTTCGAGCAGGCGGTCGAGGCGTTCGCCAGGAACGACCACTATGACGGTGTGGGCTTCGTATTCACGGCGGACGACCCGTTCTGCGGCATCGACCTCGACGACTGCGTCGGCGACAACATGAGCGTCGCCCCGTGGGCCCGCGAGATCATGTCGAAGTTCGCCTCCTACACGGAGACCAGCCCGTCCGGGACGGGTCTCAAGATCTACCTTCGGGGCCGCAAGCCCGACTTCGCGCAATGCTCCAAGAAGGATATCGACCCCGACGGGTACGGGGAACTGGAACTGTACGACCACGCCCGATACTTCGCGGTCACGGGCGACCTCTGGCCCGGCAGCGCCACGGACGTCATGGATTGCCAGACGGCGCTCGACGAATTATGCGCTCGGCTCTGGCCCCAGAAGGAGCAGCCTGCCGGTGCCTCGGTGCTGCCGCCCGCCGCCGGGCAGACGCAGGCGCCCGCGCAGGTCCACAGCGACGACCGCGTGGGCCGGTGCCTGGCGGCCATGCTCAAGATGAAGGTCGCCGACAAGAGCGACGGTTCTCACCGCCTGTTCGCCGCCGCGTGCCGGTGCGTCGAGCACGACTTGACGGACACCGAGTCGCTGGTCTGCCTCAAGTCGTACGGCATCCTGAGGCCGTTCCCCAGGAAATGGTCCGCTGAAGAGGTGCTCATGCGCCTCCGCGATGCCGAGAGGAAGGTCGAGTGGGGCGAGGCGCTCGCCGAGGGCGCGGGCGTCGTTCTGCCCGCCTACAAGACCGTGGGAAGACTGCTCGCGGACTATCCGGAACTGCGGAGACCCACCATCCACGGCCTCCTGCGAGAGGGCGAAACCGGGAACCTGATTTCCGCCAGCAAGAAAGGCAAGTCCTGGTTGGCGGTGGATCTGGCGCTGGCGGTGGCCACAGGGCGGCTCTGGCTGGGCACGTTCCAGACGGCCAAGGGCAAGGTGCTCATCCTCGACAACGAATTGCACGGTGAGACGTCGGCCGACCGCATCCCGAGGGTGGCCGAGGCGAGGCTGATTCCCCTTCCGGAGATTGCCGATCAGGTGTGCATCGAGAACATGCGGGGCCGCCTGGTGGACCTGTTCCAGTTGGAATCCTACTTCGGCGCCATCGAACCGGGCACGTTCACGTTGGTCATCCTCGATGCCTTCTATCGCTTCATCCCGAAAGGCACCGATGAAAACGATAACGGCACGGTCGCCCATCTTTATAACCACATCGACCGTTACGCCCAGCACCTCAACTGCTCGTTCGTGCTGGTTCATCATTCGTCCAAAGGCAACCAGGCCTCCAAGGCCGTCACCGACGTGGGCGCAGGCGCCGGCAGCCAGAGCCGGGCGGCCGACACACACCTGGTTCTGCGCCCCCACCAGCAGGATGGCGTGGTTGTGCTGGATGCGGCGGTCCGGTCATGGCCGCCGGTCAGTCCGATGTGTTTGGAATGGGTCTACCCCGTCTGGAACCCCGTCAGCGGCCTCGACCCGACGGACCTCAGGCCCGAGCGCCCCCGCCGTAAGCCCAAGGAAGAGTCGAAACTGCCGGCGCCGGCCCAGCCGCAGTGGGACACCGAGAAATTCGTCGGCGCCTTCATCACCGCCGATGCCAGGCCCAGGGCGGTCATCCTGGAGGTGGCCGAGAAAGCGGGGCTGTCGGAGCGGCGGGCCGAGGCGCTGCTGAAGCGCGCAGTCGAGATGGGGCGCGCGTTCCCATGGAAGTTCGCCAGCAACCAGCCGGTGCGGTACGCCACGGTGGCGCAGCCGCTCATCGACATGCCGGTGTCCGATGGGAAGAAAAAACGGAAGCGCAAATGACACTGCGCGCCCGCGCGCGCACCCCCCTTATACCCCCCGAGGGTGCGTGGACGCACCTCGGGGCGGGGTATATGAGGGTGCGCGGGCGGGCAAACAGGGCGGCGTACGAGAACGGAGAACCGGTCGGAGCGCCCGAAAGGTGCGTATCCACCGAAAGCCAACGGAAAGGGGAAAGAGATGCAGCAGCATAGGGAATCGGAAGACGCGAAGGATGGCAAGAAGGGCGTGCAGGACGGTGTCGTCATGGTGACAGTTGCCTGTGACGGCATGTGCGACAGGTGCCCGAACGCCCTGGCCAAGGAGGTCCAGGCCGTAGCGGGAGGCGAGGAAACCATCTGCCGGTTCGGCTGGAAGTACCTGCGGACCGACGCGCCGACGAGCAACCTCTTCGGGGTCGGCGAGGCCGACGCCCTGGGGCAAGCGGGTGAGTTCGCGCGGGCCAACCGCGAGAGGAAGTCGGATTCAGTCGCCTCTGCCGAGCCGACCGAGGCGAGGACCATTTCCGCACAGGCGCCCACCTTCGGCACACTGGCCGGCCGTAGGTCAGGCAACATGAACCCAGGCCAGAAGGAAAGGCGGTTTGAGATGAACGTGGGAACGGAGAACGCGAAGGACATGCAGTTGCTGAACCTGAGGGGCCTCGCGCCCCTGGACACGAGCGCCGTTGCAGCGGACGGCGACCTCGTGGCGATGGTCGAGGTCCACAATGCCCGCCTCGCGCGGGGCGTGGATCGGCTACGGCACTTGGCCGCCGACCGGGAGCGCCTGGCCGACTTCGACGCCTGGCTGGCGGCCGAGAGCGCGGACATCGCGACGGCCCGGTGCCGCGTGAGGCGCGAGGCGTTGGACGCAGTTCTGGAACTGCGGCGCGTCCTCGAAGAGCGCGAGGTTCTTCTCAGCGAGATGGAGAAACGCCTGCGCGGTCGCTACGGGTGTGGCCGAAGTTTCTGGCAGGCCGGAAAAGCCTGTCATTTCGAGCGAGCGAAGCAAGTCGAGAAATCTCGCCGTGGTCGTTGGCGTTGTGACGTCAGCACAGCGAGATTTCTCGACTCGGCCGCTTTGGCGGCCTCGCTCGAAATGACAGCACCGGTGCGTGCCAGAAAATCCAGCCACACCCGTCGCTACGTCGCCCTCGACGAGGCGCATAGCGCCGCCATAGCGGCGGCCGAGAAGCGGCTCGCCAAAGAGAGGTCGGCCCTTGAGAAGGCCAACCCGTGCAATGCCGGCATTCGCTTCGTCGAACTCGTGGCCGATGAGGAACCGGTCGCGGAAGCTGCCGAGGTGTTGGCCTCTGCTCGGGAAGCGTTCGAGTCTGTCGCTGCCGCGCGCCGGGCCGTCGGAGGCGACCTGACTATGGTCACGACGCGTCAACGCGAGGTGTTCGCCTGGCTGATGGCATAGGGCGGCCTGGTTTTGCGGGGCGGCTGTCCCACCCGACGGCGTGCCAGGGCGCACCGACCGGGCCGATGGCCGTCCCGCACGGGCGTGGAACACGGGGATTCCTCCGTCACGTTTGACGGGGCCGATCAGGAAGGAGAAGCACATGGACGCGATCATGGCCACCGCCGCGATGGAAACGAGGCCCGACATCCTGGCGAAGGCGCGTGAGGCCCGCCGCAACTTGGCCTCCAACTCTATCGTAACGATAGAAAACGCGGCGCAGAATCGACTTTCGCACCTTGACCCGACCCGAAGGTCGTCCGTCGCCAAGCGGCTGGCGGATGTGCCGAAAACCGCTCAAAACACGTACCTGAGGGCCGTGGGCGGTCGGTCGCCCAGGGCGGGCATCAAGGCGTTCCGCAACGAGTGCTGCGGTTGGCAGCGCGCCGAGGTGGCGCGCTGCACGGCGCTCGCCTGTCCGCTTTACCCGTACAGGCCGTTCCAGGACGTGGCGTAGGTACTCCAGGAAAGCGGCTTTCTCAGCAGGCCAGGCGAAGCAGTCACGGACCTATAGAGAGTTTGTATATTAGCGCGAAAAAACACCGCCGGATATTAGCGCGCAGATCTTAGCGCGGGAGGGCTTGCCATGACCTTAACGTCGAACATGCGGACCGTCCTGGCGGCAATTCTGGAAGAGATACGCCGCCTGGAGGTGGTTCCGGAAAAGCCGCCGCCCGGCGCGGATCGCGATCGGTGGTACAACCTGTGGCGCGAGCGAAAGGAGTACCATGATTTCGGCATTCGACATGACCTTGCGCTGTGGCTTGGCCACGCGCCGACGCCGTCTGAGTCGGCTGTGTTTTCCCGGACGCTGCGGAACATGGAAGCGATGGGGCTGGTAGTCCGCGTCAGCCGGTGGGACGGACGCCGGGCCACGCACGTCCAGTTGACCGAGATCGGCCGGGCCGAGGCCGAACGCCTCGTGGCTGGCCAGGATGCGGCGATGGCCGCGCTCCTGAAGGACCTTGCCCCGTTCGTGGAGAGCCTCGGCCAGGCGCCACCGGAAGGTCAGAACTCGACGGACAAATCGGATTGTGCCTACTGTCGGATTGTGCCTACTTGACAAGTCTCGGCGCTGGTGTAGACTGCACGTTGTGGAATAATGCCCCAATAGGAGGGGAGGGACCGTGGCAAATCTCCTCTGGATCCAGGCGGTATGCTGTGGCGGTGAGACCGCATCCCTTCTGAATTCCGACCATCCTCATCTTCAAGCCGCATTGCAGACACTCGACGTGACCATCCTGGGCCATCCGTATCTTCATCATCCGGCCAAAGGCAAGATGGAGGACGTGCTGGAGGAATGTGCGGGCGGACAGGTGCACATTGACCTCTTGGCGGTGGAAGGCGCGATCTACGCGGCAGATTCACCGTCTGCAACGCGGGTTTCCGGCAAGCCCCTTACGGAGCGGATTCGCGCCATCGCCGCTTCGGCTGATTACACGGTTGCTGTGGGCACGTGTGCATCTTTCGGCGGCATCATGGCCTGCGGACGCAATCCGATGGGCACAACGGGCCTCCAGTACTACCGGGCCGAGAAAGGCGGTTTTCTCGGCGCCGACTACAGGAGTCGCGCGGGGCTGCCCG
>Ga0315286_10008297_pt1 | contig 10212 bp, 7 predicted proteins | sample YL17G10_0_MG_FD_205038 | JGI IMG/M metagenome (GOLD analysis project Ga0315286, IMG submission 205038) | Sediment microbial communities from Yellowstone Lake, YNP, Wyoming, USA - YL17G10_0 | ecosystem: Environmental > Aquatic > Freshwater > Lake > Sediment | place: USA: Wyoming | collected...
ATATGCATAGCCTGCTTGGTCACCCTAAGGTAGGCGCCTCTTGGGAAGGGTACGCCATCGAGCAGGTATTCAGCATCCTGCGACCTAGTGAAGCCTATTTCTGGGCTACCCATGGTAGCGCCGAATTGGATTTGCTGTTCTTTACCCATGGCAAGCGGTATGGTATCGAAGCCAAGTTCAGTGATGCGCCTGAAGTGACACGTTCAATGCAGGTAACTCTGCAAGATTTAGGACTGGAGCACTTGTGGGTGATCTATCCCGGAGAACAAAGCTACTCCGTTCATGAGCGGATGACGGTTTGGCCGCTACAAAGCTTGAGCGATCTGGCGCAATTGCTCACGCCATAAACTATCCACCCTCTCACCAATAATACACGTTAACATAAGGTACTCCCTTGGGGGCACAGGGTACAAAAACCACCGGGTAACACTGGCGGCTTTTGTTTGTTGGAGCGCGATGGGAACCAATCTTGGAGGTGATGAGATGCCCTGACCGCTTCTTCTATGCCTGATCTGGCCGATACCATAACGACCGAAGAAGCTGCTAAAGCTTTAGGGTTACACATTGTAACCGTACAGCTTTTCAAGACAATCCAACTAGAAAATACCTATGTGCAGCCACATACCCTACCCGCCCGGCGGTGCGAACCATAAAAAGAATCAAGGCTAATGAGGGAGATGGGAAGGTCAGATGCCAAAAGCATGTCAGAAAATATGCTACAATCATCGCAGTTTATGGAGAACGTCAATCCTGATCCCGTCCGCCACACAGCTTAACCGGAATGTTCTTATCTCGTATGAACTATGATAGCTCTGTTTATACTCTATGAAACCCCTCCCTCGCTTGCGAATATCCTCACCGTTTCAAATATTTCTCGTTCATGTCGTTTTGGCCATCCTTTTTGGGACTTTTTGGTATTGGATGTTATATGGTCATTTCCATCTGTACTTTACACATGTAAATTGGATATATAAAGCCGGTGGGGATGTATTACAACATCAACTTGGATGGGAGTGGTTTCGTCAAGAGCCCTGGCAATTTCCTTTAGGAAAGATTACTGCTTATGGTTATCCATTAGGCACTTCAGTGACCTTTATGGATTCAATCCCATTACTGGCAATTCCCTTTAAACTTATTTCGCACTGGTTTAAGCCGAATTTTCAGTACTTCGGGATATGGGAATTGTCTTCCGTGATCCTCCAAATGTTTGCGGGGTTGTTGATCCTTAACGAATTTACTCAATCATATAAGGTAAAGGTCATTGGTGCATCGCTACTTGTTCTTTCGCCGATAATGATATTTCGCGCTTTTTATCATAGTTCATTATCCGCTCATTGGATTCTGCTGTTAGCGATTTGGTTTATTCTTCTCGAGTACCGCCATAAATTATGGCGGGGAGCCTGGATATGCCTGTTTACAGTAGCCGTGTTGATTAATATTTATTACATACCAATGCTCGTGCCATTGTGGCTGATTGGCATGTATTTCCGCTATATAAGAGAGAAGAAGAGCTTGACGCTAATTCTTTACATTCTTGTTGAAATCGTTGTTATATTCTTAGCGGTCTTTCTGGTCGGATATAGCATAGGTTTATTCAGCTTAAGTTACCAATCTCTCTCAGTGAATGGTTATGGTGTTTTCTCCTGGAACCTGAACGGATTCATCAACCCATACGAATATTCTTCGAACTTTATAAGGGAAAGGTCTACAGGTGTAGACACTCAATTTGAAGGTTTCAGTTATTTAGGTTTAGGAAACCTGGTGATTATCCTCGCAGCTGTGTATTTATTTCTGGAGAAAAATAATATACGTCGTCGATTGTCTTTTCTTTTGCCTTTTTGTGCGGCTGCCATTGTATATATACTTTATTCACTCTCTAACAGGGCGTTTCTAGATGCTCTGCCATTATGGGATATTCAATTGCCTGACTCCGTTTTAATGTTTCTCAACCTATTTCGTGTATCTGGACGGTTCATCTGGCCGGTCTTTTATTTCCTGGTATTATTTGGAATAATCGTCATCATTCGGAATGTTCGTTTTCCAGCGCAACTTCTATTCGTGGTAGTGCTGCTGCAGTTTGGCGATATACAACCGCTTTATCAGCCCAAAAAATTATCCGGCTTAACCAGTTATCAATCTACCCTACAGTCAGAATTTTGGAAGTCTGCAGCACGGACTAATAAACATATAATTATTATTCCTGCGAAAAAATTGAAACCGCCTTTTGAGCCATTTGCTTTATACGCAGTAAGAAATCATTTAACCCTTAACCTGGGTTATTTTGCACGCAACGATACGCTAGCTTTCGAAGAATATAGCGAAAAAGTTTGGGAAGATCTTCAAGCCCATAGACCTGATGCCCAGACTATATATATACTCTCGGACCCGGAATGGATCGCATTTGCCAAAGAGAATCTGGCAGATGAACTGTTCATTTGCAAAATTGATGACTTTACAGTGTTATTTTCAGCGGAAAATGAACTGGCCCAGGCATTAACTGAATTCTCACCGTACTGCTCTGTACCTGCTCCTTGAAGTTGCATATTGAACTATTACCAATAATACCCGATCTTCAGAACTATTCAGCCATTTCCAAGACACCCCAAGAAACAATGCATGAGGTACATCCGGCAAAAAAAGCCTGGTCCTGAAATTTCGCCTGTGATTTACTTTGCCCGTTGCCTGTGGATGACCCAAATAGCGCTGCCAGCCACCAGGATATCCTGGCCAGGCTGCTGTACTAGTTTGAAGATGCCTTCAGCGACAACTATTTTTCTCATCTAATTCCCCATCCGTTTATAGAGCTTGGGCTGCTTCGTAAGCCTGTTTCAGCCACGCCAGCACCTCAGCGTCAATTTGATTGGGGTCGCTGATCCGTACTCGGTGGGTGACCAGGTTATTCCATGTTCCAGCGGTTTCGAACCTTCCGATGGGGGCAACGCCCTTAAGTTTGATTCCAATATCGATGTGGTTGGCAGCTGAGATTTGGATGATACCAAATTTCCTGGCTCCGCGTATGAGGCTGACGTAACTGCTGGTGGGTGCCACTGTGAAATCGTCTCCCAATAGGGTAAGTTGTTCTACTATAGAGGTATAAGTCTCTCGCCACCGAGCCTTGTCACCTGCAAAGTGAGCAGCGAGTTTATCCTCCGGGCTTGCCTGAAACTTATCAGCATTCACCAGCAATTGTGCGATTGCGTTGGCATGGCCGTGCCCGAGTCCGAAATCGGACTTGAGCCAAGTCATGACTTCCGGATATTTTGTCAGGCTTTTTTGGGCTGCCAGAGTTCTAAAATCATCCGGGGTCTTCCCCGTCTTGGCTTTTATGGTGTCGAGATAGGCTTGAAAAGACATCAGACACCACCCAATTTTTCAACAATTCCGGCAATCCGCCGCTCGCGGGTTGCCTGTGCCTTGGCTTCGTTAATCTGCCGGACGTATTCTTTACGGATTGAGAATGCCTGGGCTTCGAAGGCCTCCAGGGCACCCACCTTACCCGCCAGGGCAGCTTTGAAATCATCCGGTAGCTCGACGATTCGTGGCTCCAGATCGAGCTCGAGCGTGACTTCCACCTGGTCACCGGCTTGAACAACCGCAGCTGCCCTGTGTTCCTGACTCAATGGCAGGATAAAGACATCACCAAAAACCGCCACCGTACTGCGATAAGTGTAACCCTTCAGGCTGACCTCAACCTTGGGCTTTTTCTGTGTACCGAGGGCAGCCACGACCTCGGTCGGAACCGGCAAGCCGGTGACGTTTTTCCCGGGTTCACTAGCAATAATCGTAGTATAAGTAACTCCCATATTATGGCCTTTCATTATTCGTTTTGTAGTTCAACTTTTGCCTCAAGGACCTGATAGAGCTGATCGAGCGCATTCGACTCGATGCCATGCCATTGCTGCACATTAGCCTCGCTTAATTGGGTCAACTGATCGAGCGCTCAACACCCTCACAGCCAGCACCCAGTGTGCCGGTGCGGCTAATTTCTGGAAATCTTCCTCACTATTATTTGCCGTGCATCAGCCTTGCTCGTAGGCGTTCATTAAACCCGCGATCTCAATTTTCTTCATCTTCAACATGGCTTGCATCACCCTTTGCGATTTGACCGGGTCAGGGTCGCCAAGGAGCTCGCCGAGTGCGGTGGGAACAATCTGCCAGGAAAGGCCATACTTATCCTTCAGCCAACCGCACTGGCCTTCCTCACCACCCGCAGAGAGTTTTTGCCACAGTTCGTCGACTTCTGCCTGCGTTTCACAATTGACAAAGAACGAGATGGCTTCGGTGAATTTGAAGACCGGTCCACCGTTTAATGCAGTGAATTCCTGCCCGTCTAGCTCAAATGTTACGGTAAATGCCTTTCCATTCGGTCCGGGTGCAACGCTCAAGATTTTTGAATTTTTGAATATGGAAATATAAAAATTCATCGCTTCTTCAGCCTGGTCATCAAACCACAAGAATGGGGTAATTTTTTTTATATCAGTATCCTTAGCGTAGTTGTATTTCGATCTATTCCAATAACTCATCAAGACGCTCATCCATCATTAGCGCCCGTCTCCAAGCCAAACTTAGGGATAACATCCCAATCTGCCACCGGCTGGAAAACAGATTGCGCGGTTAACCAGATCGATGCACCTGGCAAAGCCCTGGCTAAAAAGGGATTTTTATAACTAATTTATCTATTTGTCAAATGTTTATCTAAATTATCATAATATATCCCAAGGGTGACAAATCCGCGTAAACAAGCTAGATTAGTCGTTAAATTTTTAAAAAATCCTAAGCTTCTTATCCATCTAACCTTTATATTAGCCATATATAACACCCCCTTGGGTAATCGAGTAGGGAGCGGCGGCTAACCGCTCCCTCTCACACCACCGGACATGCGGGTCCGCATCCGGCGGTTCGGTCAGTGTCAGGACATTTCCCTCTAGCCTTTGTTGATGGTCTGTGCCAGGAATAGCTCGGCCCTCTGGTTCGTCCCGCAGGCTTCACCTGCATCGCTACCCAGTAGTTTCCCCATTCGGAGAAATTCTGCTTTCTTCGCTCATTCCAACGACTTTCTACTCCAGGCGCACTTTCCGTTCGGCCCTTCCCAGCGGATCACTTCCACCTAGCTGGTACACTATGGCCTCTGCTGACTCCTACTGCCTCAGCTTGTCCTCTCGGTCAAGGTTACTACTTCAGTAGCCCGACAATAGGTCTCCCCGGGTAAGAACGTTGACTTTCTCTGCACGCTTGCCCAATTTACCGCTTTGGCCCTTGATTGCACGGGCTTCGTTGTCATTGGCTAACTCGCCCAACCTCACGGCCTCTTATTGGGTTCGTCTTCCTCAAGCCGCAGTTTTGCTTCCGGCTTCCTCCAGACCCCACCTCTCGGTGACGCCCTTGCCTTCCGCTAGCAGTTAGCGCAATCTCCACTGCAAGAGACTTTCACTCTCAACTCAACGCCCATGCCGGGCGCACCAATAAAAAATCGCAGGAAATTCCAGCGATTTTTTAATTTCTAGAACCTCTCCACCGCTTGCAACTTCACTGGCGGATAAATTTGCCCCTGCACAGGAGGCATTGGGTTGTAAACCCAATCCACTTTCACCACGCCAGCTTTGATCCCTGCCAGGCGGCGCATACCCAGATATTTTCCACGCAGCAGCACATCTTCCATAGTGAGCGCCATGCTGAAGACTGCCACATCTGATCCAGTCGGGATGGCTTTCAACTCGTCGGCATACACAGAAGTCGAAAACAGGATGTGCTGCTTGTCCAGGCTCTGAGCCTGGATGGTTGGAATGATAGCTGGATAACCATCCACGCCGACCCAGGCGATGAATTTCAGGTTATCGAGTTTATTAAGGAAATCGCGCGTCCAGGGATTAATCACTTCTTCTTTGCCAGGTTTTCGGCCCAGAGTGCGTGCAAGCAATGTCTGAATGGCCGCAAAGATAATCCGGTTCATCGGTAGAGGTTCTTTTCCAGTGTGGGAGAGCAGATCAAGGTAGTAAACCGTGTGGATGCCAAAATATGCATTGTAACGAAACATCGGAACATTATTGAAGTAATCGTATTCTGTGCCTTCTTTCGTGGAGTGGGTGAAAGTCGCCTTGCCACGCCATACGTTTTTATCCAGGCTCATGATGAGGAATCCCGTTTTAGGGTTAATCAGGATATTTTGCTTGGAAAGACCCTCGGTGAACTGCCCAAATGCCATCTGCTGTGGCACGCATGCCATCAGGGATGAGATCAGCGTGACGTGCGGCAGTCCCGCAGGGGTGACAGTCACGAGCAGACCAATTTTCATCGCTGGTTGGGTGCTTTGGATATCTTCGGGAGAAAAGGCGGTCAGGGATTGGTTCATGTTCAACTCCTATAGCAGCTCAACGAGGCGGGTAATGCCAGTGGCAAGAACAATTTCCGGGTGGTTGGAGGCAGTCTTCGCGTATTGTTCGCAGTAAGCTAATTCAATCGCGGTCATCAGCGATGTGCGGGCATAAGCCCATTCCAGGCCGAGGCGGGTATACTGATCGCGGCACAGGTTGTTGAAGGCACATAGTTCCCAGCGTTTAACGTTTCCGTTGAGTTCATCGTTGAGAAAATGTCCCAGTCCGGTCAGGTTTTCGATGGTGCTGGTTGTTCCTGGGATGAGCGGTGTGCGAATCCAGAGTTGGAATGGCGGTGACTGGCTGTTCTGCAGATCGCGCAGGTGAAGCAGGTTATCCAGGATTTGCCGATTCGAGCTGCCGGTGAACTGGTGGTGCAGGTCAACATCGTAGAGTTTCAAATCGTACAGCACCAGGTCTGTGAAGGGCAACAGGCGGTCCAAGGTATCCGTGGGGCACGATCCACAGGTGTCGAGGGCAGTGGCGATGCCTTCTGCTTTCAACCCACGCAGCAACGCCAATGCGAAATCAGCCTGCAGGGTTGGTTCGCCTCCGGAGAGCGTCACCCCACCACCTGAATTATCGTAAAATGCCCGGTCCTTGCACAGCTCAATTAAAAGCTCATCCACAGAAAAGGTTTTGCCCAACAGCTCGAGGGCGCCAGCTGGGCAGGCATCGGCACATTGTCCGCATCCCTGGCAGTGAGCCCGGTCGATGTTGAGCCCAGAATCTGTTCGAGTCAGACAGTGGTTGGGACACACAGACAGGCAAGTATCACAGCCCAGGCAGCGGATTGCAAACCACTGCGTCTGCGGTTTGGTAGAGAGGCTTTCTGGGTTATGGCACCAGGAACAGTGCAGTGGGCAACCCTTGAAGAAGACCGTAGTACGGATTCCCGGGCCATCCTCCGTAGAGAGGCGTTGAAGGTGCAGGATGCGGCCGGTTTGGGGCATCATCGCATCTGATGACTTTCGCGGGCGATGATCTCGTTCTGTAATTCACGCCCGATGGAAGTGAAATAGGCATTGTAGCCGGTGACACGTACCAGCAGGTGGCGGTAACTCTCGGGGTTTTTCTGGGCGTCACGCAGCAGATCAGCATTGATCAGGTTAATTTGCAACGCCGAGCCGCCATTTTCAATATAGCCGCGCAGGAAGGCTTTGAATTTATGGCGGTGCTCTGAGTCGCGCAAGATGGATGGGTTGAAGGTCATGGTATGGCTGCCACCGTTGGGTAGCACGTTCAAGTATTCGCCCCAATCTCCCTTGCCGTCCGCAGCTTTCCCACCCAGAACCTTGCCAACCGAGTTAACGTTAGCTGTCGGGCCATTGATATCGGCACCGTTGGAGGGGCAAAGAGCATTCGACAGGAATTTACCTTGCGGACGTCCATCTGGGCTAGCTGGCAGGATAAAGGAATCAGCCACCCAGTAGTTCCAGCTTAACATCCCGGGACGGAACTGTCGACCTGTAGATTGTGTTCGGTACTTCCAGGTTTCTTCTGTCCAGAGGTCCATTACCTGGCGCGCCAGATCGTCAGCGGTGTCATCATCGCGTCCATATTTAGGAGCCTTATGCAAGGCGCGCGCCTGCAGGATTTCGTGACCCACCCAGTTATCGCGCAGCGCTTGAATGAGTTCAGCCATGGTACAGAACTTGTGATCATACACGAGATATTTCACCGCCAGGAGCGAATCGACGGTGGTGGCATAGGTGACCGCCTCAATGGTAACGTAACCCAGCTCTGCGCCGCCCTCGGTAATATCCAATCCCTTCTGCGCACAGCCTTTGACCATGCAAGAGACGTATGGCGTTGGGGAGGTCCGCGCCCGCAGGGATTCGCTCTGCTCGTAAAGTGTCACAATGCGTCGGATGATGTGGCGCGTCTGGGTAGCGTAGGCGTGCCAAAACTGTTCCCAGTTTCCAAATTGGGTAGGGTCCCCGGTAGCCTCACCCCAACGTTTGACCTCCTCCACCTTACCAGTCATGGGGTCAGTGAAAGGCAATAAATCATAACCTCCGGTAAGGGCGAGCTCCACTGCTTTAAGCAGGTTCAGGTTGGCATCCACCGTACCGGAACGGTCATTACCGACCATCGTATTTTCCAGGCAGCCCACCGGGGCGTAATCGAAAACGTTATGTTCGTTGATGAGAGATGTCACTCCCGATTTTTTCGCCTGGAGCATCATCCCAGCCATCGAACGCTCATCAAAATTGAGTAGGAAAGGCGAGCCCTGGCTGGAAGCAATCATATCCACTACGTGAGTGAGAAGTTTTTCGGGTGTATTGCGGTGCAGGCGCACATTTGGCTTGGGTTCCAGGATGGGTGACATCTCGTCAATCACATCCAGCAGGATATATGTCAGATCATTGGACATATCCAGCCCACCGGGACCCATACCCGAAATCGTAAAAAGCTGGCCATATCCAGCCGTGATGCCCTGATTGCCACCGGTTCGGATCATGCTATCGTAAGCCGTGTTGCAGTGGATCCAGAAGCATTTCAGAATTTCCTTGCCAAATTCAGGGTCCATACCCTCGGAGATGGATTTCTCCCACAAAGGGTAGAGGTATTGGTCAAGCCTGCCAAAAGAATCGCCTGGGCCGGGGTAGTTCTCGTCAGCCATAACCAGCATATGGGTCAGCCACAGTGCCTGAACCGCCTCCCAGAAAGTCTGGGGAGGTTCCCAAGGCACGCGGGCCAGGTTATCTGCCATTTGAGCAAGTTCAGCACGCCGGTCCGCCTCTGGCTCAATTTCAGAGAGGTGGGCACATTCGCGATGATATTCAGCAGCTAAGTCGCGCGGCATGGTTGCAGCAATCATCATCGCCCGCAGCTGACCACCCTTTTTGCCAACTTTATCGGCATTGGGGAGAGCTGCATAAGCTTCTTCCAATTCAGCATAGATTGCCTTCCAACCCTGGCGGATAATGCGCCCATAATCTGGAATGAGGTGCCCGGAGGTGGCTCCAGTATTGCCATAGCCGTGGTTATGAAACCACAGCATGGCAGCTCGACTGCCGTTTGGCCCATATACCAGGCTGTCGCGCTCTTTGGTTTCTTTCTCCGTCAGACAGGCGGATGTCATAATATTGAAACGTCCCCCAGCAAGCAAATCACCGGGTAGGATTTCCTGAGGCAGATAGTGCAGCATGACTTCACGGTTGAACCAGGCGCGACGCTCGGGCAGTGACCAGGTCCAAAAGTCCCGGTCCAACTGCACGGGACGCGCCACCTGCTTGAAAGAAGAGCGGAAAGTTTGAAGGAAAGCGTATGTTTCAGGGACGATATAAAAAGTCAGCTCGTTATACTGGAAATCCCAGGGCGTGCCGGTGGTCCAGGAGGTGTACTCATTGTTCCAAGTACGATAAACGCCCTGGAAATAATACTCGCGCAGCCATTGGATGCGCGAGGAAAGATTAGTAGGGGATTTGATGGCATAGCGGGGTTGGTCACAGATCACAGTAGCCATGAACGGCTCCTTTCAAGGTTCTAATTATTGATTTTCCCTCTCAGCATTTTTGGGTGGTTCCTAGTATAGCACGCATCCAGGGCGAAAACAAATCTTCCCCTATGGTAAAAACCTGCATACGTTCTTCGGCTGCCTACTCCACACACTTCAGGCTCTGCCTGCGGTCAAGCGATACCCTCCCGGCTCTCTTCGCTGCCCGGCGGCTACCGATCCATCATGAAAAGACTGTTTGAGGGAAACGGGAGAAAACTTTTCGACAAGCCTTGTATCTCTTTTACCAATATAAAAGAGCTATCCCATGTATGGGACAGCCCCTTTATCAATAAATGGCTCTACATTGACATTGCTTCATAAACTCTTACGCTTGTA
>Ga0315286_10008299_pt1 | contig 10211 bp, 7 predicted proteins | sample YL17G10_0_MG_FD_205038 | JGI IMG/M metagenome (GOLD analysis project Ga0315286, IMG submission 205038) | Sediment microbial communities from Yellowstone Lake, YNP, Wyoming, USA - YL17G10_0 | ecosystem: Environmental > Aquatic > Freshwater > Lake > Sediment | place: USA: Wyoming | collected...
CATGGCTGCAAAACTTTCGCCGACTTGTTGTTCGTTATGAATATCATCTTGAAAACTTTCTTGCCATGATTCAGCTTGGCTGTATCGTTATCCTCCTTCGGAGGGTTTTGGGATGACTTCTAATTTGATATTCACGGATGGCTTGCCGTCGGGTATAATCCTCGGATTGTTTGATACGAAAAACAACGATTTTTTCCGCACAACTGTGTGGTTGTATCAGTATTGATTCGCTATGCCGACAAGAACGAAAGAACAAATTGAACGAGACGAGCAGATATACCAGATAACGACGCTGGTAGCCGGCCGCTTTACGCTTCAGGAGGCGCTCGATAAACTGGCTGAGGCCGCGGTCAAAATTACCGGCCTCAAGGCCTGTTCTATTCGCCTGCTCGACGAAGACGCTGGCGACCTCAAGATGCGAAGCACCTGCGGGCTGAGCGAAGAATACCGCAACAAAGGCGTTGTCAACAAGGATGACCCGGTAATTAAAGCGGCCTTTGCCGGCGAAGCTGTTGTCCTCGATGATATGCAGGATGACGGCAGGGTTTCATTCAAGGGAGCCACGATAAAAGAAGGGCTCGTCGGCCAGCTTACAGTCGCGATGAAATTCAGAGACAAGCCCATCGGCGTCCTGCGGCTTTACAGCGGCAAACCCGTCCACTTTGGAGATGACGATATCGACCTGGCCAGGGCCATCGGTTCCCAGTGCGCAGTCGCTATCACCAACGCCAAGCTCTACGCCGAGGCGATTGAAGGGGCTCGAATCACCGAGCAAATGCGCCTCGCTGGTCATATTCAGCGGCGAATGATTCCCGAAAAAGCGCCACAGGTGTCCGGGCTTGATATAGCCGCGACGTATATTCCCTGCTTCGACGTGGGCGGCGATTTTTACGATTTTCTGGAACTGGGCAATAACAAAATAGGTATCGCCATCGCCGACGTTATCGGCAAAGGTATCCCCGCCGCGATTATGACAAGCTCATTCCGCGGCGCGCTGCGTGCCTATTCGGAATATCACGGCTGGGCGGATGAGATGCTCGAAATCGTTCGCCGGCTCAATAAAATGGCGTGCAAAGAATGTGCCGCCGGAGAATTCATCTCCCTGTTCTACGGCGTCATCGACGTCGAGAAAAAGACCATCACCTATTGCAACTGCGGCCACGAACCGCCCGCTTTGTACAGGGATAAACATATTACCGACCTGAACAAGGGCGGCCTTGTCCTCGGCGTTTTGCCCAATGCCGAGTACCAGTCCGAAACCGTCTCGTTGAACGAAAACGATTATCTGCTTTTTTATACCGACGGGCTGATTGACGCGGCGAATTTTGACGGTGACATCTGGGGCAGAGACCGCCTTCTTAATATCTTCGGCAAAAGCGATGCGGGTTCCGCCTCACAGGTGATTAATAATATACTCGCTTACCGAAGACGATTTGTCGGTCTGGCCCCACAGGTCGATGACACGAGTATGGTTGTTGTCAGGGTCGCAAAAACAGTTGACCCGCTTACGCATTAAAAAGTTAAAATTTTCTGCCTGCCCTTCGTAGCTTGCCTGTCCTCCATAGCCTTGGCGAAGGAGGAAGCGAAGAAGGGTGGCTAAAAAAAATATGTCTTGGAACGTCTAACATAATGAAAAAGACACGGATTAACACGGACTTGTCCGCCGAAGGCGGATTTACATTGTTTATAATTAAATTCTCTGTGACCTCTGTGTCCTCTGTGGCTAAAAAACTCTGTGGCTGAACAAAAAAAGATTCTCTGTGGCAAGTTTGTTATTACTATCGATGGCCCCGCAGCCAGTGGCAAGAGCACTGTTGCCCGCCTGGTGGCGGCGAAACTTGACGCCACGTTTCTCGATACCGGCGCGATGTATCGGGCGGCCACTCTGGCCGCGATGCTCGATGGGGCGGATTTGACGGACCAGCAGCGAATACTCGACGTCCTTGACGATACGGTATTTGAATTTCAAGCGACCCCCGATGGTATGCTCGTGCGAATCGATGGCGTCGATGCCACCGCGCAGATACGCGACCCAAAAGTTACCGCCAATGCCCGTTATGTCGCCTGTCTCGCCCCCGCCCGCCAACGTCTGGTCGATATGCAGAGGCGGTTCGCCCAGGCCTATCAGAAAATTGTTACCGAAGGCAGGGACCAGGGGACAGTCGCGTTTCCTGATGCGGATGTGAAGTTTTACCTGACCGCCGACCTCAACGAAAGGGCACGCCGAAGACAAGCGGAACTGAAAGCCAAAGGGGTCATACAAACCGATGATGAAATCCGTCAGGCCATTCGGCAGCGAGATGACAGCGACGAAAAAAGGTCTGTCAGTCCTTTGAAGCCCGCCAATGATGCCGTTATCGTTGATACCACCAGCTTGACTATCGATGAGGTCGTGGAGAAGCTGGTTAGCGTTGTAAAAGAGAAATGTTCGGCGAATCTTTAAAATCGCGTTGGTGCTTGTTTGCCCGCTGGTGGTGCAGGTTGTTCTGCGTTACGTTTTTGCGTATGCGTTTCGTCGGCGTGGGAAATGTCCCCTCAACCGGCCCCTATATTCTCGCGGTCAATCACCAGAGTTTTCTTGACCCGCTCTTTGCCGGCATCGCGCTGAAAAGCCAGCTTTGCTTTATGGCTCGCGACACACTGTTCAAAAGCAGAATCTTCGGCCCGCTGCTTAAATCGGTCAAGGCCATCCCCGTCAGGCGGGGCCAGGCCGACATCACATCAATTAAAATGATTATCGCCAAATTAAAGCAGGGCGAAGGCGTCTGCCTCTTTCCCGAGGCGACACGCACAACCGATGGCAGAATCGCCCCCTTCAAAGGTGGCTTCAGCCTTTTATGTCGGCGCGGCAATTCCCCCGTCGTGCCCGTCCTGATTGATGGTGCGTTCGAATGTTGGCCCAGGCATCGAAAGTCATTCAAAATCGGCTCGAAGATTACAGTTACTTACGGCCAACCAATATCGGTTGAAAAAATCACGGGTATGGAAGACGACGCTTTCGCCGCTATGTTGACCAATACAATGAGAGATATGCAGTCCCAGCTCCGAATCTCCGAAGGCAAACAACCGTTTAATTATTGATATTCCGCCGCAGTTTACCCGTCGTTTCACTCCCAACCGTATTTTTCAGCCCCTAAGTCACATATCTTATTAATCACGGTCTTGAGAGGTTTTTTGAGGTCTTTAATCCGATCGTTTATTTCATCGTAGGTTTCGATTCGCAGGTCGATCAGGTTACCGAGAAGAGAATCTAAATCGCGTTCGGTAAAATCTAAGTTTGTTTCTGAGATTTTTTTTATAAGCCCAATTAGACGCTGCGAACTGAAATAGAGTTCAGTTAGACACAACACAATCATTTGCCGATCTTCAGGAGTACAATTAGCGTTCGACAGTAGTTTGTTAAAAACCTTCTCTTGTTTCCTTAAAAGTTGGAAAAACATTTTGGTATTTTTGTCGCTCATCATTTAATCCCCTAATTTCTCCTTTTTCCTTTTGCCTTTTTACTTCTCATCCGCCGCCGCTTGCCCGCTGTAGGGGGCGGAATCCGAAAATAATCAATTATCAATAATCGATTATCAATTTATCAGTGTGCGACAAGCTCTGCGGCACTAACTTTGCTTCTTGCCCCGACCTGCTCAACAAACGCCTCTAATCGTGTTGTCAGCGTCGGGTCCTCCTGCCCGTCGAAGCTGAGATTGAGAATCGGCATTTCATTGCAGTCGGCGCTCAATCGTCTTGTCTGTGTGCTGACTATTGTCGAGGGCATACAGGTGAATGGCATCACGTTGACCACGCCGCCTAAGCCGTCATGGTGGTATTCGACAATTTTGCCGATACTCAGTATCGCTTCGCCTTCAAACGACTCGTCGATATATGGCTTGGCAAGGTCGATGACATGCCTGATTGGATGCTCGGCGAGTTTGCCGAATTTTTTCTCCATCGGCTGCGCAAGGGCGCGTTCGATTCTGTGTTGGAAGAAGTTTTGGATTATATTACTGAACAGGTTCTTAATCTGGCCCCTGCGTTTTGCCATTTTGCTTCTTGTGAAGTTGGTGTAATAAACCCATTCGGCAGACGGGGCGAGGTCGCACGCCGCCCCAAGTTCCTCAAGCCGGCGAATAATATTGAGATTCGCGAACGGGTGATTGCGAACGTAAATCTCGCCAACGATTCCTATCCTCGGCTTGTGAACGCTTTTGTCTAATTTTACTTTTGCGAATTCCTCCGCGAATTGTTCGAAGATTCGCACCTTGTCCGTTTTCTGTCCTCTGTCATCCGTCTTCCGTTCCACCGCTTCTACCCATCGCTGGAGACATTTTTCGTAAACCTCCTGTGCCTGTTTTGGTTCGATTGCATAGGGACGCAGCCGCAAGACCAATTTGTGCAGAAGGTCTATGCCGACGCCTGCGGTCCAGATGTCTTTCATAAATGTGCCCAGTCCCGTGCCGTCGAAGTTGCTCACGAGCTGGCTGTAGAAGTTACTGTCCTGATTTGGCGAGACGATGATGGCCTCATCCACGCCTGCGTGTTTGAGAATTAACCGGCCCATACAGTGATACAGCCCGAATCTGCATGGCCCTGATGCCCCCGGCATAAAAAACGCCGCGTTTTCCGGTTTCACGCCGTCCCGGCTAAGCACGTTCAGCATTTCACCGCAGGTTATCGCGCAGGGCAAACATTCCTTGCCCGTCGTATAGGCCCTTCCCCGCGTAAGCACCGCTTCGTCCGCCATTGGCATAACCTCGGCGGCTTGCCCGTAAGCTCGCAGGCATCCGGCCAGCCCGTAAGACGCGTCGCTCATATACGGTATATACAGCGTCCTTTTAACCGCAGAGCCCGCAGAGATTGTTTTTATAGTTTTTTCCGAAGCGGGCTCGTCGCTTCGCTCCGTGTCTCGGCGGTCTCCGCTGCCTGCCCTGAGCTTGTCGAAGGGTTCTTCGCGGTAAATCTCTGGTTTATAATTCTTCAAGCTTTCCAAAAACGCCTCTAACCGCGTTATCACACCTGCGTCCGCGGAGTGCTCGTCGATTTCCAGTTGCAGGCAGGGTTTATCGCCCATTATGTCCTTGAAGAACGGCATCAGGAACGAATCAGGTCCGCAACTGAAGTTTGACAGGTAAACCGCGAACAGCCGATTGTCCTGCCTGATTATGTCCGCCGCGCGCAGAATCTTTTGCCCGTATGACCAGTAAATCTCTCTGTGAAGTTTTTCATCGCTCAGCCGGGCCTCTTTGAAATCGAGCATATCCATCGGCATAATCTCTACGCCCGCGTCCGTGAATTTCTTCGGCAACTGCAAACTTACACCTTCGTCGCAGCCGTTGTATGGTCTGCTCACAAGAATAAAAAGTTTATCGCCTTCCCTGATGCTCGCCAGAATCTCCCTGCCTTTATCTGTCAGCGACTTTTCGAAACCACGCTGTGCCTCAAATCCCTTTTCCATCGCCCGTTGTGCCTCTGAAGGCGAAACATTCAATCGTTTGCCTAATTCCACAAACGTCTTTTTCGCGAGCTTATCACCCTCGCCGAGACGCAGCGGGGCAATTAACAACTTCGTTTTGCCAAGCTTATCGCCGAATGCGCTTCGCACCTGGTATGGGAACGACTGGATATAGGGACAAAAATGATTGTGCTTATTCTCCGGGAAGCTGGCGATTGTCGAAACTATGCTCGGCAGGAAGATATAATCCACGCCTTTTTCGATTAGCTCGACGATGTGACCATAAGCGACTTTTATCGGAAAACATGGCTGCGCCGTTACCGATTCCACGCCCTTGCGAATTGTCTCTTTCGAAGTCCTGCCGGATAACACAACCTCAAATCCCAGCTCCCTGAAAAATTGTGAAAACGTGGGCAATAACTGCCACGATGCCAGCGCCATCGGTATCCCAATTTTTTTAGGTTTAAGATTTGAAATTTGGGACTTGAAATTTAGTCCTGCGAATTCGAGCAATTTGCTTTGGCGGTATTCGAAAGCCCCAAACCGGCTCTTTTTTTGAGCGGTTTTCTTGACGTTATACCTGTCGCATCGCGAGCCGTAATATAACGGCTCAGAACCGACCATTTGAACCTTCTTTATCTCACAATGATTGGAGCAGTGGTCGCAGGCGAATGACTCAACGGTATAATCAGCATTGACAAGATTCTCAAATCCTTTGAACTTGCTTTGCGGCCTGACACCCGCCTGCTGAGCGGCTTGTTCAATATGTTCCGCCGCAATCGCCGCCGCGCCGAGCGCGCCCGTAACCTCATGATGGTCAGGGACCATAATCGGCTTGCCCGTTACCTTCTCAAACGCCGCCCAGACCGCCTTGTTGAACGCCGTTCCGCCCTGGAAGCAGATATTGTCTCCGATTTTGCGTCTGCCGACGACTCGGTTTAGGTAATTTGCGACGATGGAGTAGCTAAGCCCAGCGACAAGGTCTTCGGTGGTCGCTCCCTGTTGCTGATAGCTCAACAAATCCGATTCCATAAAGACCGTGCATCTCTCGCCTAATTTGACAGGCGATTTGCTCGCGAAGGCCAATTGGGCAAACTCGTTTTTGATGCTTATGCCCAGCCGTTGTGCCTGCTCTTCGATAAACGACCCTGTCCCCGCGGCGCACGCGTGGTTCATTTCGAAGTCCACGACGACGCCATTGTTTAACGAGATATATTTGCTGTCCTGTCCGCCTATTTCAAAAATGGTATCCACTTTCGGATTGACGATTGCCGCGCCCGTGGCCTGTGCAGTAATTTCATTTATTACGATGTCGGCACCGATAAAGTCGCCGGTGAGGTATCTGCCCGAGCCGGTGCTGGCGGCGCCGATGATTTTGACTTTGTTCTGCACCTGGTCGCCTATTGCTTTCATCACCTGATGTATCGCGTCGAGCGGTCTGCCCGCCGTCATAAGGTATATTTTGGCGAGGATGCGTTTTTGCGTGTCCATCACGACGGCTTTTGTGCTCAGCGACCCGACGTCAATGCCGAGGTACGCCTCTATCGGCTCTGCCTGCGGTGAGCTTGCCTGCCCTGCCTGCCCCGGCAATCCGTAGGCCGGGGAGCTTGTCGAAGGGGTCGAATCCGTCGCTGCCGCGAGCAGGTTGCTGTGGACGAAGTTTGTTGGCGGCGGCAAAACAGGCGTCGCGAGCGGTTCCCTGCGAGGGGCATTTTGAAGCGATGAACCCTGCCGACTGATATATTCGTCAATCTTCTCTAACAGCAAATTCGCGGGGATACTGTGCTGCAATCCCTTGCTTTTTGCGGTTAAACAAGCGCCGATTGCGCCGGTGAAAAAGTGCGCAGCCGGGACGAGAACTTCGCCCGGTTTGGTTTCAAATGCATCCTCGATGGCCCGGACGACGCCCGCGTTTGCGGCGACGCCTCCTGTAAAGACGATTGGTTTGACAAACTCTCGTCCGCAGCCGAGATTGCTTTTCAGATTGCGGGCAAGCGCGAGGCAAAGCCCGGCGAGGATGTCGTAAACCGGCGTTGCCTGCTGCTGGAGGTGAATCATATCGCTTTTGGCGAAGACCGAGCAGCGGCCCGCCATTCGCGGGACATTTTTGCTTTGCACGGCCAGTTGGCTGAATTCGTTTTCGATATTGATTCCCAGCCGGTCGGCCTGCTGGTCGAGAAAGGAGCCCGTCCCCGCGGCGCAAACGGTATTCAGGGCGAAATCCCTCACCCGTCCCTCGCCCGGCTGCAGGAATATGAGTTTGCTGTCCTGGCCTCCCATTTCGATGACGGTCGCGTTTTGTATGTCCGGGTACAGGTGCGTTATCGCGGCGGCCTGTGCTGCCACTTCATTTATGAAGGGAATTCCCAGTAATTTTGCGGGTAATCGGGCGGCGGAGCCGGTCGCGGCGACTGTCTCGACGCCGGCGGGGTTAATCTTCGCGAATATGTCCCGCAATTGCGTTCGGAATGTCTCTACGGGTTTGCCTTTTGTCCGTCGGTAATCCGAAAAGACAATGCGGTTTTCGCCGTCGAGAACGACTAAGTCACTGCTGGTCGAGCCGATATCGATACCGATACTGAGCCCCGACTTGTCGGGCCTTCGCAGCGGCGAGACGTTGCGCTCGTGGCACGGCCATCCTGGCCGTGTATTCACGGGCTGGAAGCCCGTGCCACCTTCCTGCTTTCCTTGCTCCATAAGTCCTTTCTCCGGTTTCAATCTTACATCCCTGAACGAGCGGATTAGTATAGCATTTTCGCCTCCGGCGGACAAGTTTTGGTTTTCCGCAGGTGACATTCGGAACATTGCGTTTCGTTGTTCAGCATAATATTAACTGTTGCATTGGCAAATACTGTTCGTATATCAACTATACACATATAAACCGTTCTGTCAAGCGCTATTTTTGAAATTTTTAAGAAATTTATTTGGCAGAGCCCGGCTTCGTTAAAAAACTACGCCGAGGTCTTCGCTGCGCTACGAAAAGTTTAAGCGGGCGAATTCACCGTGATATTTCTTTGCCGCTTCATCATACGCCTTTGCCGCGTCGATTTCGTTGTCGAATAGTTTGGAAACAACACATTTTCCTTCAGATTGTAACCCAATCCTCCATTTTCTACTGCGTTTATGCCAGCTTACCCCACGATATTTCGAGGTGCAGTTATCTTTGTTTCTTTTGGAGTTGCAGAGGTTTTGGCCTCGTGTTGCCAGCCGGAGGTTGGACTTTCTATTATCGAGGGAGTTGCCATTTTTGTGGTCAACAAGAAGGCCCTTAGGGGCATTTATAAGTTCCCTGTGCATAGAAACAATTTTTGTCCTGATGTTGTCGATTGTGAAGTTGCGAACAGCATAGAATTTGCCATCAAAGCCGGTGAAGTACCATTTTAATTTACCGAGATGATAGTAGTCGCGCTGGTCGAGTATCGCGAATCTTTCTTCGCCCAACCAAATCCGCCGATAGGTGTAGCCATATTTCCACAGGCGATAAAGCAGCAGGGGGCTTACAAAAATCAGGTCGAGCCAAACGGGTATTGTTATTGTTAGTTTCGAAGACATACTTGTTCCTCCTTTTTGCCACAGAGGCCACCCGTCTCGCCGCAGCGACGAGCCGAGGCAGGACAGAGTTCACAGAGTTTTTCTGGTTTAATTACAATCCGAAATCTACAATCTGAAATCCGAAATTGGAACTTGCCTTATCTTGGCGTGAAACTTGGGACTGCTGTCCCGAAATGCTTGCGCCCTGCCCGCCATAGCTTTAGCGAAGGCGGGTTCTGCGCTACCTCTTGCCCTCCTGGGGCTGATACTTTGCTGATTCGGCAGTGCTGCCGAATCAGCAGTTAGTATTTTACCAAACAATACCAGCAAGTCAAGGAAAATCTAACTTTTTTGAGAAAATTTGTGCGTTTTGTTATAAGTGCTTGTGATTAAGTGATTTACCACGAAGACACGAAGAAGCACGAAGGTATTTTTTGCCACCCGCCAAGCCGCATAGCGGCAGGCGAGCCGCAGGCCTCGCGGCCTTCGAGCCGAGGGGTCTCGCCCGCCTTTGGCGAGGCGGACAGATTACACAGATGACACTGATTTAGCCACGAAAAAGCACCCTCCTTCGCCAAGAGCTATGGAGGGCAGGCGAAAAGGATTTAGACGCGGATTAACGCAGATTAACGCTGTTTTTTAGTCACCTATTTCGTTTTAGCTTACGGCGGGTAAGCTTCGGCGGGCGTGGATTGCCCCTTTTTTGTTTGCTTCCGGAAGGAAGAAGAGGGTATGATGGAGACAGGTATCGCAATAAAAATTTCTGAATCGAGGACCGGGGATATGATAGCATCAAGTATTGAACAGACAATCAAGGCGTGCGCGGAGGATTTCGGAGTTGGCGCGGTGTGGTTGTTTGGTTCGGCGTTGAATGACTATCGCCGGGCCAAAGATATCGATTTGGCGGTGGAAGGTCTCGCTCCGGAGAGATTTTTCGATTTTTACAGCCGGTTGTTCTTTGAGTTGTCCAAGCCCGTTGACCTTGTTGACCTGTCACAGAATCCGCCGATTGCAGGCATCATACGCGAAAAGGGAGTTCGCATTTATGAGCGCCGAAGCTAACTACATATCCGCCGAAGGGCAAAACATCATCAAAACAGTAGAGTTAATTGAGGGCTTGCTGAAAAGGTCTGCCCTTTCGCAATATGAAGTTATTGCCCTGGGAAAACTGTTGCAGGATGTTTATACGGGGATTGAGCGGATACTGCGTGCTATGTTAGAGCAGAAGGGCATCAAGATA
>Ga0315286_10008301_pt1 | contig 10209 bp, 6 predicted proteins | sample YL17G10_0_MG_FD_205038 | JGI IMG/M metagenome (GOLD analysis project Ga0315286, IMG submission 205038) | Sediment microbial communities from Yellowstone Lake, YNP, Wyoming, USA - YL17G10_0 | ecosystem: Environmental > Aquatic > Freshwater > Lake > Sediment | place: USA: Wyoming | collected...
GATACGCGACGAGCTGCCGCTCTCCCCGGTGCGGGTCTATGCTGGAGCGTTCGGCAGCAAGGGGCAGGAGAAGATCGTGGTCTTCGTCTCAGAGTTCCAGCCCGCCCAGGAGATACTCAAGCCCCTGGCCATCACCATGATGGATTGGGCGGAGGACCACAAGTGCAAGATGATCATCAGCCCGGAGGGGCTGCTCACCCGGGAGGAGACCGAGCGCCTCGAGGCGATGGCCATGGCATCGAAGAACCTCGAAATGGCCGCTTACGAGCCGGTGTCCGCTCCCAAGAAGGAGGCGCAGAACGGGGAGATCATCGTCTACGGCGTGGCGTCGACAGCGTCCGCAAGGGAGATGCTGAAAAAGAACGACGTGAAGCCGTTCGAGAACGGGGTCATCTCCGGTCTTGCTGGCGTTCTCTTGAACGAGGGCGTGGCGCGCGATTTCGACGTTGCCACCCTGCTCTCCGAGGCGCACACTGACTATCCAGATGCGAGAGCGGCCGCGGCCATCATGACCGTGATCGACCGGTTGCTCCTCCACGTGGAGCTAGACCTCAAGCCGCTGCTGAAAGAGGCGGCGCTGATCGAGGAGACGCTGAAAGAGATCCATAGCAAAGCCGCCACGGAGGAAGAGACCGGGAAGAAGAAATCGACCAACGTCATGTACAGTTAGGGTTGACCTTGACCTCTACGGTCGCTCCGGTCTCGACCGATTCCACCCTGACGTCCAAGAACCTGCGGACCAGATCCATTTGCGTCCGCAGGTGGCCGGTCATCTCGCGCACGCGGAAGCTTGAAGGGCCCTCTGCCAAGGCGAGATAGGGGAGCAGCTGGTCAGCGGCGTGGACGTCCAACGTCCCCAGCCCATCCATCTCCTGCCTCAGCGCCTTCGCGGCGAGCGATCCGACCTGCTCCGCTGGAACGCCCCTTTCTCCCAACGAATCGGCGCCAAGAACGGCATTCTCGTATCTCGCCATCAGGAAAACGCCCGCTCCGGTGGAAACCCCCGAGGTGCTGGCGGAGGTCAAGGCTATTTCGATGCCAAGCATCTCTTTCCTGACCGCGTGGCTGATCCTCTGGCAAACATGCTCGGGCAGGTTCTGCGAAAAGCAGACCCCCTCCACGCCTAAGAATCCCCCTCTTTCGTTGAGGGGCATGGGGGCAACATCTCGAGGCGCCTGGAAGCGGACCTCTGCCATTCCTCCCCCCTCAGGATAGAAGCCTCGGCGCATCTCGACGATCTGTGCCTGGAATCCGAGGCTAGCCAGTCTCGGAAAGAACAGGCGCTGATAGAAATCGACAGGAGGGGACCAGCGCACGTTCGTCCCGCCGACGATCTCGAGTCTCATCTCCTCATGGCATCTCGCCGAGGCGAGCAGGCAGGCCTGGAGGACCAGGGTGACGCTTCCAGCTGTGCCGACGTTCAATCGGTACTTCCCCGGTCGCACCTTCCCCGGCGCGAAGGTTATCTGGGTGGACCCGACCTCTAACCCTTCGACCTGCGCCTCGCAGAGATTTGCCACCCCTCTGACCGCGCAGAGGTGCTGCGCCGCCAATCCCGGTTTCGGTCGATTGGCGCGGATGTCGTGAACGCGGACAGCTTTGCCAGTAAGGACCGACAGCGCCGTTGCGGTCCGGAGCATCTGCCCCCCACCCTCTCCTTCCGAGCCGTCGATTTCGATCATCGTACTTCACCTGCGCTTCTATTCTTGTCAGCACTGCGTTCGCGGAGTGATTTCCACACCTCGCTCAATATCATCGCCAGCGCGCCCAATGGCAGAATCACGAGCCAGGCTTGAGCGTCCAACGCCACCGTTCCGAAGAGGTGGTTTACGCCCGGAGCATAGACCACGAAGAGCTGCAACGACACTGATACCAGGATTGCCAATATCAGCTTTCGGTTGCTGAACGGTCCGAGGCGCCATAGGGTCTGGTTCGACGATCGGGCGGAGAGCGCGTAGAACAGCTGAGCCATGACCAGGGTGCAGAAGGCAACGGTCCTGGCATGGTCGATCGCCTCGACGTTGCTTAATCCCAGCACATCGGTGGAACGCAGCAGCTCCAATTGGAAGGCCACCATGACGGAGAAGGCCATCACCAACGCTATCGCGATGATGCCCAGCACCATGCCTCTGCTGACAGGCGGTGCCTTGGGGTCCAAGGGCGGCTGTTCCATCACATCTGGCGAGGCGCGCTCCAATCCCAATGCGAGCGCCGGGAATCCGTCGGTAACCAGGTTGACCCAAAGTATCTGGATGGGCAGTAGGAAAGGCAGCACCAGCGGGTCAGTGAACACCAGCATGGCTAGGAACATAACGGAGACCTCTCCAGCATTGCAGGCGAGAAGGAATGCCACGAACTTACGGATGTTGGCGTAGATTCCCCTACCCTCCTCCACCGCGTTCACGATGGAAGCGAAGTTGTCATCGATTAGCACGATCTCCGAAGCCTCTTTTGCGACGTCGGTGCCAGTGATCCCCATGGAGATCCCGATGTCCGCCTTGTTCAGCGCCGGGGCGTCGTTGACCCCATCACCGGTCATGGCGACGATCTCATTATTCCGCTGCAAGGCCTCCACGATCTTCATCTTGTGCTCGGGGGCGACCCTGGCGAACACCGAAACGCTCTTGACGCGCATGGCCAGCTGGTCAAGGTCGATCATCTCCAGCTCTTTCCCACTGATCACCTCGGACCCGCTCTTCGCTATTCCCAGCTCGGTGGCGATTGCCCTGGCCGTGAGCTCGTGATCGCCAGTGATCATTATGACCCTGATGCCAGCACGCTTGCATTTGGCGACCGCTTCGAAAACCTCCTTACGGGGCGCGTCGAGCATTCCCACCAGGCCAAGGAAGACGAAGTCTCGCTCAAGGTCCTGCTCGTTCAACGCCCCTTCATGGAGCGGTCGATATCCGATCGCCAGGACGCGGAGGGCGCGTTGTGCCATCGCTTCGGTCTGAGCGAGGATCGATCGGCGTTCCCGCTCGTCCAGTAATACGAGATCGTCTTCACGAACGGTCTTAGTGCAGATGCTGAGGACGGATTCGGTCGCCCCCTTGATAAAAGCGTGGCGCTTGCCCTCGCGCTCATGGATCGTTATCATCCTCTTGCGCTTGGAGTCGAACGGCACCTCATAGACGCGGGGCCATTCCTTGGCCAGCTTCTCGAGGTCAATACCGGCCTTCATCGCCGTGACCAAGAGGGTCCCTTCGGTAGGATCGCCCCGCACCTTCCATTGGCCCTTTTCCTGCTCCAATATGGCGTCATTGCAGAGCGCCCCTGCCTCGAGGAGCTGTTCCAATCTCGGTTCGAAACGCATATCCAGGACCGAGCCGTCATGGATAAGATCGCCCACCGGTTCGAAGCCCTCGCCGCTGACTTCGATGCGCTTGCCGATCTCGATCTCGCGTATGTTCATCTCACCTTTGGTGAGGGTGCCGGTCTTGTCCGTGCAGATCACCGTGGCGGAGCCTAACGCCTCCACCGCAGGCAGGTGGCGGACCACCGCGTTCCGTTTCGCCATGCGCTGCAAGCCCAAAGCCAACGATACCGTGACCACGGCTGGCAGACCTTCTGGAATGGCAGCGACTGCCAGACTGATGGAGGTCAGCAGCATCTTGTCCACTGCTATGTTCTGCAACAATCCGATGACGAAGATGAAGAAGCAGGTCCCAAGGACCATGATCCCCAGCTGCTTCCCGAGGTGGGCCAATTTCTTCTGCAAAGGGGTCTCGTCATCCTTCTCCTCGACCATCTCAGCGATCTTGCCGATGGCTGTTGACATGCCTGTGGAGGTTACGACCGCCTTCCCTCTTCCGTACTCCACCACTGAACCGGCAAAGACCATGTTCGATCGCTCGAATAACGACGAATCGGCAGCGACGCATGCCTCCGCTTTTGTCACCGGGACCGATTCCCCGGTCAGCGAGGCTTCGTTGATCTTCAGGTTCATCGCCTCGACAAGCCGCCCGTCCGCCGGGACCTTATCCCCAGTGGCGAGGACGATGACATCCCCTTGGACGAGGTTTCGCGAATCGATCTGTGATATTTTTCCGTCACGCAGCACGGTCGCTTTGGGTGCCGCCATGCTCTTCAGCGCTTCGATGGTCTTCTCGGCGCGGTACTCTTGAAAGAAGCCCAAGAACGCATTCAAGAGGAGGATTACCGTGATGACGGCGGCATCCAGCCATTCCTCCATAGAATTGTTGATGATGCCGAGGCTGGCTGAGATGCCAGCTGCGATGATGAGGATAACGACCATGACGTTCTTGAATTGGTTCAGGAAAGTGTGCCAGGGCGAGACCCCCCTTCCCCGTGCGATCTCGTTAGGGCCGTATCGTTCTAACCGGGTATGAGCCTCCTTCTCGCTTAGGCCATTCGCTGATGAGCTGAGGCGGGCTATGACGTCATCTCCCGTCTCGCAATGCCATTTGTTTTCCATCTCAATCTGGGATGAGGACTAAGGATTAATATAACACATCATGTCCGAGTCTTACCTCACCCAGCCAAGGCTTAATATCGGACGCAAAATCAAAGAGACATCCGGTCGAAAAGCCTCTTCCGCAACCGGTTCAATGCCGCGTCACCCCTGCCGATTGTGAACAAGGCATCTGGCAATAACCCATCTTGGAAAGTATTTTTATATCCAGTAGTATCATCACGAATTGGGATGCACTGAGCTTGTCGCATAGCGGGTCCGAGAGCGATAGGCTTCACCGATGATCGGTGATAATGGACGGGCCGGTCCATCGAAAACGGAATCGACTTCGGGCTTGACCCAGAGTAGGCATTGCGCAGTGCTAAAAGTAGCTGGAAGAGAGAACAAACGGGGTAGAATTCCGGGGAAGCGTTACAAGGATGGTCGCAGCGCAACAGGTCATGCTAGAGATTGGTCTGATAATGCTAGTCGCCTTCATAGGCGCGGCAATCGCATCCAGGGCCAAGCAGAGCGTGATCATCGGCTACATAATCGCTGGCATATTCATCGGCCCGCACATGAACTTCGATCTGTTCGGGATACAGTACCAGGGGTTCGTGGGCGACACGAGCTTCATTGACTACATGTCGAAGATCGGGCTGACCCTGTTGATGTTCTTCGTCGGTCTGGAGTTCTCGATCTCCAAGCTCAAGAAGACCAAGGCCCCCGCGATTCTTCTCGCCTTGGTCAATACCGGCCTGGACATGTTCATCGGCATCATGATCGGGCTCGCCCTCGGCTGGCCATTGGTGGACACCGTCTTCTTGGCCGGGGTGGTGGCCATGGGCTCTGCAGCCGTCACTGGGAAATCGCTGATGGAGCTGCAGAAATTCAGCAATCCAGAGACCGAGTTCTTGCTGGGGATGGTGATAGTCGAGGATTTCATATCGATGATCCTGCTGACCATCGCCGGCGGGCTGGTAATAAAGTCTGGAGGGGTGGGGCTAGGGGGGAATGACCTAATTCATTTGCTCATCGGGGTCGGCGCATTCTATGCGTTCTTCATCTTCCTTGCCATCTGGATCATCCCCCGGGTCTCGGTGCATTTGACCAAGATCAAGAGCGACGAGCTGTTCGTGCTGTTCGCCTTAGGGCTGGTCTTCATTTCCTCGGCGCTCGCCGAGTTCAGCGGCGTCCCCTCGATCATCGGCGCGTTCTTCCTGGGCATGGTGTTCGCCGAAACGAAGATAGTTGGTCGTCTCAACACTAAGCTTGGCTCCATCCGGGATGCTTTCGTGGCCATTTTCTTCGTGCTGTTCGGGATGCTGATCGACCCCGCCATGTTCGGGAATATCTTCTGGATAGTGGTGATCGCCGTCCCACTGGTCATCATCGGGGACCTTCTGGTGACCGGAGGCATGGCCTTCCTGCTCGGTTTCTCGGGAAGGGCCGCCACGTCCATGGGCGCTTCCATGTGCGGCCGGGGCGCGGAATCGGTGATGTATGCTAGCGTTGGCTCGACCGCGGTGAACGCGACCAAGGGCGCGGAGCTTTACTCGTTCGCCGGTGTGTTCTGCTTCATCATGAGCGTCATCACCCCAGGGCTGATGCGCTTCAGCGACCAGATTTACCGAGGGATATCCCGCGTCCTTCCCAAATATGCCAAGCACGGCGGAGCGGTCATCTCCCGCACGTTGGGAAAGATCGTCATGCCCGCTCCTTTGAAGCTCTATAAGCGCGGCCGTCGCATCGAATTGGCGTTAATGCTCTATTTCGTCATACTGATCGCGGTCGCCGTAACGGATGGCCTGGTCCATCTTGGCTTGTTCGCAGCCAGCGTCGCCCTGACCATATGGATATTCTACATGATCGAGATAGAGCTGCGCCCCATCGTTCGGACCATCAATTACGATAACTTGGGCGTGACCTCGCGGGATGGAAGCACCATCAGTCGCTTTGTGGCGCTGTTCATATTCTCCAGCCTTCTAGTGATGCTGGTTATCGCCTTCGTTTTCACCTATCTTTGGTGGCTTACTATCGCAGCCATGGTCGCATACTTCTTCGGCAGCATGTGGATGATGGGCCGTTATTCGAAGAGGCTCAGAACCCCGAATTTCTTCTCTCCGAAGCCCTTGCATAATGTGGAAACGGTAGAGCCGTTCGCCGCAGTAGCACCGGCGCACCATTCCCATACGAAGGAAGAAAATGACGCCCATCGCGAATTCCTTCGGGTGCATCGATCCCCTGAGAGCGAAAAGGAAAAGAAGAAGTGGTAGTGGATCTGGCGCGGAGAGCGAGATCTTCGAAGGCTCAGGATTAACCATATCCGAACGTGGTCATTCGAAACTGGGTCTTAGCAGGAAGACACGGCATCGCCTTTGACTTGGATCGCCAGTCAATGGCCTGCTCAAAGAATATGAAATAAGAAGGGGTTTTTCGAAGGTCGATCAGACCATCTTCTTGCCTGCATCGTATGTAGCGCTTTGGTTCCAGACCTCAACAGGCTCGACCGTCCAAACCACGTTCGCCTTCATCCCCATCGCTTTTAGGACCTCGTTCATCTTATCGAAGAGCGGGCCAGAGGTGAGGGCTTCCTTGATCTTCGCCTTGATCTGGTAGGACTTCATTTCCACGGTCACCAATATCGCCACGTCGGTATTCTTCTTCTTCATCGCCTCGAGGTTCTTGCCGGTCTCCTTCATAAGGATCGCACCGAAAGCGACGACCTCTGGGTCAGGGGACATTATGCTGCCTACCTGGATTACATGAGGACTGCCATCGGGTTTGATGGTGACCAACACCTTCCCCGCCTTGGGGTTGTTAACGGCTTGCATTACTTCCGCTGGTAACTTGACCATTTATTCACCTGAGTAAGGAGTAGCTCTAACAATATTTAAATATTATCAAGACATATTTTTCTATACTAATATGACAGAGAAAGAATTGATGAGCGAGCTTCGTTCATTGAGGAGCGATCTGGGAGAATATAACGACCGGCTTGTCCAGCTGCGATTGGAGGACTTCAAGTCGGTGTTCGTGGCGCAGATACGCGATATATTGGCGGAGGAAGGCCGCCGAACCATCGGGTCCGGTCTTTCTCAGGCGGGGCAGAGCTCCGACTGCGCCATGAAGGCAGCCTGTCACCAGGAGATTATATCAAAGATCGAGGAATCGATCGAGATGGTGAAGCGAGAGGACCAGGTCGGCGCAATGAGCCTTCTCGATGGGATCGAAACGACCATATGCAGCGATTCCTCGCCCTGCCTCGACGAGGGCTGCTCCGCCAAAGCGGTCGAGACCATCCATGAAGTAAGAGCGCTGCTGTCCTTCTATTTCACACTCAGGCCCAAGCTTCTGCCTGGTGGGGATCTAATCCATATCAGGAACCCAGCCCCAAACGTCGATTTCTCATCGGAGGACGTGGAGCGGACCATCGCACCGCTCTCCAACTCTTGGCGCGTTACCATTCTTAGGATACTGCGTCAACGTGAGTGCACCATGTCCGAGATCGGCAAAGCGCTGAACATGAAGACCGGGCATCTGCAGTTCCACATGCGAGTGCTCAAGGATGCTAGCTACATCGCTTCAGAACGGCGGAGGGGGACATATTCCATCACCGAAAAGGGCGAAAAGGCCATGCGAGGGCTGGCCGAGCTGATGGCTAACCTTGGTTGAACCGGTGACATGATTACTAATGTCAACGAATTCGCCCATTGATCTGATCATAGCCATACCTCACTTCGGTTCTACCGAAGAGTCGCCGAGGCGCCGACCTATTCAAGCCTAGAACACCCAGATCACCATGGCGAAGTAGAGCACCAGCAACGGCGCGAATGCCATCAGCCAGACCGAGCGTTTCCATTTGTAGACCTTGTTCCCGTCCATGGGGTCGAAGGGCATGAAGCTATAGACCGCCGAGAGCAGGTGCATCGAAGCTCCTAGTATCGCCAGCCCGACCACTGCTCCGCCAAGGGGGACGAGCGCCAGGAATGCGACGAATATTACGAAGCTCATCAATGGTCCGGCGCCATAGATCATCGCCCTCTGCTTCTTGCTCAGCTTCTCCGTGTCGTTAATCACGACCCGAGCTGGTAGAGCGAAGACTGAGCCGAAGAGCAGCGCCGTGACGAACATGATCACTGAGCCGAGGAACCAGAACTGGTATTCGGTGACGGCCTTGTACCTCTTGGCCATGTATCTATGCGTAAGGTCGTCCACTATGAGGACGAGCCCCGCGAAGAAAATGTACAGAAGCACCAGGTCAGGTCTAAGGAGGTCCAACTTCCCTGCGATCATGAACGTTATGCCAAGGACGACCGAGGCGAAAGCCATGGCCGCAAGCTCGTAATAGTGGAAGCCGAATAGGACTGGGTTCCGCTGCTGGGCAACTCCCTTCTCTGGCTCCACCTTTCCCATGACTTTGAACAATTTCCAGGCTACATGTGACTTGAGATAGCCGGTGATGAAATCCTCAATCATGCCGAATCTGAACCCGCGGATCATGGAGGACTTGGTTCCGCCCACCGTCGTAGCTGCCTTGCTTGAGGCGGTCGACATTACCGCATTTCCTGAACCTGCTATTACGACGACGAGCAAGCCAACCCCCGATCCCACGATGATAGCCGCAACCGGACCCGCTGCCTCCTGGAAAATATCGTTCTCGGCAGGTGGCAATATCAGACCAGCCCCACCCGCGACCCGCATCGCGAAGAGGTCGTCGCTGCCGCTGTTATAGGTGTTGGTGTTGCCTATCGCTAAAAAGCTCCCATCCGGGTTGTGGATGGCGATGGTGCCCGTGACCGTGACGTTTCTGATCCCAAGATAGGTCAGTCCCAACGATGAATATCTTCGAGTAGGTGGGGTCGAAGGAGGATGATGCTCCCCCGAACACCAGGCCGCCATCTACCCTGAACACGGAGAACCCGTAATCGTCCGCGCTCCCACCGTAAGTGTTCTCCCAGACCAGATTACCGTTGGCATTCGTCCTGACCGCATAAAAGTCCATGAGCCCGCTGCCCATGCCGTCGGTGTGGCCAGAGAGCACGAAGCCCCCATCGGGCATCTCCACCAACCCGTAGGAATAGCTCGTCCCATTACCAAAGTGGTTGTCCCAGAGCAAAGTACCATCCGCCGAGGTCCTGACGATGTATGCCTGAGCAGATGTGGAATAGGACGTGGTCCAACCGGAGATGGCGTATCCTCCGTCCAGAGTCTGGATCACGCATTTGCCCCAATCGTCCCCGGTCCCGCCGTAGGTCCTCTCCCATTCTGCCAACCCCGAAGCATCGGTCTTGATGAGGTAGAGCTCCGACCCATTCTTGTAACCAGTGATCGCGTAGCCGCCATCGTTGGTCCTGGCGAGGCTGAACCCGACATCATAGGTTCCAGTCCCCAGCAGCCTATCCCAGACCATGGTGCCGTTGGCGTCCACCTTGAACAGCCATACATGGTACTGGCCAAGAGTGGAATTGTAGGCCGCACCCGTGATCACGAACCCACCGTCAGAGCTGCTGACGATGGAGTAGCTGTAATCCGCGGAGCCGCGATCGTAGCTATGCCTCCATAGCACGTTTCCAGCGAAGTCCACTCGGACCAGGAAGGCGTCGAACAGTCCTCCGCCAACGGGTCTGCTGACGCCCAGGAGAGCATAACCATCTCCAGAAGACACCGCGGAATACCCGACATCACTGCCCGGTCCTCCGACGACATACTTCCAGGACGCCCAAGTGCTCGGAGGGTTCCCGCTCTCCACTGCCTCGAAATGATAGTAGTCATACTGGGTCGTCGAGAGCCAGGGA
>Ga0315286_10008303_pt1 | contig 10208 bp, 7 predicted proteins | sample YL17G10_0_MG_FD_205038 | JGI IMG/M metagenome (GOLD analysis project Ga0315286, IMG submission 205038) | Sediment microbial communities from Yellowstone Lake, YNP, Wyoming, USA - YL17G10_0 | ecosystem: Environmental > Aquatic > Freshwater > Lake > Sediment | place: USA: Wyoming | collected...
CGTCGTACCCCAGGTCGGCGAACCCGTCCCAGACCGCGGTGGCGATTCCGTCCAGGAACGACGTCATCACGGTGATCGACAGGGTGCCCAGGATGATCCCCAGGAGCGTCAGCGTCGAGCGCAGCTTGTGCGCCCGGATCTCGGCGAGCGCCGTGCGGAGGACCTCCCCGAGGTTCATTCGTACCTCAGCGCGTCCACGGGGTTGAGGCGAGCCGCCTTCACCGCCGGGTAGAGGCCGAAGAAGAGGCCGATCGAGATCGAGACGCCGAGTCCGAGGAAGATGCTCCAGAGCGGCGTGGCCGTGGCGAGCGGGGAGACGTTCCGGACGACCACGGCCGTCAGGAGCCCGAGCATCACGCCGAGGGCGCCCCCGAGCGCCGTGAGCGTCATCGCCTCCGTCAGGAACTGGAGCGAGATGTCGCGTCGGAGAGCCCCCACGGCTTTCCGGAGGCCGATCTCCTTCGTCCGCTCCGTCACCGAGACGAGCATGATGTTCATGACACCGACGCCACCGACCAGGAGGGCGATCGCCGCGATGAGGACCATGACGCCCGAGATGGCGCCGGTCACGGCGGTCATCTGCTGGATCATCTTCTCGGCCGTGAAGATGGCGAAGTCGTTCGGCTTGTTGAACGGCACCTTACGCCGGGCGCGGAGGATAGTCGTTCCCTCCTCGACGGCCTGGTTCACGAGTTCGGGGGTGCGGGGAACGGTCGCGATGTGGAGGGTGTCTCCGCGCGAGTTCTTGACCTGCGGGAAGTACTTGTCGAAGGTCGTGATCGGGATCATCAACTCGTTGTCCGGCTGCCCGCCGAAGGCCCCCGATCCTTTCTTTGTCCAGACTCCGATCACCTGCATTCGCCTCCCGGCGACGGTGATGAACTGCCCGAGCGGGTCCTTTCCCTTGAAGAGGGCGTCGCGAACGTCGGTCCCGACGACCGCCACGTCGCGGGCGTGGAGAACGTCGATTTCCGAGATGTTGAGACCGTCCCCGATCGTCCAGTTGTTGCAGATCGCGTAGTTCTGCGTGACCCCCCCGAAGCGGACCGCGTCGGCCTCGTTCCCGTTCCCCTTCACCTGCGCCCCACCCCAGTAGTAGCGCTCGGGGGAGACGGCGAGGATCGACGGGGCGAGGCGGGCGATCGTCTCGGCGTCCTCGATCGTTAGGTCCTTTCGGTTCCGCTCTTCCTCCGGGATCGAGTGGCCGCCCCCGAAGCGGGGCTCGTACTTCTGGAACTGGACGAGCATCGTCCCGAAGCTCGAAAACGCGTCCTCCGCGTTCCGGTTGAAGCCGGTCACGAGAGCGACCATCGCGATGACGGTCCAGACGCCGATGACGATGCCGACGATCGTCAGTCCCGCGCGCAGCTTGTGCGCCCGGAGCGCCGTCAGCGCGAACCGGAGGTTCTCCATCAGCATCCGCCGGAGCGCGTCGAGAATCCCGGCTCTACTCATGGCGCAGAGCCTCAATGGGAGGGAGATGGGATGCCTTCACGGCCGGGAAGACGCCGGCGATCAGGCCCGTGAGGGTGGCCAGGGTCAGGCCCGACACGATAAGGCCGGGAGTCACGCGTGCCGGAAGCGGCGAGAAGGCGTCGACGCAAAGAGCGATCGTCCAGCCGAAAAAGACGCCGAGCGCGCCTCCGCCGAAGGCGAGGAGGATCGCCTCGAGGAGGAACTGCCGCCGGATGTCCGATTTCCGGGCGCCGACGGCGAGGCGGAGCCCGATCTCCTTCGTCCGCTCGACGACCGAGACGAGCATGATGTTCGCGATGACGATGGCGCCGACGACGAGCGAGATCCCGCTGATGAAGACGAGAAGGGAGAACGCTCCGGCCGAGATCGTCCGCCAGACCGCCATGATCGCGTCCGAGGTGACGAAGGCGACGGGATCCGGCTCGCCCGGCTTCAGCTTCCGGATCGCCCGGAAGATCACCCGCATCTCGTCCATCGAGGCGGGAACCCCCGGCACGCCCCCCCTGGCCCGGACGTAGATCCCGACGTTCCGGTTCGCGCCCCACGCCTTGCAGAGGGTCTCCCGCGGGATGTAGACGACGTTGTCCATGCTCTGGCCGAGGACGGACCCCTGCTTGACGAGGAGGCCGATCACCCGGAACGGGATCCCGCCGATCAGGATTTCCTTCTCCAGGGGGTCGAGGCGCGGGAAGAGCTGCTCGCGCACCTCGGAGCCGATGACGGCGACGAAAGCGCGCCGCTCGTACTCGTTCTCCGTGAAGAATCGCCCGGCCTCAAGGTCGAGATTCCTGAGGTCGGCGACATTCGGCGTCACCCCGTTGATCGAAACGTCGGCGATCCGCATGCTCTCCCGCTTCACCGGGCGCTGGACGCCCGAGATCAGCCCGACCGCGTCGGCCGTCCTCGAGAGCCGCTCGGCTTGCTCGGCCTCGTGCTTCTCGATCCTCTTCCGCTTGAGCGCCTGGATGAACTGCTCGTGGGACGTGATGATCCCCCAGCGGGTGACGGCGTAGACGTCCGGCGCCACCGTGAAGAGCTTCGTCGCGACGTAGTTGTTCATCCCCGAGATGACGGCCACCACGGCGATGACCGTCATGACGCCGATGATGACGCCGAGAAGGGTCAGAAACGAGCGGAGCTTGTGGGCCGTGATGGCCCGCCACGCGACCCGGAGAAGCTCGCCGACCAGCATGCGAGTCCTACGACTTGCCTGGCTCGGGCGCGGGCACGGCGTTGTCGACCTTGACCCGGTCACCGATCTTCAGCGACCGGAGGGCCTTGAAGGGGCCCGTGACGACCTCCTCACCTTCGGTGAGCCCTTCGAGGACCTCCACCTTCAGCTCCGCCGTGATCCCGGTCTTGATCCTGCGGAACTCGACGGCGCCGTCCTTCTTCACGACGAAGACCCCTTCGACCTCCTTCTTCTTCGGGTCGGCCAGCAGGTCCTTCTTCTGGTCCTTCTTCGCCTCGGCGGCGGCGGTCGGCGTCGGCTCGGGCTTCTTCCCCTTCCCGGGCCTCTTCAGCGTCGCCTCGTCGGCGACGACGAGGGCCGGGATCGGGACGGCGAGGGCGCTCGCGCGCCGGTCCGTCTCGATGAGCCCGGAGACGGAGAAGCCGGGGCGGATGTCCTTCGGCGGCTCGAGCACGTGGATCTTCACCTTGAAGTTGACGGCCGAAGAGTCCGTTCCGAGGGCCGACTTCGTGATCGGACTTCCGCCGATCTCCGTCACCGCTCCGTCGAACTTCTTCTCGGGATAGGCGTCGAAGCCGAGCTTTGCCTTCTGGCCGATCTTCACGTGGGGGATGTCGGTCTCGTCGACCTCCATCTCGGCCTCGACGATCGACATGTCGGAGATCGTCAGGAGCACGGTCCCCGGGTTGTTCATCGTGCCGATGATGGCGTTCTCCCCCTGCTCCACCGGCCGGGCCGTCACGACGCCGTTGATCGGGGCGACGAGCGTCGTCTTCCGGAGGGAGTCCTTGTTCGCGAGGAGAGTCTGACGGGCCTGTTCGATCCGGCGATCGTCCGCCCTCTCGTTCGCGATCGCCGAATCGAGCGTCAGCCGGGCTTTCTGGAGGTTCTGCTCGGAGTCGATCTGTGCCTGGTAGTTCTTCTGCATCCGCTCGAAGTCGCGTTCGGCCTGTTCCCGGGTGAACCGGTCCGCTTCGCGCTGTGCGAACAGGGCGTCCAGGGCCGCCTGCTGCGCCTGGGCGTTGGCGTCGTACTGCGCCTTGTCGATCTGGAGAAGGAGGTCGCCCTTGTTCACGAGGTCGCCCTCGCGGACCGCGAGCGTCACGATCTGCCCCATCACCTGCGAGGAGATGTCCACCTTCACCCGGGCCCGGATCCGGCCGTTGCATGAGACTGTGGAGACCAGCTCTTCCTTCGCGGCCTTCGCCGTCGTCACCTTCTCGACGTATTTCTCGCGCGCTCGAATCGACGCGACGACGACGACGGCCAGGACGAGGACGATTCCGCCTCCGATCGCCCATTTGACGGTGCGGCTCATTCGCTTTCACTCCGGAAGAGGAGCCGCTGTCCGGCCCCATCCCGTCCCTCTGTACGGCTAAACGCTTTTCGGAGTTTCACTTCGGCGGATTCTTTCCTGGCGGAGGAGGAGGGATTCGAACCCCCGGAACCTCGCGGTTCAACGGTTTTCAAGACCGCCGCCTTAAACCACTCGGCCACTCCTCCGCGTCGAGGTCACGCAAGGATACGACGCAAGCGGGTGGCGGACAGGGGGGGATTCGAACCCCCGGTAAGGCTTTAAGACCCTACAACGGTTTAGCAAACCGCCGCCTTCAGCCACTCGGCCACCTGTCCGCAACGCGACGGATCGCGGAGTCTAGCAGGGCCGGGGCGGGGTCTTCGGGTCAGCCGTCGCGGGGTTTTTTCGCCGGCGGGGCCGGCGGGAGGCGCCACTTCTCCTTCGGGACGACGACCGGCTGCGCCGGGTCGCCGAGGTAGTGCGGCGACATGATCTGGACGCCGAACTCGTTGAAGGCGTCCTGGATGTTCGCGTGGAGCTCCGAGACGATCCGGAGGCGGCCCTCTAATTCGTCGGTGAACGCGTAGAGGTGGTATTCGACATAGAAGTCCGACAGGGCCCGCTGCACGACGAAGGGCGCCGGCTCCTTCCTGAGGCCTCCCGTCCGCGCCGCGGCGAGGAGAAGGAGCGCCTCCACTTGCCGCCACGGCTCGCCGTAGCCGATGGTGACGCCCGCCTGGACGAGGTGGCCGCGTCCCTTCGCGTGGCGGGAAAAGTTGAGCGTCGTCGTCCCGACGACGACGTTGTTCGGGAGGACCTTCTCTTCGCCGAGACCCGTCCGGAGGCGCGTGGTGAGCATCCCGACGTTCGTGACGACGCCCTCGTGCTCGCCGATCCGGACCCACTCCCCGACCCGGATCGTCCGCGAGTAGAGGAGCATCAGCCCCGAGGCCGCCTGCCCGACGAGGCTCGTCGAGCCGAGCGAGATCATCAAGCCGACGAGGACGCTGATTCCCTTGAACGCCTCGCTGCCGCTTCCGGGGAGATACGGGTACGACATGACCACGGCGAAAATCCAGAGAAGAAAGACGGCGATCCGGCGGGTCGGGGCCGCGAGGTCGCGCTCGAGCCACGTCACCTCCACCTCGCCGGATTCGATCCGCCGGAAGAAGGCCCCCACGAGGCGGACGAGATACCGCGTCAGGAAGAAGATGATGACGACGACGAGGAGGCCCGGGATCATCCCGAGGATCGCAGCGCCGACCGTTCCGAGGGCGTCGAGAAGGAGCCCCGTGAACCTCTCCCCGAGCGGGCGGGTGAAGGGGAAACGGGTCAGGACGAAGTCGAGCCAGAAGAGGACGACCGCGACGCCGAGGAAGAAAACAGCCGTCCGGATGAGCCAACGGAGGACCCCGGTCAGGTGCTCCTTCGGAACGGCGTCGGCCGCGACCCGCTTGAGCGCCTCGAGCCGGCGGCGGAGCGCCGCGTCGAGACGCTGTTCGATCCGGCGCCTCCCGGACGAGAGGGCGAACAGGAGGACGACGACGACGGCCGTGGCCGCCACGGCCAGGCCCGCCGCCACCAGGAGCCTCCGGGCGTCCCGGCCCTCGCGCTTCTCGGCCACCGCCGTCCGGAGCCGCTCGACCGTCTGGGCCGTCACCGCGTCGAACGTCTCGCCGTCGAGAGCGCTGGCGTCGCCGGGAACGAGGGCAAAGGCCGGGAGTCCGGCGACCTCCACCATCCGCCCTTCGGGAATCTCCCGGAGCGTGACGGTCCCGGAGCGATCCGCCTCGAGGGCGCGACGGATCCTCTCGACGGCGGCGTGGACCCGGTCCTTCGGCGGGTAGCCGAGAAGACGGACCCGGAGGACCACGATCTCCCGTCCCTGCACAACGAGCCGGGCGGGCTCCTCGGCCGCCGGAGAGGGCGCCGGCGCCGGCTGGGCCGCGGCGCCGACGGCGTGGAGCGCCGTAAACAGGAGGATCGCCGCGCGGATCCGCATGGCCGCGTTCCCTCCGCTCACCCTTTCCGGATCTCGGCGAGGCCGCCGCAGTAGGGGCGAAGCGCCGCCGGGACGGCCACGGAGCCGTCGGCCCGCTGGCCGTTCTCGAGCACTGCGATGAGGGTCCGCCCCACGGCGAGGCCCGAGCCGTTCAGCGTGTGGACCAGCTCGTTCCGGACCTTCCCGTCCCGCTCGACCTTCGCGCGGATCGCCGCCCGCCGGGCCTGGAAGTCGCCGAAGTTGGAGCAGGAGGAGATCTCGCGATAGAGACCCTGCCCGGGAAGCCAGACTTCGAGGTCGTACGTCCTCTTCGACGCGAAGCCCATTTCGCCGCGGCAGAGGAGGACGCGGCGGTACGGCAGGTTCAGCCGTTCGAGGACCGTCTCGGCGTCGCGCGTCAGCTTCCCGAGCGCCTCCCCGGACTGCTCGGGGAGAGTGAACTTCACCAGCTCCACCTTGTCGAACTGGTGCTGCCGGATCATCCCGCGCGTGTCCTTCCCCGCCGAGCCCGCCTCGGCCCGGAAGCAGGGGGTGTAGGCGCAGTACGAGAGGGGTAGCGACGCCGCCGGGAGGATCTCGTCGCGGTGGAGGTTCGTCACCGGGACCTCGGCCGTCGGCGCGAGATACCAGTCGGTCCCCTGCAGCCGGAAGAGGTCCTCCTCGAACTTGGGGAGCTGACCCGTTCCGACGAGCGACGCGGCATTCACGATGAACGGCGGCAGGACCTCCGTGTAGCCGTGCTCGCGGGTGTGGAGGTCGAGCATGAGCTGGATCAGGGCGCGGTTCAGGAGCGAGGCCGCCCCTTTCAGCACCGTGAAGCGCGAGCCGGTGACCTTGGCCGCCCGTTCGAAGTCGAGGATCCCCAGCTCCGGCCCAAGATCCCAGTGTGCCTTCGGGGCGAAGTCGAACGCGGGCGGGGTCCCCCACGTCCTGACGACGACGTTTCCCGCCTCGCCGTCTCCCTCGGGGACGTTCTCGTCGGGAACGTTCGGGAGGCGCATTTCGAGAGGAAGGAACTCGGTTTCGATCGCTTTGAGGCGACCCTCGAGCTCGACAATCTGCTGGTTGAGATCCTTCGAAAGCCGGACCTCCGCCGCCGCGTCTTCCCCGGCCCTTTTCTTCCTCGACACGTGCTCCGAGATCCGGTTTTTCTTCGCCCGCGCTTTCTCGAGCGTCGTCAGGCGCATCCGGCGTTCGGCATCGAGTTGCCCCCACGCATCCAGCGCGCCGGCGTCGTAGGCTCTCCCTCTCAGGAGCGTCGGCATCTCGGCAAAGCGGCTGCGGAGGAAATCGCGCGAGAGCATGGACGGGCCATTCTCGTCGCGGGGGACCGGGGATTCAAGCAGCCGATAATCGCCCCGTGACGTCCCTCCCCGTCTCGGCCGTGGTCGTGAACCTCGACGGCGGCGACCTCCTTTTCGACGCCCTCGACGCGCTCGACCGCGAGGCCGTAGAAGAGATCGTCGTGGTCGACAACGGCTCGCGCCCGGAGGAGGCCGCGCGGCTCGCCGCGCGCCCGGGCGTTTCGCTGCTCGCCCTCCCGGAGAACCGGGGCTTCGCCGCTCCCGCGAATCTCGGGGCGCGCGGGGCCCGCGCGCCCTTCCTCGCCTTCATCAACAACGACTGCGTCCTCGAGACCGGCTATCTGGCCGCCTGTCTCGCCGCCCTCGAGAACGACCGGGGGCTCGCGGCCGTACAGGGCGTCGTTCTCGACGGCGCCGGACGGACGGTGGACGGGTGGGGATTCGGCTGGACCGCCGGGGCCGAAGCGGTGCAGCTCGGCCGCGGCGGCGCGCCGCCCGCCCCCGGGGGCGCTCCCTTCGCCGTCTCCGGCGTTTCGGCCACCGCGACTCTGTTCCGGCGCGAAGCGTTCCTGGCGGAGGGAGGCTTCGCGGAGTCGTTCTTCGCCTGGTACGAGGATGTCGATCTCGCCCTCCGCCTCCGCCGCGCCGGGGCGCGCTTCGCGTGCGTTCCGGCGGCGCGGGCGCGGCACGCGGGAACCGTCACCGGCCGGCGGGATCCCGAGGCGCGCTGGCGGCGTCTCTTCGCCAACCGGCTCCGGACCCTCCGCCGCAACTTCGACGCGGCCTCCCTTCCGGCCCTCCGGTCGCTCCGCCCGGCCGCCGGCGCCACGCTGGGCCCGGCCGCGCGCGACCTCGGCTGGCGGGGCGCCCTTCGCGCCGCATTCGCCGCCTCGCCGGCGGCCCGGCCGTACGAGGAGGAGGACCGCGCCGTCCTCGCGTCGCGGCCTCCGCTCCGCGAGCTGCCGACGTGACGGCTCCCCGCGTCGCCGTCGTCCTCGTGACCTGGAACTCCGCGGCCCACGTGGGCGACGCGGTCCGCTCGGTCCCGGAAGGCGTCCCGGTCGTCGTCGTCGACAACGCTTCGGGCGACGGCTCGGCGGAGGTGGCCCGGCGAGCGGGCGCGCGCGTCCTGGAGGCCGGTGCGAACCTCGGGTTCGGGCCGGCGTGCAACCTCGGGGCGGAGGCGTCCGCCCCGTCCGAGACGATTCTCTTCCTCAATCCCGACGCCGCCCTCGTCGACGGCCCGTCCTGTCTCGCGGCCCTTCTCGCCGAACTCGACCGGGATCCTTCGGTCGCCGCCGTGGCTCCCGCTCTCTCCGGCGACGGCCAGGAGCGCTTCCAGCTCCGAAAGCTCCCGACGCTCGGCTCGCTCGCCCGCGAGGCGTTCCTCGTCAACCGGCTCTTTCCCCGGAACCCGGGATTCCGCGCAGAGCGCTACGTCGACCGGGCGCGCGACCTCCCCTTCGACGTGGAGCAACCGGCCGGCGCGGCGCTCCTGATCCGCCGGGACGTCTTCGAGGCGCTCCGCGGATTCGACCCGGCCTTCGCTCCCGCCTGGTTCGAGGACGTCGACCTCTGCGCGCGGATCCTGGAATCCGGCCGGCGCCTCCGGTACGTTCCGTCCGCCCGCGCCACGCACGTGGGCGGCACGACGATGAACGCCCTTCCGTACCGGGACTACCTCCCCCTCTACACCCGGAATCTCTTCCGGTATCTCGGCCGGCACGCGGACGCTGGGACGCGGATCGGCGCGCGGATCGTCCTCGTCCTCGGCGCGCTCCTCCGCCTTTTCCTCCTTCCCGTCGTCCGGGGCGACCACGCTCGCCCCGACGCCGCCGCGGCGTACGTCCGCGTCCTCGGCGGGCTCGCCGGCCTCGGCTGGAGATCCGCGCTGCTTCCCTCCCGGGCGGGGGCCTGATGCCGGCCGTCGTGGTTTCCCTCGTCACGCACAACGAGTCGCGCGACGTCGAGCGGCTCCTGCCGACGGTCTTCGCGCAGACCTTCCGGGACATCGCGGTCGTCGCCGTGGACAACGCGTCGGAAGACGGAACCCGCGCCGCCCTCGCGGCCTTCGAGAAGGTGACCCCCGTCCCGATGACCGTCGTCTCTTCGCGGGAGAACACCGGCTTCACCGGCGGCCACAACCTCGGCATCTCCAGGGCGCTCGAGGCCGGCGCCGAGTGGGTCCTCGTCCTGAACGCCGACGTCGCCCTCGATCCCGCCTTCCTCGAACGCCTCCTCACCGAGGCCGCGAAGGAGGCGCACCGCGAGGTCGCGGCGTTCACCGGGAAGATCCTCCGGGCCGACGGGGCGGAGCTCTCGCCATCCCGGCTCCTCGACTCCGTCGGACTCCGCATGACGGGGAACGGACGCCATTTCGACATCGGGGCGGGACATCCCGACGACGGGCGCTACGACCGGCCGGCAGAGGTCTTCGGCATCTCGGGATGCGTCGCGCTCTACCGGACGGCCGCGCTCGCCGACGTCCGAATCTCCACCGGCTTCTTCGACGACGACTTCTTCGTCTACCGGGAAGACGTCGACCTCGCGTGGCGGCTCCGCGGACGCGGCTGGCGGGCCCGCTGCGTCCCATCCGCCGTGGCGTGGCACCGGCGCCGGAACCTGCCGGAGCGGCGGCGCGAGATGTCCGCGCTCGCGAACCTCCACTCCGTCAAGAACCGCTTCCTCCTCCGCGTCAACAACGCCGGGGCGGAGCACCTTCGCGCGACCTTCGCCCGGACGTTCCCGCGCGACCTGCTCGTCGTCGGCGGCTGTCTCACCGTCGAGCGGACCTCCCTTCCCGCCCTGAAGTGGCTCGCGGAGAACCGGGTCCGGCTCCTGTCCAAGCGGGAGGAGATCCAGAAGGCGCGCCGCGTCGCCGACGGCGATCTTCTCCGGTGGTTCGGGGAGGATCCCGACGGGGCGAGGATCCCGGGA
>Ga0315286_10008304_pt1 | contig 10207 bp, 3 predicted proteins | sample YL17G10_0_MG_FD_205038 | JGI IMG/M metagenome (GOLD analysis project Ga0315286, IMG submission 205038) | Sediment microbial communities from Yellowstone Lake, YNP, Wyoming, USA - YL17G10_0 | ecosystem: Environmental > Aquatic > Freshwater > Lake > Sediment | place: USA: Wyoming | collected...
AGCAGGGGCGCCGATGAGCCGCTTGCTGCGGAGTTCGACGACCGTCTCGTTCTTTATGGGGCTGAGCGTGGTAGCCGGCTTCTCGGTGGATGTGCTCATCGTCGCCCGCTTTGGCATTGGGGCCGACACCGATGCCTTCTTTGGTGCCTACACCGTGCCGTTTATTATAGCCACGCGCATGGCGGCCATCCAGCCGGTGCTCGTGTCGGTCCTCGTCGGTTACCGCCATGATGAGTCGGCGTTTGCCGTCCTGCTGAACGGCATTGGCTTGCTTGCGCTGGCCGTGGCAGCAGCAGGGGCGTTGTTGGCCCGGCCATTGGTTCAGGTGACGACCCCTGGCTTCGCGCCGGCAACGGCCGCTCAGGCCGCAGTCCTGGCGCAGATTCTGTTTGCGGAGGTGCCGGCTGCGGCTGTGGCCGAGGTCTGCAAGGCAGAATTGTTCGCCCGGCAGCGCTTTGGTGTTGCTGCCTTGAGCAACGTACTCCCCGGCGTGGTCACGGCAGCCGTCCTGTTGTTTGCAGGAAACCGGTCGGGGATAACAGTCGTGGCCTGGGGTTTCGTGGCCGGTGCGCTGGCCCAGGCCGCGTTCTTGGCCGCAGTCCTTTTCGGCTGGCTGCGAAGCTCGTATCGCTGGACGGTGCGCCATCCGACGCCGATCCTGCGCGAGACCGGACGCCTGGTGCTGGCTCCCCTGGTTGGACTCTTCCTGCGACAAGGGGTGACCCTGGCTGAGCGGTTGCTGGGTTCCTACCTGCCGGCGGGGAGCGTCACCGCCCTCAGCTACGCCAATCGGCTGAATACAATTATCGCCGGCGTATTTTTCGAGGGGGTGACCACCGCCAGCTTGCCTTCGCTGACGGACCATTGGAGTCGGGGTCGCTTCCAGGCCGCTCGTGCCGAACTAACAATGCTCCTCAAACTAATGGCATACCTGTCGGTGCCGGTCGGTCTGGCTGTGGCGGCGCTCAGCACGCCGCTGGTTCGCTTGTTCTTTGAGCGGGGGCAGGTGAGCCACGAGGCGGCGCTGTTGATGGGAACGGTGGTGGGGGTCTACTCGCTGAGCCTGCCCTTCCTGGGCCCTTTTCGAGCGGTGCAGAACTTTTTCTACGCGGTCAAGAAGATGGGACCGGTGCTTACCCTGCACGCTGGGCTGGCGGTGTCGACGGTGGTGCTGGACCTGGTCCTGGTGTGGTCACTGGGTGCGGTGGGCCTGGCTTTGGCGTATGCGCTGAGTTCTGGTATGATGATGGTGGTAGGAACCGCCTGGCTGGCCCGGCAGGCAGGCGAACTGGAGTGGCGATCATTGCTCGGTTCGTTTTGGCGGCTGGGGTTGACCTCGGTGGCGATGGCGGTGACAGCTTTTGCCACCAGCCGTTGGCTGGAGACGGTGGTTCTTGGGGCTGGCCGAGGGGGGCTGATCCTGAGCCTGACGCTGAGCAGCCTGGCAGGGTTGGTGGTGTTCGTCGTCTTGGGCAGTGTCCTGCGCCTGGAAGCGATTTCGATCTTGTGGCGCCTGGCCAAACAAAAGCTGCATCTCTGAGAAGCGCCGTTCTGCGCGGGCTGCGGTCCGCGCGGAACGGGAGAGGAAAACGGATGGCCGAGTCACAACTTCAGAAGGACTGGAAGCATCTGCGGTACACGTTCCGCATTATCGCCCATCACCCTCTGACCAGACACAAGGCGTTGCCTGCGCTGAAGCGATGGCTGCTGTGGCAGATTGGCAGCCGGCTTGTACCTGGACCGGTGGCGGTGCCGTTTGTGAATCATACCCGGCTTCTGGTTGGCCCAAGAATGCACGGGGCGACCCTCAATGTCTACGTCGGCCTGGATGAGTTCGAAGACATGTCGTTCTTGTTGCACTTTTTGCGCCCCCAAGACCTGTTTGTGGATGTTGGAGCTGCCGTTGGAGCCTACACTGTCCTCGCCGCCGGCGCGATCGGAGCATCGGCCATGGCCTTTGAGCCAACCCCGGAGGCGTTCCACGCCTTGCGAGCGAACGTGAATCTGAACGGATTTGGAGATCGCGCTGCCTGCTACCCGCTGGCAGTTGGCCGCGAGGTGGGAACGGCCCAGTTCACAACGGGCTTGGGCACGCTCAACCACATCGTGCCGCAGGCCGAGAGACTGGAGTCAGGCCACACAGAGATCGAGATCACAACTCTGGATGGGGAACTCGCCGCGGGTGAGCCGGCCCTCATCAAGATCGACGTGGAGGGATTCGAGCAGGCGGTGCTGGGCGGCGCAGAGGCCACATTGGGCAGGTCCTCGCTGGGCGCGATGATCATCGAGATCGGCAAAGGCTGTAAGAAATACGGGACAACGCCCGCTCAGACGTTTGACAGGGTGACCGGCTATGGATTCACAGCCTGTCGTTATGAACCCGTCGGCAGGCATCTGACGGAAGTTACGCGAGAAGCGTGGACAGAGTCGAGGGGGACAAACACGATCTTTTGTCGCGACGTCGAGGTCTGCCGCGACAGAGTAGGGTCAGCCCCTGCCTTTCGGGTGATTGGACGCGAGATATGACGGCACTAGCTACGGCTTTCCTGGCGGAGGCACCCGCACCGCAGAAGCGGCCTGCCCAGTGCGCAGGCACAGGGTACTCTGCAGGGGAGTGCTCCTACGCCCCAGCTCGGGACTGCCAAGGCAGGCCGGACACCGCCAAGGAAGCGGTACTCCGCAGGCTGTTGATCATCGGCCTGGATGGGCTGAATTGGCAACTCTTGGAGCCGCTCATCGAGGCGGGCATCATGCCCAACCTCGCCCGCATGAGACGGGAAGGGGCCTGGGGGCCATTGACCTCGGTGATTCCTACTCAGTCGGCCACGGCCTGGGCATCGTTCATCACCGGGCAGAATCCGGCGCGCCACGGCGTCCAGGATTTCATGGTACGTCAAGCGGATGGCAGCTATCGGCACGCCAAGCCTGCGAGAGCCAGTACCCTGTGGCACTATGTAGGGCGGAGCGGGCTCTCGGTGGGCGTGTTCAACTTTCCGGTTACCTATCCGCCTGACCCGGTCCCGGCGGGCGGGTTCCTGGTCTCGGGGATGTTGTCGCCGAAAGGCCGGACGTTCACCTACCCGCCGACGCTCGGGGATGAGATGCTGGCAGCCGTACCGGCATACCGGCTCGATCTGGAATGGCAGCTCTACAGTGGCCGGGAGGGGGCGCTCCTGCGCGATTTGACCGAGATGACCCGGCAGCGGGCCAAGGCAGCCTGCTATTTGCAGGATCGCTATGCTCCGACTCTTTTGGCCGTGGCGTTTATCGGGCCCGATCGGCTGCAACATGCCCTTTGGCGGCACCTGGATCCGGCCCATCCCAACTACGACGCGGCCCGCTGGACTGCCCGCAGTCACCAGCCTTGCCTGCCTGCACCTCGACCGCAAAGAGCGCGTGCCCAGGTGGAGGGCCGGCCAGGGGGCACCCACACCGCAGAAGCGGCCTGCCCAGTGCGCAGGCACAGGGTGCTCCGACGATCGAGGTGCAGGCACGCAGAGCGCAGACAGGCGGCATTGACCGAGGCCTTGCATGAGTTCTACGCCGCGCTGGACGAGGCCGTGGGCCAATTGCTCGCCAGCACTGGGGACGGGACGACGGTCATCGCTCTGTCGGACCATGGTTTTCAGCCGGCCGCGTGGCAGTTTCGCGTGGACGACTGGCTGGCCGAACGTGGCTGGCTGACCCGGCAGGCGGGCCGTTCCGGATTGGAACGGATGGCGCGGCGGCTGGACACCCCTTGGGTCCGCTCGGTGCGGCGGCGGTTGGTGAAAGACATCTCCCGGCACCTGACTGCGTTTGCGCCGGGGGGCAGCATCGACTGGCCGCACACGGTGGCGTTCAGCCCCTGGAGTGCGCAGCAAGGCATCCGCCTAAACGTCATAGGCCGGGATCCGATGGGGATCGTACCACAGGGGACCGGCTACCAGCGCCTGCGCGACGAAATCTACCAGGCGTTGCTGGAGACGGTCGAGCCACGGTCGGGCCGGAGAGTGGTGGATCGGGTCTGGAGACGCGAGGAGCTCTACAGCGGGCCCTTCTTTGACGCCATGCCCGATCTTTGTTTTTCACTGCGGCCTGGTTTTGCGGCGAGCCCCACTCAGGAGAGGCTGTGGGCAGCGACCGGCTGGGCTTCGGGCGACCACAGCCTGGAGGGGATGTTCATCGCCTGGGGGCCAGGCGTCCGTCAGCCCGTGTTACCTGCTTCGGGGGAGCAGGGGAGCAGAGGATCTCGGGGGCAGGTGGCGGGCGCAGAGTTGATCGACGTGGCACCGACCGCCCTCTATCTATTGGGCCTGCCCGTGCCAGATAGCATGGATGGCAAGGTGTTGACCGCAGCGTTGGATGCGGCGTTCGTAGAGGCCAACCCGCTGCGCCGCGAGGAGGCCGAGGTGCTGTTGCCAGAGGCTAGCTCGATCGGCCAGACATTGACGGCCGAGGAGCAAGTTGACATTCAAGAACGGCTGCGGGGGCTGGGATACCTATGAAAGTCGGCCCCAGCGAAGCAGTCCGTGGGCAGGCTACTCCGCAGGGGCCTGCCCCTAGCAGACGGGCTCGCCGCGTGTGGCCCTGGGCAGCGGCTGGCCTGCGGAGTACCCTGTGCCTGCGCACTGGGCAGGCCGCTTCTGCGGTGGTGTTCTTTGTGGCGGTGGGCCTGGCTGCGTTTCTGCTTCCCTCGTCCTTCGTGGTAGCAATGCTGGGTGCCGGGGTGGTGGCTTTGACCTGGCTGTTGATGCCCGAAGTGGTCATCCTGATCTTGCTGTTGGCGCGCAGTAGTGTGGACGGGGTGATGGAGGTGTTCACCCTGTTCGCCGGTTCGCCGTTGAGCATGAACCTTTCGGGAGCAGTCAACAGCCTGGCGGTGGGTCTAGGGGTGCTTGCGCTGGCGCGCCGGCTGATCCGCAGACAGAGACGACCGCTGCTTGGGGCGGCGCCTGGTTGGGGCTTTGCTCTGTTCTTGCTTGCCTGTACGCTGTCGATCCCCGGTTCGGTGGACCCCGCAGGCGGCATCAAGGAGTGGGCGCGCCTGGCAAGCGGACTGGCCATCTACCTGATGGTGCTGGACATAGTGGACAACGAGCGCACCGCACGCAAGTACGTCGCAGTGATGCTGGTGTCCTCGCTCATCCCTGTGGCCTTGGCCTGGCTGCAACAGCTAACGGGGATCGGGTATTTCTTCCTGGGGTTTGTCGGCACCGAATTCGCCTACCGTCCCCAAGGCACCTTTGCCCACCCCGCCGCGCTGGCCTCTTATCTGATCATATTGCTGACCATGGCGGTGGGTATCTACTTCTCAGGGGCTACCACGAAAATGCGAGCGGTGTTGCTGGCCTGGGCCGGTGTGGCTGCCAGTTGTCTGGTGCTGACCCTGGCCCGCGCAGAATGGCTGGGGATGCTGGTCGCCGCACTGGTAGTGGGACTCTTGAAGCGAAGGCGGCTGGCGCTGCTGGCACTCCTGGTGGCAGTGCTCTTGCTGACCACCGTGCCGCTGCTGAGGGAGCGATTGACGGCAGCGGAATCGATCGGCTGGCGGTTGGACCTGTGGCGGGCAGCCAAAAGCCTGGCCTGGCCACCCACCCTCCTGGGCCGGGGGTTGGCCACGGCGCACTGGCACATCAATCAACTCTTGCCCAAGGTGGACGCCCCTCCCCACGATGACTATCTGAAGGTGATCATCGAGGTGGGCCTGGCAGGCCTGGTCGCCTACGGCATCTGGCTTCTAGCCCTGGTGCGCCATGCCTGGCGAGCCTACCGCAGGGCGCAAGAGCCGACCATCGCCTGGCGAGCCCTGGCTTTGTTGGCCATCGTGCTGGCGGGTACGGTGATCAGCGTGGCCGACAATTACCTCGGCTACACAGCGGTGCAATGGTATCTATGGGCACTTGTGGCTCTGGTGCCGCCGGGTGGCCGGTGGGCACCGGTAGGGGGCGTGCCCCGGCACCGCAGAAGCGGCCTGCCCAGTGCGCAGGCACAGGGTACTCCGCAGGCAGAGGGGTAGAGGAGCAGACGAGCAAGGACACCCCCACAAGCTGCACCTTCTTTAACAAGAAGGGCCTCGTTGATTCACTGCGTTCATTGGGGTTTCGGGTTGATTCCGTAGGATACCTTCTTGGACGGCCTGACATTGCCGCTGTGGCTGGAAAGTCAAAGCGGATGGCTCGTACCCTTCTCAACGGGTGCAGGGTGTTCGTGCAAAATCGAACATTGACCGGGCCGTGTTGGTCTGCCGGCTATCCAAGGGAACCCAGAATGAACTGGTCAGGAGATACTGGAATGGCGTGCATGACATACATACCAGGAGGAACTAGCGCAGGAACATGCATCGAGCCGCAAGAAGCGGTCACTCGCCCCACTATTGCTTTAGCTCCAGGTCCCCCCATCGCACATTTTCGCATGAAACCCGACGTTAGTTCGCCAACGCTGAGCATGGACCCATCGGCTGGTTTCTGTTATGATAGGTCCAGGGAGAGCAGCATTTTGGCGGCGGGGAGCCTGCGGAGTACCCTGTGCCTGCGCACTGGGCAGGCCGCTTCTGCGGTGTGGATGGAGACCAGGCTCGCTTTGAGCATGTCATGGAGAACATACGACATTGAGGCAGTCAAGGTTGTCATCTCGGCTTATTCGAATTGCTACCTTGCTTTCGTCTGTGATTGGGTTTTTGGCGATCGTGACCAGCGTTGCATCTGGCGCCCCTCGACTGCCCGAAGTGCAGACCCCCTCCGGTCGCAGGGCAGACGAATTGGACACGATCCCCCTCAGCGTCACCGAGACACAGGTCTGTGGAGTCATCGATTTCGATACTTGCTGGACGACCGCCAATAGCCCCTATGTGGTGACCTGCCCTTCGGAGGTTGCACCGGGTGTGACGTTGACGGTGGATCCGGGGGTGATCGTCAAGTTCAGCGCTACGGAGTTGGTGATCCATGGCAGCCTTCAGGCCATCGGGGCACAGAATCAGCCCATCACATTCACTTCTGCTCAACCGGTCCCATTTCCCGGGGATTGGGGGCAACTCTTGTTCGCAGGGGGATCCGGTAGCTCCTCGCTGGACCATGTCGTGGTAGAATATGCCGGGCTGTATGGCAGTGGTATCCGCCTTGAAAGCGGTTCGCTCGTGGTCCGCGATTCGGTTGTCCGTTTCAGTAAGGAAAGCGGCATGAAAGCCATCATCATGCCCACGCTGCTGAATACCCTCTTTGAGAACAACGGCGGCTCGGCTGTGGAGCTGGCCTTTGCGAATGGAGCAGGACAGCCGGGTGAAGTCGCCGGCAACCATGGTTCGGGAAACGGCGTTGATGGCATCTGGCTTTCGGGCACCTTTGACGCCGACGTGACACTGGGCAGCAACCCCGGGTTGTCCTATTTCACCACCGCACAGGCTCTCGTCGTGACGGCTGGGAATACCCTAACCCTGTCAGCCGGGGCCGTGCTAAAGCTGGATGGGACCAAGCTGCTTATCGATGGCTCGCTCCGAACTGGAGGGTCAGCCAATGCTCCGGTCGTGGTTACCTCCCTGAAGGACGATAGCTACGGGGGGGATACCAATGGGGACGGGAATGCGACTCAACCTGCCCCTGCTGACTGGCGTGGAATCCTATTCGAACCGCCCGAAGGTAGCTGGACTCCTCCTTTCTTGATCTATCTGCCTTTCATTGTCCGGGGGGGGAGGCAGAACTCGGGAGCGACCATGGCCTCGGCAAGCGAAAGGACCGACGAGGACCTCTCCGCCCCGCCAGCGGCTGACGAAGACATGAACACTCTGTACCTGGATCACGCCATCGTTCGCTTCGCCGGCTACGACAAGGCCAATGTGGAGGCTTTTGGTGGCAGGGTCGTGATTCTGAATAGCACAATTGAACGAAGTGCCAGTAAAGGGATCTACATCGAGGATACGTCGCCCGAGATCCGAGACTCCACCATTCGAGACAATCCCAGCACAGGGCTGTGGCTCTTTGGCGATACCGTTCCCATTGCGCCCGTGTTGACGAATAATCTCTTTACGGGCAATGGCACGTATGCAGCCTATTTGATCTTTAACGGGGGCTGCCATCCCAGCATGGAGGTGCAGGGCAATACAGGCTGGGGCAATGGCAAGGTGAATGGCATCTATGTGGAGGGGGTTGTGCATACCGCTTTGGGATGCCGGTGGAAACCGAATCCGCAGATGCCCTACGTAGTGTGGACGATCACGGTGTCGGAGAACGGTCGTCTGGATCTGGACCCCGGGGTGGAAGTGAAATTCGTGAATCCCGACCTGGCCCGGGGATCGGGAACGTTCATCGTTTCCGGCACCCTGGAGGCCGTGGGCACCGTCGATGCCCCCGTTGCGTTCACTTCCTTCTGGGATGATGGGGTTGGCGGTGACACGGATGGCACAGCGGCGCCTGCGACAGCAGGGGACTGGATGGGCTTCCTGGTAAGACAGGGGGGGTATGCAGTTTTTGACCACGCTATCTTTCGCTATGGTGGTGGGAACGGAACCAACCTGTCGGTGATCGACTCGTCCCTCGTGTTGATGAACAGTGAGCTCGCCTACAGTGCCAACAAGGGTCTGGGAATTGAAGTGCATGGCCCAAGCTCGGCGCTCACGATTCTCAACAACACGCTGGTCGGTAACCTGGGGTATGCCATCAGTGTGGTGGCTGACACGACGCAGGCCATCAGGTTCCAGTTGAGGGGCAACGTCGGTTCGGACAACGGAGTGAATGGGATTCTGCTGAATGCGACATTGGACAGCGCCACGCTGAGCGCTAATCCTGGTCTGCCCTACATCAACCAGGATGTGACGGTGCCATCGGGCGAGACGGTGACGATGGAGCCCGGGGTGGTGTTCAAGGCGGACAAGGGGTATTCGGGTGGTGGCAGCCTGCTGACGGTGGAAGGCGAGCTGTTGGTTCAAGGTACAGCAGACAGTCCAGTGACGTTCACCTCGCTCCACGACGACACAGTGGGGGGCGACACGCTGGGCGATGGCGGGGCCACCCAGCCGAGTGAGGGGGACTGGATCGGGATTGTGGTTATGCCGGGAGCGCACGCCAGCTTTGAGCATAGCCGGATACGGTACGGGGGTTCGGGTGGGGCGAATCTGTCGGCCAACGATTGCTGGCTGGAAGTGCGGGACAGCGAGAGTTCCCACAGTGCGGGCAAAGGTCTGGGGATCGTGATTGAGAGAGCGGCGGCCGAAGGGAGAGCAGCCGTGGTGACGGGGAACACGTTTGTGGGCAACGCGGAGGTTGCGGCCAGTATATGGTCGAATTCTGCGGGGCCGGTGACGTTCGAGATGGAGGGGAATGGGGGTACGGGCAACGGGGTCAATGGCATCCTGCTGGCAGCGACACTGGGCAGCATGACGCTGAAGGAGAATCCGGGCCTGCCGTACGTCAACCAGAATCTGACGGTGGCGTCAGGCAAGACGCTGACGATCGAGCCCGGGGTGGTGTTCAAAGGGGACGTGGTAGATTCGGGTGGTGGCAGTCTGATTGCTGTAGATGGCGTGCTGCAAGTGGCAGGCAGCAGCGAAGACCCGGTGGTCTTTACGTCGTTCCATGACGATAGCGCCGGCGGTGACACAGATGGCAGTTCGCAGGTGGCACTGCCGGGCGACTGGATTGGGCTCGCTTTGCGAGGAGGGGGTCAGGCGACCCTGGATCACGCCATCATTCGCTATGGGGGTTCGGGGGGAAGCAACCTCTTTGTGAACGACGCAGCGCTGCATATGACGAACAGTCAGGTTTCTGACAGCGCGGGCAAGGGGTTACAAGTTCTTGTGGAATCGCCCGGGTCATCACTTGTGGTGCGCACAAGCGACTTGAGTGGTAATGCGGACTATGCAGCGACCGTGCAGTATAGTTCGTCGGTGCAGGCCGGGTTCGAGTTTTCGGGCAACGTCGGTTCGGACAACGGAGTGAATGGGATTCTGCTGAATGCGACATTGGGCAGTATGACGGTGAAGGCCAACGGGGAGCTGCCGTACGTGATGCAGTCGCTGACGGTGCCATCGGGCGAGACGGTGACGATGGAGCCCGGGGTGGTGTTCAAGGCGGACGAGGGGTATTCGGGTGGTGGCAGCCTGCTGACGGTGGAAGGCGAGATGTTGGTTCAAGGTACAGCAGACAGTCCAGTGACGTTCACCTCGCTCCACGACGACACAGTGGGGGGCGACACGCTGGGCGATGGCGGGGCCACCCAGCCGAGTGAGGGGGACTGG
>Ga0315286_10008305_pt1 | contig 10207 bp, 10 predicted proteins | sample YL17G10_0_MG_FD_205038 | JGI IMG/M metagenome (GOLD analysis project Ga0315286, IMG submission 205038) | Sediment microbial communities from Yellowstone Lake, YNP, Wyoming, USA - YL17G10_0 | ecosystem: Environmental > Aquatic > Freshwater > Lake > Sediment | place: USA: Wyoming | collected...
TGCGTGATCGCCGCCCTGCTGATTCCGCAGCTGGGCCAGGACTTCTTCCCGGCCGTGGACGCGGGGCAGTTTCGACTGCACGTCCGCGCCAGCGGGGGCACGCGCATCGAGGAGACCACGCGGCTCGTCGACGAGATCGAGGCCGTGATACGCGAGGAGATTCCGGCCGAGGAGATCGCCGGCATCCTCGACAACATCGGCATCCCTGGCGGTGGAATCCCCCTCGCCTACATCGACAACGGTCTGACGGGAACGGGCGACGCCGACATCCTGGTGGCGCTGAAGAAGGGCCACCATCCCACGGCGGACTATGTGCGCAACCTCCGGATCCAACTCAACCGGAGGTTTCCGGGCGCCACGTTCTACTTCCTGCCCGCGGACATCGTGAACCAGACGATCAACTTCGGCCTCCCTGCTCCGTTCGACATTCAGATCGTCGGCCGTGAGCGGGAGGCGAACCTGGCCGTTGCGGCGGGCCTCAGCCGGCGGATCCGTCGCGTCCCCGGGGTGGTCGACGTGCGCATCCAACAACCCACGGACCAGCCGGAGATTCGACTGGCGGTCGACCGCACCAAGGCATCGATGATCGGCCTCTCCGAGCGCGACGTGGCCAATGCGGTGCTGCTGAGTCTGAGCGGCAGCGGTCAGGCGCAGCCGAACTACTGGCTCGACCCACGCACAGGCGTCCAGTACCGCGTCAATGTCCGGGTGCCCGAACATGCAATGAGCTCGCTCGCCGCGCTGACCACGATCCCCGTGAGCGCCAGTCGGCCGGGCGAATACGATGCCCAGCTCCTCGCGAACCTCGCTTCCTACCAGCGGACCAGTAGTCCGCCCATCTACTCGCACTACAACGTACAGCCAGTGGTGGATGTGTTCGGCGGCGTCAGTGGCCGGGATCTGGGCGGGGTGCTGCGGGACTTGAGGCCGCTCATCGCCCAGGCGGAGAAGGAGTTGCCGCGGGGAAGCTCCATCATCCTGCGGGGCCAAGCGGAGACCATGCGCTCCAGCTTTCTGGGCCTCGGCATCGGCTTGCTGATGGCGATGGCTCTGATCTTCCTGCTGCTGGTCGTGAACTTCCAGAGTTGGCTCGATCCCTTCATCATCATCAGCGCGTTGCCGGGCGCCTTGGTAGGGGCGATCTTGGCCTTGTACCTGACGGTGACCCCGATGAGCGTGCCCGCCCTGATGGGCGTGATCATGAGCCTGGGCGTTGGAACGGCGAACTCCGTGCTCGTCGTCACGTTTGCGCGGAACAACTTGACGCGAGGGCTGGCCCCGGTTCAAGCCGCCTGGGACGCCGGCGTAGGCCGATTGCGACCGGTCCTGATGACGGCGCTGGCCATGATCATCGGGATGCTTCCGATGTCGCTCGGGCTCGGGGAGGGCGGGGAGCAGAATGCCCCGCTGGGCCGTGCGGTGATTGGTGGCCTTGTGATTGCCACGCTGGCCACGTTGTTCATTGTTCCACTGATGTTCAGCCTTCTGCATCGGCGCGCGTCGGCACCCGCGACGCATCCGGAGCTGCAAAGCAAGAGGGATGCTTGATCATGAGCGAACTGGAAAACCGCACGGACGCATCCGTTGGCCCGAGAGCCCCTTCGAGCCCGAGGTTCGGCCGGCTGGCGTTGGGGGCTGGCCTGCTGGTCATCGTCACGCTGGTTGCTGGCTACCTGCCGCGTGCGCGGCAGCGCGCGGGGGTGCGGCGTGAGATGCTGGAACTCGCCATCCCGACTGTCGCCGTAGTGGCACCGGCGCCAAGCAAGGCGGACGGGGATCTCATGCTGCCGGCGGAGATCGCCCCGGCAAGTGAGGCGTCCATCCATGCCCGAGCAAGCGGCTACGTGAAGCGATGGCTTGTGGACATCGGCGCGCGCGTAGAGGCGGGCGAGTTGCTGGCGGAGATCGATGCGCCCGAGGGGCACCAGGAGCTGGCCATCGCTTGCGCCCAGCTGGCTCAGGCCGAAGCCGGTTTGGCGCTGGCGCGGACCACGTCCGCCCGCTGGGAGGAGGCCGCGAAGACCGCCTCGGTGAGCGATCAGGAAGCTGCGGAGAAGCAGGCGGACCTCGCGCTGAAGTCGGCGGCGGTTGAATCCGGCCGCGCTCAGGTACGCCGGCTGGAAGACCTGCTGTCCTACACGAGGGTCACCGCGCCTTTCGCCGGGAGGATCACGGCGCGCAACATCGACGTCGGGGAACTCGTCGTCGCGAACAGCGGCAAGGAGCTGTTCCATCTGGCTCAGACGCGAACGCTGCGCGTGTACGTGCGGCTGCCCCAGTCGATGGCGAGCGGCGTCACGGTGGGGCAGTCGATCGAGATCGTGATCCCGGAGCACCCGGGCAAGAGGTATCCGGCGAAGGTCGTGCGTACCGCCGGGGCTATTTCCTCCGACTCGCGCACCCTGTTGGTCGAGTTGGAGGTCGACAATCCGAATGAGGAACTCCTGGCCGGGGGGTTCGCGCAGGCGCGCTTCGGGAACACCGGTCCGCGGGAGGCGCTGACATTGCCCGCGAGGACCTTGTTGTTCCGGTCGGAAGGGCCGCAGGTTGGCGTGGTAGGGCCAGACGGAGTGGTCGCGTTGCGCAGTGTGAAGCTCGGACGCGATTTCGGACCGAGCGTCGAGATCGTGTCAGGGGTGAGCGCGGCGGACCGCGTTGTGGTCAACCCCTCCGACATGCTCACGAACGGCGACACGGTCCGCGTGGCTACGCCGGCGGCGGTCGGAGAAAAGAAATGAGAGCAGCTCGCCGCCGTACCTGCCTTTCACTGAAGCTCTGGCGAGCAGTTGCGGTTCTAGGGGCAGCTGCATTGACCGGTTGCGCGGTTGGGCCAAACTACCAGCGTCCCGAGGTCACGACCATTCCTCCCGCATATGCAGGCGCAACCGATGAGTGGAAGGTCGCAACGCCCCAGGCGCACCTGGCCAAAAGGAACTGGTGGAAGGTCTTCGGCGACGAGGAACTCAATCGTTTGATTGCGGACGCGGTCTTCTCCAACTTCCAGCTGCAGGCCACCGCTGCCCGCTTCGAGCAGGCGCGCGCCGCCGCGGGCGTTGCGGGATCGGGGCTCTATCCCCATGTCGGTGGCTCTGCCTCAGCCATGGAGCAGCGCGATTCGGAGAACCGCCCCGTAGGTGGGAAAGCTGGTGAGACCTACAGCAACTTTGTGGTCCCATTCGACCTCGGCTATGTCTTCGATCTCTGGGGTCGTGCACGGCGTCGCGTGGAAGCGGCCAAGGCACAGGAAGAGGCTGCTGCCGCCGATGTCGAGGCGGTCAAACTCACGGTTCAAGCGGAGGTGGCGGCCGACTATTTCACGATCCGGATGTTGGACTCCGAGAAAGTCCTGCTCACCACGAGCGTCGAGGCCTACCGCAAAGCGCTGGAGCTCACACGCAACCGGCGTGCCGCCGGCATCGTCTCCGACCTCGACGTCGCCCAGGCGGAAACCGTCCTCAGAACCGCCGAGGCTCAAGTCACGGGGACGGTATTGCAGCGCGCCCGGTTCGAGGATGCGCTCGCGGTGCTGACGGGGAACAACGCGTCACTCTTCAGTGTGGAGGAGCGACCACTCACCGTGGAACCGCCGGTCATCCCCCCCGGCGTGCCCTCCGAACTGCTCGAGCGCCGGCCGGATGTCGCCGCTGCCGAGCGGCGAATGGCCGGCGCGAATGCCAACATCGGCGTGGCCAAGGCAGCGTTCTTCCCTTCGATCCAGCTCGTCGGAGTGGCTGGCTTTCAAAGCGGCGACCTCGGCACACTGTTCGACTGGCCGAGTCGCCTGTGGGCTGTTGGCCCGTCGTTGAACATCCCCCTATTCGACGGAGGCAAACTTCGGTCGGACCTGCGGGGGGCGCAGGCGGGCTACCTCGAGACGGTCGCCCGATACCGTCAGACGGTGTTGGTCGCATTCGCGGAGGTGGAGAGCAACCTAGCGGCACAGCGGCTCCTGGCCCTGGAGGACGAGCAGGCGGCCGCGGCTGCACAGGCCGCTCGGTGGCAACTCGAGGTTGCTGAGAACCGCTATCGGGTGGGGATGACGACGTATCTGGCAGTGGCGATAGCGCAGGTGGCCGCGCTGGAGCGCGAGCGTTCCGCGCTGCGTCTACGCAGCGAAAGACTGGTAGCGACTGTCGCGCTCGTCAAGTCACTAGGAGGCGGATGGGAGGGTTTGGGCGAGATTCGTAAGGACGTCCAACCTTGAGTCGAGAGGCCACCAGAGGCCGCGCAGAAGCGCCCCGGGAGGCCACCAGCAAGCCGTCGCTGTTTGATCTTTTCATAGGGTTCCTCCGGCTTGGTGTGGTGTCGTTCGGAGGCCCCGCGATGCTCTCTTACATCGGCCGGCTGGCCGTGGCGAGGAAGGGATGGCTCTCGGACCGGGACTTCAAGGCCGGCGTGGCCCTCTGCCAGGCCATCCCGGGGGCAACGGCGATGCAGTGCGCAGCTTACGTTGGCCTTCAGGCGCGTGGGCTCGGCGGCAGCGTCGCCTCGTATGTCGGCTTCGGAATGCCTGCCTTCCTTCTCATGCTTGCGGCCTCTGTAGCCTACCAGCGGGCCGCCGGCCTGCAGGCGGTCGCCTCGGCTCTGAGTGGTCTTCGCTGCATCGTCGTGGCCCTTGTCGCGAACGCGACATGGACGTTCGCCCGCTCCTCCATTCAGGGTGCCCGAGACGGCGCGCTGGCGCTGGGTGCGGCGGCCCTGTTTCTCGCAGGGGGCAGTCCGTTCCTCATCGTCTTGGGCGCAGGCGCTCTTGGCCTTGTCGTCCTCGGCCGTCTAGAGCGGGTGGCCCAAGCAAACCCATCTGCATCCCCTACATGGCGAACCCTCCGGAGCCCGGCCATCGTCCTTTCGGTAGCCGCGGGCTTGATGGCGCTGCTGCTCGTGCTCGACACCCGGCTCGCCATTCTCAGCCTCGTCATGATGAAAGTGGACATCTTCGCCTTCGGAGGTGGCTTCACGTCCGTGCCGCTCATGTTCCGGGAGGTCGTTCGCGCCCGGGAGTGGATGCCTGCCGCCACGTTCATGGACGGCATCGCTCTCGGGCAGGTCACGCCGGGACCGATTGTCATCACTGCCACGTTCGTGGGATATCAAGTCGCCGGGTTGGCGGGTGCCGCGGTCGCGACTGCCGGCATCTTCCTGCCGTCGATCTTCGTGGTCACTCTGGCCGAACCCTGGTTCCGGAAGCTCAACGCGTTCCCGCTCTTCGGTGCCGTCGTTCGCGGGCTGATGCTCTCATTCGTCGGCCTCCTTGCATCCGTGGCCATCCAGTTTGCGATAGTGGCACCTTGGAGCCTGCCATCCGTCGTCCTTGCCTCTGCTGCCCTCGTGGCTCTACTCCGGAAGGTAGATGTCCTTTGGGTCGTTCTTGTCGGGGGCGTTCTGGCGGCCATCGCGTTGTAGGTGGCTCCGGCAAGACGACGCTCCTGACCAGCATCGCCGGAATCGTCGAACCAACTAGCGGCCGCGCGCGGATCGGCGGAACGCAGGTGTTCGACAACGGCTGGAAGGTCCGCGATCTGCGCCGGCTTCGGGGGGAACACCTCGGCTTCATCTTCAAGTCGCACAACCTGATCCCGTTCTTGAACGCGCATGAGAACGTCCTGGTGTCGCTGCAGATCAACGGAGTTACGGGACCAAGGGCGTCGGGAATCACGCAAGGGCTTCTCGACTACTTTGGCGTGGGCCAACGGCACCGCCACCTTCCGGAACAACTTTCCGGTGGCGAGCGGCAGCGCGTGGCCATTGCGCGTGCCCTGGTTTATGCCCCGCAGGTTATCCTAGCCGACGAGCCGACAGCCGCTCTCGACACCGAACGGGGGGCGAGCGTCATGGCTCTCTTCCGGCAAATCGCCCGGGAAAAGGGAAGCGCCGTCATCTGCGTCACCCACGATCAGCGCATGATCGAAGGCTTCGACCATCTTTATCACGTCAGCGACGGGCCGGTAACGGACGGACGCGCCGATAGGGACTCCTGACGAATTGCCGCTGAGACAGCAACGCCCCGCCGGGAAGCGCCAGGTGAGGCTTGGCCCCGTCGTCACTTCCAGACCTATTCTTATCACTCGGTCGGCTGAGTGGGGTCTCATTCGGTGGCCCTACGATGGTCTCTGCTGGCGCGCAGCTTCTCTTCTCTTGACAGCTTGGCGAGTTGGCCATAAAGTGAAGTCATGAAGACGCCGATAGCGACAGAGAGGGCGGTGTTTCGCTCTCAGGCCCGGGTCCTGAAGGCACTTGCCAATGAGTCGCGCCTCATGATCGTCGACCGCTTGAGTCGAGGGGAATGCAGCGCGGGCGAACTCACACGCCTTGTCGGCTCGGATCAGACGACGGTTTCGAAGCACTTGGCGGTCCTGCGAGCGCACGGAATTGTCGAGGACCGCCGAGAGGGGAGCGTAGTCGTCTACCGCCTTCTGACGCCGTGCGTCACGAACTTCTTCTCCTGCGCCACACAGGTGCTAAAGGAGTCCCGATGAGACGGAGCTTTTTATTTGACAATGGGTTGTCGGTTTGGCCAAGTCGCCAATCCACTTCCCTAGCATCATGGAAGCTGCCATGAGAAATGAAGGACGCACGGCGGTGCCCGAATGTGCGTGCGGGCAGGCGCGGATTCACATGGAGACAGACCCGAACAACCAGGCGAGCGTGGTGCCCACGCCGGAGGACCCGCCGATGTCCCCTCTGGAACATCGGCGAGGTCGCCCGTTGCAGTGGATCGTCATCGCTCTCGCGGTCACCGTTTGGATCTTCGTCTACAGGAGTCTCGAGCCGTTCTCAAACTGGTTCGCACATGACCTGCTTCGCATGCGGGCGGGTGACCACCTAGCCTCCGCGGTCCAGTTCTTCGTCTTCGAAGCGCCAAAGGTCATGATGCTACTTACGGTTGTGGTCTTCGGCGTGGGGATCGTGCGCTCTTTCTTCACCCCGGAGCGTACGCGTCGGATCCTTGCCGGCAAGCGCGAGACCGTCGGCAATGTTCTCGCCGGCCTACTCGGGGTCGTGACCCCGTTCTGCTCGTGCTCGGCGGTGCCCCTTTTCATAGGGTTCGTGACGACAGGGGTCCCGCTCGGGGTCACGTTCTCCTTTCTCATTTCCGCGCCCATGGTCAACGAGGTCGCGCTCGTGCTCCTCTTCGGTCTCTTCGGCTGGAAGGTCGCCATGCTCTACATGGGGACCGGTTTGGTCATCGCAATCGGTGGCGGGTGGGTGATCGGCCGGCTGCACCTCGAACGTTGGGTCGAAGGATGGGTCTATGGGATGGCACCCGGCGCGAGCGCGGTCGTCGGCGAACCCGCGGTGAGCTGGGCGGATCGGGTAGCCCAAGGGCGCACCGCGGTGAGGGACATCGTCGGCAAGGTCTGGCCCTACGTTCTGGCCGGCATCGCCGTTGGAGCCGGCATCCATGGATACGTCCCCCAGGATTTCATGGCCTCCATCATGGGCAAGGGAGTGTGGTGGTCCGTCCCGCTCGCTGTCCTGATCGGCATCCCGATGTACTCCAATGCGGCCGGGATTATCCCCGTCGTGCAGGCGCTGCTCGGTAAGGGGGCCGCGCTTGGAACGGTGCTGGCCTTCATGATGTCGGTCATCGGGCTATCCCTGCCCGAGATGATCATCCTGCGCAAGGTTCTCAGGATTCCGCTCATCGTCGTCTTCGCGGGCGTCGTCGGCTTCGGGATCTTGGTGGTCGGATACCTATTCAACATTCTTCTCTGACGGAAGCGACGTCAGCGCTGGTGGGAGGTGAAGCTATGACAGGATCGGGCAAGACACCCATGGACCTGATGAGAGCAGTTTCCGATGTTGCCGCACAGACCTACTTGGATCACAAGGCGGCAATCATGGAGAACCCGGCCCTCTCGACGCTACCGGTCAAGACAAAGCTCCTGATCGGGATCGGCGTCGCCGCCGCCTTGCAATCCAGCACCTGCACCCTCATGTGGGTCAAGCTGGCCCGCAATGCCGGCGCGACCGACGCGGAGCTCGCAGAAGCGATCGCCGTCTCCCGGCTCATGAAGGCGGCGACGGTCAATGACACAGCGTCGGACGCAATGGCCTGGTTGCTGGAACAACCGAAGACGCAGGGGTGAGCCGCGTCGTACGCCTTCGCCATGCGGCGCCAGATGTCGGGCACGGTACCACGAGAAACTATCAGACATAACCGAGAGGAGGCGGACGATGCGTGTTCAAGTCCTGGGACCAGGCTGTGCTAAGTGCAAGGAGTTGTCGAAGCGGACGGAAAGCGCGGTACAACACCTCGGCCTGGAGTTGGCGGTCGAAAAGGTCACCGATCTCACCGAGATCATGAAGTTCGGGATCATGACCACCCCGGCGCTCGTGATCGATGGGGCAGTCAAGATCGCGGGTAGAGTCCCGACTGAATCGGAGATCCAAACCATTCTGACAACGGCACTGAGCTAGAAGGGAGACCCCGCGATGTTCGCGCACCGCATGATAGCCGTCGTATCGTTGTTCTTTATCTGCCTGTTTGCCCTCCCCGCAGGGGCAGCCGAGCCCACTGTCACCTTGCCCCGATTAGTCGATCTGGGTGCCGGGAAGTGCATTCCGTGCAAGAAAATGGCTCCCATCTTGGAAGAGATGAAGAAGGACTACGCCGGGGTCGTTGACGTTGTCTTCGTCGACGTCTGGAAAGACCCGAAGGCGGGGAAGCCGTACAAGATCCGCGTGATCCCGACTCAGGTATTCTATGACAAGGCCGGCAAGGAAGTCTTCCGTCATGAGGGCTTCTTCTCGCGCGAGGAGATCGAGAAGGTGTTCCTGGAGAAGATTGCCGTCAAACCCATTCCACCCTCCCAGAAAAAGGAGGAGAAGAAGACATCCGAGTCGCTTTTGCCCGGCTCCTGGGATGCGGCTTCTGGTGCAGCCGAGCGGCAAGCATTCATGATGGTGGGGGAATCGCCCGAAGTTGGGCCGCTCCACGTCCACGTTGTCTATGCCAGCGTGGCGTGCGCCTGCGTGATGGAGCGTTGCCAGCGGCAAGGGCGGCTCCTGCATGAGCTGCTGGACCCGCGTGGTCCCGCGATCATCCGGGACTGGACCGATCGCGGCGAGAATCCCGAGCGGGCCGACTCGCTGATGGCGACATGGGGACTGGAGTACCTCCCCGCGCTGGCGCTGGTGGATGAGTCCGGTCGGCCCTACTTCGCCGATGACGAGGATCTCGACCTCGACACCCTCAGAAGCTGGCTGGAGGAGTCGCTCTGATGCCGTGGGTCGAACGGCTCTCGGAGGCTCTGGCGCGGGCCATCGAGAACAGTGCCGTCCTTGCTCCCTTCGCCGCTTTCCTCGGGGGCGCGCTGACCGCCTTGAACCCCTGCGTACTGGCGATGATCCCGATGATGGTCGGTCTCGCCGCGGGCATCGCCGGGAAGACGGCGGAGACCGCGCCGGGGACAAAGGTCTGGAAGCAGACCCTCCGCTACTCACTGCTCTTTGTGGCTGGGTTTGCCCTGGAACTGGTCGTGCTGTTCACCGTGTTCGCCTCGGCGGCAAGCTGGCTGCAGGCCGATTGGTGGAAATACGTCCTGGTCGGGATCTGCGGGGTCGTCGGACTCCACCTGATCGGTCTGTTGCCCATCCCCGCAATCTCTCTTCGCCCGGGCACATCCAGATTGGCCGGGACGATGGGCGCCTTGATCTTCGGCTTCCTGTTCGGCCTGATCTCTCTTCCATGCACGGGCCCCGTGCTCCTGCTTCTGATCGGCCTTGTGCCGCAGATCGGCGTGGCGCGGGCGGGGTCACTGCTCTTTCTCTACGGCCTCGGGCACTCCCTCCTGATCGTGGTGGCCGGGACGTCGGTGGGCGCCGCCACCGCCCTGATCCAGTCGAAGCGGCTACAGAGCGGCGCGCGGCGGGTTCGGCAAGCGGCGGGGGTTTTGGTACTGGGAGGCGGTGTGTGGCTGTTGTTTCAGTGAGTGCCTCTCCACCGACCCAGCGGCAAGACCACTCCCCGCTCGGACTATCTGGGCTGAGGCCCACGATCCGCCGATGAGCCACCGCCATGAATCTTTCATCAGCGAGGAGCCTTGGTCAGGAGGCTCTGGGCCACCGCCGCTCTCAACGTGGTCATCACGCTGGGGGAATTGGTCTGCGGACTCCTCCAACAAGCAGACAGAGTTCTTCAAGGAGTATCGCGAGAAGGGTGTGCCTGGCATGAACTACAGCCTGCGCGGCTGGACGGCGGCTG
>Ga0315286_10008311_pt1 | contig 10203 bp, 9 predicted proteins | sample YL17G10_0_MG_FD_205038 | JGI IMG/M metagenome (GOLD analysis project Ga0315286, IMG submission 205038) | Sediment microbial communities from Yellowstone Lake, YNP, Wyoming, USA - YL17G10_0 | ecosystem: Environmental > Aquatic > Freshwater > Lake > Sediment | place: USA: Wyoming | collected...
CGTGCAAAACATGGGGATCAGGAGGTGGAATTGTGGAGATAATAAAAAGGGTAAATACCACAAACTCGCTTGAAATTACTGATGAGGTCCGCACACATGTGCGGTCTGATGTGGGAAAAAAAATGACGTACAAGTACAACCAAACAACAACTGCCAAACACAAACGATCAAAAAAGGAAAAAATTCTCTCAAACCCTGATGTAAAAAGATGGTATGACAATCTGGCAAGAGGCAGTCCAATTACTGCCGAAGTAAGATTACGGCGACTGGGCAAATTCTGTGATACACACGACATGACTCCGGCACAGCTAACAGATCTTGCAATCAAAGACTTGAGGACAATGACTGACTTGCTTGAAGATCACATAACATGGATGGAAGAAAAAAACTATGCTCCTGGCTACATCAATGATACAATAAAGTCTGTAAAATCATGGCTTAGAGACTCTGATGTAGAGATTAAACGAAAGCTAAGGGTGGCCAATGCAGATTTCACTCCGACACTCCAAAATGAACGAGTTCCAAATGCAGAGGAAATCTCAGAGATATTTAATCGTGCAACACTGCGGGCTTCTGTGAGTATCTCATTGATATCAAAAGCAGGTCTTAGACCCGAAGTATTGGGAAATCATGACTGCACAGATGGACTGTGTCTCAAGGATTTGCCTGATTTGGTAATCCATCAGGGTGTGGCAAAATGTATCAATTCACCTTGCAGAGTAATTGTCCGACGCGAGCTATCAAAAGCAAGACATCAATACTTTACATTCTGTACATCGTCTGCAACAAAAAAACTATTTGCATACCTCAATGACAGACTTGCATTTGGTGAACAATTAAACGGTGACTCGCCAGTAATAGCGCCTGACTACAAACACAAGACACACAGAGGCAAAAACCAAAACAAACCATTCTTGTCGACAGCACAAATCTGCAAAGAAATCAGGAAAACATTTCGCCCAAGATTTCAGTGGAGACCATATGTGCTTAGAGCATATTGCAGAACACAGCTAATCATTGCCGAATCACAAGGAAAGACAAGCCATTCATTTGCATCCTTTTGGTTTGGACACAAAGGTGACATGTCTGCAAGATATTCTACAAACAAGGGAATACTTCCTGAATCTTTGATAAAAGAAATGCGAGAATCATTTCAGCGCTCTGAAGAACTACTTGATCAAGAGATGGCAAATGTAGATCCAATTCTAAAACAAAAAGAAGAGTTGAGTGAAACTATCCAGAAAGCAACTCCTGAAGAACTTGGCAAAATGCTAGAGATGATTCAAAATATGAACATCGGCAAGATAAACCAAGCCAGAGAGTAGCTACAAGTGAAGAAGTAGAACAACTCATTGTGATAGGTTGGCGATTTGTCGGAACTTTACCAAATGGAAAAGTTGTGTTAGAGAATCAAGGATATCCGAATCCAAAGTGGAAACGGGTCTAGTGGGATTCGGACCCACGACAACCGGATTAAAAGTCCGGTGCGCTACCTGGCTGCGCCATAGACCCCTGACAAAAATGTTTGACGTGTATAATTTAGTCTTTTACAAAATTTTTTGTTCTGACAGAAACTTTTAATCTGGCAATTTGTTTCAAACAATTCGTGCCCTTGTAGTATAGTCCGGTCTAGAATTCGACCCTGTCACGGTTGAGACGCGTGTTCAAATCCCGCCGAGGGCGCTTTTATCTTAAATTTCTAATATGTGTAATTTTATCTACTTATCGATCCTAATTTCTTGTATTTTGATATAGATTTAAGAGATAGAAAACCGATCATGCTTTGTCTTCAATTATTCTTGGTTATTTGATGAGTTTGTCTCCTGAAAGACAATCTTTGAAAATTACTCTTACAAGAATATTAAAATTCAGGCAATTTTAGTAAACTCTGATGTCTGAGGAGAAAAAAGAATCCACGGTAGATACAAAGCCTACAAAAGTTTCAGCATCAGAAGCTGCAGCAAAAGCGGAAGCTGCAGCAAAAGCGGAAGCTGCAGTAGTAAAAGCGGAAGCCGAAGTAGAAAAGGCATTAGCAAAAGTAGCTGTAGCAAAAGCAGCTGCAGAATCAGCTGCTGAGGAAGAATACAAAGCAATAGCCGCAGAGGTTATTGCAGTAGCTGCTAAAGCACCAGCATTTACTAATCAACGTAAGGGTGAAGAAATATTTAGAAGAGAAATGGGAGAACCAGAATTTTTCTTGGCAAAAAAGGATAGATTTCCAAGACCTATTCTTACATCAGAAGAACAAGATGAACTTACAAGAAAAGTAGAGATTCCGATAGATAATACTCCAAAATATATTCCAGAACATATGCTAAGTCCTGAATTTGGTGGAATGTCTAATTATGAATCTGGAGTAATAAATTTCTTGGAAGAAACCAAACAGAAACTTAGAAAACTAAAAAAAGATCCGGAAGCAACCGAAAAAGATATTGCTACAACTCAAAAAGAACTTGAATACTTAGAATCTATTTATGAAAATTATAATATAGGTATGAATGTTTTCCGTACTGCAAAAGGTGGAAGGAATAAGATTAAATAATAATTTGTGATTTTATGAGTGAAATAAATTTCGATATAATTAATGCGCGAGTCACCTTCAAAAATGTACCACTTTATGCATTATCCAGATTTGCGTTCAAAGATGTTGCAATTGCATGTGGAACTTTTAAGAAAATTTCAGGTGTGGACGAGTGTATTATAATTCAGACTGCTAGCAGAATTGAAATATTTATAGTAAGTAATCTAGAAACAGGTGATACTCCAGACGGAAGAAGAACGGAAGGAAAAGCACTTGTCTTAAACAAAATAAAAGAAACCTGGGGATTACTATCTGGATTAGAACAAATCGATTTAGATCACTTTGATCAAACTCTTGAAGTTTACAAGGGGACAGATGTTTATCTTAATCTCTTAAGATTAGCTTGTGGTTTGGATTCTGTAGTTGTAGGAAAAGAAGAAATATTGAATGAAATTAAAATATCACTTTCGAATGCAAAAAATACCAATATGTCTGGTAAAATACTAAATAAACTATTTGAAAGTATTATACGAATTGCGACTCGTATTAGAGATACTACTGGAATAGGTAAAAATGCATTATCGCTTGGTGATATTGCTGTTAAAATTGTAGATGAAAAAGCAGGGTTGGATGCTAAGAAACGTATTTTGCTAATAGGTACAGGTGAACCTGCAGCTATGGTTGCTAAAACTCTCAATAAAAAAGGACTGGCATTTGACGTCACAAGTAAAACAATTGAACGCTCCACTGGATTTTCTCAAATATTGGGAGGAAAACCAACTACATTTGAAGAAGTTTTAGCTGGATTTGATAAATATGATATTATTGTTGTTGCGACTACCTCGGATTACTTCCTAATTACTTTTGAGAGGATAAAATTGGTCATGGAAGAAAAAAAGAAAGGAACATTGATTTTAGATTTATCGGAACCTAGAACAGTTGATGAGGGAATAACTGCACTTCCAGGAATCAAATTATTGTTCAGAGATCAAATTGCTGAAATATATGAAGAAAATGTCAAAGCTAGAATTGGTATAATGCCTGCCGTTGAAAAAATAATTGATAAAGAAATTCCAATACTGGATATAACAATGAAACGAATTAACTTCTAAATTTTTTGGTTGGTCATGTTATATAATTACCCGATAAAAAATTAGCTAGACCGAATGGATGTTATTTCTTTCTAAGAATAAATTGCATTAAAGCTTCTTTTGAGTAATCGATTCCATGTACATCTTCAGTATGCTTGGCAAAATCTGCTATCACTTGCTCTATTTCACCCTCTACTATAAAATCACATTCAAAACCATAATCACTGCATTTTAGTTTAGCCATAATTATCGACTTGATCCTTTGGATATAAATCTTAAAAGATTATGTTTTTGATCGATAGTTGAGTAATTCTAAATAATCATTCCTAAAAAGAAGAGTGACTATTAAATCATTAATAAAATGATGATACTTTCCAAATCATTAAATCAAATATCTTGCCATTATGCCCAAATTTGATCCAAGTTTATACAAGTATTTAGAACTGAAATTTAACAGAAATACATTTATCCAAAGTAGAGAAAATTATCTTGTATGGTTGTAGAGCACAAGGCAAAAGTTACTTACATGCAATTACTAAAAGAAGATCTTGTCGTTATTAGGTTAATTCCAAATGATGGCATGCCAAAATATACTACTGGTCAATTTCTTACCATTGGAGTGCCTATACCTTCTGAACAAAAGATTGTTCGAAGAGCATATTCAATTGCCTCACATCCTGAAAATAGAGATTATTATGAATTTGTAATTAGATGGGTAAGAAAGCCTTTGCCAGGTCGTGTTACAACTGAATTATTCTATGCAAGTGTTGGTGATGAAGTATATTTAGGAGACCCTACAGGAAACGCTTTAACAATTGATGATAAATTACCAAACGGAAAACCTGATACTCGAAGAATTGTTTGTGTTGGTGGTGGAACCGGTCTTGCACCGTTTATCGCTTTTGCTAAACATCTACATGATACAGGAGATAAAAGAGAAATTGTTGTTTTTCATGGTGCAAGTTATGTCGATGAACTAAGTTACAAAGAATTACTTACAGATTTAGAACATGAAAGTATTGAAAGAGGAAAAGATGTATGGAATTTCAAATACAGAGCAGCTATTAGTAGACCAAAAGAATTCTTTAATAGAACTTGGTCAGGTCATGTTGGTAGAGTTGAATCATTCTTTAAACCAAATAAAAATGGTGTTTCGCCACTGGAAGAATTGGTTGGAGAAACAATCACTACTGAAAATACTAAAGTCTACATTTGTGGATATCAGGGTACAATCGATGGTGTTATCGAATACTTGGAACCTAAAGGATTTGTAACAAAGGAAGAAAAACGTAAAGATGGAAGCTATGAAATTAAGTATGAATCATATGGATAGATTACATCAGACACATTTTGTAATAACTTTATTTAAAATTCAATTTTTCAATCACAAATTTAGGAAAATGTTATTATGATTATCTGAAACCTGAAACTACTTAATCTGTGAAATCACATCATCTATGATTTTCTGATTTGATGCTGCAATAAATGAAATTCTTGTTTTGTAACTAAGATCTGCATCAAGAGGATTCAAGTCTGCGTCTAAAAGTATGCCGCCAGCTTCTTTTACTATCAAGTATCCTGCGGCAATATCTTGAATTCTAATTTTGTCTCTCAAATCTATAAAAATATCTATCAATCCTCTTGCAAAAAAGGCCATTTCGAGGGCATTTGCACCAAAATGTCTAATGTGATTATGTTGTTCAAATATTGGATGTAATCGATTCATTAATTCAGTTGTAGCGCCTGATGTGTTTATTCCAATAATTTTGTAAATCGGTTCTTTATCATGAACTTTGATTTTTGATTCATTCAGAAATGCTCCTTTACCTTTGGATGCCCAATACATATCTCCATTTGATAAATTTGTTATTACTCCATCTGTAACGGAACTCAATCTATCCTCAGTTGCAAATGCTAGTGAACTACAAAAAAATGGAACTCCTCTTACAGCATTTGCAGAACCATCAATTGCATCCATGATTATAAACCCTTTAGGTTTTTTAGATAATTCAACTCTACCACATTCTTCTCCTAAAACAATACAATCAAAATTAATTTCTCTAAGATAATCTAATACTGTTTTTTCAGCAATAATATCGATGTTACGCGAAATATCTCCACCCGCACCTCTCCCAAAATCTCCTCCGGCATCATCAGTGCCAGCCAAATCTTTTACATTTTCATAAATCCGTTTTGAAACCTCTCGAAGAATTTCAATCACTTGCATTGTTCTCTTTTTTCATCTTCGTAATTTAAGTGAAAGAAGTTTTCTAGTTTTGAAAGCATAAATAACAATGAAGCAGCTCATCGTATGTGAGTGGAAAAGATCAATCTATTGTAAGCAAAGAAGCACTGATGAGCACAAAACCTGGAAAACAAATTATGAAACAAGGATTGTTCAAATCAAAAGGTTACAAACTATTTAGTCAGTACAAAGAAGAAGCAGAAAATGAATTTCCGAATTTTGCAGATAGATTTGCTAGGGATCTTTTAAATGAAATAAAATCTGATCCCTCTCCAAATTCTACACAACAAGCATTTGGAAATGAAATAGGCTCAACCGAAATTATTCTTCAAGCTTCTGAAATCCATGCTATAAAATCAAAATTGGAAAACTCAGAAATAATTAAAGATAGAGTTCTGCGTATTTTAAATTCAAATTTTGTAAAAATGACTTTTCCTGTATTTAATGCGTTATTTGATGGAGCTTCAGAGTATACAGGAAAAAAAGATCCAAAATTAAGACAAAATGTGGTTGAAGGTCATATTTTGGCAATTGATCTTAGTGAGCCAATGGATAGAATTGTAGACAAAGATGAAGATTTGGAATATTTAGATGATTACAAGCTAATGAATCCATATATTTTGAAATTAGCTAGAGAGAAAATTTCTAAAGGTGGAGATGAGGTTCTAAAAGAATTTGAAAAAGGATTCCAAGATGCTAGAGTGGGTCAATATCTTGATGAAAAATTAAAATCAAAACCGACCAAAATCACTGAAGAAGAAATGACCCTATCTTACAAAAAATATCGATCTGTGATGGGAACAGCTGGCAGAAACATGGCTCTTGCAGAAAGACCTCTTGGAGAAATTTTCTATTTGGGAATGGCAAGAGCTGCTGAAGGCGTAGGATGTGGAAATGAAATAGAAGATTCTATCAAAAATGGATTCGTAAAAATTCCTTCTTGGCCATTATATTATACTCTACTATCAAATGATGTCAAGAAAGGATTTGAAATAACACTTGAAAAAAGCAATTTGTATCTGCAAGATGCTCGATTAGCACTTGAATTACTGCCAGAAGGATTTTCGCATAAGGAATTTTTAGAGTTTTTGTTTTTGACTGTCGAGCATTATAATCAATACTGGTATAATCAATTACAAAAAGCAAACAAATGGTCAGAATTTGAATCTAAACTCCCAAAGTGATTAAATTGATGTGGTCTGAAAAATATAGACCTCAGAATATTTCTGACATGATTGGTAATGAAGAATCTAGATCTTCAATAATTGAATGGTTTACAAAATGGAAAAAAGGAACAAAACCCCTCCTATTAGTTGGTCCTCCTGGAATTGGAAAGACAACTATCGCCTATATTGTCGCAAAGCAGTTTGGGTACGATATGATTGGTTTGAATGCAAGTGACGTACGAAGTAAATCTCAAATTAATGAAATTCTTTCACCAGTCTTAGGAAATAATAGCGTATTGGGAATTCCTATGATTTTTGTCGATGAAGTCGATGGAATCCATGGACGAGGAGACTATGGTGGTGCAGAAGCACTAATTGAAATTTTAAAAGAACCAACAATTCCAATTGTATTAGCTGCAAATTCGGATACATCAGATAAAATGAAAAGTATCAAAAAAGTCGTTAAAACTATATCCTTTAAACCAATTCCACCACGACTTTTGAAAGTATATCTTGAAAATATTTTGAAAAAAGAAAATACAAACCTTGGTCCTGGATCTATAGTCAAAATCATTGATAAATCACGTGGAGATATTCGTTCAATGATTAATTTGACTCAATCTCTTGTTACGGGATTTAATCCTCAAACAGAAAAATCATTTGAAAGCATAAATGTAGAAGATGGTATTAATGCATTTTTTAAAGCAAATTCAATTGACGAAGCAAGGGGCGTTTTATATTCTATACAAATTGATCCAAGACTAAAAATCGATGCTTTTTACTCTAGTATTATAACAAGTAATTTAGATAACGACACACTTGCTAAACTCTTGGAAATTATTTCCAAAGCTGATATGTTATATGGAAAAATTATGAAAACTCAAAATTGGAGATTACTGCGGTATCTTAACGAAATTCTGGTTGGATTATATCAGCATGATGAACGAATAAGATATACACAATACAATCTTTCATGGCCACTACTTAATCGTATTAGATGGGATGGGAAAAAAATCAAAGCATTATCATCTATTATGGCAAAGAAATTACATTCATCTTCGAGTCAATTTATTACAACATGTTTTCCTTATGTGTTATTTTGTATAAAAAATAAAAAATTAGACTTTGAACTAGACGAAAACTTTGGTGATATTATTGAAAAGGAGATTGAGTTAATTCAATGAGCTGGAGAAAAATTCCAATGAAGTTTCCAGGTACATGTATTATTTGTAATGAAAAAATTGAAGTAAATGAAATTGGATTATGGGCAAAAGGATTGGGCGTTAAACACGAAAAATGTGCTGAAATAAATGAACTCCAATGCATAGTTTGTAGAAGTTCAGCCGGATGTTTACAGTGTGAATTTAGAGATAATTGTGATATTCAGAGGGTTTCTCAGCTATGTATATGTAAAAAATGTAGTGAGGAAAAAAATTCTTTTGATTCTTACCAAAAATCAGTAAAAAGGAACTTTCCACTATTAAATCTAAATTCATAACTGGCGTTTTGTACAAAATCATCCTTTCAAAATACCACATTTAAAATAACTAAAGTGGATTTATAGCAAATTCCAAAAAAATCAAATTAAATTAATATAGGCAGATTTCTTTTCTAGATTATCAAATGCATTCCGAAAAAATTGAGGAATATTCAAAGAGAAATAAAATATCATTACAGGGTGGAGGACAAGATAAAATCAAAGATCAACATGATAAAGGAAAGCTCACTGCGAGAGAAAGAATTGACCTTTTATTAGATGCTGGCACTTTCACTGAAATTGATCCACTCACAACTCATCATTATCATGAATATGATATGCAGAAAAAAAAGTTCTATACTGATGGTGTTGTTGGCGGTTATGGAACAATAAATGATAGACAAATCTTTGTGTTTGCTTATGATTTTACTGTGTTAGGTGGCACACTAAGTCAAATGGGAGCTAAAAAAATTACAAAACTTATGGATCATGCAATTAAGACTGGATGTCCTATAATTGGAATAATGGATTCAGGTGGAGCAAGAATTCAAGAAGGAATTATGAGTCTTGATGGATTTGCAGATATTTTTTACCATAACCAATTAGCTTCTGGCGTTATTCCACAAATAACTGCAAGTATTGGACCATCCGCCGGCGGTTCTGTATATTCACCCGCAATGACTGATTTTGTAATTATGGTTGAAAAAATAGGAACAATGTTTGTTACTGGACCTGACGTAGTAAAGACAGTTTTGGGAGAAGAAATTTCATTTGATGATTTAGGTGGTGCAATGACACATGGAGCAAAAAGTGGTGTTGCACATTTTGTTGCAAAGAATGAATACGAATGTATGGATTATATAAAAAAACTAATTTCTTTTCTTCCACAAAATAATACTCAAGAACCACCAAAATTAAAAACTGATGATGATCCAAATAGACTTGATCATAATATCATTAACATAATTCCTGATAATCCTTTACAACCATATGACATGAAAGAAATCATACATTCTTTTGTTGATAATCATGAATTCTTTGAGATTCATGAATTATTTGCACAAAACATTGTGGTTGGATATGGTAGACTAAATGGTAAAGTAATTGGTATTGTTGCTAATCAACCATTATATCTTGCTGGTGCACTTGATATTGACTCATCAAACAAAGCAGCTAGATTCATTAGATTCTGTGATGCGTTTAATATTCCAATAATAACGCTTGTTGATACTCCTGGTTACATGCCAGGTTCTAATCAAGAACATAATGGTATTATTAGACATGGCAGTAAACTTCTATACGCTTACTGTGAGGCAACAGTTCCAAGAATTACACTTGTCATAGGAAAAGCATATGGTGGTGCTTACATTGCTATGGGAAGTAAAAACCTAAGAACTGATGTAAATTACGCCTGGCCAACTGCACGATGTGCCGTATTAGGCGCTGAGGCAGCTGTGAAAATTATGTATAGAAAGGAATTATCCAATGCTGATGATCCTGTAGCCCTTAAAAAACAACTTATTAGTGAATTTTCAGAAAAATTTGAAAACCCATACGTTGCAGCATCTCATGGCACTGTAGATAATGTAATTGATCCAGCCGAAACAAGACCTATGCTGATCAAAGCACTTGAGATGCTTGCAAACAAAAGAGAAAAACAACTTCCAAGAAAACATGGAAATATCAATTTGTGATTAATATGA
>Ga0315286_10008312_pt1 | contig 10203 bp, 5 predicted proteins | sample YL17G10_0_MG_FD_205038 | JGI IMG/M metagenome (GOLD analysis project Ga0315286, IMG submission 205038) | Sediment microbial communities from Yellowstone Lake, YNP, Wyoming, USA - YL17G10_0 | ecosystem: Environmental > Aquatic > Freshwater > Lake > Sediment | place: USA: Wyoming | collected...
AGATGGCTAGGGCAATCTAGGGTAGGCCCGATGCATCCCGGCATGACCTGATGATGGCCCTCTACGACCCAGAGATGGGCGCACAGCTGGAGGCGAACGGGATGAGTGGCATGAAACGGGATCCAACGAGAGGGATGGATAACGAAACCTTTCGTCAATCCTGATTTATGCTACAACCCTTTACACGATTCAATTCCATGCTAATTATAACACCGTATAATGCTCACATCGAATGCATCAAGTTCCTGCTGCCATGTGAACCGTCGGTCCGGCGGCCCCGCGAGGCCTGGCGGTACCCCGTGAAGGACCATGACGGCCCGTCGGGCCGCCTCGAGGTTAAGCCCGTAGCGGTTCGCGAAACGGTCCAGGTCCGCGAGCAGCTGCGTCTCGGCGAACCTCGTGCCGAGTACGGTCCTGAGCTCTTGGGCCAGTGCCCTCAACGCCGTTAAGCCGATGTGCCTTCTCATGCGCGACCACCTCAAATGAAGCGTTGCACTTACTTCACAGTCGAGATATATAAGCCTGGGGGAGGGTCCTGTGGTAGTTTCACTCCGGATGTTCCTGGCCCTGAAAAACGCCAGTTCATTCGTCGGTGATGCTAATCCCGCGGTCCCCGAAGGTCACGAGCTTGAACTGCGGGTTGAGGATGAGCTTCTTCGCGGCCACGCGGCCGAGCTCGTAGGAGAAGGACGCGCTCCGCTTCCGGATCTCCAGCGTGTTCTCGAAAAGGTCGATCATGTCCGTGATGAGTTTCTTGCCCATGACCTCGATGCTACACAGAAACAGCGACGAGAACCCCGCTTCCTTCAGTATGCTCAGGTAGCGCGTGATGTACCAGTAGAGCCGCTCCTCGCCGAAGGCCAGCTTGGCCTCGTCCAGTACCTCGATGAGCGCCCTCTTCGGTCCCGGGCCGAAGTCCTTGACGACCTGGACGAGGAGCTTGTTCAGCTCGATGAGGTCCACGGGAGTGTCGACCCTCTGGCCCTCGGCGGACCCGGGTGCCGTCACCTTGGGCGCCCCCTGCGCGAGGCCCGTTACCTTGACCTCGGTGCCGCCCTCGCCACGCTTCGGCCTGAAAACGTGGACCTTGAGCCTGCCGAGCTGGGCTGAGCCGTGCCCTCCCTCGCCGAGCAACTCGAGGATGCGCTCCGTGTCCAGCTTCGAGACAACCATCAGGACGTCCTCACCCGCCTGGAAGCCCCTGTTCATGAACGAGGCTAAAAGGTAGTCCCTCTCGATGAGGTTCGGGGAGACCAGCATCGTGTTGCTATTCCTGTCGAGGCCGCCGTCCATGAGGCGATCGAGGCCCAGTACCCCGGTCCTGACCTTGGACGACAGGGCCCCGCGTAGCAGGCTCGCCGTGACGCCGCAGGCGTCCGGGATCTCCTCGAACTCCCCCAGCACTGTCAGGGCCACGCGCCGCCCGAGGTTCCTCGCGTCCTCGGGCGTCCACACCTGGGCGGCCCCGTAGACGAGAGAGTCGTAGATGTGGGCCAGGGCCTCGAGCAGGCCCTCGAGGTCCGAGCCCGAGACCTGGACCGTCACCTTCAGGTCCGTGTGGACCGTGAACTCATCGATATCGATGTAGTGCGCCTTGACCAGGCCCTCGAGCCTTCTGCAGAAGTCCTTGAATTTGGCCTCGGGCGGCTGCAGGCTCCCAAGCGCCTCCGACAGGAAGCGCTCGTAGAGCCTCTCGTAGACCATTACGGCCTGGGTCCTGGTGTCCGAGGACCTCAGCTTGTTCAGCCGGTCCCCAAAGTCCGCCGCCTTCCTCACCTGGTCCACGAGCTCGAAGGGCAGCAGGTTGACGCACCCGCTGGCCAGCAGCTCCAGGGCCGCGTCCTGGCCCAGGTCCTTGACCGTCGAGTAGATCTTGTCCATGATGACGTTGGGCGGGACCAGGTCCATGAGGGTCTTGATGTACTCCTCCAGGAACTTGCCCAGGGCCTCGAGGTCCTTCGGGGAGCCGTCCATCTTGCATGTCACGTTGAAGTCCCGGTCAACCTTGAACTTGAGCAGCAGGACCGGGTACTGGCGCATCAGCTTCTTCTGGATGCTCAGGATATTTGTCAGCGTGATAACGCCCTTGTTCACCCGTATCAAGGCCTGGATGAGGTCCGTGAGGACCTTGAACTCGGGATTGCATTGGGCCTGGGCCACGTTATCCTGTTTCTCACCTTGTCCCCCGGCCATAGAATCGGGGATAGTACTTTATACTTAATATATATCCATTTCTTCAATTGCACTATACCATTAAATTAGAATAACAAAGTAACGGGAGGGGGACTGGCCCCCTCCCATCGAAAGACCTCACTCTTCTTCTGTGAGGGATTCCTCGCCTTCCTCGCCCTCTTCCTCCTCTTTCTCGCCCCCGGACGGGCCCTTGACCGAAAAGAGCGCCAGGCCCAGCACCAGCAGGACGATTATCACGATGACCAGGAAAGCGTAGTCCTGGGTCTGCTTGGCCTTTATCTTCTGGTACCCGTTGACCGGCGTGAACGTGCCGTCGCTGTTGATGGTGCCCTGGAAGGTCATGTCGGTGTAGCCCGCCTTGTGGACCTTCACGCTCACGGTCTTCCCCGTCCACTGGCCGGGGACGTCCACGGTGGCCACGCCCTTGCTGTCGGTCTTGGCTGTGTGTGTCTCGGTGCCCGACATCAGGGATACCTGGGCGTCCTTCACGACCGCTCCGTTGGTGTCCTTGATGGGGCCGACCTTGACATGGATGGTCTGGGCGTACACGGTTATTTTGAAGGTCCTGTTGACCGTGGCCTTTCCGTCGGATATCTTGATGTTCACGTTGGAGACCGAGCCCACCTGGTTCGTGGCCGGGGTCCATGCGATGATCCCGGTATTGCTGTTGATGGTCATGCCGGCCGGCGCGTTCGACAGCGAGAAATTGAGTATGTCCAGCTGGTCATCATCCTTTACATATAGCGGCATCAGGGTCAAGTTGTATTTAGTCGCCTCGACGGCGAACTGGTCGGGGATGATGCTGATCACCGGCGCGTGGTTCTTCGGCACCACGGTGACGTTCACGATGTCGATGCCGACATTGCCCTGGGCATCGGTGCAGGTCAGGACGACGGTGTACTTCTTGTCCTTGGCGTAGGCGTGCTGAACTATCTTCCCCACGCTCCAGTTGCCGTCCCCGAAGGACCAGTTGTAGGTCAAGGTCACGGTGCCTACGTTGTCCGTGGAACCGGTGCCATTGAAGGTAATGACCGCGCCCACCTCGTCCATCTGGTCCATTCCGGCGTTAGCCACCGGCGGGATGCCGTCGACGACCGTGATAATGACCGCGTCCACGTCCGTCAGCCCGGCGGCGTCCTTGACCGTCAGCGTGACATTGTACTTGCCCATGGAGTCAAAGGTGTAGGACGGCATCTTGCCGTATAGCTTGACCGGGGCGCCCTTGTCCGTGAAGTTCCAGGTGTAGTTGACGATGCCCACGTTGTCCGTGGAGGCGCTGCCGTTGAACAGTGCCTTCTGGAGCTGCTTGACGTTCATGTCGGGGCCCGCGTTGGCGTCCGGCGCCTTGCCGTCGGTGATGTTCACCCAGACATAGGCCGTGGTGGCCACGTTGTCACCCCTGTCCTTGACGACGAGCTTGACCTTGTAGGAGCCGATCTTTGATAGCGAATAAGTCGGCATGACGCCGTAAAGGGTGACGTTCTTCACCGTGTCGTTGAAGGTCCACGTGTAGTTCATCTGCGCGACCGCGTCGTAGTTGTCCCGGGTCAGCGAGCCGTTGAGCTTGAACTGGTGGTCCTGCATCGCGGTCACGTTCTTGCCAGCGTCGGCCTCGGGAGCGACCCCGTCGGTGACGTTGACGAAGGTGATGGCCCTGTCGTACCAGTTGCCCGTGTCGGAGACGGTCAGGTTGACCTTGAAGACCCCAATGACGTTCATGGTGGGCGTGTCGACCTTCTCGCCGTAGAGGTAGTATGGCGTCCCGGACACCCACATATCCCAGGAGTAGTTGACTATGCCCATGTCGTCGTTAGAGGCGCTCCCGTTGAGCTGGGCCACCTGGCCCTGCGTGAGGGTTATGTTCTCCCCGGCGTCGGCAATGGGTGGGACGTTGTCCACCGTGACCGTGTTCCAGGTCATGGCTGTGTTCTTGCCGAAGTCGCTGGCCACCTCGAAGATAATGTACTGGCCCGAGGCCAACACGTTATCGATGGCAAGAGGCTGTATGTCCTTGACGAACACGAAGGGCGTCACGGTATCGGTGTTGGTGTCGGTCTGCCCGGTGGTCAGGTTGAACTCGCCGACCTCGGACCGGACCTTGACCTTCCCGGTTACGTCGTTGAGGTTCACGGCGTCCATGACGAACCCTACGGTCTCGTTGTAGCGGTCTATCTGCTCCAGCGCATGGGTAGTCGCGTTGAACTCCATGAACCATCCATCTTTATTGTTCATGTTGGTGTTATTCTCAAAATAACATAGGACGATGTCCACATTGCCGGCGGTCCATGTCGGCTTGCCGTATGGAACATACCACGAGTTGGTCCCGTCGCTGAGGTAGGCCGCCATCGTGGTCCCATTGAACTCAAGGGTCGTTGTGTTGACCCCGGGCGAGCTCTGTGCGAAGGAGAAACTTACCATTGGCCTTCCAGGGTTCTCGAAGAACGCCCTGTTTGTGTATTCCTTGACCATGCTGACGTTGGCCTTGTCCCCCTTTATTCCGTGCACCTGATAGATATCGATCTTAGCCATCATGAGCCATTTCTCGGTGACCGTGAGGGTCATCGTCGTTGGGTTGATCGTGCTAATCCCGTCGGTCACGGTCATGGCTGTGTCCGTGAGCTGGGGGTCGACCGTGTCCACCTGCAGGACCTTGTTAAAGGTGTAGTTCTGGCCCGGGGCCACGTTCACCACGATCTCATCGCCGGAGTAGCTGGCGTTGTTTATCAACACGTGGAACTGGCCGGACCTCGGCAGGGAAATCGAGTAGTTGCCGGTCTTGTTCGTCTGTGTGGACAACATGATCACATCCGCCTCGCTGAAGACGAGCACATCGGCATTCTGCACCGGGTTACCGGAGCCCGCGACGGTGACCTTTCCGTGTATTGCCTCGTTCGCCGCCAGGGCCGGTGGCATCGCTGCCAACAGGGCCATCAGGCTTACCGAGATCATCAGCATGACCGCTGACGTGCTCTTGAACTTCTTCATCACGACTTCAGTGCCCGTCGGGTTCATCTTCAATCCGTCTCCTTGATCATCGTTCTATTCTACAGATACGCTAAATTCACCCATTAAGATGGTCTATCACTGGCCTTAAATTAGAAGTTCGATATTTAAATCTTACGCAATAGTATAATAAGAGATTTCAAAATTCAATCTAATTATCGTCTATATTTAATAGAAATACGGAGAATAGACCAACTGCCTCAGGTCGTCACCAGGACCTTGATGACCTTCAGGCCGTCGACGTTGATGACCTTGTCGCATATGGCCTCGGCCGCCGTGAGGATCCGCTCGTCCTTGGAGATGTCGGCGAAAATGAAGACCGGCGGGTCCCCCATTCCCGACAGGACCATGGATAGCTTCTCAAGGAAGGTCTCGATCCGCTCGAGGCTCCAGTAGTTCTGCAAACCCATGATATCGTCGATTAGCAGGAAGTCGATGCCCGGATTCTCGGTGAGTATCTTGAAGAGGTCCTCTTCGAAGGTCTTGGAGAAGGGCGTCGCTAGAAGGATCGCCTGCTCCGATTGCTTCCTGGAATCGCCGGAGATGTTGAACAGCCCGTCAATGAACACGAGGTTGGATGTGTCGATATTCTTCTTCTTCAAAAGGTTGAAGAGATATGGGTGGGCCCGGACGAGGTTGAGGATGAGCACTTTCGTTGGCTTTTCCGTCCCGTTCTTCCTCTTCTTCAACATGTAGTTGAGGACATCGAAATTCAGCGACTGGTTGTTGACGGACCTAGATTTGAACAGGACCCGGACATTCTGTCCCTCGATGATCTCGGATAGCCTGTTCCGTAGGCCGTTGATGTCAACCTCGATGCTCGAACCCCCCGTAAACGAGACCGGACCGCCGACCCACAGCGGCCCAACGAATAGATTATAAAGTCATTTAGATAATAATCATCATAAAGCCTTCTGGTATAGACGTGTTTACCAAGTTCGGCCGGGCCATCAACATTGACCGGCCCTTATCCTTATCGTTAAATGCCTTCGGACCGGCCTATTTGCACATTTCACCACAGAACCCTGAGGGCCACATGAAGAAAGGGAAAAAATGATTAGGTCCCTCGGGATTACTAAAACTGGAAGGCCGGGGTCAACAGATGGAACACGAAGGTCTGGAAATGTGGTACAGTGCCCGAACTAGGACCGGAGCGGTCTGTCTTCTAGCTGCCTTGTTAGTTCTGACAGTGTCCATCCCGCTCACGATGCCCGTTGCTGGCGACGTTCGCCCCTCGGGCAGGGCAATCACACGCCTAATCATCAACGAGCTCCTCTACGACCCCATGGGAACCGACAACAACGGCGAGTTCGTCGAGCTCTATAACGATGGAGGCTCGGCCGTTGACCTAGAGGCCTGGACCCTCTCGGACCAGGATGGCACGGGCCCGGATGTCGTGTTCCACGGCATCGTCATGCCGGCCAAGGGGTTCATGGTCATCTCCACAGGGGCCGGCACGAACGACACCGACCTGTCCGATGGAGTTGGCCACCTGTTCCTTGGAAAGAACCTCGGCATGTGGAGCAACACCGGCGACGATTGCCTCCTGTCGGATGCGACGGGGGCGACCGTGGATTACCTGGCCTATGGCGCTGGGGAGTCCGTTGACCCGCCGCCGGCGGACAATAATTGGTCCGGGGCCATCGTGCTCGTTCCGGAAGGATACTCCATCGGGAGGCTTCCCGATGGCAATGGGACGGCGTCCCCCAAATACTACCGCCCGCTGCTGCCGACCATGAGCGCAGGGAACGCCTTGGACCCTCCGCCTGTGATATACAAATGGGGCGTGGACCCCGAGGCCCCTATGGAGCTCCAGGACCTTCTCGTATGGGCGAATGTCTCCGATGGTGTCAGGGTGAGCCGCGTCATTGTCCATGTCGATGCCCCCGACGGGACTGGCTGGGACCAGGACATGGACTGGTCCGGGCCCAGGGCCAGGTACGAGGCCACGGTCGTGGGCCGGCCCGGCGGCGAGAACCTGAACATGAACGTTGTCGCCGAGGACCCGATCGGGCAGTCCGCCGAGACCTCCACCAGGACCATCGGGTTCACGGCCAACGCATCGGCACAGCTGATAGTCGATCTGCACGGGCCCGAAGCATCGGTCATGCCCGGGGAGGCCTTCAAGGTAACGGGCCGGGTCTCATTGTCCAATGGCTCGAAGGTGAGCGGCCAGGCCACCGGGACCATCCCGAGCACGCTCGGTTCGTGGAGCGCGAACTTCACGGACTACCTCGACCTTTTCATGGTGGCCCCGACCACAGAGGGAAGCTACAAGGTCGATGTCGAGGTCAAGGCCGGGGATGCACGCGCCTCGGAGACCCTCGGCATCACCGTTGAATGGCCACACAAGTCCCTGCTATGCTCGCTTACGCGCGTCAATAACGCCACGAACGACCAGCGAATCCTGACGGGACTGTCCATGACGCTCGAGGGAAAGGCGTGGTTCTCTGACGGCCTTCCGGCCAAGAACGTCGAGGCGACCATCATGATCGTCGGTACAGGGACCGAGCTGGACGCAAAGACAGATGTCAATGGGACCCTTACCGCAGTCCTCAAGGCCCCGGCCGTGGCGGGAAGCTACGACATCGTTTGGGAGGTCAAGGCCCTGGGCAAGACGACCACCACCACGCTCACGCTCGAGGTCGCGGATGCCCTACACCTATCGGTGAGCGAGGTCGTGAAGATGCCGCTCGTCGAGGGGGACAATGTCTCGGTCACGGGCCATCTGACGCACCACGACGGTTCCCCGGTATCGGGTGCATTGATTGTCATCGAGTTCCTGAAAACAAGCCACAAGGTGAGGACATTCACCGGGCCCGACGGCAATTTCAGCACCGCGCTCGTGGCCCCGTTCTACGAAGGGGAGTACGGCCTCCGAGTGACGGCGGTCAGCGGGACCGCCGTGGCCTCGAGGACGGACCCCATCCTGGTGGCAAGCAAGGGCAACGGCGCCAAGGGGGCCCCCGGCCTGGAAGCCCCCGCGGCCATTCTGTCTATCGTTCTGGCCCTTTGGCTGCGCCGCCGGGCCCGCGGCCCTACTTCCTGATCATCCCGACCTTGCCGCAGTTAGTGCATTCGATTCTCAGGGGCCTCTCGGTCGTGTATATCGGTATGAGGTTCGAGCACTGGTTGCACCGGACCTGGGCAATGGGCGTGGCGGGCTTTGGCTCCCCGGCCTTCTCCGACGGTCCCTCGGTCATCTCGAGGGTCACATCGTCCGAGTCCTCGGCCTCGGCAGCCTTGATCTGCTCGGTATCCGTGTCCTCGGTGGCCCGGATGCGCGCCAGTATGTCGGGCCTCTTGACGGCCCCGTTCTCCTCAAGGGTGAGCTCGTCGTCGTCTGGCGCCTCCTCCACGGCCTCGAGCTCCTCCTCCTCGACCTCTTGTATCTCCTGCCTTGGCGGCGGGGCCTTCCTCACAGGCTCCTTTTCGACGGGGGCCGGCCTCTGGGGCCTTTCCCGCACCTTCGGCTGTGGCCTCTCCTCCGTCTTGGGCTCGGTCTTCTTCTCCGGTGCGTTCTTCATCGCGGCCAGGCGCCGGTTCGCTGAATAGGCGTAGGCCAGCCCGATGATGGAGATGAGCAGGAGCACCATGACCAGCAGGAAGAGCATCCACGAGGGGACCGCCAGCGGCTCCTTGTTGACCGCCCGGGTGACGCTGATTTCGTTCCCGGCCTGGTCTTTGGCCACGACCCGTATCAGGTTGGTCCCATCCTTGAGATGAACCGTCGTGCTGAACTTTCCGTCGTCCTCGACCTTGACCGGCTTGTCGTTCACGGTGACCGCGGTCCCCGGGTCCGTCTTCCCCGAGATCGTAATGTCCGATGATGCGACGACGTCGCCTGGCAAGGCCACATCGAGCTTGGGCGGTGACGTCTTCAGCGTCGTCTGGACCTTGTATGTCGGCGAGATCAGGCCCGATGCGTCCCGGACCACGAGGTAGACCTCTTTGAGGCCGTCCCCGGGCGTTAAATACCATACCCGGGATGCGACGAAGGGCTCCCAAACGGCGCCTGTCAGGGCCTGGTTGTTGCTGACGAGCATGAACGCCACATCTTTGTGCGTGGAGACTATTTGCAATGTCACGTCCCTTGACGGGACGTAGGTGGCGTTGTTGTTCAGCGTTACCGTGGCCGTCGGTGCTACGGAGTCTATGGTGATGGCTTCGCCGTAGGCGTACTCGCCCATGTTCCCCGCCTTGTCGACGGGCCTGACCTGGATGTAGTAGGTGTGGCCCTCGAGCAGGTCCTTGGTGAGGCTGTACTTGTCGGCCTTGACCAGGAGGGGGGTGCCGTTCGTGAAATCGCCCTCGGACACGACCACCCAGTAACCGTCGATGCCGGAAATGCTGTCCGACCCCACCCAGGACCAGGTAACGTTCTTGGAGTGCGAGTACGGCCCGGCCCGGTCGACGCGTATGACCCGGGGCGGGAGCAGGTCCACCGTCACCGAGAGGCCGCGGACCACTGTTCCCTTGTTCCCGGCCTTGTCGATTGGCACGATGGTGGCGTAATAGACCCGGTCATTGATGCCCGAGTTGAAGGTGTAGCTCTCGCCACTGATGAAGGTCCCGTTCACCAGGTCAGCGAGGCCCGGAGCGGTCCCCAGCGAGAAGAGATATCCATCTATGCCGGACCTGTCGTCGGTGGCCCCGGACCATCTCCATGTGATCGTTGTGTTCCCGGTATAGGGCTTGTAGCCTTGGACCGTCGGGCCGGCCGGAGGAACGGTGTCTATGGTCACCGGGACCTTCAGGACGTTGCCCTCGAGCCCGGCGCCGTTGATTGCCTTGACGGAAATGTAGTAGGTCTTGCCGTCCTGCAACGATAGCGCCGTGGCCTTGGCCGATGTGCCGTTCGCCCTTGTCCAAAAGACCAGGTCGGTCCCGCCATTGGTGGTCCCGAGGGCGAACATGTAGTACTGTATCCCTGAGATGTCGTCATTGGACGCGGTCCATTCTATGTAGAGGTAGCTCACGGTGTTTGCGAACTTGACCGGGACGACA
>Ga0315286_10008314_pt1 | contig 10201 bp, 1 predicted proteins | sample YL17G10_0_MG_FD_205038 | JGI IMG/M metagenome (GOLD analysis project Ga0315286, IMG submission 205038) | Sediment microbial communities from Yellowstone Lake, YNP, Wyoming, USA - YL17G10_0 | ecosystem: Environmental > Aquatic > Freshwater > Lake > Sediment | place: USA: Wyoming | collected...
TGGATCTTGCCAAGCAGATCGGGGGTCAGCCGCATCTGACCTTGACCACCGAATTTGCGTTCGAGCACAACGGCGTCCGCTTTCCCAATCGCTATACGATCGAGGAGATGTATCTTTTTTCAACAAGGTCCCCCCTGATCCGCTCGATGACCACGGTGACCCAGGCGGGCTATAAATTCTTTACGGTCGAAACGGGGGTCACGCTTCGATAGCAAAAGCCTCGGCGATATCATCATTTCTTGACGGGGAGATATTAATTCCTAGACCTGCAGCGAGGGAGTCCAGTGTACACGCGCGAAGAGTTCGAAAGCCGGCGAACGGCCGTGAAACGGATCGAGGAGCGGGAAGGCCGGGTGCTGGCGGCCGTGAGCGTAGGACTGGGCCTGGCGCAGCTTGTCTTCATCCGCTGAGCCGATGCCCATCTCGCCCGCAAGTCCCAGGTCCCCATCGAGGGCGGAGCGTTCCTTTTCTACTTGGCCCTCGTCGGCTGGCTCCGGTTCAATTCCCTTAGGGAAGCTGAGGACTTCCATGTTATCACAGAGCTCCGAGGAAGGAGAATCGCGGGCGCCCTGGTTTGCTTGATAGGCTTGATCGCCAGCTGCCGCGCAGGGAGAAACGGAGACAATCCGCCGACAAACGGGACTCCGCCGGGAACCTGTCAGATTACGGTCCGCGGGGGATCCCGAAACCTGACGGTTTCGACCACGGTCACTCTCGTCGTCAGCTGAGCAGAATAGCCGCCGCACACGGCAATCCCGCTCAGCGAAGGCGTAATTCCAGAACATAGAATCCCGCATCCCTGTCCACGACGTAGATGCGGTTATCGCGGACGATGACATCACAAGCGCTAGCGAGCCGGCGGTCTATATCGACCTCGACGGGGCTGGCCGGGTTCGAAATATCGATCACCTTGAGCCCGAAGAAGGTGTTGGGGATGAACATGTAGTGCCCCGAGAACCCGATGTCCCCGTAGCAGTAATAAAGGTCGACGGTGGCTCTCTCCGCGGGGTTGGTGGGATTGGAGACGTCGATGACATGGAGGATATCGTAATTGTCATTGACATAGGCGTAATTCCCCCAGACATTGACATTATAGACATAGACTGTCCCGCCGGGCACATACGAGCCGGCTTCCCGGGGATTCATGGGATCGGAGATATCGACGATCCTCAGGCCGCTTCGGTCACAGGCGAGATAGGCGTATTTTCCCGAGACGGATACCTGATAGGCGGGGCCAGGCGTCCCATAGGAGACGAGGAGGATGGGATTCGCGGGAGTCCGGATGTCGAATATTTTGAGTCCGTTCGATCCGTCCGCGACGTAGGCATAGTTTCCGGAGATGACGATATCCTGGGCTTGCGGGGCGGACATGTTCGATCCCGCTTCCGTCGGATGGGCCGGATCCGAAATATTGACGGCGCGAAGGCCGGCCCCTCCGCCCGCGAGATACGCATGAATCCCGCTCGTCACGACGTCATTGATGTAATACGAGGTCTGGAGGCTGGCCGTCTCCGTGATGCTGGACGGGTTGGTGAGATCCAGGACCTTCAGCCGGTTGGAGGTTGTGCGGTTCGTCGCGACATAGGCATGACCAAACGAAACGTCCGCGTAGTTCGAAAGTCCGACACTCTCCAGGACGCCAACCTGCACCGGCGAAATCGGGTTGAAGAAATTCAGGATGTTCAGCGAATTATACCAGTCGGGGACGAGGCAGAGATTTCCGGCGACGGCGGGCCTGGAAAGCCCCAAGTAAACCCCTGCCGGATTTTGGAACCGGTAGGTCGAGGTCTCCATGGGATGGACGGGGTCGGAAATGTTCAGAATGACAACTTTGCCTTGGTCCAAATCGGTGACATAGACCCTGTTGCCGACGATCTTCAATCCGGATGGGTTGCGAGTTCCGTTGTACGACGCGACTTCGTACGGCGCAGCGGGGTTCGAGACATCGTAGATATGGAGATAGTTGTTGTTAAGGCCCAGGAAGAGGTACCGGCCGGTCGTATCGATGGCCAGGTCTCCGACATTCAGGTTGAGGTAGCTCCGTTCGACGGGGTGGGCGGGGTCGGACGCGTCGACAATGCTCAGCCCTCGGACTCCGGCCGGCGTCCCGATGTGGGTGCTTCTCTGCACATAGACGATGTTCCCGAAAGCCCTAATGAGCCGGGTCCGGCTGTCGAAGGGCAGGAAACCGACGGCGACCGGGGCCGTAGGCACCGAGATATCGATGACGCGCAGACCGTAATGGTAATCCGAGACGTAGGCGTAATTTCCCGCTATATCAAAGTCCCTGATGTTGGATTGGATGCCGCCGCAGGAGCCGATGACCCGCGGGTTGCTAAGCGTGGAGATATCCGCGACGAAGAACCTTGTTCCTCCGGCAATGTAAGCTAGATTTCCTATGATCTTGATGGCGTTGACCTGCCCTGGCCCGAAGTTCAGCTGGGACATGACGGTCGGATGCGAAGGGTCGGAGATATTCACGATCTCCATAAGCCCCCCGTGTCCGCGGAGAGCCACTTGCCGGGACTCGTCCGCATCTATCCCCACCGTGGTCCCATAAGGCCAGCCTCCCAGAAGCTCGAGATGACCGTAGCCGGGACCCGAGATGGTGATCGTCCGGGAGGACGTGTTGTTGCCGTCGTTCCGTTCGATGACGGCGTCGTTGTCGTCGACGATGACGCCGATGGTATAAGTGCCGGCGGCGATCGTGGTCGGGATCTGCAGGCCGGGGTCGACCGGAAGCGTCCTCGTCTCCGCCGAGCCCAGGCCGGCGAAGATGATGCGGCCCTTCCAGAGGAGGATATCCTCCGGTGTGACCAGGGCATTGTTGGAAAGATAGATTCCGGCCGAAACCTGGGCCGGGTCGATATGGCCGGCGCCCTGGTTGCCGACCGTTATGCCGACGGCGCCGCCGATGGTCTCCCCGGCCGCGGCCGAAGCGGGGAAGGTCGTCGGGAGAACATAATAATCGGGCAGGTTGTGGGCGTAGGCGAAGTTGGCCGAGATCGACTTGCTCTCCGTCATCGTAACGCGCGCGGGGATGGTCTTCCCCGTGGCCTCGCCGCTCCAGCCGATGAACGTGTATCCCGGATTCGCCACGGCCGCGACTTCGACGAAAGTCCCTTGGAGATACAGCGGTTGATTTGGCGTCCGAGTGACGGCGCCGCCTTCGGGCGGCGTGGAGGTCGCCGCGAGGGGATACATCGCCAGGACGTTCAGCGTTAGGGCTTTCCTGAACGAGCGGCCGACCCTGTCTACGACCGTCACGTTGATCGTATACACTCCTGCGCCGACGGTCTGGCCGCTGATGACTCCGGTCGCAGGATCAAGCGAGAGGCCGCCGGGAAGCGTTCCTTCATGGCTCCAAGTATACGGCAGTGTCCCGCAAGTGGCCGTGAGCGTGGCGGTGTAAGGCTGGTTGACGACCGCGTTGGGGATGGAGGCTGTCGTGATCGTTGGCGCGAAGTCGAACGTCGCCTCGTAGACGCCCGCGCCGGTGCCGATGAAGACGCGATTGGGGTTCGCGGGGTCGAGGGTGATGGCGTCGATGCGGGGGTTGCGGGGAAGCCCGTCGTTCGAATCCCTCCAAGTCGCACCGCCGTCGAAGGAGATCCGGAAGCCGCTGTACTGGCCGGCGAAGAGCATGTTCGGTTCGTTCGGGTTGACAACCAGCGCTTCCGCGTATTGCGTCGACATTCTCGCCCAGGAATCGCCCCCGTTGTCGCTCCTGTAGATGCCGCTGTTCTCTCCTCCTCCCGAGGCGAGATATATGATAGTGGGATTGGCCGGGTGGATGACGATACACCGGATGTCGAGGTCGTGCGGCAGTCCGCTGGTCACGTGATGCCAATTTTCCCCGCCGTTGGTCGTTTTGAAAAGGCCGTAGTCCTTGGCCGGGTTGAATGGCCAATCGCCGAGGGTCCCGGCGAAAACGATATCGGAATATAAGGGGTGGACGGCGATCGAATGGATCTCGGTGTTTGTCAGGCCGGTGTTCTTCAGGGTGAAGGTGTCGCCCCTGTCTAAGGACTTGTAGACGCCCGTTTGGGGATTGGTCGACCCCCAACAGCCGAAGTAGATGACCAGGGGGGAGGTCGTAGACACTCCGATGTCGCCGCGCGGAAAACAGCACGGCGAGCCCGGCGTCTGCTGAAATGTCCCATAGGTCCCGTTGTCCGTGCTCTTGTGGAACGAGTTGTGGAGACCGAAGACAACCTTCGGCGCGTCAATGTGCGTGCGGAGTGCGAGAGGAGCCCACTGGGGAAAGCCCATTTTCTCCCAGTTGAGTCCGCGGTCGAGCGACCGGTAGCCGCCGTTGAGCGAGCCCGCGTAGATGATGTTGGGGTTGGTCTTGTCGAATTCGATGGCGTGGGCGCTGTCCCCGACAAAGCCGACGGCGCGCATGTTGTTGTTCATCGCCGTCCAGTTCACCCCGCCATTAGTGCTCTTAAAGACGCCCTCGCCGACCGTTCCCGCGTAAAGGACGTTTGTGGGGCTAATGACGATGGCCTCCGTGTTGGCGGTGGAAACGGTGTATTCCATCCAGGATGTACCGCTGTCGGTCGTCTTGAGCACGGATTGGTTAGATGCGACATAGACGGTATTTGGGGTGGTCGGGTCGATAGCGATGCCGCCTCCAGACCACCAGCCCATCCCAGCGTCGCGGAGTTTCACCCAGTTGAGCCCGCCGTCGATTGTCTTGAAGATCCCTTGATCATAGGACGGAGTCGACATCCTGGCCAGGGCATAAACGGTATTCGGATCGGATGGATGGACCTCGATGTCGTCGATATAGTTAAAATCCAGGCCGAGGTCGGCGGCGGACCACGTCGCGCCGGCGTCCCGGCTGATGTAGATTCCGCTCGGATTCATCCCCGCATACAGGATTCCGGGATTGTTCGGGGCGATGACAATGACCCTGAACTCCTCCCGGGGAAGGCCCGAGCCCCAGGCCGCCCATGTCGCGCCGCCATTGGCCGTTCGGACGATCCCTTCCTGCTGTGTTCCCACGTAGATGACATTGGCGTTCGCCGGGTCGACGGCCAGGGCCTGGATGTCCCAGGTGTTCCTCATGTAGATCTCGTTCCACGTCGAGCCCCTGTTCGTGCTCCTTAAAATCCTTCCGCCGGTGGACATGTAGAGATTGCCCGAATTCGGATGGGCGACGATAATCGAATAGGAGATCTCTCCATATGGCCAGCCGGGGTTGTCGATGAGGCTGATCCAGTTCGCCGCACCGTCCCCGCTCTTGAAGATCCCCCTGTTGTTCGCCGTGGCGAAGACGACGTTCGGGTCCGCCGGGTCGAGGGCCAGGCCCTGGGCGTAGATCTCCCCCCCGACCGGATAGGTCGTCGTCCAGAAGCCCTCGTGCGCGGGATTGACGGTCAAGCCGAAATCCCGGGTCGAGAACTGCGGCGTGGCCCGGGAATCGGTGACCCGGACCGTAAAGGGGAAATCACCCGCTTCGGTTGGCGTTCCCCTGATCCGTCCGCCCGATTCGATGATCAGCCCGGCCGGCAGACGGCCCGAGTTTACGGTCCAGGAATAGGGCGGAGTTCCGTTGGCGGCCTGGAGCGTGAAGTCGTATGGGGAATTCCACGCTCCGGCGGGAAGGCTTCCCGTGGAAACGTACAGAGAACCGCCGACGTAGGCCGTGTAGCCCTGTCCGACGATGGACGATCTAACGTCCGTGTAGGCTCGGCCCGGAGGTTCGAATGAGTTGCCGGCCCTCGAGGGCGAGACGGTGCCCGTCCAGCCAGGGGGGACCGAACCGATGTAATTGCCGTTAGCATCTGTCAGCGGGCTTCCGGGCAGACCGTTCATGGCGACGCCTCCGAGGGGCGTGCCGCTCGACAACACCCAGCCCGAAATCGTCAACATCGGACCTTCCGTAAAGCGCCCGCTCACCTGTTGGGGAGTCAGGGCCGTGTTGTAGACCGCGATCTCGTCTATCTTCCCTTGGAGCCAGTAGTCGGACCAATTGGCGCCCATGACCCAGAACGACTTGAAGTCGGCGCTGGCTTCGAAAGGAGCGCCGGCCGCGACGGCCCTCTCGACCCCGTTGATGAAGATCTTGTATTGGTTGTCGTGGATCGTCACCGCGAGATGGTTGTAGGCGCCGGGAAGGAATCCGTTGGCCGGATTCGCGAGCTCGATGACTGCTGTCATGCCCAAGTTGTTGGCCCCTTTGAGCAGCTCGTTTTTTGTATGGAGAATGAGCTTGCTGCCCATGATGGAGAGCTGGATTTCGATGGAGTAAGGCCAGCCGCGGTCCGGCCGGTCATGCTGGAGTTTCCAGACGAACCGGCTCGGTACGTTGAAATCGGCGATCTTGACGTAAGCCATGATCGTGGCTTCGTCGGCGAAGTAGAAAGTTTTATTGCCCCACCACCCTTCGATCCAGCCGTTCCCGGCCGTTTCGGCCGCAAACCCCGCCCCGCCCACGGCGTCATTCGTGTAAAGCACATTGTTTTGCAAGAACCCATAGAGGCCATGTCCGGACGAGTCGTAGGCTGACCAGCTTGCGCCCTCGTCGAGCTTCCAATAGAGGATGGGAGCCGAGCTGACCAGGCCGGCGCTGTTGACGGTGATGCGAAGCGTTTGATAAACCCGCTGGTTGGGCGTCCCCGAATCCATGACCCGGACTACGAAATCATAGGTCCCGGTCTTTATTGGGATTCCGCTAAGCGTGCCGTCGGCGGCGAGGGCCAAGCCGTCGGGCAGTATTCCCGAAAAGAGGCTCCAGGCGTAGGGAAGAGTCCCCTGAGCGGCTCCCAGGGCCTGGATGTAAGTATGTCCCTCGGTCCCGTTGGGGAGCCAGTCGGTCGTCACCGTGAGCGTCTTTTGGTAGGCTACGTAGTCCTGGTCGGGACGATTCGTGGCGATGTTTGTGTAGCCGTCGGTCTCGGGGTCGAAGCCGTAACCGGCGAGGACCGGCCGGGCCATCCCTGAATAGCCGGCCGGAACGAACGTGATGTATTCCCCCAGGAGGTTCGTTGCCGGCGGACCCGGCAGACCCTCCAGCATAACCCCGGGGAGCGGGGCGCTGCTGAGGCGGACGTGGCCGGAGATGGAATATCCCGTTCCCGAGTATGGGGCGATCGTGAACGTATAGGACTTGGTGTCGGATTTCTGAGGCCGGGTGGAATCGGTGACGCGGACGATGAGATTGTAAGTGCCTGCGGCCAACGGCGTCCCCACGATTTCCCCCTTGCCGGTCAGCTTCAGCCCGGCGGGCAACGGGTCGGAACCGGGGGCCAAGCTCCAATGGTGGAATTGCCGTCCGCCTTCGCCATGGAGAACGACGCTGTATGGAGTGAACTGCTGGCCGGCGGGGATTGTCGTGGTTATGATGACGAGAGCCGGGATCGGCGCTAGGACGGCGTTGATGTTGGCCGTCGTTCCACCCCGCGCCGTGCCGACGAGGCCGCCGTCTTCCAAGGTGCCCATGTCGTTATAGTGTTCCGTGATGTAAGCAAGATAGTTCGCGTCCGTGTCGAACGTGACCTTTGCCTGGCCTGTCGAAAGCCGCTGGATCGTGTATTGACCGGCGGGATTGGTGAAGCCCTGGGCGATCTGACCGCCCTTGACGCTGTCGCGGGCGGACACCCGGACGCCCCAGACCGGCAAGCCGCCGGTCCCCGTCACCTGGCCGGTGATGGATCCTCCGTTGTCCTCGAGTCGGACATTGATATTCGCGACCGTTAGGCCGGCTCCGACCGTGACGGGATCTCCCGTCGCGAAGGCCGACTTGTCGTCGAACCACTCGACCGCCCAGTTGCCGCTCTCCGCCCGGAAGCGGATCCTGTAGATATCGGGCAAGATGCGATTGATCGTGTAGTATCCGTTGGCGTCCGTGGCCGCGCCGTAGTACCGTTCGGTCTCGATATCCATGCAGTGGACACTGATCCCGATGAGCCCGTGCCCCGCTGCGTCGATCACCCGTCCGGTGATCATCCCGCCCGTGGCGAGCTGGGCATCGATTCCGGATGTCGTCCCGCCCGCGGTGACCATGATCGGGCCCGCCTCTCCGAGGAGAAGCTTGTCGGGATAGTATTCGGCGACATAATTCTGGCTCGTCACCGGCGGGTTGAAGAAGAGCTTCAGCGAACCGGCTGGCAAACGGGTCAGGCGATAGGCGCCGTTCTGACCGGTTGACGCCGAAATACCAAGGGATATCCCGGAAACATCATAGGCCGAGACGGATACACCCTGGATGGGCGTCCCGGAAGCGTTTGTCACGACTCCTTCGATATACCCGCCCGGTCCGTAAAGTCCGTTGATGTTCGGCGTCGTCTGGCCAGCTACGACGGGCACGGGGACGGCGGCGTCGAAGGTTGCCCCGCCCTCATACCAGATGGTTCCAAGGCTGGCGACGGGCGGACGGAACCGGATCTTGTAATTGCCCGTGGGAATGCGGTCCAGGATGTAAGTACCATCCGTATTCGTGGAGGCGGCCGAGTAGTTCAGCATATCCGCGCCATAGGCCGCCACGGCCGAGAACAATAGGTTCCCCGAGGAATCGGTGGCGCGTCCGGTGATGGTTCCTCCCTGTGAGAGCCGGGCGTCGATGCCGCTGACGATCGAGGAAACGGCCAGGGGGATGATCTGGCCCGCGTTGAATGTCTGGCCGATATAATTGACGTCCGGGGCAAATGGATCCTGGTGATAAAAGTTCTGGCGGTTGAATAGAACGGTGAAATTCCCCGGGGTCCAGTAGGCTTTGTAGCTCCCGTCGGCCCGCGTCGTGATCAAGGGCCGGCTGGCGTTCCCGACGAAGGGCGTATCATAGAGCTCAACGTAGACGCCTTCGATGCCGTTCTCCCGTTCGTCCGTGACCCGGCCCTCGATGAGGCCGAGGCCGAAGTCCGTGCCGATGTCGACGGAGAGGGAATAGACGGTCCCGACGATGCCAATATAGTTCTGGCCGATGTAATACCACCCTTCGGTGATGTCCGGGATGTAGGCGTATTCGTCGTCGCTGCCGCTGATGTTGTAGCTCAGGAGCTTCCTGTTCCCGTTGACAATGCAGAAATCGAGGTCGCGTCTCGCGGCGGGATCAGGATAGGTCAGGCCCTTGATGTGGACCCTCATGATCTTTCCGGGGTCCTGGGCTGGGACGTAGACCTTGAACCAGTCTTCGTCCGAGAGAACCAGGTCGGTATGGACGCCCGGGGTGATGGTCGCGGCGGTTTCGTAGGTGTCGTTATTCTCGAAAGTGTCGTCCGCCCCGCCGGCGTAAACCGCCGTGAAGTTCTGAGCGGTCTGGTGGGCGATCACGTTGGAGTAGGTCCTGTTCGGGGGACTGAAGGTGAAGCCGGGTATCGCCGGCGTCACCGTCCCCGACCAGCCGGCGGGGACCGCCGCCGAGTAGAGGCCGCTGGCATTGGTCCTTGGCCCTCCGGGCAGGCCGGACATCAGGATGCCCGGCTGGGGAGTGCCGCCCAGATTGATGGCGCCGGAGATCGTGTAGCCGGCCACGGCCGTGTAGTCCTGATTTTGAAGGTTAGCCGTTACGTTCGTATAGACCCTGTTCGTCGGAGTGAACGCATATCCCGCGAGCGTCGGCGTGATTGTTCCCGACCAGCCGGAAGTGATGGCCACGATATATTCGCCTTGAGCGCTCGTGGCGGGACTGCCGGGCAGGCCGTCCATGACGACCCCCGGAATGGGCGAACCGCCCGCCATGACCCTTCCGGAGAGGAGGTGGCCCGCGCCGGTGTAGGCCCCTATGGTGATCGTAAACGCTTTGGCAACGGACTGCCGGGGACGCGTAGAATCAATGACCCTGACCGTGAAATTGAATGTCCCCATGGCCGTGGGTGTTCCCCGGATCTCGCCCTTGCCGTTCAGGGTCAAGCCGTTGGGCAGAGCGCCGGATTCGAGGCTCCAGTAGTAGAACGGCCTGCCGCCGGAGGATGCAAGCATAGCACTGTAGAACACGCTCTGCTGGCCATTGGGCAGGGATGCCGTTGTGATCGTCAAGGTCGGGATCGGAGCGAGGACGCCGTCGGAGAGGGTGGTCGTCTGGCCCATGGTCGTCTGGACCGGATCTGCGTCCGCGAATGTGTCCCCGTTGTCGTAGTATTCGGACGCAAAGCCGAGAAGATTGAGATCCGTGTTGAACTGGACTTTGGCAGTGCCGGTCGGCAAGCGCCGCATGGTGTAAGACCCGTCGGGAGCGGTGCGGGCCGAGGAAACG
>Ga0315286_10008315_pt1 | contig 10200 bp, 5 predicted proteins | sample YL17G10_0_MG_FD_205038 | JGI IMG/M metagenome (GOLD analysis project Ga0315286, IMG submission 205038) | Sediment microbial communities from Yellowstone Lake, YNP, Wyoming, USA - YL17G10_0 | ecosystem: Environmental > Aquatic > Freshwater > Lake > Sediment | place: USA: Wyoming | collected...
AGGGACACGAGGAACGTGAGTACGAGTCCCACGACGGCCAGCACGCTGACGATTCCAAAGAGCGTCACCGTATCCTCGGGCACCGGCCGCCTAGCGAGAGTCACGACGGCAATGGCTGGGACCGTCACCACCAAGTACACGCCCAGTACGAGCAGCACCCGTGCCGACCAGGCCGCCAGCAGGTACTCGCAGCGGCTGATCGGACGGCTCAGGATGCCATCCGCCAGCACCTCGGCCCGGGCCCCCGACACCGGGCTCACCCCCAGCACCACGACCACAAAGAACCACGGGAACACCAAATACGGGAATAGCAGCGACGCGATCAGCGTCGCGTCCTGGAACTTCGGCCAGTTCGCAGCGGAAAGAAACAACGTCATGACCGCAGTGGCCAGCAGCCAAAGCCGGACCAGCCGGCTGGCCCATAAGGCCCTCAGGTCGTGCTCGAGAATCGCCAGGTACGGCATCATCCTCGTGCCAAAGGCCGCAGTCTTAGCGGTGGAATCCATGAGCCTCATCCTCTTGCAGTAACTGGAGATATGCGTTTTCAGTCACATTCTGCCCCGAGTGGATGGCCCGCAGCGAGAGATCGCAGGCGTCCACAAGCCGCAGGACATCCGCGAGGGCACGGGTGCGGCTGCCACCATTGGCGATCCGAACCAAAAGAGATGCAGAATTCTGTATCTCTGCCCGGCCATCGTGGACGCGGGCCTCGACACCCTCCAAATTCGCAGTCTCGCGGGCCAGACGGCTGACATTGTCCGGGTCGCCCTCCAGCTCCAGGGTGAAGTCGTCCCGGCAAATCCGCCGGCGGATATCCTGCATCGAACCGGTGAAGATCATTCGCCCCTCGTGCATTACGCCCAAGTGGTCGCAGACCTGGTCGATATCGGTGAGAATGTGGGTCGCAACGACGATGGTCTTGGTTTTTCCCAACTCCCGGATGAGGTCCAGCGTGAATCGCCGGGCGGAAGGGTCCAGCCCGGCCGTCGGCTCGTCCCACAGCAACAAAGGCGGATCGCCGACCAAGGACGCCGCAATGCCCAAACGGGTACACATCCCGGTCGAGAAGGTCCCGATCCGCTGATCGGTGGCGTCGAGCAACCCCACGTCCCGAAGCAGGGACGCGATCCGCGGCTTGCGGACCTCTCGCGGCAGCCGGGACAGCTTGCCAAGAAGATCCAGGTACTCGATAGGCCGTAAGTCCTCGGGCAGCTTCGGATTCGTGGGCAGGTAGCCAATCTGGGAGCGGACCGCCACCGCGTTGGGCCCGCAGGACTTGCCGAAGATCTCCGCCCGGCCGGCGGTGGGACGCTGGAGCCCCAACAGCAGGCGCAGCGTGGTCGTCTTGCCCGCACCGTTGGGACCGAGCAGCCCGAAGACAGAGCCTCGCGGCACTTCGAGGTTCATATCGTTGACCGCGATGAGTCTCTGGCCGTAGATTTTCGTCAGACGCTCGGTGCGAATAGCCAGCTCCACCGCAGGCGTCTGGGCCGAAGTCTCTGACATAGAAGTTCTTTCATTCTCAACGGGGGAGTTAGCGCTGCACGCTGATCTTGCCCAGGTCGTACCAACCATCGGGCCGGCGGCCTTCGATGGCCAGCTTGACGTCGGGCTCCTCAAACCGCTCGTCCAGGATGCCAATTTGCAACTCGTAGGGGCCTTCCGCCGTATCCGCCGGGACAGCGACGGCGTTGTCGTACAGATTATCGCCCGGCAGCCACGATCGAAGGTCCGCCTTGGTGACGAGAACCCGCTTGTCTGCAGGATTCAGGAGCCGCAACGCCAACCGGAACGGCCGATAGCACGGGGCAACCCCCTTGTTCTCCCACCACGATGTGAACGCCAGCTCGCCGCCCGCTTTCACCCTCGATGGATACGTGAGCTTGCGGAGCACGAAGCGATAGCCCATCCTCGTGAGCCACCGATTCACCTGCGGCCACCACTCGTCAGGCACCGGGGACGATTTCGCGTTGAAGGAGGAGATGTGCCATTTCAGGGACTGGTCGATGATGTAGTTGATATCCCAGCCTTTGTCCTTCCAGGTCTGCATCACCCAGCAGACCTCCAGAGTTACCGGGGCCTTCTTCCAGGCGTCCTGCATCCCGCAGTTGATGATCTGCTGGGGGTAGGCGTCGCACATGTGACACCAGGTTGGGCTGAAACCGCCCATATCGCCGAGGCAATCGACCCGCCAGCCGACGTCCCGCTTGGACAGGCCGTAGCGGTTGGTCTTTTCGTCGGTGAGCAGCATGACCAGAGGCGTTTTCTTGAACGCTTCAAGATAGCTGTCCACCAATGCTTCGCGGGTCTTTGGAGTCAACCGCTCCGAGCCGGCCCCCTCCCCCCAGGCTCCCACGATGGCCAGATCGATACTCTCCAGCAGCGGGTGTCCGTCGTAGCGAGCCCCGAAGGCCCGGACCATCCCGCCGAAATGCTTGACGTACCGCGGGTCTTCCGGGCTCGTACGCCACTTGGCCTCGGGCTGCTTGTCCTCTTTGCCGACCATCGCCCGGTACCAGTCGGGCACGTCGTTGTCGGCGCCCGTCCCGTAGGGAGCGATGCGCAGCAGCAGCGTCTGGCGCCGGCTCCCGGCCGTCTCCAGGGCCTTGTCGAGCAGGTCCCACCGATACTCACCGGGGACCGGCTCGATGAATTTCCAGTACACGCGGAAGTAGGCCAGAGAGGTCATCGGGTGCTTCTGGTTCTCCAGGCTCCGGTCGAACGCCTGGTACACGATCGGGTATCCCTCCGTCCATTTCGTGCCTTCGTTGAGCTTGTCCCCGTTGAACCGCTGGAAGGTCATGAACCCGATCCCGGGATTGGTCAAAACGTCGTCGATCTCCTTCGGCCGGACAACGATGGTCTCCTGCGACAGGACAGTCGTCGGCCACATGGAGATCAGGACCATGGAAAGGCAGCACGCGATACGCATCGGAAAACCCTCTCTATGAACGTTTCATTCCCATACAGATACAGTATTGGACTGCTCCGTGGATTTCAACTGTTTTGATCCGTCCCTTGCCAAAGATGCCGGACTGTGGCACTTGTGCCCTATTTCGCAAGTCCCACGACCATACGGAGGAGATTGCTTCGTCGCCGGGCTCCTCGCAATGACATAACCGGCGTTTTATGTCATTGCGAGCGTAGCGAAGCAATCTCAGGCGCACGATTTGTGAAGTGCGCTACTGAGCCTGCTTGATCGGCCAGACAATCGTATTGATCCCGCTCTTGAGGTCTGCGAGCGGGCCGCAGACCGGTGGGGCGAACGTCCGGCCGTTGAGGTCGGCGTCCACTGTGATGGGCTTGCCATAACGGTCCTCAATCGTCTGGCCGACGGTCGGAAAGACACCAACTAATTCCGCGTTGACCTGCGGCCCTTTCGCCTGGAACGGCGCATCGTTCACAGAAAATGTAATCGTAGCTCCTCGTGGATGGTCCTTGACGGTCAATCCCGTGACATAAGAATCGACCACGCTCTTCGCATCGCCGAAGGAACTCTTCTTGGCCCCCTCCAGGAAGGCGTTGTACTCCGATGTATAGCCCGGGGCCGTCTTCACCCGGTCGAGTCCCTGGCGGACGAAGATGTTGTTGAACCACCTGTCGTCCTGGGCCGTGCCGGTTTTACGTCCGGCCATCTGTGTCGTATGCGGCTTGTAGTACTCGGAACGGCGTCCGGTGTCGGGGCTGTAGTCGTACCCGCAATCGACGAACAGATTGTGCGCGAACACCGTGGCCTCGGAATTGCTCCGGACCGCCGGCCCGATCAGGACGTTGTTATCGACAAGAGTCGGGCCGTGGTCCATCTCCAGGAAGATCGTGGCGGCTTCGGTCTTGTAGATGATATTGCGGGTGATGCGGGTGCCCTGGTTGCCGAAGTCCATCCAAATCCCGAACGCCCCCTCCATCTGGCGATAGACGCCCCGGATCAGGTTGCCGCTGATGACGGTGTCCACGCTGTTGTGGAACTTGATGGCGGCCGTCTCCCACCCGCCGAATTCCTTGCGGTAGTTGGTGTCTTCGATGAAATTGCCGCTGATCAGGCAGCGGGTGGCCCCCTTCTGGCCGGCGATGCCCGCCTGCCCGCACCGCCGGATGACGTTGTTGCGGATGATGTGGTCCCCAAAGGCGTCGATGTCCCTGTAATCGACACCCAGTGCGTGCCCCAGGATGATGCCAACGCAGCGGGCATTGGTGACCTCGCAGTTTTCGATGATCCAGTATTTGCCCATCCGGGTGCCGACGGCGCCCAGTTGCAGCTTCAGATTGGGCGGCGCCCAGTTCGCCGCCGCATGTGCGAAATGAAAGCCGTCGATGGTGATGTATTTCAGGCCGGTAATCTCGGGCATGAAAATGCTCTCGCGAACGTTGATCTCCGCCAGTTCCGTGTTGGGATTGGCCTTGCCGAAGTTTGCCCGGATGGTCGTCATGTCTTTATCCGCCTGGCAAGACCAGGTACGCTCGGCTGCCGTCACTTCCTGTGCGGTCTTTTTCTCGTAGAAGGCCTCGCCCTTGAGGTAGACGTCCCCGCGATGATGCCACTGGCCGTAGTCGAGCCAGCCCCCGGAGACTTGCAGAGCGTACGGATTGCATGGGTCGAAGACCGAGTTCGGCAACTCGACTTTCCAAACGCCGCCGGCCTCGGGTTTCCAAGAGGTGATACGCTCGGAGCCTTTGACGAGGACCTCCTCGCCCGGTGCGGCTCGGTAGGTGATGCGATTACCCTCATCGGTCCCGCCACGGGCAGGCTTGACCCACTCGCGATACGTCCCCGCATGAACGATCACCGTATCGCCCGGCTGGGCGACGGAGGCGGCCTTGTCGATCGTCAGATAGGCATGGGCCTCGCTGCCGGACGCCGAATCGTTCCCCGTCTTCGAGACGTGGATTTCCCTCGCGGAAGCGGGACTCATGTCCGACCTCTCGCCCTGCGGACTGCGAGTCCCCCGCAGCCACACCTCGACGGCGGCAGGGTCTTTTAGAGCCCCGGCCGGGCGGGGATGCGCGTCGTCGAACACGCACAGCACCTCGTATGTTTCCGGCGCGACGAAGCTCTCGTCGATCTTCCCATCCGCGTGCGGCACTGTCTCCTTTCTGAGGCCCAGGTGTTTCGCGAAGAAGGCGTAGGCCCCCTGGCGTTTTGAAGGCCCGTAGTCGTGGCCTTCCAATGGCAGATGGAGGTTCTCCACCGTGTTCTGGGCGGCATACGCCCGGTACACGCTCTGGATGTAGGGGAACTCGACCAGTGGCGTGTTCTTGGTCCAGTCCTTGCCGTCGGAGATCACCAGCATCGGCTTGGGGGCGTGCAGGGCGGCGATCTCGGCGTTGCAGGTGTCGTGACGGTCGCTGACGTGGATCGGCATGCCGCTTTCGCAGATGCAGCCGCCAAAAAAGTACGCGGACACCTGTACCGTGGGGATGGACACTTTCACGCGCTCGTCCACCGCCGCCAGGAGGAAGCTCTGCGTGCCGCCGCCGGAGGCGCCCGTGATGCCGATCCGCGCGGGGTCCACCTGGGGCAGCGAGCAGAGGAAATCGACCGCCCGAATGCTGTCCCACAACTGCACGGTCATGGCCATCGGGCCTGTGTGCGGGTACTGCTGGGCCTCATTGACGCCGGTCATGTCGTACGCAAAGACCACGGCTCCCATGCGGGCCATCACGGCGCAGATTCGCTGCGTTTCGCCGCCGAACCTGCCTCCGGTCTTGTTGACCCCGAATGGCGTCGTGATGCCGGTGCAATGCCCGTGCGTCGCGAGAATGCCGGGAGATCGGCCGATTGCCGGTGGCGAGGTCGGCCGGTAGAGGTTCCCGGTGACGAAGAAGCCGGGCAGGCTCTCGAATGCGACGTTCTGGACGGTGTAACCATCGTGCCGGCGCTCGCCCCGCAAGATCGGATTCAGCGCGGTCTTAGGCGGCAAAGGCGCCAGGCCGCTGCCTCGCAGGATCCCTTCACGAATCGCCGCCGCCCGTTTCTCCCATGAGGTGCGGTCCGACCATGTTTTCCCATATTCCTCCAATTTCCTCTTGGCGGCCTCCTCGCTCCAGGCACTCCCTCGGCGCAGCGTGGGCGTCTTGTCCTGTGCGGCGAGGCGATCCAACGGCGTGCAGGCGAGCAACAGACCAAGAGCGAGCAACGGAATAGAACGAGTGTTTCCCATAAGACCACGGCCTTTCAATTTCGATTCAACAGCACTTCACGAGGTGACTTCATGCAGAATGCTTCTGCCTGCCAGACGCCCCATGATACCGTGGTATTGCACCCGATCTCAATAGCCCCGGCCATCCAACCCTTGCAGTTGGCGTTGCTGGCGTATAAATTCTCCCTCATGGGACAGAAGAAAATCAAGAAGCTGGTCGTTGCGGCGATGGTGGTTCTGGTGCTCGCGCTGGCCACAAAGGCCGGGATGCGATGGCGGGTGCTTCACCGCGCGACAAATCCCGCGACCGGGGCGGGGAGAATACGGACGATCACCAATCTGCCGCGGCTGCCGAATGTGTCATGGCAATACCTGTTCCGAAATCCGAGCCAGCAAGAACGGGTGAAGCTTCTCCGCGACATTCTCGAAGTGAAACTGAGCACCTATCCGATGGAACCTCTGCCCTTCCATCGAGCGGGAAAGCACCGAACGATGGGTTTTACGAATTTCGAGCCGACCGAAGACCAGATCGAGAGACTCGCGACACATTACGATGTCTTCTATCTCAACGCCCTTTCAAGCCATCGCATCCCGGTGATCAAGCGACGCAATCCGAAGGCGAAGGTGCTGATGTACTTCGCCAGCAGCCTGACGAAGGAGGCGAAGCTCCACGATGCCGGAAGTGTGGACCAGGAGAACACGGAGTGGATTTTGAAGAATCACAGCGACTGGCTGCTGAAGGACAACGAGGGCAGGCCGGTCGAGGGGAGGTCCTGGAGTGTGAAGTACTGGGCGGACCCGGGCAACGAAGAATGGCAGGCGTTCTTTGCCGCAAAGCTGAACGCGGCACTCGAAAAAAGCGGCGGGCCGTGGGATGGGGTGGTCCTGGATGAATTCCTGACGGGGCACACAAGCACCGCCGCTTCGTGGGCGGGAGGCGGCGAGACGCAAGCCAAGTACTCGACGGACAAAGCCTGGCAGGAGGCCCAGCTTGCGTTCCTGAACCACGTGGCTCCACGCGTGAAGGCGCCGCTGGTGCCGAACGTGGAGCCGGTGGTGTTGAATCCGACCGGCGAGGGCTTCAACCCGGAGTTCTTCACCCAAGTGCAACGGATTGCGGCCGGCGCGGAGGCGGAGGTCTTCGTGTATCACCGTGCGGACCGAAGCGGCTTTCTGGGCAAAGAGATGGTGGAGGTGTACCTGGAGCGAGCCCGCCAAACGCCACCGGGCAAGATGATGTTCGTGAACTCGGCGACGGCGGTGAGCTTTGGAGGCAATCCCGACCTGACTCTGTTCAGCTATTTCACCTACCTGCTGGTGGCCAGTCCCGAGCGAGAGGTCTACTGGACCTGCAAGGAGGGAGACTCGGAGATCCCGCACTTCTGGTACAAGGAGTTCGATTTGGACCTTGGCGTGCCGCAAGAGGAGATGCAGACCATGGGCGGCATCTGGAAACGCGATTTTGCGAACGCCACGGTTGCGGTGAATCCAGGCCAAAGCCCGGCGGCATATTCCTTTGACGGCCAGTGCTTGGATGTGATGGGAAAGCCTATGCACAGTCCCGTGACGCTTGAGACGCAAACGGGAATGCTCTTGATCAAGAATTGAAGTCCTGCGAACTATGTCTTTGCCGGCTTTTGACTGGCGTTGCCCAGAACTCCCACGGTATAATCCGCACACTATCTACTCGGAATGATGGAGGTTGATCCCATGCGAACTCTGCTGAACATCCGTCGGCTTTGTCTGGCTTTCGTCGTGAGCTTTTGTATCCCTGCCGATTCCGTGCTGTCGGCCGCTGCGCCGGACTCGCCACCGAAACCGCGTGCGGTTGAACTGGGACCGCCCATCGACCTGTCGGGCTTGGCGGTCAACAAGCAGGCAGGTTCGACGACACTCGCGGCCGGCGATGTCAAAACTCAGAGCCTGACCTTCCAAATGGATGCGCAGCGCTGCTCGATCTACGCCGCAGCCCAGGGCTATGATTACCTCATGGTAGGGGGACTTCAGGCCGAAGCCCAGCACGGCCAGCCGTTGTTGCCCATGAAGACGTTCAAAGTGGAACTGGACCGGGAGACGGAGGTACTGGGGCTGGAGGTGGTCGAAGGGACGTTTCGTGAGGTCAAGACGGAACTGAACCTCATTCCGGCCATGCTGATTGGCGGACGGAAGGCACGTCAGGTCATTGCCGATGATAAGATCTATTCTTCTGACGCCTTGTTCCCGGGTCGTTTGGTAAGCATGGACCAGGGCGTTGACAATCAGCATCGGTACGTTTTTGCGCACCTGTTCCCGGTCCAGTACGCACCCGCGAAGAAGAAGGCCATGCTCCTGACGCAAGCCACCCTCAAACTCTCTTACCGGCTCAGGAGTCCGGCAGATGCCTCGGGACAGGCCATCACTTCCAAGCGGATGCAGATGGATCAAGCCGGGGGGTTGGCTACCGAGGCTCAGTGTATTGTGCTGTGCCCTGCCACGCTGCAGCAGCAGGCAGAGAAACTGAGTCGGTTTCATGCTACCCAGGAGGGAATCACGTCGGCCGTCGTGACGACCGAGGCGATCGGCCAGGCTTACCTGCCCGCAGAGGATCCGCCGTTGGAAGGCTACCAGAACGCGCAGCTCGACGGATGGGGGCGGATCAGGCATTACGATTACGCCTTGGCCAGGAAGATCGTGGCCTACCTGCGGGACCAGCCCGCTCACCCGCGTCTGGTGTACGTCACGATCCTGGGAGATGGTCTGCTGGTGCCTCCGAGTTTCTACTTTTACTGCCGCCCGTTTGATACACTCGAGCCTGGCTTTCCCCCCGACCACGAAATCCACCAGAAATGGGTCCCCACCGATCTGTTCTATGCGTCTCCCGACTACGACTGGATCTGCAATTATCGCGTTGGGCGGCTCTCCGTGAATGATGCCGACGAGGCCTCGCAGGTCGTCGACAAAGTCATTCGCTGGCACGCCAATGCCGACTGGTCCTGGTTCAGGAATGTCCAAGTCGGCGGTCTGATGGGGCTCCTGACTGCCAAGGCCGAGAGGGAGGGGTTGCTCGAGGGCCTGAACGTGAGGAGGTGTCTTGATCCCGGCGACCGTGGCGACCGAGTCTTTCTGGAGCCTGCCCTGACCACTCGAGATACCGGCATCTTTTGGTGCGTCTCTCACGGGCTCGTTCCCCTGCTGGCATTCACTGCATCGCAGCTTTCGGCGGACGACCTCCTGCACTATGCACCTCGCATCAAGGTTCCCATTATCATTTCGCTCGCCTGCTACGCCGGAGCCTTTGACCTGGACCTGATAGAGTGCTCATACAAGGGTTGCTCCAGTACCCATTCCTTCGGAGAAGCGGTACTGAAGTCACCGGGAGCCGGGATCGCCTACTTGGGAAACAGCCGGCCTGGCCTCGGCGGCAGCGGCCCGTCGGTGCCTAGCTTGGGGTGGGCAGCCGCCTCAAGCGGGGCAGCCTCTCACGGGAAGGATTACCTTGTGCCATGGTTCTATGGCACCATGCAGAGCCATCGTCGAGGAGCAGACACACTCGGCCAACTCTATGCGGATGCCTTGTTCGCGTTTGTGTCGAACGCGGATATGGCTGGAAATCCGTGGAACGTGTACAGTGCCTTGGGGTTTGTCCTCTTGGGCGACCCAGCCCTCAAGATCCCGGTGCGACCTTGAGCTTGCCTGTGCAGGCGTCAGACCACGATCCCTGCGCCCCAACAGCCGCCGCATGAACCGTGAAGTCCCCCCACAAGCAAAAACGCCACAACTGCTGCTGGCCACCCCGAGGAACGATCTTCTTCGCCAGCCGATCTCTCACTGCCCCGCGGTTGTCCACAGAAGTGCGCCGTCAGCCACACGCCACATCCGCAAGGTCCTATCTATGCTGCCTGTGGCGAGCGTCGTTCCGTCAGGAGAGACAGCCACGGACAGGACCGACGCCGAGTGCCCCGTAAGCTTGCGTAGCGGTGTATCCCGGCCCACCTGCCAGAGGCCGATCGAATTGTCACTCCGACCTGCTCCCGCGGCAATCGTAACACCGTCCGGAGAGAACGCCACCGACGTCACCGCATTG
>Ga0315286_10008317_pt1 | contig 10198 bp, 11 predicted proteins | sample YL17G10_0_MG_FD_205038 | JGI IMG/M metagenome (GOLD analysis project Ga0315286, IMG submission 205038) | Sediment microbial communities from Yellowstone Lake, YNP, Wyoming, USA - YL17G10_0 | ecosystem: Environmental > Aquatic > Freshwater > Lake > Sediment | place: USA: Wyoming | collected...
GTCCGCGATGTCGGCGATGACCATCCCGTCCTCCTTCTCCCCTGTTGGGTGGAGTACGCCGGCGACGCGGTAGAGGCGGTTCCCGGCCGTCACGGTCCCCCCCGGCCCCTTGTCGAGCAGCGCCGCAGCATCGGCACCCAGCAACACCTCTCCGCGCTTCAGCCCCGTTCCCCCCTGGATCTTCCACCATGGGCGGGCCCCCGCAACGTCGGCCGCCGGAAGTCCCATCCAGACGATGTTTTTTCCGGATGCGTCCGCGGCGGTCATCAGGAAGGGGACGATGGAACGGATCCGGTCCTTGTGGTGGATCGACGCGATCCGCTCCTTGTCCGCCATCGTGAGCCGTGAGTGGATCACCTCCGTGCCTCCGAGGGCGATGTCCCCGAAACCAAGGGAGAGTTGCTCCGTCCGCGGGGACACCACGATGTTCGCGCCGAACCGGTCCAGCTGGTCCTGGACCGCCCCTTCCATCTGTGAAGTGATCGACGAGATCGCGACAAACGTGGCGATCCCGAGGAAGATCCCGAGGCCCGTGAAGACGGCGCGCGACTTGCGCCGGAGCAGGTTCTTCCAGGCAAGCGTTCTTATGTTCATGAACGACTCTCCGTTCGGGATGTACGGTGGATGATCATGACCGCTTCCTTGCGAAATATTCCTTGCCCGCGACGATGTCGGTCTTCCGGATCACCATGAAACCCGCCTCCTCCTTGTGGGCCAGCGGGTGTGGGTTGCACCCGCCTTTCACCTCGCCGATCTTGTCGCAGGCGAACTTCTGCCCGCAGTTGTTGCACACCATCTGGTCCAGTTCCTGCCGGTACCCGCGGTTCGTCCGGTAACAGACGTCGCAGGCGTCGAGCGCCGCCCGGTACGCACCGTCGGGACTTTTCAGGGCGAAGTAGAACAACTGCCGCCCCTCCGACTCCATCGACAGGAAGAGGGCTCTCCCGAAATCGAGGGTCTTCAGGGGGATCTTCACGGCCTCTGCCGTCTCCGTGACCCCCGCCGCTTTCGCGCTTTCCGAGGGGGATTTCTTCAGTATGTCGTTGAACACCCCCGCGTATCCCAACGCGGCGAATCCGGCAAGGAGGAAGATCACCACGGTCGCCAGACGCGTGCCGTGCGATCCACCGCAACAGGTACCGCCGTCCTTCTTCGTCGGAATCGCCCTCACTGGGCAACTCGTTCTTTCCTTTTCCTTCATCCCCTGAACCTCCCTGAGCGTTTTGTCGGTCGAAAGCAAAGCACAGCCTGTGCCAGAAACGATAGAAAAACATTTTCCCATGCGGATCGGTACGTTACGCGTCGATACTCGCTTGGGCCTTCTTCGGAAACCGTCGTCGCCTGAAGGATATTCTTCACGACCTGAAGAGTATTCCCCTATCGTTCTTCCTATTTAGCCTGCTCAAAGCGCATTACGGTTAACGCGCCATCCACCTTTTCCGCGACGAAAAGGATCTTGTCGCCTTCCTTCAACCGGTCGAGCATGGCTGGATCCTTGACATGGAAGACCATGGTCATCTTTGGCATTCCCAGGTTCTCGATCGGCCCGTGGCTGATGGTGACCTTGCCGGCACCCTTGTCGACTTTCTTTACCAGCCCCGCAGTCATGGCCTGCCCGCTTTCGGCGGATGTCGTCGCTGCCGCGTTGTCTGCGGAAGAATCTCCTCCGGCGGCGTAACTGCCAGTCCCAAACAGCAGACAGGTTATCGAAGTCAAGACGAGCAGGCGTGATCGCATGGCCCAATCCTCCGGCGGCGCCGTACGGATGCCGCCTCTTCGTCAGCGGTTAACCCGAACTTTTCCGACCATACCCGCTTCGAAATGACCTGGCACAAGGCAGGCGAAATCGAACGTTCCGGCTTTGCTGAACTGCCAGACCAATTCGCCGGCCATGCCGGGCTCGACGCTGACCTGGTTGGGATCGTCGTGTTCCATCTCCGGGAATTTCCGCATCAACTCGGCGTGTTCCTTCAGTTCCTTGATCGTGCCAAGGACCATCTCGTGCTTCATCTTGCCGGTGTTCCTGACGATGAACCGGATGGTTTCGCCGCGTTTCACCCGGATGCTTGCGGGCTTGAAACGCATCGCATCGCTCATTTCCACCTCGATGCTGCGGGTGACCTTGCCGGGGTCTCCCGGCTTGCCGAGAGCCGCCGCATGGCTGTCGGCATGCTGTTCTTCTTTCTTCCCGTGATCCTCGTCGCCGTGGGCCAGCGCTCCGGTGGCGGATACGATGCTCATGACAAGTGCGTATGCGATGATTCGTCGCTTCATATGTCCTCCTTTTTCTTTGTCATCTTCCGTTCCCATTAACAGTTAAGATGCCGGAAGCGCTCCCTTCCACTCGTAGGCGACGCTGTCTTTCGGATGCTTGTACCAGCCCGGATCCTTATAGTCGTCGCGGGCCAGCCCTTCCCGGATTTTTACGACGGTGAACATTCCGCCCATCTCGATGGGGCCGAACGGGCCCTGCCCCGTCATCATCGGCAGCGTGTTGTCGGGCAGCGGCATCTCCATCCCGCCCATCTCGGCCATGCCGCGCTCGCCCATCGCCATGTAGTCGGGCAGCAACTTGTTGATCTTTTCCGCCACGCCCCGCTGGTCGACGCCGATCATCGTCGGAACGCCATGGCCCATCGCATTCATCACGTGGTGGGACTTGTGGCAGTGAAACGCCCAATCGCCCGGCGCGTCCGCAACGAACTCGAACGCGCGCAGCGCGCCGATCGGCATGTCGACGGTCGTCTCCGGCCATCGGGCGCTTTTCTTCACCCAGCCTCCGTCGGTGCACGTGACGGAGAAGTTATGCCCGTGGATGTGGATCGGATGGTTGGTCATCGTGAGATTGCCCATGCGGATCCGGACGCGGTCGCCCTTGCGTACGACGAGCGGGTCGATGCCCGGGAACACCCGGCTGTTCCAACACCACAGGTTGAAGTCGAGCATCGTATTGACCTTCGGCGTATAGCTGCCGGGGTCGATGTCGAAGGCGTTGATCAGGAAGACAAAATCGCGATCGACCCGGTACAGGTTCGGATCCTTCGGGTGCACGACGATGAAACCCATCATCCCCATCGCCATCTGCACCATCTCGTCGGCGTGTGGGTGGTACATGAAGGTGCCGGAATGCTTCATGACGAACTCGTACACATAGGTCTTGCCCACGGGGATATGCGGCTGCGTAAGACCGCCGACACCGTCCATGCCGTTGGGCAGCAGAATACCGTGCCAGTGGATCGTGGTGTGCTCGGGCAGCTTGTTGGTTACGAAGATTCGCACCTTGTCGCCTTCGACGCATTCGATGGTCGGGCCCGGGCTCTGGCCGTTGTAGCCCCAGAGATTGGCCACCATCCCGGGAGCGATTTCACGCCGGACCGGCTCGGCGACGAGGTGAAATTCCTTCCAGCCGTCCTTCACTCGCCAGGGCAAAGTCCAACCGTTGAGCGTGACGACCGGCCGGTAGGGTCGGCCGTCCGAGGGAACCAGCGGCGGCTGCGTCATGGTTTTTGTCTGGACCGGCGCCTCCGGCAGCGACGCCGCCTGCGCCCTGGTCACCAGCGCCGCGCCGAGGACCGCGGCCCCCGAACCGACGATGAATTGCCGACGCGTCATCATGGGAAAGTCTCCTGTCGCATCTCAATGACCGGCCAGTGCCGGATTGGGTACAACGCCGCCTGTATCCATCGCTCCTGTCGCCCGCCGTCCCGCCGGCGGGCCGTTGAACGCCGCCTGCAGATCGCTCTCCGAGATCCAGAAGCCGCGCAGCGCGTCGATGTAGGCGGTGACGGCTGCGACCTGCTCGCGCGCATCGGCAAGCAGGTCGAAAACGCCGATCAGCATCCCGTTGTAGCGGAGCATGTTCTCCTCCGCGATTTTCTTCCGCAGAGGCACGATCTCGTCGCGGTAACGCGTAGCGGTGTCATACGCCGTGCGGTACGCCGAGTAGGCGCTGCGCACTTCGGAGCCGGCGTTCACCGCGGTCTCCGCCACGCGGTGCAACGCCTGCGTGTAGATCGCCTCGGCCTTGGCCACCCGCGCACTCCCCCAGTCGAAGACCGGGAGCTGCAGGCTCACTTCGAAGCCGCGCTTCCACGGCTCGGGGTCCTCTTTCGTTACCGCCGGCCCGAGTTCGAGCACGTTGATGAAGCGGGTGGCCCGGGTGAGGCCGAGCGACGCGGCAAGCGCTTCGGTTTCGCGCTTCGCCGCCTGGACGTCAAGGCGCCCGGCCATGGCGCGCCCTTCGATGTCCCTGATTTCGAGCGTGTCCGCTGGCAGATCCGGCAAGCGCTCGGGCAGCAGGAATGCGATGTCATTTCCGGAAAGGCCCATCATCCGTGTCAGCCGCTCCCGCTCGGCCACCGCTTCCTGCCTCGCTCTCGCCAGCCGCGCGGCGGTCTCCGAGTGGAACACCTCCTCCCGCATCCGATCCAGCCGGTTGAAGTTCCCCGCCCGCTCCATACGGCCTGCGAGATCGGAGGATGCCTCCGCTGCGAGCTTTACCTGTTCCAGGTAGCGCACGCGCTCCTCCGCCGCGACCGTTTCGATCCAGGACTTTCGGGTCACGGTCGCGACTTCAAGCATCCTCCCCGCCACCGCGAGCTTCACCTGCTCGAAGCGGTGGCCCTCGATCCGGGTCCGCAGCGGCATGGTCAGGAGATCGACGATCGGGAAAGTCAGCGCCCATTCGAGCTTTTGCGCGCCGCCTGCGCTGGTCCGGAGATATGCGAAGTGCGGGTTCGTCATTCGGCCGGCCTGAACCAGGTCGGCTTCCGCGATCCCCAGCTCCGCATAGGTCGCCTGCAAACCGGGGTTGTTCAGGAGAGCGGCCTGCACGGCGTTGTCGACGGAAAGCGGCGAAACCAGGAGTTCCTTAACGGCAGACCGGACGCTATCGCGCTCGCTGTCGTCGCGCTGCCACTTCACGTCCTTGTGCAGTCGCTCCTTGGCGGCCTGCTCCACCGCGCCGAAGCCGCTGTCCCTGGAAAACGTGGCGCAGCCGCCCAGAACTCCGGCGGAAACCAACGCCACGACGAAAACAAGAATTGCGGTGACCGTCCCGCTGTTGAATTCTTTCTGGCCGCGATCCCGTGCCATATTCGAATCCCTCTGGGTAGATAAAGACTCCTTAACGTAAAGCACGGGTTGTGCCACCCGGGGGATTGGCCAAGGCGATCATTTTAATATCAACTAGTTACGTAACTATCCTTCGGTGGTGGGCAAGTTTAAACACGCACCACCGAAGGATATTCTTCAATCGTCTGAAGAGTATTCCTCTTCTCTTCGTCAGGCCGGGTCGTTATACCATCAGAGGCTCCATCCATGCCGCCATGCCTCCCGGTTGTCGACGGCGATGTGGAGGGCGTCCTCCGGGCCTGTACCGTAGCCCTTTCGCGCGAGTCTGAGCAGGCCGAGGAGGTTGCCGCCCCGGTTCTTCTTTCTCCGCTCCTGGACCTCGCCGATCGGAATCCTTGTCTTCTTCACGTAATCCACCCGGTACACCGTGACGGTTCTCATGTTCCACCCCCTGTAATGCTATTTCTCTTCCGCCTGCGGCGACGCTGCTTCCGGCACGGAGTTGCCCGATTGCAGCAACAGGGAACCTCCGCGATTTGGAAAGACGCACACGATTCCCCGCTCAACCTCGCTTACGGGAACCTGAAGGGCCTCCGCCTCATCGGCGAGGAACCTTCGTCGGAGGACCTTCTCAACGGCCAGCTGGAGATGAGCCCGATCGATGGGCTTCGCAATGAAGTAGCAGGCTCCCTCCCTCATCGCCTCCACGGCCGTTTCCATGCCGCCGAACGCCGTTATGACGATGATCGGCAGGTAGGGAACCTTCGCGTGAATCCGGCGCACCAGCTCAATTCCTGAGATGCCCGGCATTCTGACGTCGGTGATGACAAGGTCGAAGTTCTCCCGTGAGAAGACGGAGAGTGCCTCCATGCCGCCTTTGGCCGGAACCGTCTCGTATCCCGCCCTCCGCAGGTTGAACAGGGCCACCTCGCGCACCGATTTGTCGTCATCAACCAGCAGGATCTTGGCCGCCATAGGTTGCTCTCCGCTCATCCATCGGATACGAGGCAGGAAGTGGTTCCGGCCCCGATTCGGTCCGGCGACCCATGAATCTCCTTGCCCGTTCCACCGGGAGGTGAATCCTTGCATCCGATGCCATGTTTTCAATGCTGATGACCGCCTTGGGCACCGCTCCAACGTGGCGATGCAGTGCTCGCTCCCCCGTTACGCCCATCACTGCTAACTGGGTAATCCATCAACGCGCAACCCGAAAAAAAGATCATGGCACCGGTGATCAGAATGACTGCGGTAACAAATTTCATGCGGGTTCCCCTCCCGAGGTAGTAGGTACGACATCGTTACAAGGTAGACATGGTCTCCCGTTTGTCCTGTATGGCCATTCCACTTTCAGAAGCGGTACCTGATTCCGGCAGAAATGGATCCATAGCCCCCGAACAGCCAGATAAATCCGCCACCGCCGGAAGTGGCACGAAGCATCGCGTCACTCTGCGTGTCCCCATTCACGTCTCCCGGCTGATCCCGTACTTTTCGAGCCGGTAGATCAGGATATGCCTGGGGATGCGCAAGTAGACGGCCGCCTGGGTCATGTTCCCGCTCTTAATCCTCAAGGCACTCTCGATCACCTTCTTCTCCAGGTCCACCAGTGAGAACCCTTCAGGCGGAAGGGACGGCAGATCCCCACCGTCGCCAAGCAATGGTGCTTCCCCCGGGCGCAACCTTCCGGAAAGCGCCGGGAGGTCCTCAAGGGACACTTCATTGCCACGGCAGAGGATCACCATCCGCTCGCACGCGTTCTTCAGTTCCCGGACGTTGCCGTGCCAAGGGCGGAGCGTAAGTTCCTCCATGACCCGGGGCGGCACCGTCACGTCATTCCCCTCCGCCACCTCCTTCACGAAATGTTCCACGAGGGAGGGAATGTCCTCCGGTCTCTCGCGCAAGGATGGCATGCGGATCTCAACCACGTTAAGACGGTAGTAGAGGTCCTCACGGAAAGCCCCGGCGCGGATCCGCTCCTTAAGATCCTTGTTCGTCGCCGCGATGATCCGAACATCCACGGAAATGGGCACATCTCCGCCTACCGCATCCACTACCTTCTCCTGGAGAGCCCGAAGGAGTTTGCCCTGAAGGGGAAGCGGAATCTCCCCGATTTCGTCGAGAAACAGCGTGCCACCCTGCGCCTGTCGAAATCTTCCTAACCTCTCCTTGACGGCCCCTGTGAAGGCGCCCTTGGTGTGGCCGAAGAGTTCGGATTCAAGAAGCTCTCCCGGGATGGCCGCGCAGTTGATCGCCACAAACGGCCCCTCGGCCCGGGCGGAACGGACGTGGATGCGCCGGGCGATCAAATCCTTCCCGGTCCCACTTTCTCCAGTGATGAGAAAGGTGGCGTCGGTTCCGGCGACGCGGTCGGCGATCTCCAGGACCCGCTTCATGGCCGTAGAGGATCCAATGATCCCCCGTTCCACGCCGCTGGCCCTGATCCTGAGCTCTTTTACCTCGACGGCCAGGCGGCTCCGATCGAGCGCCCTGTTTACGGAGAGAAGAAGCTGGTCCCGGTGGAAAGGCTTCCCGATGAAGTCGTAGGCCCCTTCCTTCATCGCATTAACAGCCATATCCACGTTGCCGAAGGCCGTGATGACAAGAACGGGGACCTCGGGAGCCTGCTTCTTGATGCGCCTTAAGACCTCGAGCCCCGAAAGGCCGGGCATCTTGACGTCGGTTATCACGACGTCGAACATCTCCGGGGAGAAAAGAGAGAGCCCCTCCTGTCCATCGGAGGCCGCCGTGACTTCATGGCCGGCGCGGCGAAGGTTGAAAAGGGCAACCTCGCGGCCGGCCTTGTCGTCGTCGATGAAGAGGATGCGGCCCGTCATTGTCTTCCCCTCTTTTCCTTTAACGGAAATAAAAACGATCCCCCCAGACCTTACCGACGCGGAACGACAGGTGGTAGGTCGCCGGCATCGTCACGAACCTACCTCCAGACCGAGCCTCGGCCACCTGTGCTTTCGGATCAATCAGCCTTGCCTCGCCGAGCCAGGGCCCAACCTTGCCGTCGAAGACCTTCTCTCCCATCCAAGGAACCGATCGGTTCCCCTGGGCACCGGCGATGGATCCAAGAGTTGCAAAAATCGCCACCGCCGCCAAGGTCGCCGTCAGGACCGCTCCTCCCCCTATCCTATGCGCCATTTTCGCAGCCTCCTCTCTCCCGATATCGGGCACGAACGAATGGTTCGCCACCAATTGCTGCATATTAAGAAAGCAACCGCTGTGCCATGGGGGCCCTCGTTCTTACATTCATTGAAAATCAATTACTTACACGATTTTTTTGAGTATGGAGCGATCGAATCCTGGGGAGGATGGAGAATAGTCTTCGACGCGACGAGACTTTTCTTCAATACCATGTGGGCAATTGGGTTTTATTTCCGGGAAGACGCGGGCTTCGCAAGTGGCGAGACGATCAAAGTGGATCGCGTCATCGACGGATCCGTTAAGATGTGCTTATGAAGCCCTTGACGCCTCGGATGCGGATCGTCCTGCTATCCTTTGCCGGAGGGTCCGCAGGTTATATTCTCCTCCATCCCTACACGATGATGGTCTACGGTCTTTACGGTCATCATGGGGCTGCACCCGAGGGGATGGACCTTCGTCGCCTGCTCGAAGATGTCCCCGCAGCGTTCAGGTTGGATATGCTGCCCATGGGCCTGCCCTTCGCACTCATCGGTGCCCTGATTGGACTGCTCCTTGGCTTCTGGCTGGAGGCTCGATCGCGCCGGTTCGAGATGGAGAAGCGGTTACTGGCCGTGGATACGTTGCGGCAGCTTATGGTCACGCTCGCCCATCATCTTCTCAACTCTGTACAGGGGATCGGCGGGTTCGCCGCCCGGGCCCTCAGGAAAGAGCAGGATGAGGACAAGAGAAGACCGTTGGAAATAATAAAGCAGGAATCGACCAGGATCGAGGCCGTGGTCAAGGCGCTGCAATCCCTTGAGTCCGTCACCACGGAACGCTACACGGAAAGCAGCGAGACCCTGATGATCGATATCCGGAAAGAACTGCAGGAGAAGCTCGAAGCGTTGAACAGCGAGAAATTTCCCGGAAAACAGACGATTGAATGAAGCGTTATTGGAGCATAAGCGCGGAGTGATAGATGATGCGGGGCCGATCCGTTCCGGAAATCAAGCTGGTCGGGTGCGGCTTCGTCTACACGTCCTGGATTGAGTGGTTCAACACCCGGATGGCGGGTGCATGGACCTACGCACCTTCCATGCCCCTGGTTTTCGGGGTGGGCGCCTCGCCGCTCATCCAGTGGCTGCTTGTTCCCGGAGCCCTGATATTTCTTCTCAAACGTTCCGGCCGCTCCTGATTACCGCGTATTCGTCTCCTTCCGCACGTTGAAGACCAAACGCGCCGGGCCTAAGAGTGAAGTCGGCTTTGGTGAATGGGCCCCTCGGGCTCGTCCCGACAGAAGGGGGGAGGGGGCCGTTCTCCTCCCCCTCATCAAAGGGATTTCCTGGCGGGTCATCTCCCCGCTAGCGTCGTTGTGTCTTCGCGTGGGAGGCCGGCCTCCATCGGAAGGCGATTGTCCTTCGACCAGCCGATCCACGAACTGTCATAGTTATGCAGCTTCTCCAGCGGCCAGCCGGCAAGGTAAAGCGCGAAGAGGCCCTGGGTCGAGCGGACCCCGGATTGGCAGTAAAAATACTGGTCCTTCTTCCGGTCGTATCCCAACTTCCGCAGCAGGGGCTTCATTTCGTCCGCCGTCACCCACTCGGCGCGGTTCTCCTTCTTCTTGAAGAGGACCCACTCGCTGTGCCGGCTCCCCGGTATGCGTCCCGCGCGGTGCGCCCCCTTCTTCTGTTCTTCCCCGGTGAACTCCTTGAGGCTTCGGTTGTCCCACAACTGTCCCGCCGGGTGATCGTGCAGCGCCACGATATCGGAGGTGTCCACCCGGAGGCCCGGGTGTGTGACGGCGGCCACGAAATTTCCGGGCTTCGTCCTGGCAGCCGGGGGCAGGATCTCAACCGGGAAACCCGCCGACTTCCATGCCTGAGTACCTCCGTCCAGAATCCGCACATCGGACTTGCCGTAATAGGTGAACGCCCACCATAAGCGGGTGGCGTCGTACCGGTCCTCATAAATTACGACCGTAGAGCCCCGGTCGATCCCA
>Ga0315286_10008319_pt1 | contig 10196 bp, 5 predicted proteins | sample YL17G10_0_MG_FD_205038 | JGI IMG/M metagenome (GOLD analysis project Ga0315286, IMG submission 205038) | Sediment microbial communities from Yellowstone Lake, YNP, Wyoming, USA - YL17G10_0 | ecosystem: Environmental > Aquatic > Freshwater > Lake > Sediment | place: USA: Wyoming | collected...
CGAGGAGGCGACGATCGCCGGCCTCCAGGAAATGATGACATCGGGCACGGCCACCTCCGAAAGCCTCGTCTCGCTCTACCTGAAGCGGATCGAAGAGATCGACCGCGGCGGGCCGGGTCTCAACGCCATCATCGAAACGAACCCCGACGCGATGAGTATCGCCCGCGAGCTCGACCGGGATCGCAAGGAGAAAGGCCCGCGGGGGCCGCTCCACGGCATCCCGATCCTCATCAAAGACAACATCGACACGGCCGACAACATGGAGACGACGGCCGGCTCGCTCGCCCTCCTCGGGTCGAAGCCCGCGCGCGACGCGTTCGTCGCCGGGCGTCTCCGGGCCGCCGGAGCTGTCATCATCGGCAAGACGAACCTCAGCGAGTGGGCCAACTTCCGGTCGTCCCGGTCGACGAGCGGTTGGAGCGGCCGCGGCGGCCAGACGAAAAATCCCTACGCCCTCGACCGAAATCCGTCCGGGTCGAGCTCGGGCTCGGCCGCGGCCGTGGCTGCCAACCTGGTCGCGGCCGCCGTCGGGACGGAGACCGACGGCTCGATCGTCTCGCCGGCGTCCGTTTGCGGCATCGTCGGCATCAAGCCGACGGTCGGGCTCGTCAGCCGCTCGGGCATCGTCCCGATCGCCCACTCCCAAGATACTGCCGGACCCATGGCCCGGACCGTCGCCGACGCCGCGACGCTCCTCGGGGCGATGACAGGGCTCGACCCGGCCGACGTCGCGACGAAGGACAGCGAGGGTCACTTTCGCGCGGATTACCGCGAATTTCTCAAACCGGACGGATTGCGCGGCGCCCGGATCGGCGTCCTGCGTGCGCCCTCCCTCAATTTCGCGAAAAAGCTCGACCCCATCCTGGAGGGTGCCGTCGAGGCCATGAAGCGGGAGGGGGCCGAGGTCGTCGACCCGGTCGAATTCCCGACGCTCGGTAAGACCGACGACTCGGAGTACGAGGTCCTGCTCTACGAGTTCAAGGCCGACCTCGAGGCCTACTTCGCGGGGCGGCCCGGCGCCGCCGTCCGCAGCCTGACGGACCTCATGGCCTTCAACGACAAGAACGCGGACCGCGAGATGCCGTTCTTCGGCCAGGAGACCCTGGAACAGGCGGCGAAAAAAGGCCCGCTGACGGACAAGGCTTACCTCGACGCCCTGGCCAAGAACCATAAACTCATGCGGGCCGAAGGCATCGATGCCGTACTGGCCAAGCACAAACTCGACGCTCTCATCGTCCTAACGAACGGCCCGGCCCACATGACCGACCTCATTAACGGCGACTCGTTCTCCGGGAGCAGTTCCTCGCCAGCGGCCGTCGCGGGCTACCCGACGATCACGCTCCCGGCCGGATGGATCAACGGCATGCCGGTAGGGATTTCATTTATCGGCAAGGCCTGGAGCGAGCCGGAGCTCATCAAGCTGGCCTACGGCCTCGAACGGGCGCTCGGCATGCGGAAGGCGCCGCGCCTGCTTCCGACGGCGGAGATCCCTAAGACGGGGACCGTTCGCGGCGGCCCGGCCGGGCCATCGGACAAGAAATAACAAGACAAGCCGGAATGGCGGGGGCAGCGGCCGGGCCAGCGGGCGCGAGATGAAAAGCAAGCCGAAAGAGCGGAAAAAAGAGAGATAAATAACAGAAAAAATATTAAGTAAATGTGAAATAGACAGATAAAGCGGAGGGAATGACCATGAAGCGAGTTTCGGTGGGATTCGTAGCGGGATTAGCGGCGTTCGTATTTTCATCGAGCCATCTGGGCGGATGGGACGCCGCGGCGGCCCACGACCGGGCGAGTCGCGACGCTTTCGTCAGCTCCCATGCGGGAAGGACGGCGGCGCCGCCTTTCGCTTTCGTCTATGGCGGCAAGGCCTCGTCCGGGCTCGTCGGAAAATGGAAGGTGACGTCGGAGGAGAAGGCGGAGGGCGCCAAAACGACGAGGACCGTCGTTTATTCCGACCTGTCGACCGGGCTCCGCGTCACGGTCGTCTACACGATCTACCGGGACTATCCGGCGGTCGAGTGGGTCGTCCGGCTCAAGAACGAAAGTAAGAGCGCGACGCCGATCATCGAGAACATCCAGGCCTGCGCGGTGTCCTTCCCAGAATTCGCCGCCGGGCCCGGTCCCGTGATGCTCTATCGTGCCCTGGGCAGCAATGCCCTGCGCACCGATTTCGCTCCCGTTACGGATACGCTTGCCGAAAAGGCGGCGGTCCGCTTTGGCCCCACGGCCGGACGCTCCTCCGACACGAACGCCCTGCCGTTCTTCAACATCGCTTCGTCCGGGCGCGGCGTCGTCGCCGCCATCGGCTGGAGCGGGAGCTGGCAGGCCGTCGTCGGCCGCAAGATCCCGCGCGCGCTCGACCTCACGGCCGGGATGACAGCCACGCGTTTCAAGCTGCTGCCCGGTGAGGAAGTCCGGACGCCGTCGATGGCTCTTCTCTTCTGGAAGAGCCCTGACCGGATGGACGGCCACAACCTCTTCCGCCGCTTCGTCCTGGCCCATCACACGCCTCAGGCCGATGGAAAGCCCGTCCCGTTGCCCATCAACCACGGCGTCGGCTTCGGCGGGCCGTTCCCGTGCAACGAATATGTCTGCGCCACGGAAAGCTACGCCATTGGAATGATCGACCGGCTCCACCAGTTCGGCATCGTCCCCGACGCCTGCTGGATCGACGCCGGCTGGTACGAGAACGCGACGCGGAACTGGTGGTCGGGCGTGGGGAGCTGGGTCGTCAACAAGACCAACTTCCCCCGCGGCCTCAAGCCGGTGACGGAGGCGGCGAAGAAGTGGGGCCAGGGATTCGTCGTCTGGTTCGAGCCCGAGCGCGTCTACGAGGGGACGCGGCTCGACCGCGAGCATGCGGACTGGCTGACCAAGCTCCCGGGCAATCCCAATCGCCTGCTCGACCTGGGCAACCCGGCGGCGCTCGCCTGGATCACGGACCACATCGCGAATTTCATCCGGGACGAGGGCGTGACGGTTTACAGGCAGGATTTCAACTTCGACCCGGCGCCCTACTGGAAGGCCATGGACGCGCCGGACCGCGTCGGCATCGCCGAGATCAAGCACACCGAGGGGCTTTACGCTTATTGGGACGCGCTGCTGGCACAGAACCCCGGGCTGCTCATCGACAACTGCGCCTCGGGCGGCCGGCGCATCGACCTCGAAACGATCGGCCGCAGCATCGCGCTTTGGCGGACCGACTACCAGTACTACGAACCGAGCGGCTACCAGTGCCACACCTACGGCCTCCATTTCTTTCTGCCGGCGAGCGGCACGGGTAACGCCAATCCGCAGAAATACTATTTCCGGAGCTCGATGGGCGGCGCTGTGGTCATGGGCTGGGAGCTCAACGGGACATTCAACACGGACCTGGCCGTCGACGACATCGCCGAGTTCCGGAGCCTGCGGGTTTATTTATACGGGGATTATTATCCGCTGACGGAATACTCGACCGGCGACGATGCCTGGGCGGCATTTGAGTGGAACCGGCCCGAAGAGCGTGACGGCATCGTCCTGGCTTTCCGGCGGCCGATGGCGCGGGATTCGTCGATCACGGTCAAGCTCGGCGGTCTCGAGCCCGGCGCCGATTACGAGGTGAGCTACGAGGACTACGGCGTGGCGCTCGTCAAGAGCGGCCGCGAGCTCGGCGAGGGGCTCGCGGTCAAGATCCCGGAGGCGCCCGGGTCACTCCTCATCAAGTACAGGCGCGTGCGCTAGGCCGCGCCGATCGGGATTATTTGGGAGTCGGCCAACCGCGAGCTCTATTCGTCGGCCACGAGCCGTATCGCATGTTCTAAGAATTGGCGTGCGGTCTTCAACAGCTTATCGCATCCGGATTTTGTCCATCGGCCGTAATAATCCGCGTCTTCCCGTAGGTTCTTCGCTTCTTTGAAACCCTCCAGGAGAGAAACCGGAAGCGGTCCCTTTTCCACGAATAATGCCCGGACGGCTTCGATCAGACAGTGATGACTTTGTTCACGGAGGTTTCGGGAATAGATCAGAGCTCGGGCGGCATGGAACATCGAATAGTAGAGCTGGATTGTCGCCCACTTATAATCGCCCTCTCGACGCGTGGCCTCCGCACGACGCAGATCCGACTCAGCGGATTCGAGTTCTTTTACTGCCAGTGATTTTCCTCTGGAAAAGGGCCTTATCTTCCCTTTCCTCAGACAATCGAGATACCCCAGGCTCATCTTGTTCTTCCCAGAGGACGATTCCCCGGTCTATCTCGCCCCAGAATACGGTGTTCTTTTCCCGGAAATCGTGCGATTGCGCCGGGGCGACGACGACGGTTTGGATTTTCCTCCCACAGGAGAAGGACGTTATGAGCTTACGGATCGTCTCAGGGTCTCTGGTCAAGATAAAAATATCGATGTCGCTCGACGAGGAGTCTTCTCCGCGGCTCGCGCTCCCGAAAAGGATGACCTTGATCGATGATGGCCTCAATCGGCAGAGCAGGGGCTCGAGGAGAACGGTATTTTTCAGCACCTTGAACTGTTTCACCATGGGATCGGCGTGGTCAATCGAATAGAGGTGGAAACGGCCCCGTTCTTTCTTGTAAGCAAGCCCTCCGGCCGCGAGCTCCTGGAGGGCGAGATAGACTCCGGCCCGGCTCAATGATGTCGCGTTTTGAATCTCGGAGCCCAGGAATTCCTGATTGGGATTGTCGACCAGAAACGCCAGGGCCCTCAAAGAATTGGACGGGAGAAAAATGTCGATTATTGCTTTGCCGCTCATCGGGGCACCTATGTCTAATATATTAATCATGTGTATAATATATTAAACAACAGGATAAATCAACACTCGGAATCGTCGTCTGTTTTAATTTACGCTTGAGGCCGGCCCGAATAGGCAATATAATTCCCGCGACAAGGAGACGCCCGTGATCGAACTGACCAACGTATCCAAGAGCTATAACCGGGGCAAGGTCAAGGCCGTAGACGGCCTGACTCTGTCCGTCAAGCCCGGCGAGATCTTCGGCTTCCTCGGCCCGAACGGGGCCGGAAAGACGACGACGATCAAGATGCTCGTCGGACTGCTGCGGCCGGATGCCGGGCGCCTGATGGTCGAGGGCTTCGACGTGGCCAAGGACCCGCTCAAGGCCAAGCAGGTGACGACCTACGTCCCCGACTATCCGGCGGTCTACGAGCGGCTGACCGGCCTCGAGTACCTGAATTTCATCGGCGACGTTTACGGCGTTCCGCGCGCGGAGCGCCTCGACCGCATCGGCAAGTGGCTCGAGATCTTCGAGCTGGCGCCGGTCGTCACCAACCCCATCCAGAGCTATTCCCACGGCATGAAGCAGAAGATCGTGCTGACGGCGGCGCTCCTGCCTGCGCCGCGGGTGATGGTCCTCGACGAGCCGCTGGTCGGCCTCGACCCGCGGGCGGCCCATCAGCTCAAGGAGATGTTCCGCGAGCACTGCGACCAGGGCAAGACGCTCTTCTTCTCGACGCACATCATGGAGGTCGCCGAGAAATTGTGCGACCGCATCGGCATCATCCACAAGGGCCGGCTCGTCGCCTGCGGCACGATGGAGGAGCTTCGGGCCCTCGACCAGACCGAGCAGTCGCTCGAAGGGATCTTCCTGGAGCTAACGGATAAATGAGCAAAGTCGCGACGGTCATCCGGGCCGGGCTCAGGTCGAACTTCGGGCTGGCCACCCTGAAGCACCGGCTGTTCAAAGAGAAGAAGGACCGTTGGCTTGTGCCTCTTGTCGGGCTGGCTGCGGTCGGCGTCCTGCCGACGCTCTACGGAATCGTGCTGCTCATCGAGAACGCCTACCTACTGCTCAAGCCGATGGGCCAGGAGCGGGCGCTGCTGACGCTGGGCCTGCTGGCGGGGCAGCTGCTGATCCTGCTTTTCGGCATTTACTACATCATCTCGGCCTTCTACTTTTCGCGCGACTTGGAGATGCTCATCCCGCTCCCGCTCCGGCCGAGCGAGGTCATGATCTCGAAGTTCGCCGTCATCCTGATCAACGAGTATCTCACGGTCGCGGCCATCGTCCTGCCGGTCGTCATCACGTTTGGGGTCATGGCCAAGGGTGGAGTGGGCTACTGGGTGAACACGGCCCTCGTTTATGCAGCGCTCCCGATCATCCCGCTGGCCATCGTTTCCGTTCTGGTCGTGGCCATGATGAGGTTCATCAACGTCAGTCGGAAGAAGGACATCCTCATCCTCGTCGGCAGCATCGTCCTCATTACGGCCTCGCTTTTTCTTCAGGTCGGGCTTGGTCGGTCGAGGGGTCCGCAGGCGAATCCCGAAGCCATCGCCGCGTTTTTTACGTCCCCGGACAGCTTGCTCAATCAAGTCGGGTCGAAGTTCCCGCCGAGCGTCTGGGCGACGAAAGCGGTGGCCGGGGGATTCAGCGGGGAGGGATTGGCCAACCTGGCGCTTTTCCTGGGCGTGTCGCTCGCTTTTTTTGCCGGGATCGTGGTCATATCGGAAAAGCTCTTTTACCGGGGTCTCGTCGGGCTCGGCGAGACGACGGGCAAGAAGCGGCGGTTGACGCGCGACGAGATGTCGCGCCGGGTCTCGTCGGGGCGGAGGGCGGGAGCCGCGATCTTCAGCCGGGAGTGGAAGATCATGAACCGCACACCGATCTTTCTCCTGAACGGGGTCCTGGTCGTGGTCATCGTCCCGGTCATCGCCGTTCTGATGGGGACGATGGGCTCAAGCAGGGGAGGGGGCGGGGGAGGAAGCGACCTGACCGCCATTCTTAAGACGCTGTCCTCGTCCAACCAACTTTACGCCATTCTGGGGGCGGCGCTGTTCATGATCATCTGCGGCAGCCTCAACGGCACGTCGTCATCGACCTTCTCGCGGGAAGGGGCACAGTTTTGGCTCTCGCGGGTCATCCCGGTCGCGCCGCGGGAGCAGGCGGCGGCCAAGTTCCTCCATTCCTACATGATCGCCACGCTGGGCGTCATCACAGCCTCGGCCGTGGCTGCGTTCGTCCTTCACCTCAAGGCGGTCCATCTGGCCGCGGCGGCGGGACTGGCGCTCATCGTGGGGGTACTGCTGACGGCCGTGGGCATGATCATCGACCTGGCCCGGCCGCTCCTCGACTGGACCAATCCGCAGAAGGCGATCAAGCAGAACCTCAACGTCCTGCTGGCCATGCTCGCGGATATCGGCATCATAACGGCGCTCTTTTTCGGTGTCAGGGCGCTGATAAGGGCGAAGCTCGCGGCGAACGCCGTGCTGGTCGTGCTGTTCTTGGCGCTGGCCGTGCTCGCGGCGCTCAGCTACCACATCCTGCTCAGGTTCGCCGACAAGCGCTACCCTCAAATCGAGACATAAGAGGGGGTAAGAGGGGGTAAGACGTAGGGGACATGCTCCGCTTCTTTCGAAGCGGTGCGTGCCCCCTTTGTTCGTCCAGGTGGGCCTGAAGTGGGGACATGTACTTCCGGTACGTGTCCCCGTTCTTCGCCCAGATATTTTAATCCCAAAACTCTTTTAAGATATTTCCCAGAAGCACTCCTCCGAGTTGCTCCGCCGCGTTTCTGCTGGTCGCTTCGGGGGCGCCGCCCTCCTCCGCTCCCTGCCGTAGGTTTGACCCCCTCTTGTCAGCCCTCGATGGCCTTGTGCAGCTTGATGGGGCGCTCCAGCCTCTTCCGCATCTTGATGTTGAGGAGCTCGACCATCACCGAAAAGCCCATGGCGAAATAGATGTAGCCCTTGGGGATGACCAGGCCGAACCCTTCGCCGAAGAGCGTGAAACCGACGAGGAGGAGGAAGCTCAGGGCCAGCACCTTGATGGTCGGGTGCGTGTCGACGAACGTGCCGATGGCCCGGGCCGAGAGCATCATGACCCCGACGGCGATGACGATGGCCGCCATCATGATGGTCACATGCTCGGCCAGGCCGATGGCCGTGATGACCGAGTCGAGCGAGAAGACGATGTCGAGGACGGCGATCTGGGCCAGGACGGCGAACATCTGCCGGCTGGCCTTGGTTTTTTGGTGCTCCTCGTCGCCCATCAGGCTGTGGTGGATCTCACGGGTGCTCTTGGCCAGGAGGAAGAGCCCGCCGCCGATGAGGATGACGTCGCGGCCGGAGAATTCCCGCGAGAAGACCTCGAAGAGCGTGCTCTTCAGGCCCATGACCCAGGTCAGGGAAAGGAGCAGGAAGATGCGGCTGACCATGGCCAAGGCCAGACCGATGACCCGGGCGCGATTCCTGCGCTCCTGGGGCAGGCGGCCGACGAGGACGGAGATGAAGATGATGTTGTCGATGCCGAGGACGATCTCGAGCGCGGTCAAGGTTGTCAGGGCCACCCAGGACTGAAAATGCGTCATCCACTCCATTGTCGCCTCCTCAAATCGGGGACACAATACCCATTTCCGAATTTGAACATCAGATGGTATTCATGAGGGAGCTTTACCAGATTATTGGGGAAAAATGCAAGGCCGCAATGCAGTCCGGGGGGAGAATATATCAGAGACAAGAACAATTAAGGGACACAATACCAATTTCCGAAATTAAATTCGGAAATGGGTATTGTGTCCCCGATTTAGCCGATTGACACCCGCGCTCCGGCTGGACTAACATCTGCCGCGATGTCCCCTTTCTTCCCTTTCTTAGCTTGCATAATGGACAAGGAGGGCTTAATGAGTAAAAACGTTGGCCGGCGATCGAAATCTGCCATCCTCATACTCGTTTTCCTGTCCTTGGCCTGGGCCTGCACGGCCGGGCCGCGCGGGTATACGAAATTCGAGGTCGCGATCGACCCGTCCGTCCGGAGCGAGGCGGCCGCGGGGCGCGTCATTCTGCTTCTTTCCAGGACGGAAAAATTCAGCCCTGGGCCGAATGGGACGCCCGTCTTCGGCTTGAACGTCGACGGCCTGGCCCCCGGCGCGAAGGCGCTCGTCGACGAGACGTCTTTCGGCTACCCCGTGCGGAGTCTCCGCGACATCCCGGCCGGCGAATACTTCGTTCAGGCCTGGCTCAACGTTTACACGACGTTCACCCGGAGCGACGGCAAGGTCGTCAAGCTCCACCAGGACCAGGGCGAGGGACAGAACTGGCGCCGTTCGCCGGGTAACCTCTACTCCGAGCCGGTCAAGGTCAAGATCGAGGCCGGGAAAAGCGTGACCGTGCCCATCCTTCTGAACAAGGTCGTGCCGCCCATCAAACCCTACGAAGACACAAAGTGGCTCAAGCACGTCCGCATCCAGAGCCGCTTATTGACGGAGTTCTGGGGACAGCCAATGTTCATGGGGGCCAACATCCTCCTGCCCAAGGGCTACGACGAGCGCCCCGGCGTCCGCTACCCGATGCACTACGTCCAGGGCCATTTCCCGCGGGGGCGGGCCGGACGCTTCAGCGAGGACGAGACGAGCCCGGCCTTCAAGCTATGGACGGCCGACGGCGCGCCGCGCTTCATCCAAGTCAGCTTCGAGCACGCCTGTCCTTACTACGACGACTCTTACGGCGTGAACTCGGAAAACGTCGGGCCTTACGGCGACGCCATCACGAGCGAGCTCATTCCTCACATCGAGAAGACGTTCCGGGCTATCGGCGAGCCCTGGGCGCGCGTCCTCTCCGGCGGGTCGACGGGCGGCTGGATATCGCTCGCCCTCCAGGTCTTCTACCCCGACGTCTTCGGCGGTGTCTGGTCGTTCTGCCCCGACCCGGTCGATTTCCGCAAGTACCAGATCGTCAACCTCTACGAGGACAAGAACGCTTACACCATCGATAGCGAGTGGACGCGCGTGCCGCGGGGAGGGGAGAGGGAGACAGACGGGAACCTGGCTTACACGATGGACCAGGAGAACCTCTACGAGGAGGCGATTGGCGACCGGTACAGGTCGGGAGGCCAGTGGGCCATCTGGAACGCGGTGTTCTCGCCGGTGGCCGAGGACGGCTATCCGAAGCCCTTCTGGAACCCCGTTACCGGCGAGATCGACAAGGCGACGGCGGAGTGGGCCCGCGAACGCTACGACATCCGCGCCTATCTCGAGAAGAACTGGGCGACAGTCGGGACGAAACTCGCCGGGAAGATCCGCGTCTACGTCGGTCGTATGGATAACTTCTACCTCAACGAGGCCTGCTACTTGCTCGAGGCGTTCCTCGATACGGCAAAAGACCCGGCGTACGGCGGGGAATTCCAGTACGGCGACCGCGGCGGCCACGGCTGGTCGCCCTTCGAGGGCGGCGAGATGCTCCGGGCCATGGCCGCGCACATC